>JAABUU010000137.1_pt1 | contig 178326 bp, 150 predicted proteins | sample 5559301 | NCBI WGS metagenome assembly JAABUU01 (sample SAMN10711884, study PRJNA513360) | rock metagenome | isolation source: Antarctica rocks | place: Antarctica: Victoria Land, Richard Nunatak white
GGTGCAGGTGTAGACCCGCTGGGCGGCGATCAGGAACTGGATGTAATCAACGTCGGAAACTTTGGGCGGGTTCATCAAGCAAAGTATGAACCCGAGAAACCGCCCAAGTCAACTGCGTAAGTCCTAAAAGTCATGAGTCGATTCTCATCCGCCGCCCTTGACCTTCTGTGTGTTCTGTCTGCTGCTGGGCTGGTCATTTTCATGATTCGCTTCCGCTTGGGCGTCGGTCAACTCGTGGACCCCGGTTCACGGTCGGGCCTGTACGGGCTGCGAACCATCGCGGGCGGCATAATCTGGCTTCTGCCTTCGGCCCTTGTGTGGATACTGCGCGCCAGTAACTAGGAGCCGGAAATGCACAACGATTCGGATGCATCCCCTAAAGCAAAAACCTGGCCTCCTCCGCCTGTGATACCTCCCACCCGGCAGACAGTTCTCGTGCCGTCCCAAAAGATGCTGGGGCTTCTGACGAACGCTTTCCTCTGGGACTTTTTGTTGGGATTGGTGCTTGGGGTGGGAGTACCCTTCGCCCTCTGGGCGGTTTTCGGTGCCCTGGCGGGATGGGCTGTGCCGAGGCTGCCGATGCCTCGGTCTGAACAATGGTTTGATTGGGCGGCACCGACCCTCGGAGCCGCCGCGCTTTTCATGACCTTGGTCCGCCGGTACACCTACCTGATGATCGGCTTTGCGACGACGGCCTTGATTTTGTCAGCATTCAGCCTGTTTCTCGTCGTGTGCTTCTCTTGAAGTGCGCCCCATCCAAGCCGAGGCAGTCGGCAGGTACAATCCCGTTATGAGCCTGTTAAACGACGCCCGAATGGACAAGACGAAGCTGACCATCGCCGCGCTCCGGGACCCGTCGGACGAGAACGAGTATTGGCACCGGCAGACGCCCGAGGCACGCTTGGAGGCGCTAGAGCTGATGCGGCAGGTGATGTATGGCTACGATCCTTCTACCGACAGACTTCAAAGACTTCTTACGGTTACTCAACGAGAACCGCGCTGAGTACCTTCTGGTCGGCGGGTACGCCATCAGCTACTACGGCCATCCCCGCGCGACCGGCGACATGGACGTCTGGATCGACACGGGCCTGGAAAATGCCGTGCGCGTCGTCGCCGCTTTGCAGGCCTTCGGCTTCGGCAGTACGGCCCCGCCTCCTGAGACGTTCTCGCAGCCCGACCTGGTCTTCGCCTGGGCAACCCACCTCTGCGGATCGAGCTCTTGACTGACATCTCCGGCGTGGAGTTCGGAGACTGCTGGCGGGCGCAGGAGGCGGTCGTCATCGATGGCGTCACGGTCAACATCATCAACCTGGACAGCCTGAAGGTCAACAAGAGGGCGAGCGGCAGGCTGAAAGATATGGACGACCTGGATAACCTGCCCTAGCTTCCCCTCCCTCGCTTGACGCACTGGCACCGCCCGAACGGGCGTCCGCCTTTCGGGTATAATAGCGGCATCATGGCTGTTTCCCCGACGCTGGAAGAAAAACTCAAGTCCCTCCCCACCTCGCCCGGCTGTTACCTCTACAAGGACGCGCTGGGCGAGATCATCTACGTCGGCAAGGCCGTTAACCTCAAGAACCGCGTCCGCTCCTACTTCCAGAAGAGCGCGGGGCACACGGCGAAGACGCGGAAATTGGTCTCGCGCATCGCCGACGTGGACATCATGGTCGTGGACACGGAGCTTGAGGCGCTTGTTCTAGAGTGTAACCTCATCAAGCAGCACCGGCCCCACTACAATGTCCGGCTGCGCGACGACAAGCACTACCCCTACCTGATGCTGACGCTGTCGGAGCCGTTCCCCCGGCTGTTGGTGACGCGCAAGGTCAAGACCGACGGCAACAAATACTTCGGCCCGTTCACCAACTCCCGCGCCGTCTGGGACAGCCTGCGGCTGATCTACCGATTGTTCCCCCTCGTCACCTGCCGCAAGCCCTGGGACAACACGCCGGTCCAGCGCCCGTGCCTGTATCACCACATGGGCCGCTGCCCCCACGCGCCGTGCGCGGGGCTGGGAAACAAAGAAGAATACCGGAAGATGTGTGACGACGTGGCGCTCTTCTTGGACGGCAAGCAGGACAAGCTGGTCAGGCAGATCAAAGCCGAGATGGAGCAGGCCGCCGAGGATTTGGAGTTCGAGAAGGCCGCCCGCCTGCGCGATCAATTGGCCGCGGTCGAGACATTGGTAGAGCGGCAGAAGGTCGTCTCGACCAACCAGGTGGATCAAGATGTTGTTGCCCTCGTCAACGACCAGGGCAAGAGCGCCGTCCAGATGTTCTTTATCCGCAACGGCAAGCTGATCGGCCAGGAGCACTTTCTGCTGGACGGCATGGAGGGCGAAGAGGGCATCCACGACGCCACGGCGGAGTTCGTCAAGCAATACTATCAGGAGGCGGCCTACGTGCCCCAGGAGATCATCCTACCGACGCACGTGGACGAGACTGTTATCATTGAGCAGTGGCTGCGCCAGAAGAAGGGCACTAAGGTGACGCTGACCGTGCCCGAGCGCGGCGAGAAGAAGCACCTGCTGGAGATGGCGGCGACGAACGCCCGTCTTGCTTTGGACCAGATGCAGGCGACGGCCTCCGCCGAGCACGACCGGACTCTGGGCGCACTGCTGGAACTCCAAGATGCCCTGAATCTAGACTCGCCGCCGGAGCGCATCGAGGCGTTCGACATCTCGACCATCCAGGGCAGCAACTCGGTCGGCGGCATGGTCGTCTTCCAGGACGGCAAGCCGCTGAAGTCCGACTACCGGCGCTTCAAGATCCAGAAGCCGACGCCCACGGGCGAGCCGAACGACTTCGCGATGATGCGCGAGGTCCTGACCCGGCGGCTCAAAGAAGCGCAGTCCGGCAACCCCAAGTTTTCGACGCTGCCTGATCTGATGCTGATCGACGGCGGCAAGGGCCAATTAGGTGTCGCCGTCTCGGTCGCCGCCGAATTGGGCTTAGAGATCAACATGATCGGCCTGGCAAAACAGTTCGAGCTGGTCTACAAACCCGGCTCATCGGACCCGCTGGTTTTGCCCCGCAACTCGCAGGCGCTGTTTCTGTTGCAGCGCGTCCGCGACGAGGTCCACCGCTACGCCGTCACCTACCACCGGACCCTGCGCGGCAAGAACGCGACCATGAGCGTGCTGGACACCATCCCCGGCATCGGCCCGACCCGCCGCCGCGCGCTCCTGAGCTTCTTCGGGAGCGTGGAGAAGCTCAAGGGGGCCAGCGTGGACCAGATATGCCACGCCCCGGCCATGAACCGAAAGCTGGCCGCGACGATCCACAGAATGCTCCACGGCGGGGCGGCGTAAGGGCAGAAAGAAACAGACGGGCGGCGCTTGGGGTAGAATGACAGTTCCGACGCAACTTTTCGGCCCGGCCCGTGTCCTAAGACACGGGAGAAGATAAATAATGAGACACAACACGGCAGTCAAGATCATCCTGGCGGTGCTGATGAGCCTGCTCGTCGTCCACCCCAGCCTTGCGCGCGGGGGCGGCAGCTTCGGCGGCGGGGGGCACTCGTTCGGTGGGGGCGGGGGCAGCTTCGGCGGCGGTCGCTCGTTCGGCGGCGGCGGGAGCTTCGGGGGCGGGCGGAGCGGCGGCGGCAGCTTCGGCGGGGGCGGCGGCTCGTTTGGGGGCGGCAGCCGGAGCAGCGGCGGCGGGTCGTTCGGAGGCGGCAGCCGCTCGTACGGCGGGTCGTTCGGGCGGTCCGGCGGTTTCGGCGGCGGCTCGCGCGTGTCGAGCTATGCGTCGCGGACGCCGGTCTCGACGCGGGGCGTCTCCTACGGGGGGCGGTACGGGTCGGCGCGGTATTACGGCGGGATGTCCGACTACTCGTATGGCTACTTCCACCCGGCATGGTATATGTACACGCCGTTCTACCCTGGGTTCTACTACGGCCCGCCGATCTATTCCGGCGGCAGCTACTACCCCGGTTCGTTCGACTTCACGCGCCTGCTGCTGGGGCTGGTGCTGATCCTGATCATCGTTTACCTGGTCGTCGCCATCGTCAAAAAGGCGCGGGCAAAGGCGTAGGCGAGCGGAGAGACTCATGCACATCCTCCTCCGCTGGATCGGCAGTGCCCTCGCCCTGTACCTGACGACGCTGGCCGCGAGCGCGCTCAACGCCCGCGACCCGGCCCTGCACCTGCGCTACGTCTTTGCGCCGGGGCTGGCCGGGGTCGCGGGCGCGCTGCTGTTCGTGCTCGCCCTGGGCACGGCAAACGCCGTGTTGCGCCCTCTGGTCAAGATGCTGACCCTGCCGCTGACGTGCCTGACGCTGGGTCTGTTCGGGTTCTTCGTCAACGCCTTCTTCTTCTGGCTGGCAGGGCAATTCATCCCCGGCTTCCGCGTCGCGGGCTGGCAGTTCCCGCTGTTCGGGTCGGTCGTGATGAGCCTGGTTGGGGGCCTGCTGAATAACGTCGTCGTGTCGAGGCTGGAGTCGGGCCTGAAGTCGGGGTCTCGGCTGGGACGGGAGCGGAGGCGCTGATGCAGGGTGTGGTGATCACGGGAATGTCGGGCGCGGGCAAAGCCACGGCGGCCAAAGTATTCGAGGACATGGGGTTCACCGTCGTGGACAACCTGCCCGCACCGCTGCTGACGGACCTCGTTGGAAGGTGCCTGACCGGCGGCGCGCAGCCGCCGGTCGAGCGGCTGGCGGTGGTCATCGACGCCCGCACCGGGTCGTTCCTCTCGGAGCTGGAATCGTCGCTGGACTCGGTGCGCGGCATGGGCATCCGCCCCACGGTCTTATTTTTGGACGCCTCCGACGGTGTTTTAGTGCAGCGGTTCAAGGAGACGCGGCGGCGGCACCCGCTGTTCGAGGCGTCGGGCGGGATTCTGGGCAGCGTCCAGGCCGAGCGGACGCTGCTGGAAGACATCAAAGAGGCCGCCGACAAGGTCGTGGACACCAGCGACATGGGCGCGCATGAGCTGCGCGGGCTGATCCAGAACGAGTTCGCGCCCGCCCTGGATAAGAACCAGGGGCTGATCGTGACCGTCAACTCGTTCGGCTTCAAGTACGGCCTGCCGCTCGACGCCGATTTGGTTTTTGACGTTCGCTTTCTGGTGAACCCGCATTACGTGGACGATCTGCGGCCCTATGACGGGCGCAACCAACTGGTCGAAGAGTTCGTGATGCGGGACCCGGACAGCGGCCTGTTTTTGGAGAAGCTTTATGACCTGATGGACTGGAGCGTCCCCCGCTACGTCTCCGAGGGCAAGGCCTATCTCACGGTCTCCATCGGCTGCACCGGGGGCCGGCACCGGTCCGTGGTCGTCTCGGAGAAGCTGGGGGCGCACCTGCGCGAGCAGGGCTTCCGGGTGCTGGTGCAGCACCGGGACGTGAACAAGTGAGAGAAGCACCAGAAGTTCGGAACCTACCCCCGGCGGCAAGCCGCCGATACGCAGTAATGCCCTCCGGGGCATACCCCTCCCTCGGAAGGAAGGGTAAGGACTCCGTCCCGATCTCCCCTCTGGCTCCCCCTTCCTTCCGAGGGACCCTCCGGGGTGCCTGTGCTTGGGGGGCCGGGGGGTTAGGCTCCCTTCCGCCCCCTTCTGAGTCTGGAACCGGGGGGCCGTCCGAGGCAACGCCATGACTCCGCTGCTCGCCTGGGCCGCATCGTGGGTCAAGTGGCTCTACCCCGGAATGCGCGTCAAGCGCTGGATGACGCTGACGCTGCTCGGCCTCATCCTCGTCGTGGCGGGCATCATCCTGGCCGTCAACGTCACCTGGGGCAACTACCTCCAGATGCTCGACGACCTGCTGGTCTGGACATTCTCCCACTTCGGCCTAAACCTCAGCGACCCTAAAATCTACCTGCCGCTGGGATTCGCCCTGATCTCGCTGGGCCTGCTGCTGGTCTTCGTCTCTTATTTCCAGTTCAACAGGTCGGTGCTGACCTCGGTCGCGCCCGAGGCGCGCGAGGACCTCGCCGGGCGCATCTTCCAGCGGCGGTCGCTGGCGCAGGGGCAACGCATCGTCGTCATCGGCGGCGGGACCGGGCTGTCCACGATGCTGCGCGGCCTGAAAGAGCGGACATCGAACATCGTCGCCATCGTCACCGTGACCGACAACGGCGGGTCTTCGGGCCGGCTCTCTCAGCAGATGGGCGTCCTGCCGCCGGGCGACCTGCGGAACTGCCTGGTCGCCCTGGCCGACGCCGAGCCGACCCTGGCGTCGCTGTTCCAGTTCCGCTTCGACGAGGACCACGAGGGCCTGGCCGGGCACTCGTTCGGCAACCTGTTCATCGCGGCCATGACCGAGATCTACAAGGGCAACTACGAGCAGGCCATCGCGGCGACCTCCAAAGTGCTGGCGATCCGGGGCAAAGTGTATCCGTCCACGACGCAGAAGGTGACGCTGCTGGGGGAAATGGAGGACGGCACCATCATCGAGGGCGAGACGCAGATCGCCCACCACGTCCTGCCGATCAAGCGGATGTACCTGCGGCCCGAGAACGCCCGGCCCCTGCCCGAGGCGCTGGAGGCGATCCGTCTGGCCGACGCCATCATCTTCGGGCCGGGCAGCGTCTTCACCAGCATCGTGCCGAATCTCTTGGTGGACGGCCTGGCCGAGGCGGTGGACAAGAGCCGGGCGGTGAAAATATTCGTCTGCAACGTGATGACGCAGCCGGGCGAGACTGACGACTTCACCGCCTCGGACCACGTGCGCGCCTTCTGCTCCCACGCGCCGGAGAAAGACTTAGTGGACTACGTGCTGATCAACAAAGAGCCGCCCGGTCACGCGATCCTGGAGCGCTACGAGAAGTACGGGCAGCGGTTTGTCACGCCGGATGCCGACGCGATCCGCGCGATGGGCTTCACGCCCATCGCGGTCGACCTGATCTCGCAGACCGACATCGTCCGCCACGACCCCGCTCATCTCGCCGAGGCGATCTATCGGATTATCTTGTAGTCAGGCAAAAGTCAGGCAAAAAAGGGTCCCGTCCTACCCGAGTGAAGCCGGCCTAAAGAGAAAGTGACACACTCATGTGCGGCGCTTATCATGCCGACGGCGCGAACACAAAGCGTTTCGGTTCGCATTTCTCCGCCCTGAGCTTCTCCGCCCTGGGTCTCTTGGCCCTGGGTCTCTTGGCCCTGGGTCTCTTGGCCTTGCCGGTTGCAGCCCGACAGGGCAGTGCCGCAAAACACGGCCCGGCGAAGAACACGCTTGTCCCAATCGGTGCGCTGGACATCACCGCCGCCCCCTACCATGCCAAAGGCGATGGCGTCTCCGATGACACGGCTGCAATCAACCAGGCTCTTGCGGACGCCGCCGCGGCTGCACCCAGAAAAAGCGTTTATGCGCCTGCCGGCGCGTTCGCGCACTCCGGCGTGCTCCGCGCGCACGGCGTGGTCTTCTCCGGGGCCGGAGCCGGGACAGTCTTCCAGGCCCTCGATCCTGCCGAGGGGGCCGTCGAGCTGACGGGGGTAGGCAGCGCGCTCCGAGACTGTACGCTGGTCTCACCCGCCGCCAGGGACAGGTTGAGCAGCTCGCATTCCGCCGCCGTTTCCGTCAACGGGGCAACCCACTTCACCATCGCCCATGTCAATATCGGCTCGGGAAGCGTTGCCGGGGCCGCCAGCGCGGGCATCCTCTGTGCGGATCGGCCCTCGGCCTTTGGGACCATCACGGGCAACCGCGTCTCCAACACGCTGGCCGATGGCATCCACCTGACGGCCGGAGCGAAAGATTTAGTCGTCAGCGGTAACACGCTGACGAACGTCGGGGATGACATGATCGCCGTCGTTTCCTATCTGAAGGACGGGGCCGTGGTCTCCCGCGTGGTGATCAGGGCCAACCACTGCGTCAGTCAGACCAACGGCCGCGGCATCTCGGTTGTCGGCGGGGAAAGCGTGACGATTAGTGCCAACACGGTTGACAGCTCATCCGCCGCAGGCATCTATCTGGCTTCCGAGGCCTCTTACAATACTTATGCCCCGCGTGATGTGAGGGTAACGAACAACGTCATCCACAGCGCCAACCAGAGGCACTCCGTCACCCACGGCGGCATCTATGTGTTTGGCCGAATGGACACCGTCAACGGCACCCCGGTTCCCTATCCGGCGGAGAACATCACGATCTCCGGCAATATCCTGACTGATACCTACTACATGGGCATCCGCATCGGCGGCCGTGCGAACGCGATTCGAATCATCGGCAACAGCATCCGCGGCACGACCGCTGAGGGGATAGCGGTCAGCGACACCGGGGACACGTCCGCGGGGGCCGGGGCGCGCGATGTCGTCGTGTCCGGCAACACGATTACGGATGCGGCGGGGGGCGGGATCAAGGTGTTCGCCGGCGCGCAAGGGGCGCTGACCATCACAGACAACAGCCTGTCTAACATCGGCGCTCCAAACAATCCGGGGGTGGATGTGATCTCGATTGATCCCGGTGCGCTCGGTGTTCATCCCCTGCGGATGGTCGGCAACCGCTACAACAATCCCGCCAGCTATCCCATGCGTAGTTTTATTCGCTGCGGCATTGCCGCCGCGGCGGCCGGCACGAGTGCCGCCGCCATCCAGGGCGGCAATGCCACGGCCACCGTTCCGTCCGAGCCGATGGTGGTCGCTCCCTAGCTTCTCCGCTCGTCCACTGATCGGTTCTAATCCAGGTGCCGGCGCACCAGGGCGAGGATGTACAGCAGCAGCAGCAAAAGCAGCGCGAGGAAGGCGTAGTGCAGCAGGCCGAGCAGGGCGGTCATCGCGCGTCCCCGGCCACGAAGCGCATCTCGGCGCTGCCCAGGCGCAGGACGTCACCGTCGCCGAGCGGGATGCGCCGGCCCGTCGGGAGGGGGCGGCCGTTCACGGTCGTCCCCGCCTCGCCGCCTAAATCTTCCAGCAGGTAAGTGGCGGCATCGGGGGAGACGATCCGGGCGTGCTTGGTCGAGACGCTGGGATCGGCCAGGACGATGTCCGAGGTCACGGCGCGCCCGATCAGCGTCTCCGAAGCCAGCACGTGCGCCTCGCCGTCCGTGGCGACCAGCCGGGCGCGGCGGGGCGGGATCGCGGCGGGGGCCGGCGCGGCAGCCTCGGGCGGGCGGGCGTCGGCCTGCTGGAAGACCAGCCTCGTCTCGCCGATGCCGATCTCGTCGCCGTCGCGCAAAACGCGGTTGCCTTCGACGCGTCGCGCGCCGACCCGGACGCCGTTGGTGCTGCCCAGATCGTACAGCGTCCACGACCCGTCGCGCTCCCGCTCCAGCCGCGCGTGGGACTTGGACGCCATGCCGTCGGTGTCCAAGACAAGGTCGTTGCCGGCGTTACGCGACCGCCCGATCTGCACGGCGGGGCGGGTCAGGCTGAAGTGGCTCTTGCGCCCGTCCGGGCCGGTCACGGCCAGCGCGGCCCAGGCGACGGCGGGGACGGTGGATTCGTCGTCGAAGTCCACGCCCGCCACCGTCGGCATGTCGTCGTCGGAACCTAACCCCGGCGTAGCACTGGCTACCCGGAGGGCAAGCGCCGACCCTTCCCTAGGAAGGAAGGGTGAAGCATCCGCTCTGCTGCCCTCTTTGGCTCCCCCTTCCTTCATGGGGACCGGCGGAGCTTCTTTCTCCCCCTTCTCGTACCGCACCTTGACGCGCAGCTTTTCCGCGCGGGCCTCGCGCTCGGCCTCGGGCACTTCGGCGATGGTGAAGTCCAGCGGCCCGCGCGTCTTGTAGCCGTTCTGTGCCATGAACTTCTGCAAAACGGCGACAAGCTCCTCTTCATCCAAGAACGACAGCAGGTAGTCGCGCTCCTCGGGGTCGTCCACGGCCAGCTCTAAGATGTACTTGTTCGGGACGTAGACCTTGCTGTCGAAGCCTTCTTTGCGGTGGTCTTCCATCGCGGCGATGATCTTCCGCAGGACGTCCTTGGGCCGCAGCTCGCCGCCCTCCGCGCCGAACAGGCCCTCGTACCACTTGCCGAACTTGGAATTGAACCGCTCGAAGATGTCCATAATGGGTCCTGAAAACTCAGCCGTTGATCGACTTCATCGCCGCCTCGGTATAACGCCCGCCCGCCGCCGCGCCTCTGGGCGCGGCCTCGTTGATGCGGGCCAGCTCGCTCGGAGTCAGCGTGACGTCGAGCGCCCCGAGATTCTCTTCCAGGTATTTGCGGCGCTTGGTGCCGGGGATGGGGACCAAGTCCGGCCCCTGCGCCAGCACCCAGGCAAGGGCGAGCTGCGAGGCGGTGCAGTGCTTCTCCCCGGCGATCTCTTTGATGCGGGCTACCATCTCTAAGTTCTTGGCGAAGTTCTCCCCCTGGAAGCGCGGCGACTGGCGGCGGTAGTCGTCGGCGTCCAGGTCCTCGAACTTCTGGATCTGGCCCGTCAGAAACCCGCGCCCCAGGGGGCTGTAGGGGACGAAGCCGACGCCCAGTTCACGGCAGGTGGGCAGAATCTCGTCTTCGGGGTCGCGGCTCCACAACGAGTATTCGGTCTGCAAGGCGGCGATGGGGTGGACGGCGTGGGCGCGGCGCAGGGTCGCGGGCGAGGCCTCGGACAGCCCCAGGAAGCGCACTTTGCCCTGTTGGACCAAGGCGGCCATCGCGCCGACGGTGTCTTCGATGGGCGTCTGGGGGTCAACGCGGTGCTGGTAGTACAGGTCGATATGGTCCACGCCCAGCCGCTTCAAGCTGCCCTCGCACGAAGACTGGACGTATTCGGGCTTGCCGCTGATGCCGCGGGCGGCGGGGTCGTCGCCGCGGACGATGCCGAACTTGGTCGCCAGAACGACCTGGTCGCGCCGGCCTCCGATGGCCCGCCCGACCAGAGTCTCATTCTCGCCGCGCCCGTACATATCGGCTGTGTCCAGAAACGTCAGCCCCAAGTCAAGGGCGCGGTGGAGGGTGGCGACCGATTCGGCATCGTCGCGCCCGCTGTAAAAGTCGGACATGCCCATGCAGCCCAGCCCCAGCGCGGAGACGGCCAGCCCGTTCGTGCCCAGTGTGCGTGTTTTCATGGGGACAGTTTACCCGCGTTTGCGGCGTACCAGGTCGATCGCGGATTGCAGCTCGCCCATCCGCAGCAGCCGGGCCGTGCCCAGGAACGCGCCGATGCCGGTCAGACCCGCCAGCGCCAGCGTGCAGGCGGCGACAGCTTTGGGTGCCAGCGTCGAGCCGTCGAAGGCCGTGTCGCTCGCGGCCAGCCCCAGCCTGGCGACGACGCACAGCGCCAGGGTCGCCATGAGGGTTTTGCCCACGCTCGATACCAGGCGGCGCGAGTGCAGGCCGGACAGGCGGCGGCGCAGCAGAAAGAACAGGGCCAGCATGTGGACCGTGGCGGCGATGCTGGTCGCCAGGCCCAGGCCGGACACGGCGGACCGGGCGCGGGCGTCCAGTTCGGACTGCGCCAGGGCGAGCTGCGCCCGCTTGGTGTCCAGCCGCGCCTGGGCGTCCGTGGAGGCCGCGTGGACTGTGGCAGCGACCTGGGCCAGATTGGCGCGCGCGGCGTCTGGGGCGGGGGTAGCAAGGGCGGCGGTTTCAGGCGGCACCGGGACCGCGCTGATGTCGGTGGCCTCCGTCTGGGCCTGTGTCGCGGCCCGATCCAGCGCCCCCATCGCATCGGACGTGTTTTGCAGGCCCGCCGCCTGCTGGGTCAGGGCGTCCACGCGGGCCTTGACGTTCAGGACGGGGTGGACGACGTAGGCGTTCATGGCGACGAACAGCACGGACACGATGGCCCCGGAGATGACGGGGACTTTGGAGTTTTGCAGGGCGTAAAAGCCGCGCGTGAGAAGCGACTGACACGACCAGGCGAAGATGCCCAGGCTCAGCGAGCGCAGGGCCGTCGCGGTGATCTGCGTGTCGGCGTGGGTGAACTTGCCGCTCTGGTACAGGAACGTGATGATCGGCTCGGCCAATAAAAACATCAGGGCGGACGACGGCACGGTCAGAAACAGGATGTTGCGGAGCGACTGGTTCATGGTCCGGCGCAGGGCCGGGACGTTCTTGTCGGCAGCCTGGCCCGAGAGCGTCGGGAACACGGCCAGCGCCATCGCCTGCGCAAAGACGCCGATGGGCAGCAGCATCAGCCGGTAGCCGTTCATCACCGCCGTGGTGTCGCCCGGCCCCAGATACGACGCGAAAGCCTTGTTGACCATCTGGTCGATGTTGGGCAGCGAGACGCCCAGGCCGATGGGCAGCAGCATCCGCCAGACCTTCATCGCGGCGGGGTGCGTGACGTCGAACGAGGGGCGGATGCGAACGCCCAGGCGGTTGACCCAGAGGAACGGCAGCAGGAAGTTGCCCAGGAACGCCCCGCCGATGGCCCCCCAGACCAGGCCGTGGATGCCCAGCCAGCGGTGCAGCGCGACGCCGCCGAAGATGATGCCGGAGTTGTAGATGACCGGGCCGAGCGCGGGGATCAGGAACTGCTTGCGCGAGTACAGAACACCCATCATCAGGCCGCCGAGAAAAAAGAACATCTGGGCCGGCAGCAGGATTCGGGTCAGCGGCACCGCCAGCGCGATCCGGTGCAGCGTCCCCTCGTCGGCGGCGAAGCCGGGGTTGAGCGCGATCGTCAGGGCGCGGGCGTTGATCCACATCAGGCAGATCAGCAGCCCGATGAAGACGAAGATGACCGAGGCGACAGTGCTGACGACCTTGTCGGCGCTCTTGTCCTTGCCCTGCTGCCGGTACTCGGTCAGGATGGGGACGATGGTGGACGAGAGCGCACCGCTCTGGAGCAGATAGAACAGCAGGTCGGGGACGGTGAAGGCGGCGTTGTAGGCGTCGGTCTGCGGGGTGCGCCCGAAGTAGTGGGAGATGATGGCGTCGCGCAGGACGCCCAGGATGCGCGACAGCAGGACGGTCACCATCATCAGCCCGGTCGCCCGCGCGACCCCCGACGGCTTGTTCCCGCCCCCGTCCCCCGCCGAGGAAACGACGGTGGCACCGGGCGGCGGCTTAACGGTAGTGGAGGCCATAGGGCTACAGTATACGGAAAAGAGGGTCTGCTTGTCAAGGCGAGGTGCCACCGGCTTGATGCGGGGCCGATGCAGGAATGCCGGCGCGGGGCGGCGAAACGTGCCTTCTGCGGCGCGTCCTGCCGCAACTTGGGAGAGCAGGGATATGAGAACAACCGTGACACTGGCGCGTCAGGCGGGCTGCGGCGGGTCGGACATCGGCGCGGCCCTGGCCCAGAGGCTGGACGTGCGCTGCCTGGACCGCGAGATCGTCAGCCAGACCGCGCGGCAGCTCGACTGCGAGGAAGAAGAAGTCGCCGCGCGCGAGGAGAGGGGCTACTCGTTCTGGGAGCGGATGCTGCGCGGGATCAGCGTCTCGCCGCCCGAGGCGCTCTACCACGCCCCGCAGGGGCTGACGCGGACGGACCGGGAGATGTTCGACGCCGAAACCGAGGTGATGAAGGCCATCGCCTCCCAAGAGGACTGCGTCATCGTCGGGCGGCTCGCTGCCCAAGTCCTGCCGCCCCGCCCCGGCCTGGTCAACGTCCTGCTGTATGCCCCGCTGGGTTTCCGCACCCAGCGCCTGATTGCGGCCGGCCACGCGGCAAGCGAGGCCCAGGCGCAGGCACTGATCGCCCAGTCGGACGGGACGCGCCAGCGGCACGTCGCGCAGATGATGGGCATGGAGTGGGACAACGTGGGCAATTACCACCTCTGCCTCGACACGAGCACACTCCCGTTGCCCGAGGTCGTGTCGCTCCTGGCCGACTTCGTCCACCGCCGCCTCGCCGCCCAGCAAGACAGCGGATGAGGACGGCGGATAAGGCGGGGCGGGTACAATGGCGTCTATGCGACGCATCTGGGCCTTGGCCGACACGCACCTGTCGTTCGCCAGGCCGAAGCCGATGGACATCTTCGGGGAGCACTGGCGGGATCACCCGGCGAAGATCGAGAAGGCCTGCCGCGCCGTCGTCGCGCCGGACGACCTGCTCCTGATGCCCGGCGACCTCTCCTGGGCGACCAAGCGGGCCGACGCCGAGCCGGACCTGGCGTGGCTGGCCGCCCTGCCCGGCATCAAAGTGCTGTGCAAAGGCAACCACGATTACTGGTGGGACTCGGACAAGGCACTGGACTTCTCCGGCCTCCACGACACGCCCTATCTCTCCGACGGCGGGCGGGTCGGCGTCGCCGGCACGCGCGGCTGGGCGCACTCGGACGGCTCGCCGCTGGAAAAAGCGCAGGCAGAGAAGATCATCGCCCGCGAAGTGGCCCGCCTGTCCCGGCGCCTGGAGGCCATCCGGGACTGCCCCCTGAAGATCGCCCTGATCCACTACCCCCCCTTAGACGTCTTCGCGCCCCTGCTGAAACAGCACGGCGTCGAGACCGTGTTGTACGGGCACCTGCACCTCAATGGCCGCGACTACCCGCTGCCGGAGAAGTGGCACGGCCTCCGCGCCCTCTGCGTCGCCGCCGATAGGTTAAAGTTCACCCCCCGCCTCGTCGCCACCCTGGAATAGAAGCGTTCCACAGCCGAAAAGGACACACTCACGGACGAATCGCCGACAGATATCCAAGCTGATCCCACCCCCGACTACGACGGCGTTCCCGCCGACAGCGCCGCCCTGCTGGAAGACGCCCGCCGCGCCGCCGCCCGCTCCGTCAACGCCGTGATGACGGCCTGCTGCTGGCAGATCGGCCGCCAGAAGCGCCTGCGGGTCGGAGACACCTGGTACCGGATCGACCTGCTGCTCTACCGCCGCCGCCTGCGCTGCCTGGTCATCATCGACCTCAAAAGCGGCGCGCTCGACTCCGCCGATGCGGGCCAAATGAATCTGTACGTGAACTACGCCGCCGAGCATTTGACCCTGCCGGACGAGAACCACCCGGTCGGGCTGATCCTGTGTTCCGAGCCGAGCGCCGCCGTGGCCCGTTACGCCCTGGGCGGGATGGACGCGCAGATATTGACCGGCGAGTGTCGCCTCGTCCTGCCCGATCCCGCCGCCCTGGAAGCCGAACTTGCCCGCAACCGCCGCCTGCTGGAAGGCCGGTGCCAGAGTCGATGACGGGAGCGGGGTGTCTACAGGCCCCGGAACTCTTCCTGCAAGGCCGGGCGGCGCGGGTTGGCCTTGCGGATGTCGGCGATGTACTGCGCCGCCGTTTCGCCGTCACCGGCGACGTCCCGGTAGATGCGCTTTACTTCACCGGCGTAGCGGGCCGCCGCGCGGTAGCCGTTCCGGTTGGACTGCCCAAGATTCGCCCGGACGAGGGCATCATAGAGCGCGATGGCCTCGTCGGGGCGCTGTTCCTTTACGGCGTCGGCGACCAGCGCCTGCACCCGCTCTTCCGTGCCGGGCAGGCGCGCGAACTCGATAGCCCGTTCCCAATCTCCCTCGTGCAGGTAGATCCGTGCCCGCTCCACGCCGCGCGCGTGTTTTAGCAGCTCAGGCCGGTGTTCCGCCCAGGTCCCCAGCATTTCCACCACGGTCTGCGCCTGCGTGTACAGGGCCAGCGTCACGCCCTCCTGACGGGCCTGCGCCATGAGCGTCCGGCACAGGCCCGCCTCGTCCTGGGCTTCCGTGTAGCGCGCGATCAGCCGACGGATTATCCCGCCGTGCCCGCTGGCTGGCTCGGGCCGGTAGGTTAGGGAGCGGACGCCTTCCTGCGGGTTGTCCCGCGAGGTGATCCAGGATTCAAGCGTCGCCAGCGACTGCGCCGACTGGTCCCGTTCGTCGAAGAAGTCCGCAAGCTCCAGGTGCTGCGCCTCGGTGTGGAGGTTCGCCTGACGTGCCTTCAGGTAGCCTGCGTCGTCGCCCATCCTGCGGTAAAGGCTGATCGCCCAGTCGCGGACGGCGGCTTCCCCCGACTTTTCCAGGGTGCGGATCACGTGGCGCACGTCTTCCGGGGCGGTTGCGATAGCGTCCAGCGCGTCGTGGAGGACCTCGGAGACATCGCCGTAGCCGCACATGGTCCAGTGCAGCCCCTCCATCAGCGTGTCCAGGTGCGCCCTCTTTTCGCGGGCGGGCGGTTCCAAGCGGGCGACAGCGCTGCCGTAGAGGCCGATGGCCTGTTCGAGAGTGTCCGTGCCCAGGTCGTATTCCCCGATGTATTCGTTGCCCCGCTCCACGACGTGCCAGAGGACTTCGGTCTGGTCGTCCGGGTGCAGGGTCGGGGCCGCGTCGAAAATGAAGCCGAGATCGACCCGCGTCTCGCCCTCGTAATACTCATACGCCTCCCCGTCCAGTTCTCCGAAGGCCTTGTCTACGGCCTTCTTGAGCGCCTGAACCTGCTTCGCGTCGGTCGGCTGCGCCCGGAGCAGTGCGGGGGCGACGGTGACGTTTTCCAGCAACGCGCGGCGGACCCCGGCGTCGTCCCGGACGAGGCGCAGGACGAGGCTCCGTAAATCTCGGTCGGGCATCTCCGTCAGCGTCTGCTCGAGGGCGGACGGGACGCCGGGCGTGAGGTCCCCGACCTGGGCGTAGCCGTTGTCCAGGTAACGCAGGAGTACGGCGATGACGTGCTTGCAGACCGTGCCCTCATACGGGCAGGTGCAGCGCGTCTTGAGGTCCGGCGTCACCGTGGTCGTGTAATCGCCGTAATGGCCGTGGACGCGGGCGGAGATGCCGGTCGGCGTGACCGAGAACCGGAAGATCATGCCCGTCCGCGCGTATTCCTCGCCGCCGGCGAACACGCGCCGGTTATCCGCCAGGCTTTGGATGTCCTCGCGCGTCAATGCCGTCAGTTCCATGCTGTCCCTCCGCGCCCATTATACCGAGCCTACCCCGTTCGCCTGGTAACTATGCTATAATTACTCTGTCAGCAGGAGGCTCACCCCATGTCCCCGTTCGTCCCCATCGTCATCGTTCTTGTCCTCGTGTTCGTCGCGTTCTCGCTCGTCCTGCGCTACGTCCCGCTCGGCCTGATGATCACGGCGATCTCGGCGGGCGTCAGCGGCGTCAACCCCGGCAGCCTGATCGGGATGCGGCTGCGGCGCGTCCCGCAAGACCGGGTCATCCTGCCGCTCATCGCCGCCGTCAAGGCGGGCGTGAACGTCAACCTGAACCAATTGGAAACGCACTATTTGGCCGGCGGCAACGTGGACCGCGTGGTGCAGGCGCTGATCAGCGCACACCGGGCGCAGATTCCCCTGCCCTTCGAGCGGGCGGCGGCCATCGATCTGGCGGGGCGCAACGTCTTGGAGGCCGTGCAGATGTCGGTCAACCCCAAGGTCATCGAGACGCCGAACGTGGCGGGCGTCGCCAAGAACGGGGTCGAGATGCGGGCGTTCGCGCGCGTGACGGTGCGTGCCAACATCGAGCAGTTCGTCGGCGGCGCGGGGGAGCAGACGGTCCTGGCCCGCGTCGGCGAGGGCATCGTCACCACCATCGGCTCGGCGGCGACCCACCTGGAAGTGATGGAAAAGCCGGACGCGATCTCGAAGACCGTGCTCGCCAAGGGCCTGGACGCCGGCACGGCGTTCGAGATACTCTCCATCGACATCGCCGACGTCGTGGTCGGCCAGAACATCGGCGCGCGCTTGCAGGCGGACCAGGCCGAGGCGGACAAAAAAGTCGCCCAGGCGAAGGCCGAGGAACGGCGCTCGATGGCGGTCGCGCGCGAGCAGGAGATGAAGGCCTACACGCAGGAGATGCAGGCCAAGGTGGTCGAGGCGCAGGCGCAGGTGCCGCTGGCACTCGCCGACTCTCTGCGAGGCGGCAACCTGGGTGCGATGGACTACTACGGCCTGCGGAACCTCCAGGCCGACACCGCCATGCGCTCCGGCATCAGCCGCGCGACGGGCGGCGCGGACGAGGACGGCGGCGCGGCCAGTCTGCCGGGTGCCGCCACTTAGGGTTTGGCCGCGGGGGTAAAGTGAATGGGTGAGATCATCGGCCTGCTGTTCGCGGGCCTCTACGGCCTGGGGACGCTGATCTACCGCGCCGCCGTGCGCCGCCGTGCCGCCGCGACGGCACGGGCCGCCGCGCTGACGCCCCGGCAGCAGGCCATCGCCGACGCCGAGAGCGCCGCACGTCCCGCCCCGCCTGCCCCCCCGACGACCGCCGCCTCCCCCGAGGCCGTGACCGCCTTCCAGCGCCGCGAGCAGGATCTGAAGGCCGAGGCCGAAGCGGCGCGGGCGTACTTCCGTCGGCGCGAGCAGGAGGTTCGGGCCGAACGGGACCGGCTGGGGCTGGGGACGCCGCCCCCCGCGCCACCGGCTTTCGTGCCGCCGCCCGTCGTCGGGCGCGAAGCGACGACGGCCGACTTCGAGAGCCAGGAGCAGGCGCTCCAGTCGTCCGAGCCTGCCCGCCTGCGTGTGATGCGCCCCGCAGCCCCGGCTCCGGCCCTGTCCAATCTGGCGCTGTCCCTGAAAGGGGACGACCTGCTGCGGGCCGTCATCCTGCAAGAAGTCCTCGGGCCGCCCCTGTCCCGTCGCCCCCGGACCCCCCGCGCCTAACGCCCCCACAGGAACCGCACGACGACTTCACTCGTCTGCCAGACGGAACGTCGGGCGCGCGCCTCAAGTCTTCCTCCGTAAGACTACCTGTTCTTGCCTCCGCGCCCTGAATCCCGGTAAAACTTCTGTCAGCCGTTCCTTGTAGTCCAGGTTATACTCCCTTTTGTAAGCACGGACGCAAGTGGAAAGGCTGCCGTTAAACAATTGAACACACTTCATTCTTACTTTCAACTGTCGCCCGTCCTGGCGGCCTTGCCGGAGGAGACGCGGAAGCATCTGGCGCGGTCCATGGAGCAGCGGCAGTACCGCCGCCGGCAGGTCATCCACTTCGCGGATCAGCCCGGCGATCATGTTTATCTGCTCTGTACGGGCCGGATCAAGGTCGCGCGAGTCTCCGATCAGGGCCGCGAGCTGACGCTGTACCTGTTGGAAGAGGGCGCGCTGTTCGGCGAGACCGCCCTGCTGGACGCGGGCGGGGCCTATGAGCTGATGAGCGAGACGCTGGAAGACTCGCTGGTCGTCGTGTTCCGGCGCTCCGAAGTCCTGGCCGCTCTGGCGCAGTCGCAGGCCGCCACCCAGGAGCTGCTGCGGCTGGTCGGCGCGCGCCGGCTGATGGCCGAGAATCAGGTCGCCGATCTGGTCTTTTTGGAAGTCCCCAAACGGCTCGCCAAGCTGCTGCTGCGGCTGCACGACGGGCAGGGCGGGCACGGGAAGCGCCCCGCTCAGGCCCTGCGCGGGCGGCTGACGCACCAGGAACTCGCCAACGTCATCGGCAGCACACGCGAGACGACGACCCTGGTCCTCAACGACTTCAAGCGGCAGGGCCTGATCGAGTTCCTGGGCCGCAAGATTTTAATCGCCAACCGACTCGGGCTAGAGAAGCTAATCGGCGGCCTGGCGCTCTGACCCCGCGCGAACCCCAGGTCGGGTACACTCACGCCATGATGGACCTCTTTTTGCTGCGGCACGGCCAGTCCGAGGCGAACGCCGGGCTGACCGACAACCTGGACAGTTCGCTGACGCCTTTGGGGCGCGAACAGGCCGCGCTGGCCGCCTCGCGCCTATTCCGGGAGCGACCCGCCCGCGCCTACGTGTCACCGCTGCGGCGGACCCTGGAGACGATCCGCCCCTTCTGCGAGGTGAGCGGCCTGCCCGCCGAAGTCTACGCCGACGTCTGCGAGTATTTCAACGCCGTCTGGCCCGGCTACAAGACGTTCCCCGGACTGGCCCCGGACCAGATTCGCGCCGAGTTCCCCTTCGCGTTCTTCGGCCACGCCTTCCCGTGCGGGGAAGCCTGGTGGCCGCAGGATTTGGAAGACGACGCGCGGATGTACGCCCGCGCCGTGCGCGTCCGCGACGCCCTGCTCGGCCTTCACGCGGATGCTGGCAGGACGGACGAGCAGATTCTGGTCGTCTCCCACGCCGAAACGGTCGGGCGACTGACGGAGGCGTTCCTGCGTGTGCCGCCCGCGCCTGAACCGCCCTGGTCGGACAACTGCGGCCTCACCCACCTCCGCGTCACCGACCCCCAGGCCCCCGCCGCGCTGCTGTTCCAGAACGACGTGGCGCACCTCGCATCGCTGCCCGAGGGCGGGTGAAAAGCGGGGGAGGAAGGCGGGGGGCCGGAGGCGAACAAGGCCGCTGTCATGGCTGAACCCACTCCAAGCGGACACACCCAGGCCGAGGCCGACAATCACAGGACGGCAGCAGAGAGGCGCGGCGATCTGCTGGCCGCCGCCCGCATGGCGCAGGCCTGCGCCTACGCCCCCTACTCCAATTTCGCCGTCGGGGCCGCCGTCCTGGTCGGGGACGGCGGCATCTACCGCGGTTGCAACATCGAGAACGCCTCGTTCGGCCTGACCGTCTGCGCCGAGCGTGTGGCGCTGTTCCAGGCCGTCGCCGACGGCCACCTCGACATCGTGGCCGTCGCCCTCGTCACGTCTTCACCCAAGCTCTGCAAGCCCTGCGGGGCCTGCCGCCAGGTCATCGCCGAGTTCTCTCAGGCCGGCAACCCCATCGCCGTGCTGTCCTCCACACTCGGCGGCGAGAGCGCCCTCGAAACCATCGCCGACCTGCTCCCCGACACCTTCACACTGCTCTAGGCGCATCAGCCGCCGGCCCTACGACGCCTCGAACTCCACCTGGAGCCGCAGGAAGCTCTCGACGGGCTGGCCGTCGCGCGTGGCCGGGCGGAACGTCCAGCGCCGTGCCGACTCAAGGGCGAGGCCATCCAGGCGGCTGTTCCCCGTCGAAGACTGCATCTTGACGCTGGCCGTGCCGTCGGCGTGGACCGTGAACAGCGCCCCAAAGCTGCCGTGGATGTCATCATAGCTGATGTCATCCGGCAGGGTCGGGCGCGGCTCCGACAGGGGCACGGCCTGAGCCACCAGGGGGACGTGCGGCGCGGGCGGGGAGACGGGCTTGGGTGGCGGCGCGGGCGCGGGGACGGGCGCGGGCGGGGGGGGCGGCGGGACGGGCGCGGGCGACGGGACCACCAGCGGCGCGGGTGCGGGAGCAGCCGGAGGCGTCGGCGGGACGGGCGGCGTTCCTGTGCCGACGATGCCGCTGTCGCCCCCACCCCCGCCTGCGCCGCCCGGACCGGCGGCGACGACACGGACGGGGGGCGGGCCGGGGGCGGCCCGGCGCGTTGTTGCCTGACGAGAGGCCGCGCGGTGTGCCGCCGGGTGTGGCTTGGCGGCTGTCTTCTTCGGCGTCTTCTTGGGCGGCGCGGGCCGCTTCTCGGGCGGCGGGAGCTTCACCAGCTCGATGGGCCGCAGCTTCTGTCCGCCGACGTTCTTGAAGGCCCCGAAATGGGCAAGGATCGGCAGCAGCACGGCATTGATAAGCACGGCCAGGCCGAGCATCTTGGGCAGCAGCGTGTTTTTTTGGCGTCGGCGTCGCATGGTGTGTCTTCATTCCGGGCGCGTGTCGTCCCTACGACTGGGTCGCGAAGGCGAAGCGCTCGGCCCCGGCCTTCCCCGCGTTGTCCATGACGCTGATCACCGTCCCGTGGGTCGAGCTGCGGTCGGCGTTGATGATCACCAGCGTTGACGCCGTGACCCCCAGCGCCTTCAGGTCGGCGGTCTCGTCGGCGAGCGTGATGGGCTTGGTGTTCAGGTGCAGGTCGCCCGCCGCGCCCACGGTGATGGTGACGTTCTGGGCCGAGTGCTTCTGCCCCGTACTGGCCTTGGGCAGGTTGACCGGCAGGCCGTTCTGCACGGCCAGGGCCAGGCTGGCAACGATGAAGAACATCAAGAGGAACATCATGGTGTCGATCATCGGGATGATGATGATCTCGGCCTCTTCGGGCTGGCGCTTGGCGCGGACTCGCATCATAGCTTTTCTTCCTCCCCCGTTAAGCGATTCGGTCCGTCAGGAAGTTGGTCAGCTCGTTGCCATAATATTCGGTGTCCTCGGTGAACCGCTTGACCAGATTGCCGAAGTAGTTGTAGAAGATCAGGCCGATCACGGCCACGCCGATGCCGGTCGCGGTCGAGATCAGGGCCTCGCTGACGCCGCCCATGACGGCGGTGGGCGAGGACAGGCCCGAGCGCGAGACCTCTTTAAACGAGGCAATCATGCCGGCGATGGTGCCGAGCAGGCCCAGGAGCGGCGCGATGCTGATGATGGTCCGCAGGCCGGGCAGATAGTTCTCCAGCGGCGGTATCTCGTTCGCGGCCTCCTGGGACATCGCCATGTCGATGGCCTCGGGCGCGCGGTCGGCGTTCTTCAGGCCCCGCGCGAAGATGCGGGCGTGGGGCGTCTTCGTGTCTTCCAGCAGCTTGGCCGCCGCGCGCGTGTCGCCGGGCTTGTAGGCCTCTTTGACCTCTTCGAGCAGGTCTTCGGGGTCCACGGCGTTGGCCTTGCGGAAGGTCCAGGCGCGCTCCAGGATGATGCCCAGCGCGAGGATCGAGCAGGCGATGAGCGGGTACATCATGAACCCGCCCTGGTGCAGATATTGTGTGAATGCGTTCATAGTTGATTCGGTCTCCGTTGGAAGCTTTTAGAAGCTCTGCGTCCACTTGACGCTCAGGGTCCGGGACTGGCCCCACTCGCGGTCGCTGAAGGGGCTGGCCTGCTTGATCACGTAGCCGTGGTTGAGCAGGTTCAGCGCGGACAGGGCCAGACGCCCGCGCCCGATCTGTGTGCCCAGCTCCAGGTTGAGGACGAAGTGGGCCGGCACACGATAAAAGTTCGGCAGGCCCGCATCGCTCTGGCCGTAGGGGAAGCCCGAGCCGTACTCGCCGTCGAGGCTGACCGTCTGGCCGTGCGCGTCGTAGGCCAGTCCGACCGAGGCGGTGTGGGTCTGGTCGTGGTCCTCGTAGAAGTAGCCGGGCGGTGCCCCCGCCGGGGCCAGCCCGCCGGTGAAGTCGCCCGCCGCGCGCGCCCACGACCGGGCATAGTTGGCGTAGAACGACAGGGCGCGCGTCAGCGGCCCATTCACAGCGAACTCGATGCCCCGGACATAGCCCTTCTGGACGTTGAACGGCTCGCGGATCTGCGTCCCGGCGATGATGTTCTCGTCGATGACGTCCTGCACGGTCTTGTAGTAGCCGCTCAGGCTCGTCGTGATACCGGCGCTCTCGTGGACGTAGCCGATCTCGTAGAAGTTGTCGCGCTCGGGCTTGAAGGCGACGGCGTTGGGGTCCAGCCGCCGGATGTCTTCGATGGGCGCGGGCTGGAACAGGCGGTCGTAATAGGCGTGGACCTTGTCGCGCCCGCCCAGCGTATAGGTCATGTTCAGGCGCGGGGAGAACTGGGACGTCGTCGTGTCGGTCTTGTGCAGATCATAGCGGACGCCGTAGTTAATCAGCATCCGGCCCGGCGTCCAGTCATCCTGCACGTAGGCCGAGCGGTCGCCGCCGGACAGGCCGTGGCTGTCGGCGACCGTCTGCACCCCGGTCGTCCCATCGCCGTTGTCCACGGCGTTGAGCAGGGTGAAGTTCTCGGCCCCGGTGACCGTGCTGATGTCGAAGCCGTAGCCGAGTTTGTGCCGGGCGGCGACCTTGGTAGCGGCGTCGGTCCGCAGACCGATATAATTGGCGTAGCGGTCCTCGAAGGCCGACGACGGCAGGTTCGCGGGCGTCCCGCCGTCAGCCGAGGCCGCCGTCGCCCCCGAGAGATCGACGGCGGGGTCGCCCGTATAGCGCAGGCGGGACTGGTGGGTGTACAGGGCGGCGGTCAGGCCGCTCGCACCCGCGCTGTGCTTCCAGATGAGGTTAGCGAAGTCGCCGTCCTCACGCTGGGTGACATCACGGCCGAGGGCCTGCTGAGTCTCGTCGTTCGGCAGTTGCAGATAGGCGTCGGTGCGGGCGGTATCCAAAATGACGCGGTCGTTCGCGCCGGCAAGATAGTCGAACTTGCCGAACAGGACCGCGTCGGAACCGGCGTCGTGCAGCGGGTCCTGCGTCACCGAGTCCAGGCGGCGGTCGGTGAAGTTGCGGACACCGGACAGATAATATTGGAGGCGCGGGGTGCCGCCGCCGAACTGGACCGTGCTCTGCGACGTCCGGTAGCCCGACAGCAGTTGTTCGCCGAAGCCGCGCGGGCGTCCGGGCTGCCCGGCGCGGGCGGAAACGTCGAACACGGCGGCGAGGTTGTCGCCGTACTGGGCCGGGAAGCCGCCGGTCAGGACGCGCAGGGTCTCGATGTTCTTGGGGTCGATCAGGTCGCTGAACGAGCCGGACACCGAGGACGGCAGCGGTGCCCCATCTAAATAATAGGTGTACTGGCCGTGCGAGCCTCTGACGTGGAACTCGCCGCTCGGGGCGGCCACGGCCCCGGCGATGGTGGACGTGATCAGGTGCGAGAAGCCCTGGTCGTTCTTGGTGTCGCTCGCCTTCAGCCGGAGCACCTGCGCGCCGCCGACGGTGCGCGGCACAAGGACAAGCCGATGGACACCGATCTTGATGATGATGATCGGGGCGCGATTGGGGTCGAATATGGCATTGGTGGCGGCGGGCGATGCGGGGGGCGTCTGCGCCAGCCCGGCGCGCGGCAGCCCCGCGAGGCACACCGCGAGGGCGAGCGCGCGGCGCGAGAGTCGTGGCATGGGTGTGTCTTCCTGTGGGGTTGAAAGCGGGAGCGATCAGCAGTCCGGCAGGAAGGCAGGGGGGCCGCGTGAGGCGCGGCGGGGGAGAGGAAGGCGGACAGGGGCAAGCGCGGCAAGAGCGACGCGGCGGCGGGGCAGCAAAGCCGGCGCGGCGATTTGAACGGCAGCCAGCGGGCCGGCTCCAACCGCCTGCATCCACTGGCAGGCGGCACAGGCGTCGGCAGCCGGCGGGGCAGAGCGGTGGGCGGCGGCATACCGTGCCGCCCCAACCGTGGGCATCCCGTCGTGGTGGTGCAGGACGCCGCCGGTGCCCATCCAGCCCAGCGCCAGCAGCAGGGGCCAGAGCGCCAGGCGGCGCACCGGAGATGACCACGTATGCATTTGGAAGCGGGACGGAGGCATGGTCAAAGGTATTCTACCATAAAGGGGGACGGGAACCGATGCCCCCAAAGTTCCCGACCCGACGCAGGAGAACGTCGGCTCGACGCCGAACAGGCCGCCAGCACCCGAGGAGGATAGTCTTTCCCCAATGAAGATCGGAATATTCACCGCCCTGTTCCACGACAAGCCGCTCGAAGAGGCCCTGGACATCATCGCCGCCGCCGGCATCCAGGCCGTCGAGCTGGGCGCGGGGGCCTACCCCGGCAGCCGCCACCTCGACGACATGGGCGGCGTCGAGACGCTCCTCCGTGACGAAGGCGCGCGCAAGAAGCTGCGCCACGCGGTCGAGAGTCGCGGCCTGACGCTGGACTCGCTCTCGGTCCACGGCAACGCCCTGCACCCCAATCGCGCGGTCGCCGAAGACCATCACAAGGCTTTTGAGAACGCCGTGCTGCTGGCCGAGAAGCTCGATCTTTCGGTCGTCAACGGCTTCTCCGGCTGCCCCGGCGACGGCCCGCGCGCCCGCAACCCGAACTGGGTCACCTGTGCCTGGCCGGACGAGTTCCGCGACATCTTAGACTACCAGTGGAAAAAAGTCGCCGTGCCCTACTGGCGCAAGCAGAACAGGTTCCTGAAAGAGCACAACGTCCGCTTCGCCATCGAGGCGCATCCGGGCTTCCTGGTCTACAACCCCGAGACGATCCTGAAGCTGCGCGACGCGGCGGGGGCGCAGATCGGCGCGAACTTCGACCCGTCGCACTTCTGGTGGCAGGGCATCGACCCTATCGCCGCCGTGCGCCACCTCGGCGCGGCTGGAGCCGTCTTCCACGTCCACGCCAAGGACACGCGCATCGACCCTTACAACGCCAGCATCAACGGGACGCTGGATACCAAATCCTACGGCGATGTCCTGGACCGGTCGTGGACCTTCCGCGCGGTCGGCTACGGCCACGCGCTGACCTGGTGGCGCGACTTCGTCTCCAACCTCCGCATGATCGGCTACGACGACGTGCTCTCCATCGAGCACGAAGACGGCCTGATGTCCACGACCGAGGGCCTGCGAAAAGCCATGGAGACGCTGAAGGCTTCGGTGATCGCCGAGCCGGCGGGCGAGATGTTCTGGGCCAAAAAGTAGCGTCCTTGACGGAAACGCCCCGGCGCACTGCGCCGGGGCGTTTTCTTGTCCGTGCGCCGCCGTCAATCGTCCGAGACTCACCCGTTCGGGGTGTCTATCAGCTCTTGCAGGCGCTCGGCCAGGACGGGCGGGTAGCGGGCTTTCCAGGTCTCGTCGATCAAGCCGACGTCCAGCAGGTCGCTGAGATGCACCTGATCTTTGCGGCGAAGCGCCGTCAGCTTGATCTGCACCAAAGCTTCCAGCGTGAGAATCTGGAAATCGTCCGCAGCCTCGGACTGCGCCACGTCGGGATTCGGCAGGGCCTCGTGCGGGCGGACCATTTCGCCGGCGAACACGAGACGCACCGCGTCGCGGGCCTTGGCCTCGGGGCCGTCTAAAAATACGTCCATGCCGGCGACGTGGCGAAAGGCGAAGCCGACGCTCTCCAAGGCATCGGTCGCAGCCGGCAGGTCGGCGCGGCGCAGCAGGATATCTACGTCCTGTGTGTTGCGGACGGCGGCCTCGTCGGCCCGCGCCACCCAGGCGGCGACGGCGTTGCCTCCCGCCACCGCATAGGGGATGTTGCCACGCTCCAACGCCCCCGCCGCGCGGAGCAGCCGGGCGCGCACCTTCGCGACGGCGGCCTCCATGCGGTCAAGCGAAAACGGCTGTAGCGCGGTGTTCAATCTTCCTCTGTACTTAATCTAGTGCGGGCCGAGCATCAGCATCGCCACGCCGACGACCAGCAGGAGCAGGCAGATCCCGACCACGGACAGAAGGGCAGTCCGCAGCTTCCGGTGTGCGGGGGAGCAGACGTGCAGGGCGGCCAGGTCGTCGTCGGGCGGCGGGACGGGCTGTTTACCGGACCGAAAGGGTGAAGATGACATAAAGGGCCTCCACCACATGCAACTGTCGGCGCACGCCACGGGGTTCCATGGGCGGCGTCGGGCGGCCTAGTCTTTGGGCAGATCGATCCGTGCGAGCGCCTGGCGGAACTCGGCCTTGGCGCGCTCCTGGGCGTTCGACGTGTGCATCTCCTCGGTCTTGTGCGTCTCCTGATTAGACCGGCGGACGATGAGGCCGAGGAAGCGGAAGAAGCCTTGCAGCTCACCGGCGTAGCGCGGCAGGTAGGTGATGCGGAGCGTGTCGCCGTCGATGCGGACGGGCGGCTTGAGGGTGTAGGGCGTCTGGAGATACGCCTGGTCGAACTCCTGCACCCAGAAGTCTGAGGGGGTTGCACTGAGGCGGACCAGGAACTCGACGGCTTCGCGGTTGTCCTCGACGTTCTCCAGGTGCTCCAGGTCGATCTCCCGCAGGAAAACGTCCGGCGAGGCGACCTCGGATTGCCCGAGTTGCTCGGATGGTACGGTTTCGGTCACGATGTTTTTTCCTCGGTCAACTTGCCTTCGGTCAACTTGCCTTCGATCAGTAGGCACCGGCAGGGACTGCCCTCCAGGCCGGCGAACTTCGGCGGCAGGGCCATCAGCGTGTACTCCCCGGCCTTGACGTCGTCCAGCACCAGGGACTCGACGATGACGGCCCCCGCGCCCAGCAGGATGCGGTGCGTCTCGATGTCGGCGGGGCCGTAAGGGCCGATGGACAGGTAATCGATTCCCACCAGGCGGACGCCCTGCGTCACCAGCCAGGCCGCGCCGCTCGGGGCGAGGCCGACATAGTCGCGGTGGAAGACGCTGCCCTTGAGCCGCCCCAGGCGCGTGTTGTCCGTCTTCAGCAGGACGCGCTCCGTGCCGGGCATGATCCGGGCGTGCTGCAAATCGGCGGCCGTGATCTGGTCCCGCCCCAGAATCTCGACGACGTGGGCCTGTCCGACCAGCACCTCGACATCCAGAGATTCGACCGCCTTGCCACCGGGCACGAAGTGCAGCGGGGCGTCCAGATGCGTCCCCGTGTGCGCGCCCTGGGTCAGCACGGAGAGGTTGCAGACCGCGCCCCGCGCGCCCAACCGTGCGGCCCAGCGGTACGAGAAGCCGGTCTCGGTTCCCTCCCAGGTGATCGTCTCCGGCGTCGTTGTCAGGCTGATGTCGTGGATGATCATAGTCGGCTTTGCTGCATGATGTGCTCCGGGCTTGCCCGCCGGGCGGGTTCCTCACAGCCCCAAATCTTACAGCCCCAAATCTTACAGCCCCAAATCTTACAGCCCCAAATCCAGCGTCTCGGTGGGGGTCGCCTTCGAGTGGCCGATCACGCCCTCCTGGTGCCGGGCCATGTCCACGGTCCCGTTCACCTTGAACGCCACGCCCTCGGCCTCCAGCAATGCCCGCTGCCGCCCCATCAGATAGGCCGAGCGCCGCCCGATCCGCAGGTAGCCGTCGCTGCCGACCACCCGCTGCCAGGGCACGTCGGTCTCGTCCCCCACCTGCTGCATCGCCCAGCCCACCTCACGGGCCGACACGCCCACCCCGTCCCCCACCTGCCCGTAGGACATCACCCGCCCCGGCGGGATCAGCCGCACGTGCGCGTGGACCAGTTCCAGCGTTTGCAGTTCGTCCATTCTGTTTATCGCGAAGCTTTCATTTCCTGTTGACCGTCCGGCGAGCACAACATAACACTGCACCTTCTTGGGAATGCTTGCCTGCGCCCGTTGTGGATGGGATCAAGCTGGGTGCTGCCTGGATTATACCCACACACAGGCACCAAGGGAGTCCTCCGGCTCCACCGCCGGACCTTGAAGGAAGAACGAGAGCAGGCTGACCGAGCCGTGTCTGACAAGGCTGGACCGAGTCGCCCTCCTGAAACCCCACATTGTGAAAAATTGCACGGATTGAGCGGATTGGGAATGTAAATTGGGTAAGAGCAATGGGGAGATGGGAATTGGTTGACGCCTCTCGCGATCCGTGGCGCGTTTACAAAGGCTGGTTCTGGGCGGCGACCGTGTACAACGTCGCCTGGGGAACGCTGGTCGGGCTGGACCCACGTTTGATGCTGGGCTGGATGGGGATGACACCCGCGCAGCAGTCCGGGGCGGGGCCGCTGCCCGGCATCCTGGCGGCCTGCATCGGCATGTTCGTCGGCGTCTACGCCATCGGCTATGCCTGTGTCGCCCTGGACCCGCCCCGGTTCTGGCCGTTCGCGCTGCTGGGCCTGTGCGGGAAGGTCCTGGGGCCGGCGGGGTGGGTGCTGCATCACGCCCTGGGGCACCTGCCGTGGCGCACCTTATGGGTGAACGTCTTCAACGATCTTGTCTGGTGGCCCGCTTTCTTCGGGCTGCTGTGGACCGTGTGGCGCGAGCGTCGCGCCGGGAGAATCGGATTATGAGCAAGAACTTCTGGCCCTCGTTCCTCATCGGCGTCATCGGGACGACGCTGCTGGTGGTCGTGCTGATCAAACTCGGCTGGGAGTAGCGGCGCGCGCGGGGCAAGGGAACATCGGGGCGCTGGGAGCGGTCGGAGCAGCGGGCTTGACGGCGGCACTCGCCGTGTGTCATCATAGCCCCACGCCGTACCCGCGATAGGATCTCGTAGATGCCCGCCCCCAAACCTCACCCCGACGCTTCGGGCCGCCTGCTGGCCCTGCTGGTCTTCCTGGCCGGCGTCGGCGTTCTCGTGTTCGTCTTCCTGACCGCCCTGCACCTATTCCAATCGCCCGTGCCGGGCCTGGAGCCGCTGCAAGCACCCGGAGCCGCGCCCCCGCCCGCCGCGAACATCGGGGCCGCCCTGGTCGACTTCGTCCGCCGCCTGCTCCTGCTGGGCGTGATGACGCTGATCGGGTCGCTGCTCGCCTCGCGCGGCGCGCACCTCTATTTCGGCGTCGCCGCGTCTCAGACCCCTGCCGAGCCGCCTGGCCCGGAAAAGCCTTCCGAGAAATCCGGCGAGAAGTCGGCCACCAGCGGCAAGTGATCCGAGGCGGGCGTCTGCGTGACGGACACGTCTTGAAGCGTCAGAGCCGGTGAGAAGAAGACATAGTCGATGCGCGCGGTGGGTTTGTCGGCAGGGTAGGTCAGACGCTGCTGGCCCGCGTCCGCGTCGCGCATCCCGGTCTGTTCCAGAAGCGACCGCAGGCCCGCCGCACCCGCTTTCTCGCTCTCCTCGTTGAAATCCCCACAGACGACGACGGGGCCGAACACCTCACCCACCAGGGTTGCCAGCCGGGACCCCTGCCGCCCGCGCTCTTCCCCGTTCAGCCCCCAGTGTGTACAGAAGACCGTCAGCGGGCCATGGGGAGTCGCCAGAGTGACCCGCAAGACGCCGCGCTGTTCGCGGACGCTCGGCAGCAGGTGGTTCTGGACCGTCACCACCGGGAAGCGCGAGACGACGGCCAGCCCATAGCCGCCCGGCCCGAGATTCAGGTTCGCCTGGAATGTCACCGGCAGCCCCAAAAGCCTTTCCAACCGCCCCGGCTGGTCCACGAAATGGCTCTGCGGCAGGCGCTGGTGGACCTCCTGCAAACACAGCACGTCGGGCGCGTGATCCAAAACGGCCTCGGCGATGCGCTCCGTGGAGCGCCGCCCGTCGATCCCCCACCCGCCCCGGATATTGTACGTCATCACCCGCATTCTGTCGGTCATGTCTGTTTCCTTGCGCCTACGGCGGGTGCGTCGCCCAGGCGCAAGGCGGGGCCGGGGATGACCTGCATCCCAGCCGGCGCGGCACGCGGCGGCATGGCGGAGCGCGGCATCTTCTCCGACCACACCTCCCACGCCAGGAGGAGAAAGAAGGGCACGTACTCGGCGACCGGAGTCCACCAATAAGCCCGCTGGGCAATGTAGTAAGTGTAGAGCAGGACGGACAGCCCCGACAGCAGCACGAACGAGTACCGGGGCCGCGTCCCGACCAGCGGCACGAAGATCACCATCCAGAGCAGGTACCAGGGGAACAGAGTCGGGATGACCAGCAGCGTGACGGCGAGCACCACGGACGCCCGGCGCAGCAGGTCCGGGTACGAGAGCACAGGGCGAAGGACAGACCAGAGCACGACGGCCAGGATCGCCGCGTCGGACAGCCTTTCGGTGATCGCGTAGTGCCACTTGTGCGTGAGCGGCGTCAGGCCCAGGTTGACCCAGAAGTACAGCCCGGCGTTGACGTGGACGTTTTGCAGGTACTGATGCATCCCGTGCAGGAAGTACGGGAAAAAAACCCAGAGCGGCATCCCCAGATAGACCAGCCCGGCCACGGCCCAAGCCGCGAACGGGCGGCCATGCGCGCGCACGAACAGCGGCAGCAGCAGCAGCGCGAAGCCCTTGGTCAGCGCGGCGGCGACCAGGGCCAGCGCGGCCCAGCCGACCCGGCGGGGCGACCGCATCGCCAGGAGAAGCGCCGCCAGCAGGAAGAAAACGCCCACGATGTCCTGGTGCCCGGCCATCGCCACCTCGGTGATCGGCAGCGGGCACCAGGCGTACCAGATCACCTGCGTCAGGGGCCGGCCCAGTCGGCGCAGGAGCAGCATCAGCAGCCAGATCACGCCCAGATCGAACAGCGTGTAGAGCATCTTGTAGCCGACCGGGCTGCTGCCGAAGCAGGCATAGGCGGCTGCGAAGATGCCCTGCGAGATCGGCATATAGATGGACTGGTAAGCTTTATATTCCATCCCGTTCCACACCGCATCGCGCAAAAACCGCAGCGGATAGGCGTTGGGTGCCCAGTGGTAGGGGTTGATGCCGTGCATGACCAGCCGCCCGTCCCACACATAGAGCAGGATGTCGGTGGAAAGCCGCGGCGGGGCGAACACAACGGCCAGACGGAACAAGGCCGCCCCGCCCAAGATCAGCGGCAGCGTTGGGCGGGAGAACGCGTGCGGGAGGCGCGGCAGCAGGACGCCCGCGGCCAGGGCGTACAGGCCGAACGCCGCGCCGTAGGTGAGCAGGTACACCCAGGCCGGGCTGAGGGGGTACAGCAACCGGCCCAGGAAGACGTACAGCGCGACCAGATCGGCGGCGGTCAGGGCGAGCCAGAACAGCGGCAATGCGGGGTATCTGCCGAACAGCGTTTCTGCCGCCTGAACATTTGGCGCGTGGCGCGTCTCGTCCGTCATGCTGGTCTGTCGTTCTAGAAGGCGGTCAGCGTTCCTTGAGGTACGGGGCAACGGCGGCGGCGAGGCTTTGAGCGGTCTGCTCACCGGCCAGTGTGCGGACCAGCCGCCCCCGCCGGTCGTAGATCAGCGTCCGGGGCAGGTCGCCCTGCCAGGTCGGATCAAAAGCGCTGATGAAATCTCCGGGGTCGCTGCTCTTCTCGACGTATGCGGGAAACGCCGCGCCCTGCTTCGCCAAGAACGGCTCGACTTTCGTGTGCCGGTCTTTGAGCATGTCGGCGGACACGGCAATGGTTCGGAGGCCCAGCGCCCGGTCCTGCCGGCTGACTCGGACGACGGCCGGGAACTCAGCCACGCACGGCCCGCACCAGGTCGCCCAGAAGTTGACCAGGACGACGTGCCCGCGCAGCGCGGCGACGGCCCGCTTGACCGTGGGCGCGTCGGCGGGCGTGACCCTCGGGGCGGCGTAAGCGGAGGAGGAGAGAAGACAGCAGAGGAGACCCCCCGCCCATGCGCGGCGGCTCATCGCTTGATCCCGCACCCGAAGGCCTTGGTCTCTGCCTTGACGACGGCTCGCCCGGCCAATGTCGCGTCCAGGGCGTTTGCCAGGTCGTGCGTCTTGACCTCGGCAGGGTCCATGCTGTTATCAATCCGCCCATGATAGACCAGGACGCCCCTGCTGTCGATCAGATACGTCTCGGGCGTGACGTGCGCGCCGTAGGCGTCCGCCACGCGGTCGTCGGCGTCTTTGAGCGTCGGGAACGGGAAGGCCTGCGCCTTCTGGTAGGCCGCGCACTCGGCCAGCGGCTCATTCTTGTTGGCATTGACGGCGACGAAGGCCACGCCCAACGGCCTGTACTTGTTCGCCAGCGCGGTCATCCGCCCGTTGTAGGCATTGGAGTAGGGGCACCGGGTCGAGACGAACATGACGACGGTGGCCTTCTTTGTCAGCGCCTGCGGGTTCAGCGCGATCTGCGTGTTAGTTTCCACATTGGGCAAAGAGAAGGCGGGAGCCGCCTTGCCGATAACAGCAGGGCCAGCCGGATGAGTGGCGAAGGATGCCGCTACTGGGCGGAATTCGCTGCCTTTGATATGGACGCGGTGGAACGGCGCGGCGGAAAGCGGGGTGCCGGTTGTTTCAACTCCGCCGCCAGATCCCTGAACGGCATCCGCCGAGGCGCGGCGGGTGACAGCCGGGTGGGCCTTGACCCAGGCCGCCCAGTCCGCGCCGCAGGTCGCCAGGTGGCCGTTCACGTCGCGGTCCACATCGGCGACTTTGCCGTCCGCGCCCAGGATGAACGTCACGCGGTCGGCGATGCCGACGCCGGGGATGAGCACGCCATAGGCCGTTGCCATCTTCTTCTCGGTGTCGGCCAACAGGTCGTAGGGGATGCCCTCTTTGGAGCAGAAGCCTTTGTGCGATTTCGGGTCCTGGACGCTGACGCCGTAGACCGTCACGCCCTCGGCCTTCAGGGCGGGGTAGGCGGACGTCAGCGAGTGCGCCTCCTGGGTGCAGCCGCCGGTGAAGTCGGCGGGGTAGAAGGCCAGCAGCGTCACTTTGCCCTTGTCCCGAACCGACGTGTGGGTGACGCCGTTCTGGTCGGGCAGCGTGTAGGCGGGGGCGGTTTTGCCGACGACGGGCGCGGCGGCTTCCTCCTTGGCTTTGGCCTGGGCGAAGGCGACGGCGGCCACGGCGGCGGGGACCGCGAGGGTCAGCGCGAGGGTCTTTCGGAGACGGGTCATGGCGTGATACTTTCTAAGATGCAATTCGGAGAAGAAGCCCCTCGCGCCCAATTTGGGGCCAGGAGACCTTTGAGTGGTTCTTATACCGCTCCCCCAGGAGAAACGTTCGCATCGGCTCAGGCGGGGGCGGGCGAAACACAGACTTCCAAGGGCAGGCCGAAGGTCTTCTCGAAAGCCGGAGCCTGGGCCTCGGCAGCCCACACTTCGAGCTGGGCATCGGCGGAGGCGAACAGCGTCAGGCGGACGCGGTCGGGCTTTGGGCGCTTCTCATTGGCGACGTCCTTGACCAGCATCAGGTGGCTGCGGTCCAGCGCCTCGGCCAGACGCAGGGCGCAGGAGAGGACGCGGATGACGCGCTGCATCCGGGCGTCCAGCTTGTCAAAGGCCGGGTGCTTGCGGCGCGGCAGGCCTTTGCGGTGGTATAGGGCGAGGCTGGCGATGATCTCGATCTCGCGGTCGTTGAAGCCGAGCAGCTCCGAGTGGCGGATCAGATAATACGAGTGCTGCTGGTGGTCCGTGTGCGAAACGAAGAAGCCCGAATCGTGCAGCAGGGCGGCGTATTCCAGAAGCTCGCGGGCGCGGCCGTAGTCATGCAGGCCCAGCGCTTTCCACTGATCGAACAGCGACAGAGAGAGGCGGACGATGTGTGCGGCATGGGCCTCATCGACGCCCGTCGCCCGCATGAGCTGGCGGATGGAGCGACGCCGGGCACTCTCCGGGGCAGCGTCCATTGTCCCGGAGGGTGTGGCCGGGGCGGTCTGGCGCAGCCGGTCTACGATGATGCCCTCGCGCAGGCCCCGGTCACTGATGAGAATGGAGGACGCGCCGACCGTCTCCATGACGGTCTGCAAAATGGCCGAGCCGCCCAGGATGATGTCGGCGCGCTCAGGGTTGATGCCGGGGATACGCCGCCGTTGTTCCAGGGTCATCGCGCACAGGCGCTTGGTGGTCGCCTGAACGTCAGCCAGCGAGAGCGCGTAGTTTCGGAGCGAGGTGGGGTTCGGAGCGACCGCGGCGTGGGCGATGATCTCGGCCAGGTTCTGGGCCGTCCCCGACGACCCGTACATGACCGAAAAGCCTGCCCTGCCGATGGCGCGGGCGGCGGGCGCGAGCAGCGACCGGACGCGCCGCTGTAGGTCGTCCCAGGCGGCGGGCGGGACGGGTTTCGAGGGATCGGCGATGCCCTCCGCCGTCAGCCGGATCGCGCCCATCTTGAGGCTGTCCAGGAAGACGTAGCCCGCGCCGTCGCCGACGATCAGTTCGGTCGAGCCGCCGCCGATGTCCATGATCAGGGCGCGCTTGTCTTTGGGCAGGTCCACGCCGCTGATGACGCCTAGGTAGATCAGGCGCGCTTCTTCCTGCCCCGAGATGACGCGCACGTCGAGATCGGCCAGCGTGCGGACACGGCGGACGAATTCGTCGCCGTTGTCGGCTTCACGGACCGCGGCCGTCGCCAGCGCGACGATCTCCTCGGCCCCGAAGCCGCGGGCGACCTCGGCGAAGCGGGCACAGACCAGCGCGCCGCGCGCGATGGCCGCCTCGGTCAGCGAGTGTCCGCCCCCGTCGCCGTCTTTGCCGCTCTTCTTCTCCCCCGGCTGGTCGAACTCGCCCTCGCCCAGCCGGACGACCTGCTTCTGCGCGGCCAGCGTGGTCCAGGTCTGGCCCGCCTGCATCTCAACCACGGCGAGCCGCACGGAGTTGGTGCCGATGTCCATCGCGGCAAATATTCGCATAGGCCGTCAGGATACCCGAAAGGGGGGAGTGGGGTCAAGGCGGAACCCACCCGGCAGGCAAGCCCAATAAAGCCTTAGCCCGCCGGGTGGGTCCCTCCTTCCTACGGCGCGAAGCGCGGGTTGATCGTCTCGGTGTAGATGTCCGCCGTGCCGTTGCGGGTGCTGTTCCAGAACAGCCAGACCTTGTGCTCGACGGTGGCGCTCGCCTGCGGGTCGAGGAACGCCGCGACGTTGTTCTCGTTGACCACGGTGTCAATGGGCACGGCATAGTCCACGCTGTGGGCGATGCCGTCCGCGCTGCCGTTGGGCGTGGCGGTCAGGTCGCCGGCGCGGATCTCATCCTGCCAATAGACATTGTCGGTGAACGTCTTGCTCGTGCCCGTCGCGTCCGTGTACGTCACCGTGGCGGGCTGTCCCTCGGTGTACGCGCCACCGGCGTTGATGGGGAAGTAGATGCGCCCGCGCGAGTAGTCCACGTCTACAAAGGCGCTGATGTCCGTCGTCCCGATCATCACAGTCACGGTGGGTTTAGCGGGCGTCCCGCCCACCGCAATCGGCGTCGGTAGGTACACGGTCAGCCGCTGGGTCTTGTCGTAGATCGTCGCCGAGTGCGTGTCGGTGCTGACGGCGGATTTGCGCCAGAAGTACCAGCGGCGGTCCGCCTCCACGTTGTTCAGCCCCGGCCCGTCGTTCGACTTCTGGGCCGTGTCCAGGAACGTGGTCACGCCCGTATCGGCGCGGGTATCGACCGTGATCCGGCGGACCAGCGGGGTGAACGTCGCGCGGAGGCCGATGAAGTTCTGGTTCGGCGTCGCCGGCGTCGTCAGCAGCGCCGGGGAGAAGCGGATGCGCCCCGTGGAAGCATCCACGTAGAGGGTATTGGTCGTGCTCTGCGGTGCCCCATTAGCGGCTCCGATGAGGGGAACAGGAACGCCGGTCAGCACCAGCAGGCCGCTGGCCCTGTCGAAGACAGCACGGCTGAACAGCGGCTTGCCCATGGCATCGTAAAGAAGAGGCGTGGTGCTCGTAACACCCCCGACGGTGTATTGGGCGTAGATGTTGAGCGCGCCCGTCCGGGACCAGGCGACGTCGCGGGCCTGGAACCAGCCGCCGGGCTGGGCCGCCAGAATCTCCGTGACCTGGGGGAACGGCACGGGGTCTAATTTGGAGGCCGTCGCCGAGTCCGGATGATAGCGCCCGGCATAGAGGTTCACCCCGCCGTCGGGCGCAGTGCCGCTATAGGTAACTTCGATGATCGGGGCCAGCACCGTGACCGGGGCCGTCGCAGGGCCTATCGTAACGGGCGCACTCAGAAGAGTCGGACTGGCATCGGCCACAGCCGTCAGCCCCGCCGGGATCGGCAACAGGCTGGAGGTCGGAGCGCCGCTTGCCGGCACCCAGGTCCCGGCTGACGACAGCGAGTTGTAGTAGACCGCCGTGCGCCCGCGAGTCGAGGCGGTCCAAAACGCCCAGAGGGTGTTGCTGAAGTTCGTAGACAGGCCCTTGACTCCGTACTTGACCTGGCTGCTGTCGTTGGTGATGGGCAGGGAGCTGGTCAGCGCGCCCGTAGATGGGTTGACCGTGTACTGATACAGCGTGTTGTTGTACGGCGCTGTGCCGTTCACGTCAACGTCAAAGGCGTAGAAGCTGGGGCTGTTGCCAGCCGGGTCCTGCGCGACCGTCAGGCCGCTGTGCGTCCCCGTCGGCTGCCCACCCGCAGGTAGCACCGGCAGGTAGCTCGTGGTGCTTGCTGTACCGCTGTAGCCACCGATAGAATACCACCAGTTATGTGCCGCGTCGTTCGGATAGTAGTAGCCCGACGTTGTGCCGTTGCTGGCCTTGAAGGGGCCTTCCGCTCCGTAGATGCCGTAGTTCCCTCCTCCGAGACGTCCCGAAGTCCAGTAAAGGGAGAGTTGACCGCTGGCAGGGTCGCGGAATGCGGCGGGCGCAAAGTCAGGTGTGCTGATCGGGTTGTTCGCCGCGTTCGTGCCTGCGGGGGTCGTGTCCCCCTGTGGCAGTGCCCCGGCGGTATTGCCGTCGGTCATCCGGTCTTCCAGCACGGTCGCCTTGACCACGGTGCCCGTCGTGCTGAGGGGCTGGAGGCCGGGGTAAAGGATGCTGTCGGGGGTGCTGGTCGGTGCCGCCAGGCCGCCGATGCTGCCGCCGTACTGCGGCGGGTACAGCGGGTTGTACGAGCCTGAGCCAGTGTTGTAGGTCGTGTAGCCGCTGACATCCCGGCCCTCGAACAGCCGCAGGGTCTGCGAATAAGTCCCGACGGGCGTTCCGAAGGGGACGGCGACGCTGACATAAGGCGGCGCGGCCACGTCCGCTACGTTCGTGGTCGCGTGGGGCTGGGTCGCGGACGGGATGTAGAACGGCGAGGTGCCGTCGGCCGGAACGTCCGGCACGGTCAGCACGGTGGGCGCATCGGTGCCGGCGCGCGGCTTGTGGAACGTCGAGCCGGGGTACAGGTTTTGCAGCGGCAGGCCCGTCGAGGGGTCGTTGACGCCGGTCAAGTGATAGTTACGGCCTTCCCCTACGAGATCGGTGTCCAGGGACGAGCGAACCAGGAACGGCAGGGTGCCGGTCGCAGGAGGGCCGGTCACGCCTGCGGTGTCGTAGGCCGGGATGGCCGAGAGTGGGTCCAGGGCACTCGCGATCAGCACAAGGGGCATCGCGACGGGGGTGTTGTTCGCGCCCTGGCCGTAATACTGCTGGTCGAAGTGGACGTTGAGCAGGTTGACATTGCCGTTGTTGTTGACGGTAACGGGCTGGTAGTTCTGGGCGAACGTGGCATTGTAAGGCGTAAACCCGATGTTGGCAGCGGTATCCTTGTACCCAGGATACTGACTCACCTGGATGCCGAACGCGCCGGGCACTTTGCCGATGTCGGTGGTCGGGTTCGCGATGCTGGTACTCATGTCGATGGGGACGCCTGTATAGACGCGGATGTCGCGGTAGGCCGTGCCGTCCTGGAAGCGGCCACTGATGTTGGCGGCGTAGATGCGCTTGGTGGTGACGTAACCCATCGGGAAGACGGTGTCGCTGGCGCTGACGATGCCGCTCGGGCTGATCTCGCCCACGGCGCTGTAGCCGCCGCCCGCCGCCGTCTTGTCGTAGAGCTGCTGGTTGGCGGGCTGGTGGTGGGGCACGCTGACGTGGACTTGCAGGGGGCTGGCGTAGACCGTGCGGCGTTGCAGGGTGGCACCCGGCGTCGCCACGGTCGGCATGACCCCGTCCGAGCCGAGGTCGCCGCCCCCGCCGCCGCGCGGGTACAGCGTCGCCGTGACGTTCTGGGAGGCGATATCCGGGTAGTCCGGGCTGGTGTTGGCCTGACCGACCCGGTAGGTGGCCGGGGGCGTCTCCCAGGGCAGGAAGTTGACGACCGAGTCGTGGCCGGTGGTGTTCTGCGTGTTGTCGTTCCAGAACAGGCCGCCGCCCGCGCCGTTGGGCGTGTACATCTTGAGCGACAGGGACTTTCCGACCAGGCCCAGGGCGCTGCGGTCGAAGACGTCGGCGGCGTAGGGCTGGTCCGGCGAGCCGAAGTTGGTGGCGGAAAGGCCGGGCGGGGGGGCCGAAAGGCCGCGCGGGTCGGTGTTGCCCAGGGTCCCCGTGGGCAGGGTGGCGGCGGCAGTGAAGTCGCTGTTGTCGCCGCCGCCGTTGTGCGGGATCAGGCCCGTGGCGGTGACGACGGTGTGATGTGTCGTGGTCGGAGCGGCGACAGCCGACGCCAGACGCTGGGTGGGGTTGCCGATGCCCCCGCCTCCCTTCTTGCCTCCGCCGGTCGTGGAGGTGGGGGCCGCCACGGGGATGTCGTTGCCGTTCGCCAGCGCCTCCAGGGCATAAGTGTCGCTGCTGTCCAGCAGCGACGCGACGCCCCGGAACGGGCCGACCTCGTCGCCGATCTCGGCGGCGTTGGTAACCGGGGTGTTGTTGAGCGAAAGGGGCAGCCCGCCCGCGCGCAGGCCGATAGGGTTCAGGATGCCGAACTTCGGCTGCTCGACCGGCTGGATGGAGTTCTGGATGGGGGTCGGGCCGAACGTGGAATTGCCGGTCTTAGGGTCTACCACCGACTTGGGGCCGCCGTTAGTCGTCGAGGCGGCCAGCGTCACGGTCGCCCCGGTGTCGGTGAAGGCGGTGCCGTCGTAGGTGAAGACGTGAACGATCTGGCGGGCGTTGATGACCTGGCGCTGGCCTCCCGGCGTGTTACGGCGGGCCGACCCGTCGCCGATGGCGTAAGTATAGGCGGCGATCCACTGGGTCGGCGGCGCTTCCCCGTCGATCAGGTTATTGTCGGTGTCGGTGTCGGTGCGGGCGATGAAGCCGTCAGCGGGCAGTGTCTTGGCAGCCAGGGCGGTGACCAGGACAGCGGGCACCGTCGCGTGGTCGGCGGGGTCGCCCGACGTGGTATCGGACAGGTCGAATTCGACCGGGCCGCCGTCGCCATAGTATTTTACGAGATTCGCGGGGCTTGCCGCCGCCGTGTTGCCTTGATCGTGGACGTAGTTGGCCGGCACCCGGCCCGGCGGCACGACATTGGCGAAGCGGATGTAGACGTTCTGGCCCCACTCGTAGACGGGCAAGGCCGTCGAGCCGTTGTCCAGGCGGTCGGTGTACTTGGTGCTGCCCGCGTTGGCGTCGCTCACGAGGTAGCTCCGCAAGGCGGAGGAAAGGTCAATGGTGCTGACGCCCCCGAAGTCGGCGGGGAGGATACCGCCGAGGTTGGTCTGGCCGGCGTAGGTGGTGTCGTAGGGCGTGATGCCGTGGCAGAGGCCGGTGCTGGTGTCGCCGCAGTAGACCCAGTCGACGGCGTTGGTCAGGTAAGCGAACGCCGTCGGGTTCGTTGCGGTCGTTGTCGTCACAGGCAGGTCCGTGGTGTCGGCGGCGGACAGCGTGGGCGAGGACAGCGGGCCGAAGCCGGTGAAGGCGCGGTTCTCGCGGACCAGCGGGAAGGCCTCGGTCGGGATAGGGTTGGAGATAGGCGTGGCACTGAAATCATACAGCGTATTGCCCGCCGTGACGAAGACCGCGCCGCCGTTGCCGCCGGACGCGCTGGGGTTGGTGACCAGGGCGGGCGAGGACTGGTAGATGGCCCCGTCGGGCGAGATCTGGCGGTAGATCAGCTTGTCGGCTCCCGCGCCTCCCGGCGTGGTCGCCGCCGTCGAGTCGTCTTTACCGTCGATGTCCAGGGCGTACAAAGCCGTGTCATTGACGCCGCGCGAGGCGACGTAGAGCATCGGCACGGAGCGGCCCTTGACGTCGCTCCCCGAGGCGTCGGTGTGGCCGTAGAGGGTCGTGTCACCGTTGCTGATCACCAGCGGGAACTGGACGACGCCGATGGAGGGCGTGGCGTGCAGGAACGCGCCGATGGGCGTGGACGGCTCAGGACTCGTGTCCTTGGTCGCGTCGTTGGGGTCCCACGCCGACGGGTAGGCCCAGGCGTTGGTCGTGGTGGCCGTGGACGTGACCGCCGTGGTGCCCGTCGTCGTGCCGACCGAGCCGTCCAGGTTGACGGCCCAGACGCGGCCCGTCTGCGCGGCATCGGGGCGCGGCGCGGGGGTCTTGCCCGTGCTGCCTTTGGGCACTTCGAGGCCAACGTTGGCGGCGAAGTAGACGCGGGTCTTGCGCGCCGCGGTGCCCTCATTGACGTCCGTGAAAACGACCGGGGAGCCGGTGATGTTACCCAGGGCCGGGCGGGGCTTTTTGTTGCTGCTCAACCCCGTGGTGTAAGTGTCCGTACCGTAGGCGTCCGGGAACGACCAGTCGGCGGTGTCCGTCGGGCTGGTCTGCGGGCGCTGGGCCACATTGTAGTTCGCGGTGCCGGGATACCCCGCAGCCGTCGCCGGGCCGTTCTTGCCGCCGTTCCCGGCGGGGCCGAGCAGGCCGTTCAGGGCGTACAGCCGCCCGACGTTTGAGGTGCTTTCCTGCTCGTGCGCCGACCCGATGAAGACGCGGGGCGTGTAAGCGATCACCGGCGGCGTCGCGCCGTTCGACACCGCCGTGATGTGCAGGGCGGGCGCGGACTCGAAATCAGCGGCGGAGGCACTGGTCGCCAGGGCCGCATTGCCGCCGCGCAGGGTGAACCACCAGCGCGGCTGGCAGGTGGGGGCGACGGCGTCGGTGGCGACCTGCGGGAAGACATTCCGTGCGCGCCGGATGTCCTGGCTGGCGTTGAACGTGTCGCCATAGGGGTAGGCCGGATCGGTCGTACTATTTTTCGTGCTGTAGGGGACGCCCACCGCGTCCAGGGCGTACAAAACGCCGTTGGAGTTGCCGACGTAGACGGTCGCATTGTTCGGCGGAGTCGTGTAGTTGGTTCCCGCCGCAGCGGGGGCGACGCTCGGGTCCACGAAGACCGTGGGCGAGGCCGTGCCGAAGGCGGACGGGACGGGCAGGTCGCTGAGGGGGTCGCGGTCCGTTACGGCTTTGACGGTGCCCGCCGCGCCGATTTTGCCGTCCCCAGCCACGTACTTAGGCATGGTCGCATCGGGCCGGTACACCCAATAGGCGTTCGTGGTGCCGACGTGGGGGGCGTAGCCGTTAGCGTCCACCGGCGCGGGTCTGCCGGCGGGATTGATGGGACTTGCGCCCAGCGTTCCGTAGCCAGGCTGCGGCAGGGTGATGGGCTGGCCCGTGTTGGGGTCAACCGCCTGGCTGTTGCTGGTCCCGTCCCCGTGCCCGATGGCGTCCAGGCAGTAGACCAGGCCGTTGTTGTCGCCGACGATCACGACCAGCTTGTTTTCGTAGGTCGGCGCGACGACGGGGTTGGCGTTCGGGTCGCCGGGCGAGGTCATGACGTTGATCTTGACGACGGCGGGCGAGGAGAACACGGGCGCGGACGCGCCCGCAGCGGAGGCAGCCGTCTCGTAGCGCCACACGACGGCCCCGTTGAAGCCGTCCACGCAGTAGATCGCCCCGTGCCCCGTACCGCTGGTCAGCGTGATCGAGTCGGCCACGACATCCAGGCCCGTCGCGCCCGTATTGCCGGTCCCGTTCCCGAGAGTGACGGTGACCACGTCCCCCGCCAGCAATGGGAGCGAGCCGGACGGCAGCAGGATGTCCCCAAACTGCGTCGCCTGGCTGAGTGTCGTGGTGGTCGTCGAGATGACCGTTCCCGCCCTGGTGACTGTGACGGTGTAGGCCGCATCGCTGATGCGCTTCTCGCCTGTGTTCAGGCCGGGCAGGTGAACCGAGAGAAAGTAAGCGCCGTTGCCGGGCGCGGGCAGAGTCCACTGGGCCGTGGCGCTAGACCCGCCGTTGGCGGGCGCAGTTTCCAAGTACTCCAGGTTCGTCGCCGAAGCCGCGCCGGGGTTGACGACCGGCGGACCGGCGGCGTAGGTGACGCGGTTCCAGGTCCCTGTCGGGGTGGTGAAACTCGGCGTACCGCTGCTGTCGTCCACGCGGACCGCGCTGCCGGTCGACGGCTCCTGACGCCCGAAGAAGACGAGCTGGCGGATGCGGTGGTTGGCGTCCACGGGTGTGCCGTCGGGCTGCGTGGATGTCGTGTTGCCGAAGCCGTAGTGCAGAATCTTCGTCGCACCGGGCGCGGCCCCGCCCGTCGTGTCCGGGGGTGCATTACCGCCACCCGCCGTCGTGCTCCCCGTCGTCTGCGCGCCGGACGCCGACGGGGCCACGTAAATGCCCCAGTATTTCAGATTCGCGCCGGCAAAGTCGGCTGGAAACGCCGAGGCGTTGATGGCCGTGGGCGTGCTCTGGACGTCGCCGATGCTGGCCTGGAGCGTCATCGAGTCGGCAACTAAGTAATCCGCCGTGGTGGCCTGGTTGTGGGTCGCGTCCCGCTGGAGCGTGACCGTGACGGTGTCATATTGGGCAAGCTGGAATGGCCCGGCTAAAAATTGGGCCGAGTTCGCCTCCGTCTGGCTCACGGTCGCTGTCTGCGTCTGCGCGAAGGCCCCCGAGGTCTTGACCACGTACTGCACGAGATTGCTGCGGGCCTCGATGGCCCCCGCCGAGTCGGCGATGTTGTCGGGGATATGGAAGTAGAGCGAGTAGCTGCCCGCCGCCGCCGCCGTCAGTGTCCAGGCCGCCGTGCCGCTGATTTTGGGCGGCAGGCGGTAATACTCACCGCCGGTGGCCGTGGCGGCGGGCAGATCGCCGGAGGTTCCGGGTGCGCCGGTGATGGGGACGAAACCGCCCGCCGTGGGCGAGACGGTGAACCCGGACGTGGGCGGTGGACCGGCCGTGGGTGCGCCGAAGCTGTCGTCCACGGTCACGGTGCTGGCCGACTGCGGAATGAAGACGAACGGGGCGCTCCAGGAGTAGATGCTGCCGTCAGCGAAGTGATCCGGGTAGTATTTACCGATGGTGGAGGGCGGCTGCGTCGGATCGTAAGCGCCGAGCAGGAAGCTGGGTATCTGCGTCGGGACGCCCGAGGCCCCCGCCGGGAACAGGCCCGTGGGTGTGCCCTGAAGCTGGCTGTAGAGCGGCAGCAGGCCCGTCCCGTCGGCGGCATCCGCCGGCGCACCGCCCGCGTGGAAGAGAGGCGATTGGTAGGGCGTTGGGGTCACTACCTGCGCCCGGCCCGCGTGGGGGGCGACGGCGGAGGCGATGCCCAGCATCAGCGCCAGGCCCCACCGGCGGGCGGAGGGGAAGCGGAAAGAGAAGCGGCTACAGTTCATTGTATGCATCTTTAATATGGTTACGGTGCGGAGGCGGATGAAAGTTGCCGGTGAAGAACCCGACCAGGAACCCACCCGGCGGGCAAGCCCGGAGCAACTGCACCCGACGCCACCCTCCCGGTGCGGGAGGGCTAGGAGTGTGCGTCATCACGGGCTGGTCTTCTTTGGCACGGGCCTGGTCAAGACGGTCAAGAGGCCCTTTAACAGAACTCTTTTCCCTCCCGCTGCGGGAGGGTGGCGGGCTTGCCCGCCGGGTGGGTTCCTAATGGGCACGTCCCCTACTGCGGCCTGATCGCCGACGTCGGCTGCGTCAGCGGCCCCGTCAGGCCGGGGCGGCTCAGGGTCGCCCCGCCGAAGCCGCCGACGGCAGTACTGGTGCCGTACTGGGGGTCGTGCGGATCGGTGTGGCCGTCTACCTCGAAGACCTCGCCGCCGATGCGGCTGGCGTTGGTGCCCAGCTCGGCCTGGCTGTGCCCCTGGGTGATCAGGTAGCGCGGATTGGTGCTGCCGCTGTCAAGCCGCTGGATGCTCGTCGGCACGAACGGGAGGCCGACACGGTTGTAGGTCCCCGCAGTCGTGCCGACGATGTTGCCTGTGATGCCGACGGCCGGGAGAGTCATCGCCTGGTAGGTGGTATTTGTCGTCTCCGTGCCTTTGCCCGCCGGGAAGTTCAGGGCACCGGGGGCAGCGAAGAAGACGTTTTTCGTGCTGTCATAGCTCAGGTCGAACGCGCCGTTGTCGTCGGCATAGAGCAGACTCGGCACCGCGCCGCTGGCCGGAGCGAAGACGCTCAAAAAGCGCGGGTTCAGGACGGACACAAGCGTCGTGGTGGGAGAGGCCGCCGTGCCTGTCTGTGTTTGGAAGCTGGTATAGACCCCGAAGATAACCGACTTGCTGTAGTCGAACAGGACGATGCTGCCACCGGGGGCGTCGCCGCTGGCGGGGCTGAGTGCGCCGCCGGCGGCCAGAGGCGCGATCCGCGTGTTGGTGACGGTGGCGGCGATGAAGGTGGGCGTCCCGCCGCCGGCCCCGTAGTAGGTCGCGCTGCCGTAGCGGTACGCGCGCCCGTTCTGGTCGGCGGTGTGGCTCACCCAGGTCAGCGTGTGGTCCTGGACTTCGAGGACGCGGTTGTTGCCGCTGTCGGCGATCAGGTAGAAGGGGACCGGGTTGCCACTGGAGTCTTTGGCGAAGCGGATCTGGACGCTGGAAGGCTGGCTCAGGGTCAGCGGCTGGCCCACGGCGAGAAGCTTGTTCGGGTCGCTGAAAGTAGTCAGCTCCCAGATCACGTCGCCCGCGCGGTCGAAGCGGACGCAGCGGTTGTTGCCCGTATCGGCGACCAGGTAGTCGTTGGGGGCGACCTGGGCGAGCGCGGTGGGGTGGCTGAAGTCGGTCTTGGTGCCGCTCGCCGCCGTGGTCGAGTCGGTCGCCCAGACCGCGTTGCCCTGGGTGTCCGTTTCCAGAATGCGGTTGTTGTCGGCGATCAGCGTGAGTTGCTGCGTCAGCGTGGCCGTTCCCAGAGTGCCGGTGATCGTCATCACGCTGCCGCCGATGCTCGGCGCGGCGGCGACCGTCCCGATATATTTGGGAAGCGTGAGGGGCACGATCTGGCTCACATCGAAATTACCCGCAGGGTCCATAGGCGTAGCGGTCTTGCCCGCGCTGAGGGACGGCGTGGCGGACAGGCTGAACAATCTGTTCGGCATCGTCGCAGACGCGCCGCTGTCGATAAGGAACAGCGTATTGCCGGCCTTGCTCAAGCCAGAGGTTTGCCCTTGAACGAATGGCTTGCTTTGGACAGCACTCGGGAGCACGGCGTACCAGAGCAGGTTCGTGTGCAGGTTCAGCGTGACGGGCGTCGACGTCTGGGTCGGGTTGTTGGCGTCCACGTTGGGCGTGGCGGTGACCGCCTGCGGCTCGGACAGGTTGCCCGCGAGCTGGCGCTGGCTGCCGGTCCCCACCCCGAAGTTGAAGAACGTGACGCGGCTGCCCGAGGCGGTGTATTCGCCGTAGCGCAGCAGGGGCGTGTTCGGGTTGCCGGAAATCTCGCCGCCGGGCCGGAGCTGATTGGGGGCCGTGGCGAGGCTCGACTCATCGGCCTGGAACAGCGTCGCCTGTGTGGGGTCGAAGCCGGCGGGCGCGTCGGCGTAGATCTCGCCGTTGGCGTCGAAGCACAGCACGGCGGCCTTGGTGCCGCTGGACGCGGCAACGAAGACGTGGCCCTGGGCGTCGATCACGGGTGCCCCGACGAACTGGTAGTCGGTCAGCGTGTTCCAGGCGATGCCATCCGGGTCGTTCAAGGGCGGATCGGAGGCCTTGGGCATACGGAAGCGGAACTTGAGGCGGACGTTACGGAACTGCGGGTCCCCGTGGACGCCAACCAGGTAACTGCCGTCACCGTCCGTCTCGGTGTAGTAGAAATCGCCGCGCCGGTCGAAGGCGGCTGCCGAGAAGACGCATTTGGTCAGCGGCGAGCCGCCCTGCACCGCCCCGAAGCTGGACCCGCTGATCTGGCTGAGGTAAGCGGTCTCACCGGCGTGGGCACCGCCCGGCGTGAACACCGTCAGGTCCTGATCGTAGTCGCCATAGTAGGTGCCCGTGGTCGTGCCCGCCGTAAAATCCGCGCTCGTGGACGTCCCGCCGCTCGACGGGCCATTGCCGGTGTAGGTGGATGATCCCAGGCCGTCCAGCGTGTAGGCCTGCGGGCCGGGCACGGCGTTCTTGTCGATCTGGATGGGCAGGAACCCGAGGTGCTGCCGGTTGACGCTGTAGCCGCTCGGTGGGGTTGCGCCCGAGACCGGCTGGAGCAGATCGGCGCGCGCGCCCAGGAAGACCGCCGACAGGTTCACGTTGGTCGGGACGAGGGCGATGGCATCGCTCGTCACCGCCCCGTCCGCCAGCAGGCCGACGGAAGGCGGGGCGACGCCGACCTCCTTAGATGTGGCGAGTTGGAGCGGCACTTTGATGCCTTTGCCGGCGCTCGCGCCGCTGTTGGAGTCGTAGACGTACAGCGTCCCGTCCGGCTGGGCGGCGTAGACGCGGCCCTCGTAGCAGGTCGGCGCGGGGACGTAGCTGCCGGCCGGGTAGGAAGTGGTGGCGCTGCCCGAACCAGGCAGCGCGGCCCCTGTCCCACCCGTCCCAACATCAAAACTGGAGACGACCCCGGCCCGGTCCTCGACGAGTACGTGCGTCTGGCCGCCGTAGACAGCGACCGTAGGGGCCGATGCAAAGGCCGCACTGCCGGCGGCTGAGGCGTGCCAGATCTGGTCGTACTCGGTGGGTGCAGCGGCACCCGTCCCGGCGAAGTCGACGTCACCGTCGTCCGGCTTGCCGGACCCGGTCAGGTCTTCGGCAGGGTAGGCGTCGTAGGCGCGCACGACCCCGAGCGAATCGGTCACGAACACGTAGTTGCCCCAAACGGCGGCCCCGGCGGGAGGCGGTGTGCCCGCAGGAGGGGGCGGCGTGCCGAGCGGGGGCGGAGTCAATACGGTCCAGGCGGGGGCGAACGAGGCGACGTCGTTGTTCGCCGTATCCCCGTGGCTGTTCTTGTTCTCGCCGGGGTGCGTCTCGCTGTAGGAGATCAAATTCGCCAGGAACTTCAGGTCCGGCGTCGGGGCGATCTGCGGCATGGGCAGGGTGCCCAGAGCGGCGTAATATGGCCCTGATGGGCTGAGGGTGCCGCCGATGCCGACCGCGTCCGCGATGATCTGCCCCGCCCCGTACTGTCCCGCCTGCGCGGCTGTCACCCCGTTCCGATAGAAGACATCGCCCAGGAGGTTTGCGGATTCACCCGAAAGACCGGCGAGGGACCCCGCGCCGCCGGGGGCACCGAAGTTCGAGAAGTCCTGCGCCGAAAACAGGAACGGCTGCGAGACTAACGGGGTGCGTAGGATGCCCATGCCGTCGGTGGGGAGGGTGTACGCGCCCACCGTGCCCGCCGTGCCGCCCGTCCACTGCGTCCCGGCGAACAGGGCGTTCAGGCCGGTGCCTCCTGGCCCTCTGTACTCGACCCAGAGTTGACCGCCGCCGTCCACGAACCGGCGCAGCTTGGCGTTGTCGGCGGGCGTGAGCGTCACGCCGGGTGTGGCCACCACGCCGGGTGCCGAGAAGGTAGGAGCAGTAGCGTCCAGGTACAGCACATCGTACTGCCGGAGCTGGTCAGCGGCAGTGTCCCGCAATGGCACCTCCCAGTAAGCCGCCATGGTCGGGGTGACGCTCTGGCCGAGGCTGTACGCGGGCCAGCGCGTCTGGGTGGCTCCGCTCACGCCGCTCGGGGCGCGCGGGTTGATGATGTTCCAGCCGAACGGCTTGACGTCGGCGCGCAGGTTCAGCGTCTCGAAGACGTAGGGCGCAGGGTCGGGCGTGTCGGTGACAGCGGGCGGGTTTGACTGCACCGGACTGGACGCCGTGCCGACGACCAGCACCCCGGCGTTGACCGTGCGCTGCTGGCTGCCGTAGGTGTAGCTGGCCGCCCGCGCCGCCAGGGGCGCGAGGCCCAGGGCGGCCGCCGTCAGCGCGGGCAGCCATGCCGGCTTCGGCCCGATGCGCCGTCCGATTTTTCGTGTGCGAGACATAAGAAGTGTTTTCCTACCGGACTGCGGACCACGCTGCCCGCTATTGCAGCAGCGGCGGCTCACTGCTGTCCCCGGAGTAGAGCAGGCCGGTCGAGACGGGCAGCATCGGCGAGAACGGCAGCGGGCGGCCATAAATGTCGCTCCGCAGGTAGTGGGCTACCACCGCTGGACTCGCTGTGTTATCGCCCGGATTGTACGGGTAGCCTGCCTGCGGGTTGTAGATGATCTGCAAGCCGACGGCGGGGACGTTGGCCGGCGTCGGAGTCGCCCCGCCGCCCGGCTGATACGCGACATGGCCCGCCGTTTCGCCCGTGAGGCTGCCGTGGAACTGCGGTATCCATCCCCACCTGGTCATCCACGCGCTCTGGGCGGAGATGTCGGCGGGCCGCGCTTCGGACACGGCCCCATCGATGGTGATCTTCAGGTCAATCGGCTGGCCGTACATCGGGAAGCGGCTCCGATTTGTATAGTCTGTGCTCCTGGCGGGGACGCCATTAAGGTCCGGGCGCGTGGTCCCGCCAGCGAATTGGTCTATCGTGTCGTTGTGTTTGCCGTTGAACCAGTCACCGGGGATGACGAAGAACGAGCGGGTCTGCGCGTATAGAACCGCCTCGATGCGGATGTCCATCGGCAGCACAGCAACACGCTCCAGCGCGACATCCTGAGCGGCACTTGGGTCGCCTTCGGCACCAGCATCTTTGTTCACTGATAGGCGGAACAAGTCGGTCGCCGTTGCACCAAACAGAGCACTTTGACCTGTCAGCGGGGGCACAAGAGTGGAAAGATCATAGGTCAAATGCGTCAAGGTGCTGAAGGTCGGCATCAACGGCGATGGGATGGGAGGATTTACGTAAGCAGGAAAAATATCAATGTCTGCCTTCGTTGAGCCGCTCCCGGCGGGGCCGACGCTGATATAAAGAGCAAGGTTAGTACCCCCATATTTCTTGGCGGGTGTGTCGTTGCCGGTCAGGCCGAAGCTGAACTCTTGGAGCAGTGAGTGACTGTCATCGAGCGTTAGCGCATTGGCAAGATAGGGCGTATCAGGGTTCTGCTTACCGTCGGTCCGACTTTCCACGTTAGCACCGGCTAAGAACTGTGTGGTGTTGACACAAACATAGTCATGTGCCAGGACGCTGATGCTGGAATCTGCTGTTCCCTTCAGCAAATTGCCTTCAATGTATGCTGTGCCGCCTGTGATGATTGTGATGTGGCGTGGCACAAAAGTTTTGCTTGTGGCTGTTGCCGCTCCTTCATTGGGGCTGAGGATACCACGCACCCGGACATTACCCTCTGCGTAGATAATGATATTGTTGTCCGAAGCCGCCCCTGTCGGGTCGGTGTCTAAATCTGCATAAGACACGTCCATTTTCGGTCCAGCATTCGTTACACCATCCGGCCCAACAAAGTTGTCGCCCCCGCTGCGGACCATACGGATGCCGAACGTGCCACCGACTGATGCATTAGCCGGTGGCGTGATCTGCTGACCCAGGATGATACTGACGCCGGGCGGGCTGTAAAGTTGACCGTTCCAGTTGCCTTTGGCTTTTGGGTCCTGGCTAGCCGGGGTGCGATTTAGCCATTCGCTGGTGAGCGTCGTGCCGCCCCCGACCGAGCTGCTGTCCGCCTGGATGTCGGCGGTATTGTTGATGTAGATCGCATTGCCGTAGCCGAACTGACTAGGGCTGGGCGCGTTCGCCGCCGGGACATAGGCGGTGCCGTCCACGTTTTTCAGGTTAGGGCGCGGCGCGGAGGTCATGGCGATGACCTTGTAGCGCGGCAGGCGGCTGGCGGAGTCCTGGGCGTCCATCAGCGGCGGTTCCAGGCGCTTGATGCCGCGCGGCTGGCCGTTGACATCATTCTGCATGGAGCCATCACGGATCAAGCCGCCCTGCGTATTGAACCCGCCGACGGAGTTGCTGGGAGCGACGTAGTATTTCAGGTCCGTCTTCCCATTGGTCACGGTCGGGTTCAGCACAAGAGACGCCTGCTGATAGACGGGGGTGCCCGTGCCGCCGGTGGGCAAGGTATTGTCGAGGTTTGCGCTGGGGCTGTAGCTGTCCAGCAGCAGGTTTCCAACGACCTCGATGCCGTCCTGGAACAGCGGCGCATTGGCCCCGCCAGTGCTCAGATAAACCACGTTCTTGCCGAAGAAGCGCAGCGGCATATTGGCATGGATGGAGCCGTCGCCGGGGGCGGGCATAAAGCCGTTAGGTGCGGTCTGCCCCGTTCCTGCTGTCGGGTTAAGATAGAAGTTCGGCGGCGTCATCCCGTCTTTGAGGTAGGCATCGCTGGCCCCGTAGGTCGTAACGACCGGATACAGCTTGTAGGCGGGCGCGCTGCCGCTCACGAAGTCATACACGCCGGGCGTGGCAATGCCGCCGTCATTGGACGAGTCCTGGGTGTACTGCTGGCTGATGACGCCCAGATTGGCGATGTCGGAGCGGTTGTCCGGGTTGGTCTCGAACCGGGCGTAGTCGGTGATGCCGATGGGCTTGTAGGCGACCTGGTAGGCCTGCGTCCGGTCCGTGCTGCGGTTGTTGGTGTAGGTCGTCGGGTCAATCGATTCGATCAGGCCCTCGCGCCCGATAGACTCGATCTTCAGATACTTGCCGGGCGGCACGTCCAACTGCCCGACGTTGACGGGGTCGTAGGTGACACGCAGCAGGAAGCGGCCCGCCCCGGTGTTGTAGCGGGCGTAGCCAGCCTCAAGGTATTCCTTGTCTGGGTCATCGCTGTAGGGCAAGGATGTCAGCGACAGCAAATTAGCTTTCGCCGCGTTGTAGCGGGCCAGTTCGCGCGTTCCTGTTGGCGGAGTCGCAAGCTGGAACTGTAGAGGCGGACGCCAGTCGGCACCGTCGAGGCTGGTGGAGAGCTGGGCGTCGGCGAAGGTGATCCCAGCGCGGGCGTACTGGTCGGCGGTGACGACGCGGTTGGCGTGGCGGGCATTGAGGAGGTTGCGCGCGACGATGGTGACGAACAGCGCCCCGGCCACGCCCAGCAGCAGCAGGACGAGCAGGGCGACGATGATGGACTGCCCGCGCCGGGTGCGCGGCGAGCATCGCTCAGAAAACGTCAATGTTTTTGTCTGAAGCATGGTAGCTTTCGGGCGTTCGCGCTCGGTCGGTGTTGAGGAAGACAGGCCAGCCAGTCCGACCAGTCCGAGCGGTTGGAAACCACTCGCTGGGAGAGGCACCCTTTGGGTGAAAGAGCGGCGGGAGCGGCGTACTCTTCTCCGTCGTCCGCAGGACGCCTTGCCTAGCGAGTGGTTTTCAACCGCTCGTAAAATGTCTGTGCGATCTTGGCCTGCCCCGTGGACACAGCCCTAGCGGTTGCTGTTGCCGATCTTGACTTTGATCTCGGACGGGATCACCTGCGCCCGGTTGGTGCTGACATCGTAGATGCGGACGCCGATGCTGACGTCGATGAGGTCGCGCGTCTGGTAGTCCACTTTGACCTGCATCGGCTGGACCGGGTTGTCCACGTCCAGGGGTTTAGATGAGTCGGGCCGCGTCATGTTGGCCTGGTAGTCGTAGATCACCGAAAGGTGGTGCGCGGTGTCCGCACTCAGCAGGGCAAATGTGGTGTCCTGCGTGAAGTCGATTTTGGTGAGAGCGGCCACGGTCTCTTTGGAGAACGTGAGCGTGTTGGCTGCATAGTCTACAGAGAACTGGCTGCCGACCAGGCTGTTGCTGCTGATGCTGTTAGCGCTGATCTCCTGGTAAGGGACGTTCTGGCCCTGTGTCATCCCAGGCCCCGACGTCGTGTCCGGCCCCGAGATGCGGACGCTGCCGGGGATGATGTGAGCATTGCTGACGCCGGAGATGCGCTTGCCGGTTGAATCGAGAGCCTCCAAAGGCGAATCCGCCATGACTGTGCCGCCTACCGGCTTGGTCAGGTCGAGGGTGTCGTTAGCATCTACCCCGCCGTAGCTGTTCGCGCTGTCCAGCAGGCCGTACACCCAGGCGCGAGAGAGCCGGTCCGTGGGGCCGTTCGGGAGCGAGGGCGTCGCGAAGTTGAGCGTCCCGCTGTCCGGGTTGATGGAGACCGGCACGAAATCGGTTCCGCCCAGCGCGTAGCCGGTCGCACTATTCCCCGTCGCGACGGTCACGGGGAAGCCGCCGGTGACGTTGTAGACCAATGTTCCCCGCGGGTCCGTGTCCGCATTGGTGTGACGGTATTCCAGCACGTCCCCGGCGGCGACATAGTTGTTGGTCGTGTCCGTGACCGAAGAAATATCCGTGTCATAGTACATGCCCAGCGCGGCGGCGGCCCGGTCGGCGGTGCCGGGGTAGAAGCTGACATGGAACGGCAGCGCCCAGGACTGGCTCGTCGCCGTGTAGACCGTTGGGATGTAGTTGTACCCTGCAAGCCCCGTCGCCGTGACCGCCTGGCTGTTGTACTCCGTGGTCGTTCCCGGCGTGGCGTCGCCGCTGACCGTGGCCGGGCGGAACGTGACGCTGGTGTTGACGATGGGATAGTAGCCGCCCGCGACGGGGTCATGGGCGATACCCGTGTGCGACACGCCCGCGCAGCCCGAGGCGGTGCAAGTGGGCTGCGGGGGCTGCGCGGGCTCCCCGGCGTCGTAGGTGAGCTTTCCCTGGGCATCGTGCGGCTGGAGAATCAGGTCCACGTTCGGTCCGGGGATGACGGGCTTTGCTATCTCGCGCCACTTGTCAACGCGCAGATTATGAGCGGCGATCTCGGACGGCGTGTAGACGCTGTCTAACATCGTTCGGCGCGCGTCGTTTAGCCAGTTGACTTTGCTGGGGGTGGCATCACTCATCCTGATGTAGCGGAAGAAGTCCGGGTCGTCCAGTTCGGGGATGAGCACCGGCTTGCCGCTTGCGTCAAGCACAGGTTGATTGTTGCTGTCCAATTTGGGTCGGGTCGCGAACAAGTTTGTGTCCGGCCCTGTCACCTTGCCGGCGGTGTTTAGGAGGTATGGCTGGTACTGGGCGCGGTACAGGATGTAGGTGTTGTCGGTGCTGCTATTAGCATGGCCTTCGCGCGTGTTGTTGTAGGGCTGGGTGGGGTCTTTCAGGCCGATGAAGTAGCGGACGGCACTTGTCCCCGGCGCGGTCGGGAAGACGAGTGACGGGTTGCTGATGACCGCAGAGCCGCCGTTCTTGGACAGGGCGTAGGTAATCGGCTCGTTCGTGGTCGGGTCGACCGTGCCGCCGTCGTTGACCTTCGCCAGGACGAAGTCCAGCTTGGCGTTGTAGGCATGGGCGACGACGCCCCCGCCGTTCTTGTCCAGCAGCGGCAGGTCCAAAAAGTTCGTGTACCGATCATCCCCCGCGACCGGCGCGGTCGTGGACAGGAAGGGGTGGCTCGTGCCGTCGAACACGAACACGGCCTTGCCCAGCTCGCGCGTGATCGTCTCGCGCGTCACGCGGGCGGCGTCCTGGGCGGCGGTGACGATCTGCGCCTGCTGCGTGTAGCGGATGGCGCTGACCAGGGGGATGAGCAGCAGGCCGAGCAGGACGGCGGTGAGCGCGATCACGATGATCAGCTCGATCAGCGTGAAGGCCTGCGCGGCAGCTTGACGCACGTTCCTAGTCTGTGTCGGGACGTTCATGTTAGGGCTGCGGCCTCGTCAGGATCGTGTCCACGGTATGCACCTTCCACTGGTTGCGCTCCTTCCACGCCACGACCGCCCGCGACGACAGCCCGCGCACGGCGCTGAAGGTCACTGCGGTTGGCGTGTCGCTGCCGAACAAGCCGGACAGGTCGAGGGTGACGTACTGACCGCCGGTTGGCGGTGTCTGGCTGCCGATGGCCGCCGTCACGCTGGGGTACGCCTTGGTCGTTGCGGTCGTGCCGGTGCCCAGGGTGGCGACAATGCCGTCCACTTCCACGGTCTTGCCCGCATCGCTGCGTGGGAAATCCAAGGCCTTGACGCTGGTATCAAACGCGCACTGGGCCGGGGCAAGATTTGGGTCCGTCCCATTCACGTTCGGCAATTGCGCGTAATACGCGGGGGCCTTCTGCACGGCCACGGTCCAGTTGGCGTCCCCCTGATAGAAGATGCGGACCCGGTGCGCCTTGTTGTCCCCGAAGACGCCCGCCCCGAACGTCAAGCGCCCCGTCGCGTAGCTGACGTTGATCCGGGTGGAGTCCGTGCTGGTGCCGTTAAGGTCTTCGTCATAAAGCGGAGCGGCGGGATCGGTCGGATCATACGTCGGTGCGGTCGTCGCCGCCGGCGCGATGACGGCCCCGGAGTCTAGGTCCTGGATGATGATACCCGAGCCGGCACCCGCGATCCCGCCGTAGATCGTGTTGTCCGGGTTCGGGTCCCCCGCCCGCTTCAGGTTCTTAAGCGTCAGGCGGATGGCACTGGTATCGCTGCCGCTCAGGGCGGGGATGTCGCGGTCTTCGTGCAGGATGCTCCAGTCATAAGTCTGATACGAGATCTGCGCCTTCAGCGGTGGGATGCCGTTGCCTCCCGCCGCGAGCGGGTTGAAAGCGACCGCGCCGACGTTGGCGTTGGTCGCGCCAGAATCGCTGGTCTTCAGCATAAACTGGTAGGGGTCAGGGCCAAAGGCTGCCGTGTTGGGGAGCGCCTGGAACGTCCGGTACACGGTGACACTGGTCCACTGAATCGGCTTGTTGGAAGCGTCCATGGCAGGGACTGTCTGCTGCGGGGTCGCGTAAGCCGTATCACCGTAGATGCCTGTGGGGTCAAACCAACCGCCGTGATAGTTCGCCGCGCTGTCGGCGAGATACGCGATGCCGTTGGCCGCATGGGGCGCGTAGGGATTGGTGTCGTCCCGCTTCAAGCCTGCCTTGACGTTCAGCCACTCGGTATAGGTCAGGCCGTTAGAGGCCGTGATGACGACCACCATTCGCTGGTCAAAAGAGACCGCGCCTTTGACCCCGCCCGTCGTGGTTGTGCCATCGAGCGCGTAAGGAGCGTAAGGAACGGCAATCTGCCGGCGGGCAAGGTCTACTAGGAAACGAGACTGGTATGGGCGAGTGTCATCTTCCAGCCCATCGGACTGCGGCGTGATGAGCATGGTCATGTCGCCCGAAACAGCCTGCCACGGCAGGCCGTTGACGGTGAAATATTGGGGAAGCTGCGTCAGGTCTCCGGCGGGCGAGATCGGCGTTGTCATCGTTCCCAGCACGGCAGGCCCAAACTTGATTACGTAGGTGGAGACGCCAGCGGCGGAACGCGAGGGCACGGTGATCGTTTCGTTCTGAACCGTGCGCGTGTTATTGAGGGTGTTAGGATCGTCGGGGTTGTAGCTCGCATCCGCCGCCGTCCCGCTCGCCCGCCCGTTCGCGTCCATGCCGCCCGGCAGGATGGCATCCGGCAGGCTGCCCAGGTCTTGTGTCTGCGCCCCCAGCGCCGCGCTCCCCAGGCCGTCGGCGAGTGCCGCATTGCCTGCGCTCTCAATGGAGAAGAAGCCGCTCGGGAACAGGCGCACGATGATCAGGATGCCCAGCACCAGCAGCACCAGGACGACCAGAATCTCCAGCAGCGAGACGCCCCGTTGCGCCCGCCTGCGCCCGCTATTCCTGCTCAGTTTGCTGTCGGTCATTGACTGCACGAAACACCTTTTGGCGAGAATATGCCCACCGAAGCTACGGCGTGATTTTCCAGAAACTTCCTGCGCCCTCTTTGGCTGCGAAGTCCGCTCCGGTCATTTTCTTGACCGCACCGCTCTCGAACAGCACCAGCACCTTGTCGGCGTTCTTGACGTGGTAAGAGGTGAGGGTAACGACGGTCTCAGCGGGCGGGTTCTGCCAACGCAATTGGTGTAGATAATCGGAAGTAGGCTGGGCGTCAGCAGGTAGGCTGGAAATGTGTAGGGAACTATCGCATCCGGCAGGGCTGACAGGAGTGATCAAGGTGCCGCTTGTATCCCGTGTGCAGGCAGTTCCTTCACGCGCGAGCTGGTAACGGGTCAGAAAATCAGTATTCACCTGATTTGTTCCCGCCACTGTCGGGCCACTGTCGAAGGCATCCCGCAGGTAGAAGTTCCGCGTGGTTCCTACAACTGACCCAGGACCCGCACCTGTACAGTTTGAGGCTGTTGCGAGTGTTAAAGTCTCGTCATTTGTGGCGTTGCAAGGGGCAATCAAATTGACAGCCAGCGCCGTCGGTGTGATTTGCGGTGAGCTATTGGGATCGACTGGGTTGTTGGGATCGGTGAACTCATCCGCATCTTTGATGTAAGCGGGGTATAGGCCAGGAAAGTAAACTGCCGCTTTGCCCGCGTTCTGCGCCATCGTCAGCCCGGTCTTCATAGTCGAGCCGGGATAGGCGTAGCCGAACAAGACCTCGGGGTAGCGGTGGTTGTCCAGCTTGAACTGGGCCATCTTCTGCTGGATGTCCTTCATGTTGGAGATGGAAACACCCTGGCGCGACCCCTCGCGCACGGACGCGAAGACGGGGAGCAGGATCGCCGTGAGAATCGCGATAATGGCGATCACCACGAGCAGCTCGATCAGCGTGAAGCCTTGCGGGGCGGGGCGGGAGCGACGGGGCGGGGCGATCATGTGAGTCTCCTGATTCAGAAAAGGCGGTCGTGGCCGCCCGGAAGCACACGGAACGATAACTGTTGCCTGACGACGGAGCGCAGGGGAATGTTCCCGGTTCGGCGAAAATAGTTTCCGGTATTTTTCGGGGGGGGCGGGAACCCCCTCCCGGCGGAGGAACCCACCCCGGCTCATTCTTCGCCACCCCTCCCGAAACGGGAGGGGGAGCCTGAAGGTGGCATTGGGTTCTCTATTTCTTCCCGGCACCTTTCAAGTCAAAGGCACCAAATAGACATAGAAGGCTTTTTGTCCACTTCAGGCTCCCCCTCCCGCTGCGGGAGGGTGGCGGGCTTGCCCGCCGGGTGGGTTCCTCCGCCGGGAGGGTTCCTACAGCCCCGGCGGCGGCGCGGTCGGCAGCGTCCAGAACTTGCCGACGTACCACGCCGCCAGAGCATGACCGTAGAACAAGGCCAGCAGCGCGCCCGCCGCCATAGCGGGGCCGAACGGGATGGGGACGCGGTCGCCCAGGCGGCGGCGCTGGCGGGCGATGACCACCAGCCCGGCCAGCGCGCCCAGAAAGACGGCGAAGCCGAGCGACCCCAACGCGAGGGCCAGCCCCAGGTTCGCGCCGATGGCGGCGGCCAGCTTGCCGTCGCCGCCGCCCATGCCGCCCGCGTCCTCGTCGGCCTCGATCTCTTCGGACGTAAACCCTTCCAGGGGAGGCTCGTCGCCCCAGCGGCGGATGGCCCAGCGGCGCAGCGGCGGCACGACCGACCCGCCGTAGTACGCGCCGACGTAGGCCCAGTCCTGAGCGTTTTCACGCACGTACTCCCCCGCCGCCAAGCCCGCAGGCTTGCGCTTGTCCAAGACGGACACCAAGTAAACGTAGGACAGCAGGCCGATCAGATAGATCACCAGGGCGTAGCCGGCCAGGCCCGCCAGCGAGTTCCGGAACGCGCCGGGGACGAGGAAGCTGGACACCAGCCCGTGCGCCAGACCGAGCACGATGCCCAGGACGCTCAGGCCGTCGGGGATGACGAAGTGCTCCAGGTCAATAAAGAACACGCACAGGAGAATGGCCGCGAACAGGCAGTAGAAGACCGCGTCGTACCACTGTCCCCCGGCCAATCCGGTGTACCAGGCAACGGCGGCGAAAAGCGCGCCGGTCAGCAGCTCGACGCCGGGGTAGCGCCACGAGATCGGCTGGCGGCAGTAGCGGCAGCGCGCCCTCAGGGCGAGGAACGAGACGAGGGGGAACAGGTCCAAAGTCCCCAGGCGATGCTCGCACCGGGGACAATAGGACCAGACCGGGGTGGCGAGGCTGCCGCCGCGCGGCAGCCGCCAGATGACCACGTTCAGGAAGGAGCCGATGGCGACCCCGTAGAGCGCGGCGACCACGACCCACACAGTCAGCAGCGGGACCTCTATTCGCCCGCGCCCTTCTCGGTGCCGTCGCCGCCCGAGAGCGACTGGATCAGGACGATCATCGGCATGAACATGCCCAGGATGATCAGCAGGACCGCGACGCCCAAAAAGCAGATCAGCAGCGGCTCGATGGCGACGGCCAGCGCGGCCAGCGCGGCATCGACTTCGTCCTCGTAGAAGTCCGCGATCTTGGACAGCATGGCGTCCAGCGAACCCGACTCCTCGCCGATGGAGATCATCTGCACGACCATCGGCGGGAACAGCTTGGACTTGACCAGCGGGTCGCCGATGCGGTCCCCCTCGCGGATGCGGGCGCGGGCTTCCAAAATGGCGTCGGAGATGACGACGTTCGAGACGGTTCCGGCCACGGTCTCCAGCGCCTGCAAGATGGGGACGCCCGACGTCAGCAGCGTACCCAGCGTCCGCGAGAAGCGGGCCAAGGCGACCTTGTGGTTCAGCTTGCCGAAGACCGGCAGCTTGAGCTTCGCCCGGTCCCAGGCGTGTGCGCCGAAGTCGGTCTTGATGAACGCCTTCCAAGCCGTCGAGACGGCGATGCCGATCAGGATGCAGGCCCAGAGCTTATTGGTCAAGAAGTCCGACACGGCGACAAGGCCCAGCGTCAGGGCGGGGAAGTCCGCGCGCCCGTGCGGCAGCATCGTCTCAAACAGGCCCAAAAACGTCGGCACGATGAAGCGGCACAGGCCGACGACGATGATCACGGCGGCGCTCATGACGATGGTCGGGTAGGTCATGGCCGACTTGATCTTGCGCTTCATCTCGACGTCTTTTTCCAGGAACGTCGAGAGCCGCTGCAAGGTCTCCTCCAGGACGCCGCCGACCTCGCCCGCGCGGACCAGGCCGATGAACAGGTTGGAGAACGTGTTGGGGTACTTGGCAAGGCTCTTGGAGAGCGTGTTCCCGGCCTCGACCTCTTTCAGGATGTCCAGGATGATCCGCTTCAGCTTCGGGTTGGACTGCTGCTGGCTTAAAACGTCGAGGCAGCGCACGAGCGAGACGCCCGCGTCGATCATGGTGGAGAACTGGCGACAGAAGATCGACAGCTCGGTCAGCTTGACCTTCTGGATGTTCTCGAACCAGTTCCCGCCCAGGCCGGATTTCTTCGCCCTGGAGGCCTTGATCTCCGAGATGACGAAGCCTTGCTCGCGCAGGCGGCGGGCCAGCACGTCCGGGTTCTCGGCCTCGGACGTCCCGCTCCGCATGGTGCCGGCGGCATCGCGGACGGTGTATGCATAGGTTGCCATTGTGTGTTGTTCCTTAGAAGGCGGATGAGAAGGGCGCGTACACTCTTACAACGCCCCCGCGCCCGGAAAGGGTTCGAGCCGCGCCGCGTCATTTTCCGGCGGGCCTTAGCGGCGGGGTTTGCCCGAGGCGGACGGGTCGGCGTCGCCTTGCAGCATCCGCTTCAGTTCTTCGGCGTTCTGCGCGCGCGACAGGGCGTTCTCGAAGGAGATCTTGCCCTCCATGTACAGGTTCCGCAGGTGCATGTCCGTGGTGATCATGCCGATGTTGGCCGAGGTCTGGATGATCGACGTGAGCTGGTGGGCCTTGGCCTCGCGGATCAGGTTGCGGATGGCGGGCGAGGCCAGCATGATCTCCTGGGCCGCGATGCGGCCCCGGCCCGACGATGCCTGGTAAGCCGGCGTCGTCGGGACGAGCTGCTGGGCGATGATCGCCTGGATGTTGTTGGAGAGCTGCAAGCGCACCTGCTCTTTGGCCCCGTCCGGGAAGCTGTCCACGATGCGGTCCACGCTGGTCGCGGCGGAGTTCGTGTGCAGCGTCCCGAACACCAGGTGTCCGGTCTCGGCGGCGGAGACCGCGAGCTGCATCGTCTCCTGGTCGCGCATCTCACCGACTAGGATCACGTCCGGGTCTTCACGCAGGCTGGCCCGCAGGGCGTTCGCGAAGCTCTTGGTGTCCATGCCCAGCTCGCGCTGGTTGATGATCGAGAGCTTGTGGTTGTGGACAAACTCGATAGGGTCCTCGATGGTGATGATGTGCTCCGACCGGGTCAGGTTGATATGGTTGACCATCGCCGCCAGGGTCGTGGATTTGCCCGAGCCGGTCGGCCCCGTCACCAGGATCAGTCCGCGCCGGGTGTGGGTCAGCTTCTCCAGGATGGGCGGCATGCCCATGTCTTCCAGCGTCGGGATTTTGGTGGGGATGAGCCGCAGCGAGGCCGCCACGCTGCCCTTGTCCCGGAAGATGTTGACGCGGAAGCGGGCCTTCTTCTGGAGGGCATAGGAGAAGTCCAGTTCCCACGTGCTCTCGAACTTCTGAATCTGCTCGTCGGTCAGGATCGCGTACATCAGCTGCTGGATGTCCAGCGGTGCCATGTTCTCGTAGGGCGTCGGCTCCAGATTGCCCTCGGAGCGGATGCAGGGCGGGATGCCCGACGCGATGTGCAGGTCGGAGCCTTTGCGGGCGATGATCAGCTCCAGCAGCTCGTCGATGTGCAGCTCCTGGACGCTCTTCTTGACCGGCTTGGCGACGGCCCGCGCCTGGAACTGGGGCACGGAACCGTTGGACGGAACGGCGGAGGAGCCTGCCCCAGCGGGCGGGGCCGCGTTCGGCTGGGGGTTAAATTGCGGCACGGCGGGAGCGCCGGGGGTTGTATAAATCGGATCGGCCATGATGGTATGCCTTCTTTCAATGCGGGCGATCTCGCCGCGCGGGTGCCTAGAAGCCCGCCGTGAAGACGACGCGCATCACCTCGTCGGGCGTCGTCATGCCTTCCAGAATCTTCAGCAGCCCGTCCTCGCGCAGCTCCAGCATCCCGTTCGCCTTGGCCGCGTCGCGGATGTCGGCGACGGGCGCACGGCGCACGACAAGCTCGGCGATCTCCTCGTTCATCGTCATCAGCTCGTACAGGCCGACGCGGCCCTTGTAGCCCTTGAAGCGGCACTCCTCGCAGCCCTTGCCCTCGTAGAGCGTGACCTGCGCGTTCGGGTCCTCGGGCTTATAGCCGAACTTGGACAGGAACGAGGCCGGAATCTTGTACGGCTCTTTGCAGTTCGAGCAGACCTTGCGGCACAAGCGCTGGGCCATGATGCCCACGACGGTGGCGGCGACGAGGTAGGTCTCAATGCCCATGTCGGCCAGACGCATGACGGCGGAGGGCGCGTCGTTGGTGTGCAGCGTGGACAGCACCAGGTGGCCCGTCAGCGAGGCCTCGATGGCGATCTGCGCCGTCTCCAGGTCGCGCATCTCCCCGACCATGATGATGTCCGGGTCCTGACGCAAAAACGAGCGCATGGCGGCGGCGAAGGTCAGGCCGGCCTTTTTGTTGATCTGCACCTGCGAGACGCCCGCCAGTTGGTACTCGACCGGGTCCTCGACCGTGATGATGTTCTTCTCAATCGAGTTGATCTTGTGCAAAACCGAGTACAGCGTGGTCGTCTTGCCCGACCCTGTCGGCCCCGTCGTCAGGAACATGCCCTGCGGCTGGGCGACGATCTCCTCGATCTTGGCCTGGACTTCGGGCGTGAAGCCGAGCTTGTTCAAGCCCAGCAGAACGCTCGTCTTGTCCAGGATACGCATGACGATCTTCTCGCCGAACATCGTGGGCAGGCAGGAGACGCGCATGTCAAAGTCTTTGCCCTCGTGCCGGACGGGGATGCGTCCGTCCTGGGGAACGCGCCGCTCGGCGATGTTCAGCTCGGCCATGATCTTGAAGCGCGAGATCAGGGCGGCCTGGATGTGCTTCGGCACGGTCATGGTCTCGTTCAAGACGCCGTCGATGCGGTAGCGGATGCGGACGCCCTTGATGCCCGGCTCGACGTGGATGTCCGAGGCCTTCTCACGGATCGCCTGCATCATGATGGCGTGGGCGATGCGGATGATCGGGGCTTCCTCAGAGATCTTCTCCAGCCCGCCCTCGTCGTCCTCATCGCCGGCCCCGCCCCCCAGCTCGCTCAGCTCGTTCTTGATCGCGTCGGTCAGGCCACTGCTGGACACGCCTCCGGGCACCATGTCCCGCCCCGGACGCCCCTCGCCGGGGGTCATCTCGGTCGTCGTGCCGTCGGGGTTCGTGATGATGACCGGCGACAGGTCGGGGCCGCCGCCCTTCCCGTTCTTGTTGATGACCACGGGGTAGGCCGCGCCGCCGTCGCCGCTGCCGTTGAGGGGGCCGGTGCGCGGCCTGCCCGACGCCCCCAGGCCGCCGCTGTAGGCGCGGATGATGGCCTCCTCGATGTCGCTCTTGGTCGCCAAGACCGACGTGATCTTGCACCGCGAAACAAGCTTGACGTCGTCCAGGCCGACCGCCCCGGTCTTGACGTCGCCGATGGCCACCATCAGGCGGTTGGGCGTGACGGAGTTGTCCCGCTTGATCGGGAGCAGGTTGTAGCGCTTGGCGATGTGCTCCGGCACGGCCTTGACGGCGGCGGGGTCGATTGCGCCGGGCTTGGTCAGGTCGACGAATTGGAGGTTCAAGGTGGCCGCCCGCGCCGAGGCCACGTCCTTCTCCGAGGCCATCTCAAGGTCCTGGATGATCGCACCAAGGTCGCCCGGCGTCACCTTCTGCATCTCGCGCGCCTGCTGGAGTTGCTGCTCGGTGAGCACCCCGCGCTCGACCAGCACCTCGCCGATGCTCTTCTTTGAACTTGACCCGCCTGACCCGGAAGTTGTTGCCTGCATTACCATGTTGGAAGTCTGCCTCCTTACGCAGTTTCCGTCCCTTAATCGTCAACTCAGCCTGCGGCTGAGGCACACTCGCTCGGATACGAAAGTCGTGAATCAGTCGTGAATCAAAAGTGCAACCGGGGCTGACGCGCGGGACGGGCCGTAAGACCAACCGGGAGTGTGACAGTGAATCTGGAAACTGAGGCGCGGGGCGGTCAAGGCCGCCCGAAAGTCCGGCAGTGGTCGTGTCCGCCATTATATCATAAACGCCGTGGGGACGCAAGAGGTTCCGGTTGCGACCGTTGCGCCGCTTCAGGCCGCTCCCAGGCTCCGCCGGACGGCCCGCTCCATGGCGGCGACGGGCAGGTCTTCAACCGGTATGCCCGTCCACAGTGCCAGCGCCAGCGCGCCCTGATGGACCAGCATCCCCACCCCATTAGACGTCCCGCACCCCGCCGCCCCGGCCATCCGCAGCAGCGCCGTCTGAGGCGGCGTGTAGATCAAGTCGTAGACGAAAGGACGGGCCGCGAAAGCCTCGGGCGGCAGGGCGGGCACGGCGGCCTCGTCCGGGTGCAGACCCAGGCTCGTCGTGTTGACCAGCAGGTCGAACGCGCCCGCGTCCGCGCCCCACCCGGCGACCGAAGCCGCGCCGGGGAAGTGTCCGCAGATGTCCCCGGCCAAACGGGCGGCCCGCAGCTGGGTGCGGTTGGCGATGCGGCAGTGACACCCCCGTGCGGCCAGCGCAAAGGCCACGGCCCGCGCCGATCCGCCCGCGCCGAGCAGCAGGACCCGGCGCGCTTCGCTCGCCTGCCCCGCCGCTTCCAGCGCGCGCACGAAGCCGACCCCGTCCGTGCTGTACCCGTACAATCGCCCGTCTCGGTTGTGGATCGTGTTGACCGAGCCGACCCGCGCCGCCTCCCCCGAGACGACCACATGGGGGAGAACGGCCTCTTTCAGCGGGACCGTGACGTTGACGCCGATCAGCCCGAGCGCGCGAAGCCCGGCCAGGGCCGCTTCGACGTTCACCGGGTCGGGGTCAACGTCGAACGGGACGTAGGCCCAGTCCAGGCCCAGCAAGGCCAAGGCGGCGTTGTGCATGATCGGCGAACGCGAGTGCCCGACCGGGTGGCCCCAGACGCCGACAAGCTTTGTCCGCCCCGTGATGGGCACAGCTTAGGACTTGCGCCCGCGCGCTCGCAGCACGAGCCACACGGCGGTGCCCAAGATCAGGGCTACCGCCAAGCCCGCCGCGCGCTTCGACGCGGGGGTGCGCGGGTCCGGCATCGCGTCCAGCACGGCCTCGACGCGGGCCGCGGCGGGCCACTGGCCGCTGTCGCGCAGGCGGCGGATGACGCCGTTCTCGACGTAGCGCACGAGCTGCGTCGAGATGAACTCCTCCTTGGAGAGCGGCGGGCGGAGCAGGATGGTGTGCAGGCCCAGCCGGTTGCCGGCCAGGATGTCGGTGAAGAGCTGGTCGCCGAACACGGCCGTATCCTTGGTGCTCGACCCCATCAGCCGCATGGCCCGTCGGAAGCCGCCGGTGCGCGGCTTGCGGACGCGGTCCACGAAGGGGATGCCCATCGTGTCGGCGAGCTGCTTCAGCCGCTCGGTGTGGATCGTGTTGGAGGCGATGCAGATCTTGATGCCGGCGACTTCCAGGGCGGCCAGCCACTCGACCACGCCGGGCATGACGTCGTAGTGCCGCCACGGGACCAGCGTGTTGTCCAGATCGGTGATGATGGCCGCGATGCCGCGCGCCTTCAGCGTCTCCGGGGCAAGCTCCTTGACGGAATCGACGACCTGCGAGGGGGTGAGAGTTTTCAGTAGGTTAGACATAGGAGCAGTTGGGCCTAGGGGTTCGGTGAGACTACGGGCTGGTTCGGACTCGGGAGATAGCCGCGTCGTGCTGGGCCAGCGTGGCGCTGAAAACGTGGCGTCCGCCCGGACCGGCCACGTAGTACAGGAAGTCGACGTCGGCGGGGTGCAGCGCGGCTTCAATGCTCGGCAGGCCGGGGCTGGAGATCGGCGTCGGCGGCAATCCTTTGTGCGTGTAGGTGTTGTACGGCGAGTCTACCCGCAAATCGGCGTAAAACAAGCGCGACTTGTGCGCGGGCAGGCCGTACTGCACCGTCGCGTCGCATTGCAGCCGCATCCCCTTTTCCAGCCGGTTGCGGTACACGGCGGCGATCAAGGGCCGGTCCGAGTCGACCTCCGCCTCGCGCTCGACGAGCGACGCCAGGGTGACCACGTCCGGCGTGATCTCGGCCCCGTGTGGGGCGATGACGCGCCGATGAAAGTTGTCCAGCATCATCTGCACGGCGTCGCGCGCCGACGCGCCTTTCGGTAGCGTATAGGTGTCGGGGTACAGGTACCCTTCCAGGTTGTCGTCCGGCGGCGTCCAGGCCCCGACGTGGAACGTGCGGCCCTGCGTCTGGGCCAGCGCGAGGAACCCGGCCCCATCGGCCAGCCCGTGCCCGGCCAGCCGGCGGGCGATCTGCCGGACGGTGTAGCCCTCGGGGACCGTAACGACATTGCCTGCGGTCTCGCCCAGGGCCAGCAGGGCCGCGATCTGGCGCGGCGGCATGGCGGCGGAAAGCTCGTAGCGGCCCGCGCGCATCTCGCCCGAGAGGTGATCCATGCGGCTCGCCAACACGAACGACAAGGGGCGGCGGATCAGGTGACGCCGCGCCAGCAGCTCGCCGATCTGTCGCGCGCTGCGTCCGGGCGGGATCGTGACCAGCAAGAGCGGGGCGTTCTTGTTGCCCGTCACCGGGGCCAGCATTTGGATGCAGTACAAAACGCCTGCGGTGACGCTGATCGCGGCCAGCAGCAGCAGGATCAGCGCCGAAGCGCTGCGGCGCACCCGCCGAGGGGTCTGGGAAAGATGTGTTTGGGAGAGGTGAGTCGGCATAACAATCAATCGGCGTGAGGTTCAGGTCAGCGCGTCGCGCGGCGCGTCCGTCGCCCGCCGGTGGGCGAGAAAGCTTTCGAGAATCAGTGCCGCCGCCGTTTGGTCAATCTTCTCGCGGCGGCGGGCGCGCGAGACGCCCTGGGCGATCAGCAATTCCTCGGCCTCGACGCTGGACAGGCTCTCGTCCCAATAGACGAGCGGCACGGACAAGAGGTTCGCCAGCGCGCGGGCGAATCCCTGCGTCTTCTGTGCCTGCGGCCCGGCCCCGCCGTCGAGGGAGAGCGGCAGGCCGACCACGACGCCCTCGGCCTCCTGCTGGGCCGCCACGGCGGCCACGGCGGCCACGTCTCGCTTCAGGCTGCCGACCCGCCGGACGACCCCGACCGGGGAGGCGACGATTTCAAGCGAGTCACAGACGGCGACGCCGATGCGGACGTCGCCGACGTCGAGTCCGAGGAGGCGCATAAGACTTCTCCGTACAGCCCGTGCAGCAGGGCCGGGACCAGGCACTGGAGGATCAGGATCGCGGCCACTACGCCCGAGTCGTTGAACAGCAGAGCCACCAGGCAGCCCCACAGTCCCGCGCGCAGGACGGCGGCCTCGCGCGGGCGCGGCCCCAAATAATCCCGAATCTGACCGAGCAGCAGTTGGCGGGCGATCCAGCCCATCGCCGCGAACGCCGTTAGGCCGAGCAACGTCCCCGGATGCACCAGGACGCGGGCGGCCAGGCCCACCTTCCGCAGGCTGACCCCGACTATATACCCCAAACGCCCCCGCCCCAATGCTTCGGTCGCCGTCTCCAGATGTGTCCGCCGCAAGTGCAGCCAGTGGCCGAGCACACCCCACAGCAGCACCAGGGCGAAGCCGGCCACGACCCCGCCCGCGCAGTGCTTCCAGCTGACGGGCTTCCCCGCCAGCAGCCGCCAGGCCACCGCGAACGTCGCCAGGGCCGTGACCGCCCCGCCCGCCTTCGCGCCGAAGGCCGGGAACGAGAGCACGAACGTCACCAGGGCAAACCATCCCAGCGTCCCCCAGCGTTGGCCGCGCCCTTCTTTCCACCCACTCGCCGCGCACACCAGCAGCGCGCCGCCGATGAGTACGCCCATGTACTCGTTGCCGATGCCGTAAAAGCGGATGCCCGACAGCGCGTACTCGCTCAGTGCCGACTGCGAGATCAGGCGCGTCCCGGTCAGCCCGTCGCCGACCAGCACCAAGGCGGTCAGGGCAAAGATGACCGAAGGCGAGGGCAGCAGCGCCAGCAACGCGACCAGACCGGCGATGATCGCCAGGTAGCCGGGCGCGGCGTGGGGGTCGGTCAAAGGCGCGAGCAGCAGGACCAGCGGCCAGGCGGACACCACGCGCAGCCCGTAGCGGCAGAGGTTGGCGGCGCGCGGCGTCATGCGGCCCATCAGAAACAGCCCCAGGCCGCTGAAGACGATGGCTGCCGCACCCAGGCCGACCGTCCAGAAGAGCGGGTTCTGCGCCTCCTGATTCACCCGCGTCATTCGGTCCAGGCACATCAGATTCGCCCAAGAGAGAGGCTCGGGCAAGGCCGCCGCCCCCGTCATCTGCACGGGCTGGGGCACCAGCAGAGGCAGCAGCACCGTCGGCGCGATGTCGCGGGCGGCAACAAGCCCCGGCGTCTGCGTCGTATGAGAGATCAGTGATGTCTCAGGGTAGTCCTTGGACGTGCTGAACCCTGAGCCGGCACGGAGCCAATCTACGTAGGGCGTGAGCTGGTCCCAGGAGCCGTCGGCAGCCAGAGGAGGCGTCGGAACGACCAGTTGCACGGAAACAACAGCGGACGGGGAAGGGTGGAGGCCTGCCAGCACTCGACCGAGATAGTCATCCAGCGCCAGCAGTGCCCGCTGCCGGTGCTTCTGATACGCCGTCGGCAGCAGAAACCCGCGCCCGTTCTCGCGCTCCGCCCGCGCAAAATCGCCGAAGTGGACGACCACCAGATCGCAGGTTGTTAATGCCGCCTGCGTCGCCGCCCACAGCCGTGCCGGGTCTTCGCGCTTGCCGCCGGGCGCGGTCGGGTCGGGGACAGTGCCCGCCTCTGACAAACTATCCGGGTTGGGCAGGAAGAGCAGGGCGGGACGATAGATGCCCGTATCGTCGCCGTCGGCGTCGCCTATGAGCGCGGTTTTCAGCCCCCTCCGGCGCAGGGCAGCGCCCATGCGGCCTTGCGAAACATCCCCCACGCTCACGCTGTCGCCCGCGCCCAGGGTGGCGTAGACGTTGGCGACGGGGTCCGGCCTGTGGGCCAGACCCGGCGACATCAAAGCAAGCTCGCCTTCCCGCCGCATCCGCGCAAGTCCGGGCAGGTCGGGCCGCGTCACGTCGTCTAATGTCAGGTGGTCGGCGAGGACGACGAGGACTTGAGTTTGGGGACGAGCGCGGGCGGGCGCGGGGGAGAGGCAGAAGAAAGTGAACAGGAAGAGGGCGAAGAGAAGGACCCGGAATTCAATTCGGGGAGCAAGAGCCTGACGCAAGAAGCCCGTCCTCACGCCCCCGCCGCCGTCTCGGTCGCCAGACGCTCGGCGGCGGCCAGGGCGTCCACGAGGCGGGAGGGGTCTTTGCCGCCCGCCTGGGCGAAGTCGGGCCGCCCGCCCCCCCCGCCGCCGACAAGCTTGGCGGCCTCTTTCACGATGTTGCCCGCGTGCAGGCCGCGCCCGGCCAGGTCTTTGCTGACTTTCACGGCCAGCGACACTTTGCCCTCCTTGACCCCGCCCAAAATCACGACGCCGGACTTCAGACGGTCCAGGACTTCCTCGGCCACCGTCCGCAGGACGTCGCCGTCGGCCCCGTCGGCGACCGCGTGAGAGACCAGTCGGAAGCCGCTGACATCGCGCGCCCCGCCGACAAGCGCCTCGACCAGCCCGCCTGCGGCGGCCTTGTGCAGCGCGGACAGCTCGCGCTCGCGCGTCTTCAGCTCGGCCTGAAGTTTGTCGGCGGCGGCGGGGGCGTTCAGAGGCAGCGACTTCAGAGCCGTGGCGACCTCGGACAGCAGGCGCTCTTGGTCCAGCAGCCGCATCAGGGCGGCCTTGCCCGTGACGGCCTCGACGCGGCGGACGCCCGCCTGAGAGCTGCCCTCGGCGATGATCTTGAACAGGCCGGCCTGCGACGTGTGCGCGAGGTGCGTCCCGCCGCAGAACTCCAGGCTGTAATCGCCCACCTGCACGACGCGCACGACGTCGCCGTACTTCTCGCCGAACAGCATGGTCGCGCCCATCTCTTTGGCCTCGGCCAGCGGCTTTTCCTGGGTGAAGACTGCAAGGTCATCTAATATCTTCTCGTTGACCAGGCCCTCAACCTGCCGCCGCTCGCCCTCGGTCATGGCCTTGTCGTGCGAGAAGTCGAAGCGTAGCCGGTCCGGCGCGACCAGCGAGCCGCGCTGCTGGACGTGCGGGCCGAGCACCTGCTGCAAGGCCTTGTGCAAGAGGTGCGTCGTCGTGTGGTTGCGCTGGACATTGAACCGCCGTCCCGCATCAATGGCGGCATCAACCGTGCCGCCGACGCGCAGCTCGCCCGCCGTGACCGTGGCGGTGTGGAACCAGTAGCCGCTGTCCTTCTGGGTGTCCGAGACCTGGGCCGCGCCCTCATCGGTGTGGAGCTGGCCCGCGTCGCCGATCTGCCCGCCCGCCTCGGCGTAGAACGGCGTCTGGTCCAGGACGACCTGGGCCGCTTGGCCTTCGCCGACGCTCTCGACAAGTCTGCCGCCCTGGACCAGGGCCAGAACGCGCGCCCGCGTCATCGGCTCGGAGTAGCCCACGAACAGCGTCTTGACGACATCGCGCTCGCGCAGGGCGGGGACGACGCTGTCGGCAAAAACTTCGCGCGTCTTGCCGCCTTCGGACACCAGCAGATGCTGCTGCCACATCGCGTCGTAGCGGCCCATGTCCACATTGGCCCCGACTTCAGCGGCAAGCTCCTGGGTCATCTCGACGGGGAAGCCGTAGGTGGCGAACAGCGTGAACGCCTCGTCGCCCGTGACCGTTCGGGACTGCCGGACGGCGTCGCCCTCTAAGATGGTTTGGAGGCGCGCAGACCCGGCCTCCAGCGTCCGCCGGAACTGCTTTTCTTCGATGGCTGCGTAGCGCAGGATCGTCTCGCGCCGCGCCTCCAATTCGGGATAATCGGCTCGGCGCTGGTCGATCACGGTGGGCAGGATTTCGAGCAGGAATGGCTTGTCCAGGCCCAAAGCCCGGCGGCCCGCGAGGATGGCGCGGCGCATCAGGCGGCGCAGCACGTAGCCCCGGCCCACGTTGGAGGGCAGAACGCCGTCGGCGAGGCAGAACGCCGTCGCCCGGACGTGGTCGGCGACCCGGCGGAATGCGACATCCTTGGGGTCCGCGTCCTGCCCCGTGTAGGTCAGACCCGACAGCGACTCCAGCCGGCGCAGGATCGGCGCGAACAGATCCGTCTCGAACGGCCCGCGCAGGCCCGCCAGGACCGCCGCCGTGCGCTCCAGGCCCATGCCCGTGTCGATGTTGCGGCGCGGGAGCGGCGTCAGGCTTCCGCCTTCGCCCCGGTCGAACTGCATGAAGACCAGGTTCCAGATTTCCAGCCAGCGCTTGTCGTCCCACTCGCCATCCGGCGTCGGCGGCAGGTACGGCTGGGTGTCGTAGAAGATCTCGGAGCACGGCCCGCACGGCCCGTTCGGGCCGCTGGAGATGACCCCGGCGGGCCAGTAGTTGTCGTCCTCGCCCTTGCGGAAGATCTTGGCGTCCGGCATCCCCGCCGCGCGCCAGAGGCTGTACGCCTCGTCGTCGTCGTCAAAGACCGTCACGCGGACTTTCGCCAAATCCAGACCCAGCACGTCAAACAAAAACTCCCAGGCATAGGCGACAGCCTCGGGCTTGAAGTAGTCGCCGAACGAGAAGTTGCCCATCATCTCGAAGAACGTGCAGTGGCTCGTGTCGCCCACGTCCTCGATGTCGGTCGTCCGCAGGCACTTCTGCGCGGTCGTCGCCCGCAGGGCGGGCGGCGTCTGCAAGCCCAGAAAATAGGGCTTGAACTGCACCATGCCCGCCGACGTGAACAGCAGGGTGGGGTCGTTGGGGACGAGCGAGTCCGAGGGCAGCCGCTTCGCGCCCTTGGCCTCGAAAAACTCCAGATATTTGCGTCTCAGTTCGCTGCCGAGCATGAAAAAAGGTTCTCCATTGACTAGATGGGGATAATTATAGCACAAGACCCGCCCAAAGGACTGAAGATGAAGGACTAAAGATGAGCGTAGCCGCCCCCCAACAAGACAGCCGGAAGAGGCCAGAGTCGCCGTTGCGCTCTGTGCTGCGCGTCACGAGCGGTAACTTCCTGGAGATGTACGACTTCCAGGTCTATGCGTTCTATGCGCCGGCCATCGCCAAGACGTTTTTCCCGACCGGGAGCGCGTTTTTGTCACTGATGCTCGCCCTGGTCACCTTCGGGGCGGGGTTTCTGATGCGCCCATTGGGCGCGGTCGTGCTGGGGGCCTACATCGACCGGCACGGGCGGCGGGCCGGCCTGCTGCTGACGCTTGGACTAATGGGCGGGGGCGTCCTGCTGATCGCCCTGGTGCCGGGCTACGCCAAGCTCGGCGTCCTGGCCCCGCTGCTGGTCTTGGCGGGCCGCCTGGTACAAGGCTTCTCGGCGGGGGCGGAATTGGGCGGCGTCTCGGTGTACCTGTCCGAGATCGCCCCCTCGGGACGCCGGGGCTTTTTCGTGAGCTGGCAGTCGGCCAGCCAGCAGGCCGCCGTGGTTTTCGCCGCGCTGCTCGCCGTCGCACTTTCAGCCTCACTGTCCAAATCCCAGATGGCCCAGTGGGGATGGCGCGTACCGTTCCTGATCGGTTGTCTCATCGTCCCGTTCCTCTTGCTCGTCCGACGCTCGCTGCGCGAGACGGACGAGTTTCTGGCACGGCGGGAGCGGCCCGACCTGGCCGGCATCCTGCGCTCCCTGGCGGCCAACGCGCGGGTTGTGACGCTGGGCGCGATGATGGTGGTGCTGACTACGGTTTTGTTTTACTTTATCACCGCCTACACGCCGACGTTCGGCCGCACCGCCCTGCGGCTGGGCGGGACCGGCACCCTGCTGGTCACGGCGGGCATCGGCGTCTCGAACTTCGTCTGGCTGCCGGTCATGGGGGCGCTCTCGGACCGGGTGGGCCGCCGTCCGCTCTTGCTCCTCTTCGCCGCCCTGACTCTGATCACGGCCTACCCTGCCCTGCTCTGGCTGACGGGCGCGCCCTCACTCGGCCGCCTGTTCGCCGTCGGCCTGTGGCTGTCGCTGCTGTACGGCGGCTACAACGGCGCGATGGTGGTCGCCTTGACCGAGATCATGCCAAGCGCCGTCCGCACGTCCGGGTTTTCGCTGGCATACAGCCTCGCGACGGCCCTGTTCGGCGGCTTCACGCCCGCCGTTGCGACGCTCTTGATTCACGCCCTGGGCAGCAAGGCCGCCCCAGGCTTGTGGCTGTCGTTCGCCGCCGCCTGCGGCCTGCTCTCCGCGTGGCTCTTGGGGCGCTCTCGGGAGGAACCGCTTCGGGTATAATAAATGGCAGCAGTTCTCAGCCGCCGACAGCATCTCGCGCCGTATGTTTACTTTCAACGACACGCAGCGCGCCCGGCTGGATGCAATCCGAGCCTGGCATGAGGAGGGAGAGCGCCGGTTCGACTTCTGGAACCGGCGCGAGGCGCAGGTCCGGGCCGCAGCGGCATTCGGCGCGGCCCTGGCCGAGTCGGGCCTGCGGTCGGGGCGGGCACTCTCGGGCGGGATGCGGGCGCGGCTGGTCGGCGCGGCGGCGGCCCTGGCCCCAAACGGCAACCTCTCCCGGCGGCTGTACGCCTCAGACCCAAAAGCCTTCGATGACCGCCTGCGCGGCCTGCTGTTCGGCGAGGCGGGCCTGTACGCGCGCCTGGAGTCTTTCCTGGGTGTGCGCGGGACGGGTGCCCAGACCGCATCGGGCCTGCTGTGTGCGTTTGCACCGGACGCTTACCCGCTCGTCACCCGCCCGGCCCTGCGGCGGCTGGCCCTGACGCCGGGGCAGCGGCGGGCGGCACTGGCGGAGGCGGGGGAGCGCTACGGGTTTGCGCCCCCCGAGAGCGGCCCGCCGTCCGCAACGCAGTCTTTACTCGCCCTTTTCCTCGTTTACGAGCGGCTGCGCGACGCGCTCGGCCTGGCGACCTACCCCGAGGCGGATGAGGCGCTGCGCACGGACGTGCCCTTCTCCCTAGACACGACCAACACGCCCGACCCCGTCCACGTCCGAGAGCCGGCGTCGGAGTACACCGCCCCGCCCTCTGCGACCGAAACCGCGCTGCTGGCCGCGCTGGAAGAATACACGCTGGGACAAGGCCTGACGTTCCCCGCCCACCGCCTGCGGTCCTACTACGTCGCCCTCAAGACGCGGCCCTTCGCCATCCTGTCCGGCGTGTCCGGGTCCGGCAAAACGCGCCTGGCCGAGGCCGTAGCCGGCGCGCTGACGGGCCACGACCCGGCCCAGTCCCGCCTGCTGCCCGTCCGGCCCGACTGGAACGACTCGACGCCCCTGTTCGGCTACCATAACGTGCTGGCGAACCGCTACGTCGCGACGCCGTTTTTGGACCTGGTGCGGGCGGCGGCCCGGCCCGAGAACCGCCACCGCGCCTTCTTCGTCTGCCTGGACGAGATGAATCTGGCGCGCGTCGAGCACTATTTGGCCGATTACCTGTCCGCCTTGGAGTCGCGCGCGCACCGCATCCCGCTGCACGAGGACGTGCCGGACCTCGTCCTGCCGCCTAATCTATTCGTGACCGGCACGGTCAACGTGGACGAGGCCGCGCACGGCTTCTCGCGCAAGGTGCTGGACCGGGCCAACACGCTGGACTTCGATGAGCTGCCCATCCTGGCCGCCATCGGCCCCACCGTCAAGGGCGGCGCGCGGCTGTTCGAGGACCTGGGGATGTCTCCCCTCCAGCGTCAGGCGCTCTTCTTGGGCGCGCGGGTCGCCAGCGTGGGGCGGGCGCGGGAGCGCCTGGCCCAGGTCCAGCCGGGCTTGGCCGAACGCGCCCTGTCCGCGCTCCAGGCGGTCAACGACCTGCTCTACGTCCACCGGCTGCACTTCGCCTACCGGGTGCGCGACGACGTGCTGATGTTCCTGGCGAACAGTTTTGACGCCGAAACCGGCCTCGGTCTGCTGCTCCCAGACCGTGAAGCCAATTTCGCGCTCGCCCTGGACCTGCAAGTCGTGCAGAAGGTTCTTCCCCGCCTGCACGGAGCAAGTGAAGCCCTGGCCCCGCTCCTGGCGCGGCTTCAAGGCTGGGCTGAAGCCAGCGCCATGCCGCGCACGGCGGCCAAGCTCGCCCGGATGCGGGCGCACGGCGAGGAAACGGGGTTTGTGCGGTTCTATGAGTAAGCAATCGCTACACGCCCGATTCGCCGGGTCGAAACCCGTGGGCGTTTGCCCGTAGCCCGACGCCGACTACACATGGAAACCCCTGAACAACCCGACTGGCGGAGGCTGCTGACCGACTGGGAGCGGGCGCGGATGCTGGACGACATCGCCCGCGTCTCGCTGGTCGTGGGCGCGGACATCTTCCCCGGCCGGCCCTGGCAGGACATGGGCGTGTCCCCAGACGCCCTGGATGTCCTCCGCTCCTCCATCGAGCGGCTTGCGTGGATGGAGCATCTCCTGACATCGCTGACATTGGCCCTGGCGCAGATCAGCCGCGACCCGCTGGCCGACGCCGCGAAGGAAACACGCCCCACCCCGCCCGCCCGCGCCCGTCGGATCGGGACATCGTCACTGCTCCAGGCCGTCCGGCGCGGCCACGCCGCCCGCTGGCTGCCCGAAACGGTCTCCCTGCTCTCCCGCGACACGCCCGAGAACCGTGCCGTTAAGGCGTTTCTCCTCATGCTGCGGCGGGACTGCCGGGCAGTTGAGGCGTTGGCACGGTCGGAAAAGGAGGCCGAGATCGGGGCGCGGGCGGCCCGATGCGCCGACACGCTGGGCGGCCTGCTTGCGGGCTGGTGGGGGGCGGTGACTGAGGAGCCGGCGGCCTGGAGTCGGCCGCCGTCGGCGCGGGCGACGGCCCGGCCCGAGTACGCCCGCGTCTTCCGCGAGATGCAGTACGCGCGCCGGGGCTTCGGCTTCGACTGGGAGCACCCCTTGATGACTCTGCCGCCGCGCGAGACCTGGCGACTCTACGAGGCGTGGTGCCTGTTCCAGACTCTGGACGCCCTGCGCGCGCTGGGCTGGCGGGCGATGCCGGGCGCGGGTACGGCGGGCGACCTGTTCGCCGTCCGGGCGGGGCGGCTGACGCTGTCGCTCGCCACGGGAGGCCCGTCGCGGCTGGTCCTGCACGGCCCGCGCGGGCGGCGGCTGGCGCTGGCCTACAACGAGACGTTCGCCGAAGGGCAACGGTCGCTCTCGCGCACGATGCAGCCGGACATCACGCTGGCCTCGGAGGGTCGGTTGTGGGTGCTGGACGCCAAGCTCAAGCCTTACGCCCTGCCGGGCGAGGAGGGCGACGACATCAACCAGATGCACGCCTACCGGGATGCCATATGCGACTCGGCGGGCACCCGGAACGTCGCCCGCGCCTGGCTCCTCTACGCGGGCCTGATCGGCGGAGAGAACCGCGCGCAGATCTCTTACGGCGCGGCCGCTGACCCGGTCGTCGGCGCGCTCTGCCTGCGGCCCGGCGACGAGGCGGGGTTCACGCGCCTGTGCCGACTCCTGGCGGTGTGGCTTGCCGGGGAGACAGGGACAGCAGCGCGGCCAGCGCCTCCAGAAACGTGATTTGGTCGTCGGACGGCGGCAGGCTGCCCGCAGCGTAGACCGTCAGCGCCCCGTGCCGCCCGGCCAGCGGCAGGGCCAGGACGGTGTGCGTCCCCGACTGTCCCGCAAACGCCCGCCAGGGGCCGGCCCCGAAGGCGGGGTTAGGCAAGGCAGCGCGCGTGACGGCCCTGCCGGTCTTGACCGCTTTGCGGGCCGCCGGATCGCACAGCAGGGGGTCGTCCGGGGCGTGCTTCTCGGGGAACAGCAGCGCGTCCCGGAAAGAAGTCCCGGCCAGCCGCAGGCGGTCCGCGTCCCGCCAGGCCACGACGCAGACCTCCGCCCCGACAATCCGCCGCACGTGGCCGATAACCAAATCGGCCAGTGCGTCAGCCGTCGCGCCCGACGAGGCGGCGCGGGCGACGTCCCCGAGCGCCTCGGCCTGCGCCGTCAGCGCGCCGGCGCGCGCCGCCTGGACCCACCCCGTCAGCGACAAAGAGGCCATCGCCGCCAGCAGCGTCAGCGCCTCGCGCCTCGGGCCGTCTTCGAGGTCCTTCGGGTTCCGGGCGTTCAGCATCAGGTGGCCCAGCGCGACGCCGCATGCCAGCAGCGGCAGCAGGAGAGCATCCCCATCGGCGTAGGCCTCGCGGGCGACGTACACCTTCCAGACCCAAGGCACAGCGGCATCGAACGGGATGTCCGATGCCCGCGCCTGGGCGCGCGAGCGGGGCCGCTTCGGGCGGTCGTCCGGCGCGGCGGCCAGCAGTGTCAGCCGCCCGACATCCGCGTCGCGCAGGTAGAGCCGCACCTGTGCCCCCGGCAGGCCTTCCAGCAGGCCGAGGGCCCCCCCGGCGGCGGCGCGGGCGGCCTCACCTTGATTGGGGGCGGCATCCAACCGCCGTCCTAATCCGCACAGCACCTGCCCATAAGCTTGGGCTGCCGTCGCGCGCGCCCGGTCGGCGGCGGACGCGGTGACGTCGCGCAGCACGGCGACCGCCCCGCCATTGCCCAGGGGGTGCGCGTCAATGTCCAGGACGCGCACCGCGCCGTCCGGGCCTGTCAGCAAGTAGCCCCCGCCGGTCATACGCCGGCGGGAAAGCCGCGCACGGGTCCAGGGCATCTGACCAGGCGGCACGGGCTGCCCGCTGGGATAACGCAGGGGGAGATCGCCCACTCTGTCCCCGAGCGCGCGGGCGGCGGCGTTGACGCGAGTGACGCGGCCCGATGCATCGCAGCGGATCACGGCATCAGGGAATAAGTCAAGGAGAGGGTCGGCTTGGGGGGCGGGAGGACGGGGCAGCCAGGCGCGGCGCGCGCCGAACGAGGCCAGGCCGCCCCCCAGCAGGCCGAGCCAGAAGAGCGGCCTGAACATAAATTGAGAGTCCCCGGAGGGCGCTCAGGCACCGGGGCGGTGAAAAGCCCCGGCGCAGGCTACTCCGTCCGCAGCGTCGCTTCCAGCACGGTCTCGGCCATATAGATGGGGGCACGGACGCGCAAGGCCAGCGCGATGGCGTCGGACGGGCGGGCGTCGATGTCCACCGTTTCGCCGCTCGGCTTCGCGATGCCGATCTTCGCGTAGAACGTCTCGTTCCACAGGTCGTCGATGACGATGTGCTCCACCGTTGCGTCCAGGCGCTCCAGGACGAGGCGGATGAGGTCGTGGGTGAAGGGCCGATCCGGGGCGTCGCCCTCCAGGGCCATCGAGATGGCGAACGCCTCAAACTGGCCGACGAAGATGGGGACGCGCCGGCCACGGTTGTCGCGCAGCATGACGAAATGGTTGGCGACCGTCCCCTGGTCCTGGTGCGCGTAGACGCCCATGACCTTGACTTCTTTTTCGTTCAGCGAGCGCGGCTTCTGGTTCTCGCGCTCCGAGGTCGAGCCACCCTCTTCCCCGCCCGACCCGTCCGGCCCGTGCAGCGAAGAAAGCCCGTCCGGGTCGGCCTCAGCGGGCCGCCAATCGTCGTCGAACAGCTTGTCGAAATCACCTGGCACTGTCGCCTCGCTTCCTTCTATGACTTCCCAGGAAAAGAAGTGTCCTCTACGGCTGACCCCGGCGGCGGCGCTAATCGTCGCGCCGCCCGGTCTTGCTGATGATCTTCAGAAACTCTTTGTTGCCCTTGCTGTTGTTGAGCCGGTCGATCAGAAGCTCGATGGCCTCGACCGCTCCCAGGCCCGCCAGAACGCGGTGGAGCTGGTAGACGGCCTTCAGGTCGTCTTCGCCGTACAGCAGCTCTTCCTTGCGTGTGCTGGACTCTTTGACGTTGATGGCCGGGAAGATGCGCCGGTTGGCGATCTCGCGGTCCAGCTTCAGCTCCGAGTTGCCGGTCCCCTTGAACTCCTCGAAGATGATGTCGTCCATGCGCGAGCCGGTCTCGACCAGGGCCGTGGCGATGATGGTCAGGCTGCCGCCGCCCTCGATGTTACGGGCCGCGCCGAAGAAACGTTTCGGGCGGTAGATGGCGGCGGGGTCCAGGCCGCCCTGCAACGTCCGGCCCGAGGGCGTGACGGTGAGGTTCGAGGCGCGCGAAAGGCGGGTCAGGCTGTCCAGCAGCACGACCACGTCTTTGCCGACCTCGACCATCCGCTTGGCCTTTTCCAGCACCATGTCGGCGACCCGCATGTGGTTCTCGGGCAGCTCGTCGAACGTGGACGACACGACCTCGCCGTTGACCGAGCGGCGGATGTCGGTGACCTCCTCGGGGCGCTCATCGATCAGCAGCACGACGAGATGCACCTCGGGGTGGTTAGTGGTAATGGAATTGGCGATGGACTTCAGCACGGTCGTCTTGCCCGCCTTGGGCGGGGCGACGATGATGGCGCGCTGCCCTTTGCCGATGGGCGCGATCAGGTCGATCACGCGGGCGGTCAGGTTCTTCGGGTCGGTTTCGAGCACGAATCGCTCTTCGGGGTAGATCGGGACGAGGTCGTCGAAGTTGAGCCGGTTGCGGGCCTGATCGGGCGAGACGCTGTTGACGGTCTCGACGCGCAACAGGCCGTAATATTTTTCGGTGTCCTTGGGCGGGCGGACCTGGCCGGTCACGGTGTCGCCGGTCTTGAGGTTGAAGCGCTTGATCTGCGCCTGGGCGACGTAAATGTCTTGCGCGCCGGGGTCGAAGTTGTTCTGGCGCAGGAAGCCCCACCCTTCCGGGAGGATCTCCAGGACGCCGGATTTGGTCAGCGCGCTGTCGGCCTCCGCGCCGCGCGGGCCGGCCTCGCCCGTGGCCTCGGCGTCGCGGCTGCCGGCATCACGGCCGCCGGGATCACGGCTGTTGCCGTCCCGACTGTTGCCCTCGCGACCATTGCCCTCCCGAGCGTTGTTGTCACGACCGCCGCCATCCCGCCCGTCGCGCGCCTCGCGGCCACCCTCCCGGTTCTCGCGACTCTCGCGGCCGCCCTCACGGGGTTCCCGACTGGCGCGGGGGGGGCGGGGAGTAGGCGGCGGGGGTTCCTGCGTGAGAGGGCTGGTCGTGCTGCTCTCGGAATCGTTTGCCATGTGCTGTGTTGTTACCTTTGATCGGGATGGGCGCTGGGAGTAAGTCGTGTGCGGAGAATGGATAGCGCAAGCGGTGTCCGTGCTTGGGGGTTTGCACGGTGGACGCGCCGTGTCAAGACACGATGAACAAAAGCAAAAAGGCGCGGATAAAAAGTGCGAAAGAGTAGCCGTGCATAGAGCGTGTGTCGGGGATGATGGCGGGCCGGGAGCCAGGAACGAAGCGGAAATCCACTTCTTTGGGGCAACAGATAACGCCTGAGCGAAACCCGAAGTGCGGGAGGTTTCGCGGACATTATACCACACGCAGCGCCATTCATAACCAGAATTTTGGCGCGGCGTGCGGCGCGTCCACGTGGGAGGTGTCAGCGGCCCGGCGAGGTGTAATGGCCCAGACGGGTTTCGGTCAGCAGCACGTTCCGCAGGGCGCTGGAGCGCGAGGCCTCGTCCAGGCATTTCCCGGTCCCCAGCACGACGCACGAGAGCGGGTCGGGGGCGATGTGGACCGGCATGCCCGTCTCGCGCGAGATCAGGCGATCCAGACCGCGCAGCAGCGCGCCGCCGCCGGCCAGCACGATGCCGTTGTCCATGATGTCGGCGGACAGCTCCGGGGGCGTGTCCTCCAGCGTCTCTTTGACGGTCTCGACGATGGCGTTGATCGGGTCGGCGATGGCCTCGCGCACCTGCTCCGACGTGATCATCGTCGAGCGGGGCAGGCCCGTCAGCAGGTCGCGCCCGCGCACCTGCATCTGCGTCTCGGATTCGCCCCCGATCGGCGGAGCGGCGGAGCCGATGGTGATCTTGCACTCCTCCGCCGTGCGGTCCCCGATGAACAGGTTGAACTGCGCGCGGACGTAGGCGACGATGGCCTCGTCGATCTCGTCCCCGGCGATGCGGATGGAGCGGGCGGCGGCCATCGCCCCCAGCGAGATCACGGCCACCTCCGACGTCCCGCCGCCGATGTCCACGATCATCGACCCGATCGGCTCCGACACGGGCAGGCCCGCCCCGATCGCCGCCGCCATCGGCTCCTCGATCAGATAGGCTTCCTTGGCACCGGCCTTTTTGGTCGCCTCGATAACCGCGCGCCGCTCCACCTCGGTGATGCCCGACGGGATGCCGACGACGACGATGGGGTGGAAGAAGCCCTTGCGCCGATGCACCTTCTCGATGAAATAGCGCAGCATCCGCTCGGTCTGGTCGAAGTCGGCGATGACCCCATCCTTCAGGGGGCGGATGGCGATGATCGAGCCGGGGGTCCGGCCCAGCATGCGCTTGGCCTCCTCGCCGACACTGAGGACCTCGTTGGTCTGCTTCTTGATGGCGACCACGCTCGGCTCGCGCAGCAGGATGCCCCGCCCCTGGACGTGGACCAGGGTGTTGGCTGTGCCGAGGTCGATGCCCATGTTGCGCGAAAACCGGCCCGACATCCGCCCGAACAAGTTCAGCATGAAGTTTACGTTATCTCTCCTGGGGACGTCAGAACAAACAAGAGGCGGGCAAACCGGGGGTGGCGACCCTGTCTCTGCCAGCTTCATTATAGCACACAACTCCCGAAAACCCAGGGACCGCCCGCGATCCCCCCGGCGGCACCGAAAAATCCGGCGGCACCGAAAAATTTTCCTGCTCGTTCCGAGTGCGAGCAGAAACGGCCCTGCCGGCCCCGTTTGGGGCCGTAGGCGGGCGGGTAAGTGGGGGCCAAACCGGGCCGTTTTGGTGATCATCTTTGGTGATCATCCGGCGGCCCCGGCGACAAACCCGAGGAGAAACATACATGGCAAGCACCGTAGTCGGCCTGTTCGAGCAGCGCGCGGACGCAGAAGCAGCACTGAGCGCCCTGGAAGCCGACGGCTTCGACCGGAGCCGGATCGACATGAAGTATCCCTTCACCGGCGACAGCGATGGGGCCTATGACGGCCTCATCCGCGAGTTGGAGGGCGAGGGCGTCCCCAATGCCGACGCGCGGCTCTACGCCGAAGGCGTCCAGGCGGGCGACGCGCTGGAGATCGCCCACGTCACCGACGACAAGGCGGACACGGCCCGCGACATCATGAACCGCCATCACGCGCTGGACATCCACGACGCCTCCGCCGTCCGCTCGGCCCGCAAGGGCACCGGCATGGCGACCGGGGCCGCCCTGGGGGCCGCAGGCATGGGAGCAGCCGCCGCGACTCAGACCACGGCACCCGCCAAGACGCCGCCCCGCGCCGACGCCACGGTTGCCGCAGGCGACCGGACGGTGCGCGCAGGCGACCAGGTCGTCGTCCCGGTCGTCGAGGAAGAACTGGAAGTCGGCAAGCGGCAGATCCAGCGCGGCGGTGCCCGCATCCACACTTCCATCACCGAGCGGCCTGTCACCGAGACCGTCTCCCTGCACGAGGAGCACGTCACCGTGGACCGCCGCCCCGTGGACCGGGCCGTCACCGAAGCCGACGGCGGGTTCAAGGAGCAGAACTTCGCGGTCACGGAGACCGCCGAGGTACCCGTGGTCGCCAAGGAGGCGCGCGTGGTCGAGGAAGTGGTCGTCGGCAAGACCGCGACCGACCGGACGGAGACCGTGCGCGACACGGTCCGCCGCACCGACGTCGAGGTCGAGGAGATCGACGCCGCTGTGACGGACGCTAAGGGGCGCGGGACTACCCGCTGATCGACCATTCCCAACGAGGAAACGGCCCCGCCCCGCACCCGTGCGCCAGGCGGGGCCGTCTGAGGCATTCCTAAAACATGGCAGAAAAATTCACCGGCGGCGAGGGGCGCAATGGGGCCGAGGACGGCGCGCAGGTCTACCACGATCCGGGCAAGAAGGGCCTCCCGGTCTGGCTGCTGCCCCTGCTCGGCCTGCTGCTCCTGGGCCTGCTGCTGTTCGCCTTCCTGCACCGCCACCACGAGGGCCAGGAGGCGCAGACCGCGCAGACGGCAGTCCCCGTGATGCCGCCCGCCGCCACCGACAACCCCCAGCCTGTGCCGCCCGGACCGGCACCCACGGACGCGACGGCTGACGGCAAAAACATCAAGGTCCATAGCGGCACGGATGTCACCACGGCCAAGCCCGGCCAGGCAAGCGTCCCCGGCGTCCCCCTGAGCGACGTGACCGTCTTCGCCGCGGCCACCGACCCGGCCTCGCTCGTCGGGCACAACGCCAAGCTGACGGATGTGACGGTCCGTAAAGTCCTGACCGACCGCGCTTTCTTCGTCGGCCCGAGCGACACCCAGCAGATGCTGGTTCTGCTCGACAAGGGCCTGGACGCTGGGGCGGGCGCGGGAAAGGTGCCCATCGAGTCCGGCAAGCCGGTCTCGCTGATCGGCGTGGTCGAGGCATTGCCCACCCAGGAAGCGGTCAACCAGCAGTACGGGGTGACGGGCGACAACTACACCGCCATCCAGAGCCAGAAGGCTTACCTGCATGCCACCGTGGCGCAGAAAAAGTAGCGCGACAAGAGCATCCACGCCAGACTCAGAGGCCGTGGGAGCACAAAGCTCCCGCGGCCTTTTTCGTCACCTGCCGCTGAAGCGGCCAGGACGAGTGGTTTTCAATCACTCGCCTGCTGCGGCGCTTCCGCCTGCTGCGGCGCTTCCGCCTGCTGCGGCGCTTCCGGGCTTTGCGTCAGCGCGTGGAACTCTTCTTCCGTCAGCACCGGGACGCCGAGCGCTTTGGCTTTCTCTAGTTTGCTGCCCGCATTCTCCCCCGCCACCACGTAGTCAGTCTTCCCCGAGACCGACGAGGACGCACGGCCCCCCAAATTCTTGACCAGGCCCTCGCCCTCGTCGCGCGTCATCGTCTGGAGCGAGCCGGTGAACACGAACGACTTGCCCGCGAACGTGTCCGAGAGCGGGGCGAAGCCGTCTGAAGAGGCCGAAACGCCCGCGCGCTTGAGCTTGTCCAGCAGCTCGGTCGTTTCGGGCAGGCCAAAGAAGGCGGCGATGGCCTCGGCGGTCGTCTTGCCGATGTCGTAGACGGCGGCCAGCTCTTCCACGGTCGCGGCCTGGAGCCGCTCCAGCGACCCGAATCGGCGGGCGAGTATTTCCCCCGCGTGCTCGCCGATCAGGCGGATGCCCAGGGCGAAGATCAGGCGCGGCAGCGGCGGATGCTTGCTGCCCGCGATGGCCGCCAGGATGTTGTCCGCCAGTTTGTCGCCCATGCGCTCCAGCGGCAATAGGTCTTCTTTTTTGAGGGAATAAAGATCGCCCGCATCTTTGACGAGGCCCGATTCGATCAACTGTGCGACGTGCTTTTCGCCCAGCCACTGGATATCCAGCGCGCGGCGCGAGACGAAGTGGATCAGGCGCTGGACGTTCTGGCCGGAGCAGGCCGCGCTGTTGGGGCAGCGCGTGACGGGTGTGCCTTCGGGCCGGACGAGGGCCGTTCCGCAGGCGGGGCAGTGGGCGGGCAGCGTGTAGGGCACAGTGCCCTCGGGGCGGGCCTCTAAGACGACCTGGACGATCTCGGGGATGACGTCGCCGGCCTTTTGGATCAAGACGGTGTCGCCGACGCGGACGTCCTTGCGGTCGATCTCCGACTGGTTGTGCAGAGTCGCGCGCTGGACCACGGAGTTCGGCGGCAGGGTGACGGCCTCGACCAGAGCGACCGGCGTGATGGCCCCGGTCCGGCCCACCTGGGCGACGATGTCGATGATTTTAGTACGGCCTTGCAACGCCGGGAACTTAAAGGCGATGGCCCAGCGCGGCGTCCGCGCGACCGCGCCTAAATCTTGCTGCAACGCGAAGTCGTTGACCTTGACCACGATGCCATCGATGTCGTAGGGCAGCGTGGCCTTTTTGTCGCTCCACTCGGCGACGAAGGCGATCACCGAATCGATACCCGCGCATGTCCGCACGTCCGGGTTGACGCGCAGGCCCCACGTCTTCAGTGTCGCTAAAAGCTCCGCCTGCGACCCAGCGACGGGGTGGCTGACCGCCCCCAGGGCGTACAAAAAGACGGTCAGCCGGCGCTTGGCCGTGACCGACGTGTCGAGCTGCCGGATGCTGCCTGCGGCGGCGTTGCGCGGGTTGGCGAAGACCGGCTCGCCCGACTCTTCGCGCGCCTGGTTGATGCGCGCGAACTCGGCGTGGTCCAGATACACCTCGCCCCGGACCTCGACGAAGCTGGGGTGGCTCCCGCGCAGGCGCAGGGGGACGCTCGCCACGGTCCGCAGGTTGGCCGTGATGTCCTCGCCCACGAACCCGTCGCCTCGCGTCGCGCCGGTCTGGAACACGCCGTTTTCGTAGGTCAGCGAGATCGCTAGGCCGTCGATCTTGAGTTCCGCCACGTAGCCCACGGCGGCGTCGGCGGCCAGTCCCAGGTGCCGCTTTACTTTCTCGTCGAATGCCCGCAGTTCGTCCTCGTTGAACGCATTGCCCAGCGACAGCATCGGCTGGCGGTGGGTGTGCGGATGGAAGTCCGACTGCGGGGACGCGCCGACGCGCTGGGTAGGTGAGTCGGCGACAACAAGCTCCGGGTGGGCTGCCTCGATCTCCGTCAGCTCGCGCAAGAGCTTGTCGTACTCCGAATCGGCAATTTCGGGCTGGTCCAGCACGTAGTAGCAGTAATTGGCATGGCTCAACGCCGCGCGCAAGTCCTCGGCACGGGCGGCGGCCTGGGGAAGGGCATCTAGCACGTCTGTCAAAGACTGGTCTCCGAGGGCACGGGCGGCGGAAGAGGCTTCATGCCATCCCCCGCCGGAGCAGGGACCAGGGCGGTCGGCGGGGCCACAGGTATGGACGGGGCCACGGGAACGGGGACGGCGATGCGGACGATCTCGGGGCGCGCGTCGCGGTGCTCGCGCGTGACGATCTCGCGGCGGACCACGCGGCCCTTGACGGTCCAGAACCGCGCCAGGGTGACGTCATAACCCGCGCGCGGCTTCTGGTCGATGACCTTCTGGCCGGGGAGCAAGGCCGGGTCGAGTCTGGTGACGGTTGACGGGGCGATGCGGTCCAGCGCCGTGGGCTTGACGATGACCTGGTGGCCCGCCGGGGGCCGGTGGCCGAACAGGCGCACCGCGACGTGGTCGTCGCCCACGGGGCGGGCCTGGATGGTCAGGGGCCGCGACGTCGTGTTGCGGAAGCGCAGGTCTTCCTGGCCGTAGACGATGCCGGCGTCGCAGCCGGGCTGGGCGTAGCTGACCAGGCCCGAGTGCGGGTGCCGCTCGTCGATGGTCAGGCCCGCGCGCAGGGCGGCGTTGTACAGGCCCGTCGCGACGAGGCAGATGCCGCCGCCGGTGCCGCGTATGACGTGGCCGTTGTCGAACATCAATCCTTCCTGGTAGCCCCGCTCGGGAGTCCGCTCGCCGACGAGGGCGTTGAACGAGAACTCCGCGCCGGGGGCCAGGGTGACGTTGTCCACGGCCTGCGCGGACAGCAGGATGTTCTGCCGCTCGGCGGGGTCGTCGCGTAGCGGAACGTCGAACGCGCCCAGGGCGGCGGTATCGAAGGCGCTGCGCCAGTCGGCGAGCCGCAGGCTCGGGTCGAGGAAGGCGTTGGATGACAGGCCCAGCGTCCACAGCGGCAGCATTCGGAAAGCCGGGGCCGGCGGGGCTGTCTCCCAGAACGGCATGGGCAGCAAGCGGGTCAAGGCTTCGTCCGGGGGCGTCAGGAGCAAGGCCGGCGGCATGGGCAGGGCACGGGCCGTGCCCGCAGGCAAGGCGGCGCAGGCCGGCAGCAGTGCGAGAAGTACGGGGGTGAGTTTCATAAGGCTCCGCTATTGTACCCAGGCATCAGGGCGCGAATCAACGCCACTTAAACGAAAGCCTCTTGACGACGGGTGTAGTCCTACGGTATTACGGTATACTGAGGCTGCACTGATTTCGTTCCGCCGACTCTACAGAAAGCCGCACCGCATGAACAAGCCGCCCACGCTGGGGGATCAGGAACTGTCCCTCCTGCGCTACGTCACCGACCACGCCCCCGTCACCGTCCGCGAGGTCGCCGAACGGTTCGGCACGTCCCACGGCCTGGCCCGGACCACGATCCTGACCATGATGGAGCGCCTGCGCAAGAAAAACTTCCTGTCCCGACGCAAGGACGAGGGCGCGTTCCAGTACCGGCCCACGGTGCCCAGGACCGAGCTGATGCAGTCACTCGTGCATGAGTTCGTCGAAAAGACTCTGGGCGGCTCGCTGACCCCGTTTGTCGCCTATCTAACCGAGGCGCAGGGCCTGTCCGAGCGCGAGATGGCCGACTTGCAGCGTCTTTTGGGCGGCATCGAGACAAAAAGCATCGAGACGCAGAAGGCCGCCGAAAGGAGTTAAAGGCGATGCACGGGGAGCTGATCTCGCTGCTGGGCGGCCTCCAATTCGGTGCGTCGGCCTGGGCCGTGCGCGAGTGCCACGCCTGCCTGTGGGGCGGGCTGTTCGCGCTGGGCGTCGGCGCGATGTGCCGCCTGGCCCCACGCCTGCCGGCCCCTTTGCGCGCGTGGCTCTGGTGGCTGGCCTCCTTGAAGCTGACCCTGGACCTCTGCTGGACCGCGCCGCTGGCCCTGCCCGTCCTGCCTACGCGGGCGGTCCGGCTCGCGCCGGTCGCGGTGCGGGTCGTTGTCCGTCCTGTGCCCGGCGGGGTCTACGGGCCGGCGGCGCAGGCTGCCGTCTTGCCGGCCCTCGCCCTGTCACCCGCCCCCCCGCCGCCATCCCCTGCCCCGATGACCCTGCCGCTCGGCTTGCTGCTGCTCTGGCTGGGCGGCATGGGCTGGCAGGCAGGGCGGATGGGCTGGCAGGCGGTGGCCGTGAGGCGGTCGGTACGGATGTCGCGCCCTGTGGCGCTGCCCGGCGTCGGCCTGGCAACGCTCGGGGCGGCGCTGAGGCTGCGGCGCATCCCTGGCGTTCTGGAATGTGGGGCCGTTACCGCCCCCTGCATCGTCGGCCTGCTCCGGCCCGTGATCCTGCTGCCGGTCGGGCTGGCCGCGACGCTGACGCCGGACGAGCTGCGTCTGGCTTTGGCGCACGAGCTGGCCCATGCCCGGCGCGGCGATCTGCTGCTGGCCTGGCTGCCGACTCTGACTGGCATCTTTTTCTTCTTTCACCCGCTGGCCTGGTGGGCGAACGCCGAATGGGGCGCGGCACGCGAGGAGGCCTGTGACGCTCTGGCCCTGGGCGCGACCGGCGCGTCGGTCACGTCCTATGGGCGTCTGCTGCTCCGCATGGCCGGGGAAGGGCGACAGCCGGCCCCCGCGCTGAGCTTATCCCCTGGCTACCACGGCCTGCGCCGCCGCCTGGTCGGCCTGACGCGGGCGGGGCAGATGGGCCGGGTACGGATGGGCTGGGTGCTGGCCGCCGCCTTGCCCCTGCTGCTCCCCTGGCGGCTGACGGCGGCGGGGGCGTCCCGCCTGTCCGGCACCCAGGCCGGTGCCCATGACGCCGCGCCGCTGTCCTACCAAGTTACCGACCTGGGCGACGCGGGCGGGCTGACGGACGCGGCGGCCCTGGACGACGCGGGCCAGGTCGCCGGCACGGCCTGGGGCGCGGGCCAGTCCGCGCGCGGCGTCCTCTGGGGCGGGCGGGGCGTGGACCTGGGGGCGCTGCCCAAGCACCGTTTCAGCCTCGTTTCGGGCCTGAGCGGGGACGGGCGGGCGGCGGGGACGTCGTTCAACATCCCCGGACGTGGGCGGGCGTTCGTCTGGGACGGGGCACCGCACCGGGTCGGATCGCTGCCGGGCTTCCCCTACAGCGAGGCGCGCGGCGTCAACCGCGCGGGCCAGGTCGTGGGCACCGCCGAGACCGGCGGCCACGACCGCTGGCGGGCGCAGATCGCCCGCGCGTTCCTCTGGCAGGGCGGCGACATCAGCGACCTGGGCACATTAGGCGGGGCGTATAGCGCCGCTTACGGCGTCAACGACGGCGGCATCGTCGTCGGCAAGTCGGACACGGCCACGTTCGGCCAGACCCACGCCTTCGCCTGGACGGACGGCCAGATGCAGGACTTGGGGACGCTGGGCGGCGCGAACAGCCTGGCCTGCCGGGTCAACGCGCGCGGCCAGATCGCCGGCTGCTCGGAGATCGGGCCGGGCGAGACCCGCCACGCCTTTTTGTGGACCGAGGGCCAGATGCGCGACCTGGGGACGCTGCCGGGCCTCGCCGACAGCGCCGCCGCCGACGTCAGCGACAGCGGCGACGCCGTGGGCTACGCCTCACCCGCCCCCGACTCGCCCGACCGCCGCGCCGTTCTGTGGCACAGCGGCCAGGCCATCGACCTCAACACTCTCCTGCCCCCCGGCACGGGCTGGCTCTTAACCGAAGCCCGCGCCGTCAACGCCCGCGGCCAGATCGCCGGCGTCGGCCTGACCGGCGGCCACGCGCACGCCTTCCTGCTGACCCCGCGCTAGGACTTTGCGATGCGCCTCCCAGCCTTTCTTCTGCTCCTGCTCTGCCTGCCTGCCGTGGCGTCCGCCGCGCCGCGCTACCGGCTGACCGACCTAGGGCCGGTGGCCTACGGGGACGCGCCCGCGATCAACAGCCGGAGCGAGGTCGCGCTGACGGCCCCTACGGCGCGCGGCAAGGGGTTCGTCGCGGCAACGGTGATCTCGCCCCGGCGCGTCTGTCTTTGGCGAGCCGGGCGGCGGACCAGCCTGGGGACGCTGCCCGGCTATGGCAGCACGATCGGCGGTGTGCTGAACGACCGCGGCGAGGTCGCCGGCACGCTGGACCAGACGACCGACGGGGCGGCTATGTTAACTGATGAGCACGCCTTTCTGTGGTCGAGAGGCAGGCTGGAGGACATCAGCGACTACCCGGTGACCCAGGTACGCGCCATGAACAACAGGGGCCAGATCGTGGGCAGCGGAACAAACTCGGGGCGGCCCGTAAGTGACGACCCGCAAGAGATAAAGCCTTATGCGTTCCTCTACAGCGGGGGCAGGATGACCGACCTGGGATGGGGCGTGGCCCAGGCCATCAACGACCGGGGACAGGTGTCGGGAGTGGACGATCAGGGGAACGCCGTGATCTGGGAGCGGGGAAAGGCCAAGGTCTTGAGCGGCGTCCGGGCCGGCCGCGAGATCATTGGAAGGGCGCTGGTCAACGACCGGGGGCAGGTCGCCGTGAGCAACGGGCAGGCCGTGTACCTCTGGGCGTCGGGCCGGGCCGTCGCCCTGCCCCTGCCGCCGGGCGCGTTCGACGCGGAGGTGGACGCTATCAGCGACACAGGGGACGTCGTCGGGGCGGCCCAAGTCGGCGGCAAGACCGACTACCACGCCCTGCTCTGGCGGCGCGGGCGCGTCTGCGATCTGAACGCCTCGCTCCCGTCAAAGTCGGGCTGGCTGCTGGAACGGGCGACCGGCATCAACCGGCGAGGCCGAATCGTCGGGCTGGGCGAATGGCACGGCCAGCCGCACGGCTTCCTGCTGACGCCACGTTAGGTGCTGATGCTGCCCATCACTTCCATTGCCGGGGTCAGGCTTCGGCACCAGCCAAAAGCGTTTCAATGCCGGCCACGTCCCGGCCCATTTGCGCGACCAGGGCGGGCAGGCCGTCGAACTTTGTCTCGCCACGGACTTTTTCGCGGAAGTCCAGGGCCAGCGGCTGGCCGTACAGGTCGCCCGTGAAGCCGTCCATCAGGAAGGCCTCGACCTTGCGGCCCCCATCGGTGTCCGTGGTCGGGTTGGTGCCGACGCTGACGGCGGCGCGCACGACGCGCCCGTCGGCCAAATGCGCGAGGGCGGCGTAGACGCCGTCGCCCGGCAGAAGCTGGCCGGGCTGGATCGGCGATAGGTTGGCCGTCGGGTAGCCCAGCGTCCGCCCCAGATGCTTGCCGTGGACGACGGTGCCCTCGACGACGAACGGGTGGCCCAGGAGGTGCCGCGCGCCGGGCAGGTCGCCCGCCGCGACGAGGCCGCGAATTTGCGTACTGCTGACGCGGCCCCCGTTCAGCAGGAACGGCGGCACGACCGTGACCGCGAAGCCGTTCCGCGCCCCGTCTTGCAGCAGAGTCGTCACCGTGCCCGCCCGCCGCGCGCCGTAGCAGAAGTCCGCGCCGACCAGCACGTGCCGCGCGCCCAAGGCCCCTTCCAGGACGTCGGCGACGAACAGGGCAGGCGACAGGCCGGCGAACGCGGCGTCGAAGCGCGCGACGGCGACGGCCTCCAGCCCGCCGCCGTGCTCGCCCATCAAGGCGATGCGCTGGGTCAAGGAGGCGATGTACGGGGGCGAGTGGTCCGGCGCGAACAGGGCCGAGGGGTGCGTGTCGAACGTCAGCGCCAGCGGCGTCAGGCCCTGGGACCGGGCCTCGCGCACGGTCTGGTGCAGGATCTCTTGATGCCCCCGGTGGACGCCGTCGAAGACGCCGATGGCGACGGCGGTGCCGACCAGCGGGGTTTCGAGACTTTGCAGTGGGTGAATGACGCGCATTGTTATGGGGGAAACACTTTGAACGGGTGCAGCCGTTCCCCGTCGGCGCGGGCTAGCGCGACTAGGCTGTTCGCGGCGTCCACGACCCGCGCGACGGTGCCCGGCGGCAGGGCCGAGGCGAGCGCGCGCCCGTGTTTTATGTTTTCCAGGTCGGCATCGCCGGCCAGGTGCTTGGGCATTTCGGCGAGCGCATCGGCGGGCGGTACCAGCAGCTCAAGCAGATCGTCTCCAGTCAGAGCGTCCAGCGGTGTGGCGCTGTCAGCCGAGAAGGCCCCGACCCGCGTTCGCCGCAGCCTCGCCATGTGGCCCCCCACCCCCAGGGCCGCGCCGATGTCCGCACACAGCGTCCGTATGTAGGTCCCCTTGCCGCAGGCCACGTCCAGCGTCGCCGCCGGAGCCACGCCGGGCGTCCAGTCTCTGAGCGTGATACCGTCGATGCGGACCGTGCGGGGCGCGCGCTCCACTGTTACACCCTCGCGCGCCAGTTGGTAGAGCCGCTTGCCTTCGTGGTGGACCGCGCTGACCATCGGGGGGATCTGCGCGATGTCCCCGATGAACTCTGACAAAACGGCGCGCAGGTCGGCCTCGGTGATATGGCTTGCGTTGGTCTGCGTCAATATCACCCCCGAGGCGTCTTCGGTGTTCGTCGTCGCGCCCAGGGCCAGCGTTGCACGATAAGACTTGCCCTCGTCGGCTAAAAAGTCTGACAGCCGCGTGGCGATTCCCAGGCAGACCAGCAGGACGCCGGTGGCGTCCGGGTCCAGCGTCCCGGCGTGGCCGACGCGCTTGGTCTGGGCGACCCGCCGGACGCGGGCGACGACGTCGTGCGAGGTCATGCCCGCAGGCTTGTCGATGTTCAGAACGCCATTCACGGGGATATTGCTCACGGGGATATTGCTCACGGAGATATTGCTCACGGAGATATTGCTCACGGAGATATTGCTCACGGGGGCTATTGTACCTGCCCGGCACGCGGCAGCGCGCGAGCCGCGTAGCAGCCGCCGCTTTCACGCACTTCGATGGGGGCCTCGTAAAGCGCGGATAGGTTCTCCGACGTCAGCACATCGGCCTTGTCGCCGTCCCGGAAGATTCTGCCGCCCTGCATCAGTATGATGCGCCCGATGTCGGGCAGGACCTCTTCGACATGGTGCGTGACCAACAAGATCGTCTTACCCCGCCGCGCGATGCCGCCCAGCGTTTCGAGGAACCGCTGCCGGGCGATCAAATCCAGGCCCGTGGTTGGCTCGTCCAGCAGCAGGGCGCGCGGGTCGTGGACCAGGGCGCGAGCGATCAGGACGCGCCGGGCCTCCCCGGTGGACATCGACGCCAGCGGCCTCTGCGCCAAAAATGCCGCCCCGGCTTGGGCGAGCGCCTCCGCCCCCCGCCGCGTCATGTCGGGGGTGACGGCGTGGTGTGACGCCAGGCCCTGGGCCGCGAAAAAGCCCGAAACGACGGCGTCCAATCCCAGCATGCCCGCGTCGCCGACGAAGGCGGCGTGGAGGTCGGCGGACACGATGCCGAGCAGGGAGCGCAGGGCGAAGATGTCCCACCGCTCGCGCCCGAAGATCGTGACGGCTGGCCGTTCATCGGCGCGAGCCAGCGGGTAATGCTGCCGCGTGATGAGCTTGACCAGCGACGACTTGCCGGACCCATTCGGGCCGATGATCGCCGTGTGCTGCCGGGCGGCGACCTCCAAATGCAGATCGTCCAGGACGTTCCGGCCGCCCCTGACCAGCGTTGCCCCATTGATTCGCAGCAGAGGCGCGTCGGAAACGTCCATAGGCGGCATTGTACCCGCTGCCCCGGCTTCCGCCACGTCGCCGCCGGGCGGGGGCGGCGGATGCCGTGCCGGGCCATCGCGCCCTCTGTTCGGGAGTTACCCGCCTGGCCCGAGCAGCACGGCGACCTCGCGGGCGATCTGGCGCTCCTCGTCGGTGGGGATGACCCAGGCCGATACTGCCCCATCGGCCCTGCTGATGCGCGCGGGATGGTCTCCCGCCGCAGCCCTGTTGGCGTCCCCGTCCAGGCTCAGGCCCAAGAAGTTGAGGCCATTGCAGATGCGCCTGCGCATGTCCGCAGACCGCGCGCCGATGCCGCCGGTGAAGGCGACCGCGTCCAGGCCGCCCAGCACGGCGGCGTAAGCGCCCAGATATTTCCGCACCCGATAGGCAAATATCTCCAAAGCGAGCGCGGCACGCGCATCACCCCCCTGGGCCGCCTGTTCCAAATCGCGCACGTCTGGGCCGCGCCCGGACAGGCCTTTTAGCCCGCTCTCGTGGTTCAGCAAGTCGTCCAGCGTGTCCGGTGTCATGCCCTGCGACCGCAGCAGGTACAGCAGCAGGCCGGGGTCCACGTCGCCCGAGCGTGTCCCCATGACCAGGCCCTCCAGCGGGGTCAGGCCCATGCTCGTGTCCACGCTCCGCCCGTCCCGCAGGGCGCAGACGCTGGCCCCGCTGCCTAGGTGGCAGGTGATGAGCCTGGTTCCCACCGCCTCGCGCCCCAGATGTTCAATCAGCCGCTCGGAAACGTAGCGGTGGGAAATGCCGTGGAAGCCGTAGCGGCGCAGGCCCAGCGTGTCGGCCATGTCGGTCGGCAGGGCGTAGCGCCAGGCGGCCTCGGGCATGGTCTGATGGAACGCCGTGTCGAAGACTGCCACGGCGGGCGCATCCGGCAGCAGACGCTGTGCGGCCTCGATCAGCGCGACCTCGACGGGGTTGTGCAGCGGGTCCAGGTCCGCCAGCCCGCGCAAAGCGTCCAGCGCGTCCGGGGTGATCCGGGTCGGCGCGGAGAACCGCGCCCCGCCCTGCACGACCCGGTGCCCCACGGCGTCAATGCCCCTCGGCCGGCACTGCGCGACGGCCTTGGCCGCCGCGTCGGGGAATGCCCCCGCGTCCAGGCGCTCGACCTCGCCCTCCGTCAGCACGTCCTCCCCGCCGGGCGCGACACGGAACAGGCGGAACTTCAGGCTGGAGCTGCCGGCATTCAGGGCGAGGATGTTCATAGATGTCATGCCGCAGGTTCGCGGTTTCTGGAAGCGGGGGCTGAGTGTGAATACGTGGTTATACGGCCATCTGCGCCAGGATGTCGTCATAGGTGCCCTGCCACGGTTGAACCTGCCCCGGTTCTTCCCACGGCATCAAATCCCAGGGCAGTAGGTAGCGAGCCATGACCTCGATGGGCCAGCGCCGCCGCGCATTTTTGCGCCGATGAAACGTCACCAAAGCGCCGGCCTTGAGATACCAGACGAACGCCCGCGCCCGCGATTTTGGGAACGCCTTACGGAAGAAAGGGCGGCACACTTCGATGTACGTCTTGACGTCATCAGGATCGGCACTGACATGAATTTCCGCGAACTCTTTGGCCCAGGGATTGCCCCGAACCTCCTGTATCTCCCAACTGTTGCCGTTCCAGCCATCCGCCTTCTCCATAGACTCGATACACTCTAGGGGATGGGTGTAAGTAATCTTCCCACACTGGGTGTAGCTGTCGCCAATGCGTATAGAGCCATCTTCCAGACGTTCTGCATTCTGGGACTGCTGCACGTAGTACGTTGCCATCGCTTCCCGTAGCGACGGAGCGCACAGAAGCGACGTTACGCAGTGAGCGTCCGAGCGCTGGAAAATGGTGTAATGCGGCATGGCTTTGCCCACTCAACGTAGGGTGAGACCACCCGCAAGGAGATTGCCCCTCCGGGGCTGGGTTGGTCTGCGCTGGTTTGTCAGTTATCGCTCTCGGTCCCCGAGGCGGAGGTCGGGGCCGCGTCGTGTGTCCAGGTCCAGTCGCTCACTTCCGGCAGGTCTTCCCCGTGGGCGCGGACGTACAGGTGGTGCTCGGTGAGCTTGTCGCGCAGCATCTGCTTCAGGGAGGCGGCCCGGTAGCCAAGGGACGGCACACGGTCGATGACGTCGGTTGCCAGGTGGAAGCGGTCCAGGTCGTTCAGGACCACCATGTCGAACGGCGTGGTCGTGGTGCCGTTCTCCTTGAAGCCGCGGACGTGGAAGTTATCGTGGTTGGTGCGCCGGTAGGTCAGGCGGTGGATTAAATACGGGTAGCCGTGGTAGGCGAAAATGACCGGCTTGTTCGGGGTGAAGATCGAATCAAAGTCGCCGTCGTTCAGCCCGTGCGGGTGCTCGGAGTGCGGCAGCAGCGTCATCACGTCCACGACGTTGACCACGCGGACCTTGAGATCGGGCAGGTGCCGGCGCAGGAGGTCTACGGCGGCCAGTGTCTCCAGCGTCGGCACGTCTCCCGCGCAGGCCATGACCACGTCCGGCTCGCCGCCCCGGTCGTTCGAGGCCCAGTCCCAGATGCCGACGCCCGCCGTGCAGTGCTTCACGGCGGCGTCCATGTCCAGGAATTGCAGCGCGGGCTGCTTGCCGGCCACGATGACGTTGACGTAGTCGCGTGACCGCAGGCAGTGGTCGGCCACGGACAGGAGGCAGTTGGCGTCCGGCGGCAGGTAGACGCGGACGATCTCGGGCTTCTTGTTCATCACGACATCGATGAAGCCGGGGTCCTGGTGCGAGAAGCCGTTGTGGTCCTGCCGCCAGACGTGCGACGTCAGCAGATAGTTGAGGCTCGCGATGGGCCGCCGCCAGGGCAGCTTGCGGCTCGTTTCGAGCCACTTGGCGTGCTGGCCGAACATCGAGTCGATGATGTGGATGAAGGCCTCGTAGCACGAGAAAAATCCGTGCCGGCCCGTGAGTAGATACCCTTCGAGCCAGCCTTCGATGGTGTGCTCGCTGAGGATCTCCATGACGCGCCCGTCGGGGGCCAGGTGATCGTCATACGGGACCGTCTCGGCCTCCCAGGCACGGTTGGTGACGTCCAGCACGGCCCCCAGCCGGTTGGAGTTGTTCTCGTCGGGGGACAGCACACGGAAGTTCCGGTTGTCGGCGTTGGCCTTCATCACGTCCCGCAGGAAGACGCCCAGGGTGCGCGTGGCCTCGCCGACCGTCACGCCCGGCTTGTCCACGGCGACGGCGTAATCGCGGAAATCGGGCAGGTGCAGGTCTTTGAGGAGCAGCCCGCCGTTCGCGTGGGGGTTTGCGCCCATGCGCCGGTCGCCCACGGGGGCCAGGGCCGCCAGCTCGGGGAGCAGCGTCCCGCCTTCGTCGAACAGCTCCTGGGGCCGGTAGCTCCGCATCCACTCTTCCAAAAGCGCCACGTGCTCGGGCGTGTTCATGTCCTCGATGGGCACTTGGTGCGAGCGCCAGTAGCCCTCGGTCTTCTTGCCGTCCACTTCCTTGGGGCCGGTCCAGCCCTTGGGCGAGCGCAGGACGATCATCGGCCAGGCGGGGCGTGCCGAGTCGCCGCCCGCGCGCGCCTTCGTTTGAATGTCTTTGATCTCGCCCAGAACAGTGTCCAGCGTCTGGGCCATGAGTTGATGCATTTTTTCGGGGTCGTTACCCACGACGAAGTGCGGCTTGTAGCCGTAGCCGACCAGCAGGCTTTCCAGTTCAGCCTGGGGGATGCGCGCCAGGACCGTGGGGTTGGCGATCTTGTAGCCGTTCAGGTGCAGGATCGGCAGGACGGCACCGTCGCGCCGGGCGTCCAGGAACTTGTTGGAGTGCCAGCTCGCCGCCAGCGGCCCGGTCTCGGCCTCGCCGTCGCCGATGACGCAGCAGACGATCAAATCGGGGTTGTCGAAGGCCGCGCCGTAGGCGTGGGACAGCGAATAGCCCAGCTCGCCGCCCTCGTGGATCGAGCCGGGCGTCTGCGGCGCGGCATGGGAAGGGATGCCGCCGGGGAACGAAAACTGCTTGAATAGCCGCTTCATCCCGGCTTCGTCCTGCGAGACGTCGGAGTAAATCTCGCTGTACGTGCCCTCCAAATAAGTATTGGCGACCAGGCCCGGCCCGCCGTGCCCCGGCCCGGCGACGTAGAGGACGCTCAGGTCGTCCCGCTTGATGACGCGGTTGAAGTGGGCGTAGATGAAGTTCAGGCCGGGCGTAGTCCCCCAGTGCCCAAGCAGGCGCGGCTTGATGTGCTCGCGACGCAGCGGCTCTTTGAGAAGCGGGTTGTCCAGCAGATAAATCTGCCCGATGGACAGGTAGTTCGCCGCGCTCCAATAGGCGTTCAGCGTCCGCAGCTCGTCCGTGCCGAGGACGCCGGGCACGAATTCGCGCGCTTCAATGCTCTCTTCCCGGAAATTCGGGGCGGGTGCCGTCATGGTCATGGACTTCTCCTTGCCCCTACCCCATCGTCTGCGGTTCGTCTGAACGGGGCGGGGTCGCACGGAGATGATACCCAAATCGGAACGAGGTAACATTAAGAGCGTGTTAAGAGCGTGTTAAGTCTGCGGCGGGTCCGGGGCAGGTACAATAGGGGCGTGACACTGACCAAGATTTGCGGGATCACGAGCGTGCAGGACGCGCAGGCGGCGGTGGAGGCGGGCGCGGACATGCTGGGCTTCCACTGCGACGAGAACAGCCCGCGCGTCATCGACCCGATGGAGTTCTGCGACATCGCCGCGCGCCTGCCCGAACACATCGTCCGGGTCGGCGTCTTCGACCGCACCACGGCCCTCGCCTGGCGGATGGAGGGGCGGCGCGTCCTGACCCTGTTCCACCAGATTCAATACTACCAGGACAGCGTGTGGACCGACATCATCCGCGAGAACTGGGACATGGGGCGCAAGATCAAGGCGTTCCATGTCGGCGGCGACCGCGATCTGCGCCGCGTGGCGGGCTTCAACGGTGCGGCCCAGTCTTACCTGCTGAACGTCAACGCGCCCGCGCCCGCAAGCTGGACGGGTGGGGACAGGCAGGCCGACGCTTACGGCTGGGAGCTGGCCCGCGAGACCCACCAGTACGGCAAACGGGTGATCCTCGCCGGCGGCCTGACCCCGGAAAACGTCGGGGCCGCCGTCGCGCGCGTCCGTCCCTACGCCGTGGACGTCACCGTCGGAGTCGAGTCCGCGCCCGGCGTCAAAGACCCGGCCAAGATGCGCGCGTTCGTCCGCGCCGTGCGGGAGGCAGGCCGATGAGCGAGTGGGTTCTGCGCGAAGCGACACCTGACGACGCCGACGCGCTGGCGGCACTGGTCCGGGAGGCGTTTGAGGAGTATCGGGACCGCCTCCGCCCGCCTTCGGGGGCGCACAACGAGACCGGCGATGGGTTGCGCGCCAGACGGAAAATCGCTCTTGTTACGTGCGGCACAACCATCGGGACACGGAGATGAGCTACCACCTCGGCATTGCCAAGCCAACGGGTGTCTATAGAAAAGTGACTGTGACCACAGCAAAAGAAGCATATGCTGGAGATGCCAGCACAGGGGCAGTTGCTTAAATTGGCTGTGGAGAGCAAAAGGTACATTCTCATGTTTCAGCACCTAAAGTTGATGCCTTACAAAGCTCTCAAAGAGGAACAGTTGCGTGACCTCGGCAAGATAAATGTGATCTGCGGCCAGAACAGTAGCGGCAAATCCACTCTGATGGAGGCTATCAGCAGTGTTAACAAGCGACAAGTTGGGAAGCGGATGACGGAAGCCGTTATCACACAGATTTTCGATCAGTCACGGAAAGTTCTGCCTTGGACTGGTGCAAGAAAGCAGATGAGTCTAGAGATGGAATCTGGCTTGAATCGTATGGCTGCGGCACACCAAGATGTGATTGAGAAAGCCGCAGGAACTCAGGATGTTTGGTATCCTGACTCGGTTTCATCTTTTTTGATGAGTGCGAGTAGCCTTTGGGAAAGCGTCGAGATGTTTAAGACCAGGGTCCGTACTACGCTCGGTGAATCCATTGAACCTACTCGCCTTCCAAGCGGTGAAATTATGGACAGCTATAACAGTCTCTTTGCTGCCGCCGTCCCGACAATACTCGTCCCGCCGAAGCGACAGATAGAACTTTCTTGTCCTCTATCGCTTAACGAACCAATTAACAATGATGGCTCCGGTCTGCTGCGTTACCTCTTTTTCGCCAAGAACCAAGCTACCGGAACGGAAGATAAAAATACCTTTGACAGTGTTGCTAACGCCTTCGCTAAAATCTCGGGCGGCCATCATTTCGAGATTTTCCCGACTCAGGCGAACACGATCAATCTGCACTTCGCATACCAACAGGAACCGTGGCGGCCAGCTCAGGACTGCGGCCTCGGGCTTCAAGACCTTCTTGTTCTCTTGTATTTCGCAGTCACACCCAAGTATCAAGTGGTGCTGGTTGAGGAGGCGGAGAGTCATCTGCATCCAGAGTGGCAACGCAAACTTCTTGCCTTCCTCAGAGATACAGCGGATAAGCAATTCTTCCTCACGACGCACTCAAACATTTTCCTCGATGCAGGAATGGTAGATAAGGTTTTCTTCACCACCCTAGACGGGAGCATCAAAGTAGACGATGCAACAGGAAGAGCCACCATTCTTGCTGATCTTGGCTACTCTGTCACGGACAACCTTGTCTCCGACCTTATTCTACTCGTAGAAGGTCCTTCCGATCTCCAAGTGCTTGAAGAGGCTCTAATTAAGATGGGTCTGTACGGGGATTTTAATATAAAAATATGGTCGCTCGGTGGTGACAACATGGCACAGCTCGACCTTTCTGTGTTTGCAGAGCATTACTCTATCATGGCATTGGTAGATAATGATCCGAAGAGCGGGCACGTTCGTGAGACTTTTATGGAGAAATGTGCTGAGTTGAACATTCCGGTGACGCGGCTCAAGAGATACGCTATGGAAAATTACTTCACACTTAGAGCTGTGAATGAAGTTTATCGCAAGTGGGGCAATAAAGTTCCTGATACGGTCACGTCAGTAGCACCAGAGAAGCCTCTTGACGAACAAATCGGCTTCAACGTCAAGCGGAACAACCGTGAGATTGCACAGGAGATGACCATGGAAGAATTTCAAGCGACTGACGACTTGTACGAATTCTTATTGTCAGTAGAGCGGAAACTGGAAAGTAATTGATGCCATTCGTTTATGGGGAAGCAACTGTGACGCGAATCAAGATCTGCGGCATCTCGAACAGCCTGGACGCAGTGGCGGCGGCGGAGGCGGGGGCGGACGCGCTCGGCTTCATCGCCGTGCCGGGGACGCCGCGCTTCGTGCCGCCCGAAGTCTATCACGAGATCAGCGCCGTCCTGCCCCTGTTCGTCAAGCGCGTCGTGGTCGCACACCGGCCCGAGGACGCCGAGGAGTATCTGGCCGAGTACGTCGAGCACTACGCCGATACGACCGATAAAGGCCGCTTCCGGCGCGGGGCGGCGTGGCGGATTCGGGCATTTCGGATGCGCGATGAGTCGAACTTGGCCGAGATCGCGGCCTATCCCGATGCCGTCGGGGCCGTGCTGCTGGACGCTTACCACAAAGACAGGCTGGGCGGGTCGGGCGAGATGTTCGACTGGTCGCTGGCCGTCCGCGCCAAGGCGCTCACGGCCCGGCCCGTGATGCTCGCCGGCGGCCTGACCCCGGAAAACGTCACAGCCGCACTCGACGCCGTGCGCCCCTACGCCGTGGACGTGTCCTCGGGCGTCGAGTCCTCGCCGGGCGTCAAGGACCACGCGAAAGTGCGGGCGTTCATCCGGGCCGTGCGCGCGTGGGACCTGGGGCAGGGGTGAGAGGCCCTCGCCCCCAAGTTGACATCCCCCGCCTGCGGTGCTACAATGCCCTTTACACGTGACACGGAAAGAATCCACCCCATGCCAAGCACCGCAGAGCACGAAGCCGCCCAGACAGCCCCCCCCCCTGCCGACCGCTACGTCGCCGACGCGCAAGGACGGTTCGGAGGCGAATTCGGCGGGCGGTTCGTGCCCGAGACGATCATCCCGGCCCTGGACGAGCTGACCGAGGCCTACGCGAAGGCTAAGGCCGACCCGCTGTTCCAGACCGAGGTGGACTACTTCGCCAAGAACTACGTCGGACGCCCCACGCCGCTGTTCTTCGCCGAGAAGATGACGCGCGAGCTGGGCGGCGCGCAGGTCTATCTCAAGCGCGAGGATTTAGCCCACACCGGCGCGCACAAGATCAACAACGCCCTGGGGCAGATTCTGCTCGCCAAGCGCATGAACAAGCCGCGCATCATCGCCGAGACCGGCGCGGGCCAGCACGGGGTCGCCACGGCGACGGCCTGCGCCCTGTTCGGCTACAAATGCATCGTCTACATGGGCGAAGAAGACGTGCAGCGGCAGGCGCTCAACGTCGTGCGGATGAAGCTGCTCGGGGCCGAGGTCCGGCCCGTGTCGTCGGGGACCAAGACGCTCAAAGACGCCCTGAACGAGGCCATGCGCGACTGGGTCACGAACGTCCACGACACGCACTACATCATCGGCACCGTCGCCGGCCCGCACCCCTACCCCACGATGGTGCGCGACTTCCAATCGGTCATCGGCATCGAGGCGCGGCAGCAGCTCTTGGAAGACACGGGGGCGTTGCCCGACGCCGTGGTCGCCTGCGTCGGCGGCGGGTCGAACGCGATGGGTATCTTCTACCCGTTCGTCCGCGACGCGGGCGTCAAGCTGATCGGCGTCGAGGCGGCGGGGCACGGGACCCACACCGACAACCACGCCGCCACGCTGACGGCGGGCACCAAGGGCGTCCTGCACGGCTCGGCCTCTTACGTGCTTCAAGACGAGTACGGCCAGGTCCAGCCCACCCACAGCGTCTCGGCGGGCCTGGATTACCCCGGCGTCGGCCCTGAGCACGCCTTCTTCAAGGAGATCGGACGGGCCGAGTACGTCTCGATCACCGACGACGAGGCCCTGGACGCCTTCCAGTGGGTTTCGCGCACCGAAGGCATCATCCCGGCTTTGGAGACCTCCCACGCCTTCGCCCACGTCCGCAAGCTGGCCCCGCAGATGTCTCCCGAGCAGCGCATCATCGTCTGCCTCTCGGGCCGGGGCGACAAGGACGTGGACTCCGTCGCCACCCGCCTGGGCCTGCTGTGAAGTCAAGAGACCGGAGGGGCAATTGAAACCGGGGCGGGAAACAAGTCTGGGTGCTGGTCCGTGGTAACACGATTATCAGCGCGGGCGTGAATGCCACAGAAGCGACAAGATGATGTCACTACCAAGCGCGCTACACGAGGACATGGACGGCGATGTTGTCGAGGCAGCGGATTGCTACGAGCAGGCAGTTCAAGCCGGGGACGCTCCTCTGGAAGCCTACCTGAACCTCGCCGTGCTCTACTGGCAGTGTACCGATTACGGCTTCAACGCAGGCCATAAGCTCGGCGCTGAGTTTATCGGCCGGGCGGGAGAGCGTTATCCGACGCTGCTGCAAGAGGCCGACCAATGCTTTCCCGACCGTCCCGAAGTTAAGTTTTGGATGCTTTACTGCGACTTCGTCACGCTCGGCGGGCTGCCCTTTGTGGAAGAGTGCGAACGGCTGGTTAAGAACACCAGTGAGTCTCTTGTTCCATACTTTTACTTATACTCATCGTCTAATGGGCGCGGGTATGAGCGAGAAGCGAGCCGCTTGTTGCGAGAGTGCTTGAAGCAACCGACGGTGAAGAACAAGTACATCGCTTCTGTGATCGAAGGGGGGGGGCGAAACGGGCGAACCCCAAGCGACAGCGGGAAGTGGCGGCGGTTTAGGTCGTCCCGGCACTGGAAGTACCGGGCTGCCCGGAGGAAGTCCCTCCGGGACTGAAGAGGCTCCAGCCCCGGAGGGGCTTTTTCCGCACCTGGGTAGCCTGGCACTTCCAGTGCCGGGTGCCTCCCTGCATCGAATGTACTACTTATGCCTAACCGCCTTGACCTGACGTTTGCCCGTCTCAAAGCCGCCCGCGAGGGAGCGTTGGTGACGTTTCTGACGGCGGGGGATCCGACTCTGGAGGGGACGCCCGCCCTGATCGCCGCCCTTGCCCGGTCCGGGGCGGACGTGGTGGAATTGGGCATCCCCTACTCCGACCCGCTGGCCGACGGGCCGAGCATCCAGGCGTCCTCGCAGCGCGCGCTGGACCGGGGCGTGACGCCGGACACCGTCTTGCAGACCGTCCGCGACGCCCGCGCCCTGACTGACGTGCCGTTGGTGCTGATGACGTCGTATAACCTGGCCCTGCGCTGCGGCTTGGAGCGGTTCGCGCGGACGTTCACTGAGGCCGGCGCGGACGGGGCGATCCTGACCGATCTGCCGCCCGAGGAGGCCGCGCCGTGGAAGGCCGCCGCCGACGCCGTGGGCATCGCGACGATCTTTCTGGTGGCCCCGACTTCGACGCCAGCGCGCATCGCCTTGATCGCCGGCAGCGCCGGCGGGTTCGTCTACTGCGTCTCGCGGACGGGCGTGACCGGGGCGCGGGCGGAGATGTCGTCGGAGCTGGCGGCCCTGATCGGGCGCATCCGGGCGGCGACGGACAAGCCCGTCTGCGTCGGCTTCGGCGTGTCCACACCCGCCCACGTCCGGCAGGTGCTGGAAACGGCGGACGGCGCGGTCATCGGCAGCGCGCTGGTAGACTTCCTGCACAAAACGGCGGGCCGGCCCGACGCGGGCGAGCAACTGGCAACGCTGGTGGGTTCGTGGAAGGCGGCGGCTCGGGGGTAGAGGCGAGGAGTCCCCCTAGCCTCCAATGATGGGGGAACCGGACCAGGCCTCATAAAAGTTTCATGTACACCAAAGAACAGTTCGCCAAGACAATCGACAACACGCTGCTGCGGCCTGCTGCGACCCGCGATGAGACGCTGCGGCTGTGCGAAGAAAGCGCACGGCGGCACTTCGCGAGTGTCTGCATCCTGCCCTGCTGGGTCGGGGCCGCCGCTCGCGTGCTCGATGGATCCGACGTCAAGGTCTGCACGGTGGTCGCCTTCCCGTTCGGCACCGCCACGCGGCTTTCCAAGGTCTACGAGACCAAGAACGCCATCGCCAACGGCGCGCAGGAGGTGGACGCCGTCCTGAACTTGTCGCGGTTCAAGTCGGGCGACTTCGATGCGGTGATGGAGGACCTGCGGGGCGTGGTGGATGCCTGCCGCGCGCATGGCCGGGCTGATGGCGCGGGGGGCGTACTGCTCAAGGTCATCATCGAGACCTGCTATCTCAGCGATGAGGAGATCGACCTGGCGAGCCGGATGGTCCGCGATTCGGGGGCGGACTTCGTCAAGACATCAACAGGCACGGCGGGCGGCGGGGCCACGGCAGAGCACATCCGGCGCATCCGCCGCGCGGTCGGCGCGTCCCCCATCGGCATCAAGGCGTCCGGCGGCATCAAAACGGTCGAAACGGCTCTGGAAATGCTGGACGCCGGCGCGAATCGGCTGGGCACGTCGTCCGGCATTGCTCTCTTCGACGCCTACCGCCCCCAGGACTACGAGTAGGCAAGCCTCCTATGCCCGCGTACACCACCGAGGCCGTCGTGCTGCGCCGGTTGCAGTTCGGCGAGACGGACAACATCCTCACACTCTACTCGCCCGACAAAGGCCGGTTCTCGGCCATCGCCAAGGGGGCGCGCAAGGCGATCTCACGCCTGTCCGGCGCGACCGAAGTTTTGACCTGCACCCGCTTCGGGCTGGCATCGGGCAAGTCGCTGGAGATAGTCACCCAGGTCGAGGTACAGCAGTCGTTCCCGCGCCTGCGGCTCGACATCAATCGCCTGGCCCACGGCCTCTATCTGGCAGATTTAGTAGGCCGGTCGGTCGAAGACGACGCTCCCAACCCCCGGCTGTACGGCCTGCTGCTGTCCGGCCTGCGCCAGACCGAGGCCACCGCGCCGCCCGAACTGGCCGCCCGCTGGTTCGAGGTACAGCTTTTAGGGGACCTGGGCTACGCTCCCAACCTCGCCGAGTGCGGCGTGTGCAGGGCACCTCTGCCGGGCGATTTCGCCCGCGACGAGCTGTTCGCTCTGTCCGCCTCAGGGGGCGGCGCGCTCTGCCCCCGCCACGCCCACCCCGAGGCCAACGAGGATCACAGTCCCTTGGGCATGGGCGCGCTGCGTCTGCTGCAAACATTGGAGCGCCTGGGCCTGGACGGCGGCGAGGCATTGGCCGCCCTGCCCCCCGCCGGCCCCAAGAGCATGGACCAAGTCCGCCTGGCCCTGCGCCGGACGCTGCGCTTCCGCCTGGAACGTGATCTGAAAAGCCTGGAGTTTTTGGACAGTTTACGGGAAGTGTAGGCCCCGGCCCTGCCCTACGCCCCCAGCACCACCTGCGCCACGTCGCGGAACTGACGGGCGCGGTGACGCAGGCTGGCCCAGTCGCCGCCGGTGACGTGGTGGCGGAACTCGGTTTCGACCTCGGCCACGCGGTAGCCCGCGGCGAGGGCGCGGACGGTCAAATCCACTTCGACACCGAACCCCGCCGCGAACTTGCCCTCTAGCGCCTCCAAGACGGCACCCCGGACGGCGCGCTGGCCCGAGAGCGGCTGCCGGAACGTCTGCCCGGACCGGCGCAGAATGCCCCACCGGGCGAGGCGCACGACGAAGCCAAGTCCACCCGTCTGGCCCGAAGCGGCGAAGGCGGGGTCAGGCGGCAGCATCCCCACGACCATGTCGGCCTCGCCGCGCCGGAGTGGCGGCAGCAGTTTGACCGCCTCACCCGCCGACGCGCCCAAGTCGGCGTCGAGCAGCAGGTAAACGTCGAACTGCCCGCGAGCGGCGGCGTAGGCCGCCATCAAGGCCGCCCCCTTGCCGCCGTTTTTGGTCGAGATCACTTGGGACGCCCCCGCCGCACGTGCCTGGTCCCCGGTGCCGTCGGTCGAGCCGTCGTCCAGAACGACGATCTGGGAAATCTCAGGGCGGGTGCGGAGGGCTTGGATCGTCAGGCCGATCCGCTCGGCCTCGTTGAAGGCGGGGATGAGGGCGCAGACGTTCATCGGGGCATCTTCATCCTCGGGGTGTCCTCACGGCGCGGGCGTCCCGCCCAGGGCTTCGGGCAGTGTCTGGCGGGCCGTCGGCTTGATGCCGTAGTCGCCGGTGTCCCCGCGCAGGGCGAAGGGCAAGTCGAGCTGGCCCAGGGGCAGGTCGACGCAGTCCACGCTGGCGATGCCCGCCGTCTGGAAGGCAGGGACGGACGAAGACGCCGCTGCCGACGGCTCGCAGCCGACGACGCGGGCAGACGGGGCGGACGCGCGGAAGCCGGCCAGCAGCGGCGCGTCTGTCCTGGGCGCGTCGGTCTCGTCCGAGCCGCCGCCGACGACCACGAACAGGCCGCAGGGCCGGGACAGGTCTCCGGTGAGAGTGATCAAATCCTGCCCCTGCAAGGCTTCCAGGGTTTTCGCCGGCGCGGTCCCGGCATCGGTGCCGTCCGACAGCGCCCCGGCCAGCGCGGACAGCAGGGCACCGTCCTGGGCCGACGGGTCCGACCCGACGGGGGCGATGGCATCGAGCGCGTCCCGCTGGCGCGGGTTCAGCGTTTCCCACCCCCGCGTCAGGACGACGGTCGCTACTACGGTTGCCCCCGCGTCGCTGACCGCCGTGGCGGCGTCCGTCGCCGCATCCGGGTAGTCCCCGGTTTGGAGCACGACGACGCGCTTGCCGGCCAGCTTACCCCGGACGCGGCCCGGCCGCAGGGCCGCCAGGATGCCCTCGTCTTTGGCGAGCCGGTCCCGCGCCTGGTCCCCGTCCTGGAGGACTTTGTTGGTCTGCTGCCTCAAATTGGCAATGGACTGCGTCTGGCTCCGCACCTGGGCCGGCCCGATCACGGACGCGCCGACGAAGACGCCAAAGCCGAGCATCAAGAACATCAGGCCGAGATAGAAGATGTGGTAGCGGAAGTCGGGCATGGAGTGTGTAAAGGCCCCCGTGTCGGCGGCTCACCGTCCGGGAGGGATTCGGCTCTCTGGTCACAAATGCAGCCGCCACCAAAGGCGGACCAGGGCCATCATGTTGCCCCACAGCGGCGAGTAGCGCAGCACCATGACGAAAGGGAAGAGAATGCACAGGACGAGTGCCAAAAAATAGCCCACCGGCGGCGGGGGCCGGTACAGCTTGTCCACCCCGCGCGCGTCCACCAGGCGCGGCCCGACCTTGAGGCGGACCAGGAACGTGCTCGCCATGCCCGCCCGGCCCTTGTCCAGAAAGTCTTCCAGGTTCGAGTGCGTCCCGACGGCGACGATCAAGTCCGCCCCGTGCTCGTAGGCCAGCAGCAGGGCGGCGTCCTCGCTCGTGCCCGGCACGGCGAAGACGTCTGCCTCGACGCCCAAGGCGCGCACGCGCACAAGGCCCGGAGCGGTGCCGTCCTTGTAGGCGTGGACGATGACCTGCGCCCCGCAGCGCAGGGCGGCGTCGGAGACGCTGTCCATGTCGCCGAGGATGATGTCTGGCCGCAGACGCATCGCCAAGAGGGCGTCCGCGCCGCCGTCCACGGCGATCAGGACCGGTCGGACGTCGTGCAGATACCCGCGCAGGCTCGCCAGGTCCTCGCGGTAGCCCTCGCCCCGGACGACGACCAGCGCGTGACGGCCCGCGAGCCGGGCGCGGCGCAGGGCCGGGACGCCGGTCGGGTCCAGCAGCAGGTCTTTCTCGGCGTCCAGATATTGCAGGGTGTTGCGGGCGAACTTCTCCAGCTCCGCCCCCAGGTTGGCGCGGGCACGGGCCGTTTCGTCGGCCACCCGCGCCCCGTCCCACTGCGTCAGGCCGTCCACGAGCTTGCCGTCCTGCGAGACACCCCACCGCGCGTCCAGCGTCAGCATCGCCCCATCGCGCAGGCGGCCGAAGTGGGCCGGGTCGGATAGCTGGAACAGGGGGATGTTTGCCGCCAGCAGCACGGCGGGGCCGCGGTTGGGGTACTTGCCCGAGATGAACGGCTGGGCGTTGACGACTGCGGCCACGCCCGCGTCGGCTAGGGCGCGCGCGGCCAGGGCATCCAGGTCGCAGTGGTCCAGCACGGCTACATCGCCGGGCCGCAGCCGCCGGACGAGGTTTTTGGTGCGCCGGTCACAGCGGGCAGTCCCGCGCAGAAGACTCGGATCGGCCCCCATCGGGGCGGGACGCGCAAGCGCCACGGTGTTGCTCTCCCCCTACCCCGCATAAAGTACGACAGTAGACCTCTTGCATAAGTCCCCCGCCCTGAACGGCGGGGCTGATTAAGTGCCCGCAGCCCGCCTGCGCGGGCGCAAGAACGACGCCTCTCAGCCCGCACAGGCGGGTTCTTGGCACTCTCTAGCCCAGGGGTTCAGCCCTGGCAGACGCTTATGCAAGAGGTCTACTGTTCGTTGTCCGCAGGCTTCTATTTGCTTGGTATGCCGCGTATGCTGATTTTGTTTGGGGTGGCGGGCTTCAGATACAGGCTGCCGTGAGCATAATCCAGCAGAACCCGGTAGCTTGACAGAACATCCATCCCCAGGCTCAGCGGATAGGTGCTGTTTTTTTTGTCATAGTAGTAAACAGGATAATCGTGCAGGGTCAAGTCGCCGAATTGGATGATTGGCACTTTTGCGCGAAGGAGTACAACATTGCTTCGGAGCAGGTTTGCTTTTTGCGTTACATCTGGAACGAGTTTTAGCGTTTTTGCCAGCGAAGCGGAAACAGTCGTTCCATCAGAGCCTGTGTCTACTTGCATTTTTTCTGTGGCGACGTTTGACCCATTCTGAAACTGCCCCTGAACTAAATATAACATACGGCTATCAGGATCAGTCACAGGGATAACCAATGCCTGGTCAAACCCATTGTTGATGACTTCTTTTGCGGAAAGATTACCTGGATACCAAAATGTAGCTTGATGCAGAGGACAGTCCAGGCGCACTGCCATAAATCGCAGCAAATCGGTTCCGATAAGCCCATCTACTCCTTTCCCTGCTACGTCTTGGACGCGCTTTTCAGGAAAAACGATAAACGGATAACTCGCAATAGAAAATTGGCGAATTGATGTCCCCGATATTGACTGGGGCGAACGTTGCCGTGTTCAGATGCTCTCCCTGATCCATAATTGGACTACCATCGGGCAAAGCAGCCGGGACTTGTAAAACTTCCACTTTCTTAGCCAGAGCATCAGAAATGGCAGACGCATTTGAGCCTGTGTCCAGCATAAATATTGCCGTTGTTTTCCCGTTTAACGTGACTTTAATCAACGGAACAGATTTTCCCGGAAGGCAGCGGTAGCTTATCGTCACCTCTCTTCGTATGGGGGCTTCTGCCGCTGTGGTGGGAGCTTGTGCCCCTGAGGTGGCAGGAAGCATAGTAATCAGCCACAAAGCAAGAGCTAAACAGTGAACACACAGGCTGTTGATTGATCCGACGGTCCGGGCATTGTGCATCTTGTATTCCATACCGTTAGGTCTGGCTGTTGGCATGACGCTTGGTCAAGCCCAGATAGCCACTTTCCGCCAGGCAGCGTGTCCCGCCAAGCAGAGCCGTCCGGCTCTGCACCAGCAGCTTGAAGTCGTGCCTCCTGCCCGCGCAGAAGGCCGTGGCAATGATGCGCCCACTGGCTTGCTCGATCAAGACCTGGGCTTTCTGGGTGTGGCGCTTCTTTTTGCCGCTGTACCACTGCTTCTGCTTTTTTGGGGACGCTCCACCGGACACTCGGTGGCGTCCACGACCACGACTTGCAGTTGCCACTGGCTCTGGGTGAGCGCCTTCTTACCGGGCAGCGTGAACCGGCCGGAGCGCGTCAAGGCATCTTCCACGGCCCGGATCGTGCGGGACACGGCGGCTTCGCTCAGGCCGTAGGTCTGGGCAATGTGAAACTGAGTGCGGTACTCGCGCCAGTACATGAGCGTCATCAACAGCCGGTCTTCCCGGCGCAGTTTGGGCGGACGTCCGAAGGAGGGCAAGTGCTCTTCCAGGGCGTCGCACATCGAGAGAAAGGTCGCCGGGATCACTCCGGTCAGCCGCTTGAAGTCTGCGGGCTTCAGGTCGGCAACGTCAGCGTAGAACATACCAGCAGTATACGCTACTTGTGCAAGAGGTCTAGTATAAAGTACGACAGTATAGCACATCGGCGCGGGGTTTACGGGGCGGGCGGCTTCAGCCGGCGGCGCAGCTCGCGCAAGGCGTGCCCCCCGCCGATCAGGATCGCGGCCCCGGCCAGGGCGTAGACCCACACGGGCAGGCCGCGCCCGAACACGAATACGTAGGTATAGGGCAGGAACCAGAAGAAGACGCCCAGCGCGGCCACGGCACGGACGGGCTTTCCGGCCCGGACGCGCGCGGCGAGCCAGGCCATCGTCCCCCAGAAGAGCGGGTGGTGGGCGAGGTAGAGCGCGGCGAACAGCCAGGGGTCCACGCCGTAGCGCGCGCCTGTCGCGGCGACGTGCCGCCAGAGCGTCAGCAGGAGGCTACTCAAAGTGTCAGTCAAAGGGGATGTCCGGGGGCGGCAGGAGCGACCCAGCGGCGCGGCACCGGGCGAAGTAGGCGGCAAGCGCATCCCCGGTCGTCGGGCGGTACTCGACACACGGGAACAGAGCGGGCATAGTGACGAGGGGTGCGGGCGGGATGAGGGCAAGCGCGCCCAGTAGGTCCGCCACCTGCCGCCGCTCGTCGTCGCTCAGAAATGCCACCTGCGTCAAAGACGTCAGGCCCAGGCCGTAATGCACCAGCACCTCCAGGCTGGGCGGGCGGCCCGACTCGGTGTGCCGGCGGAGCAGGGCCGCTTTGTCCGGCTCATCCGTCACGGGCTGGAGATCGGCGCGCGAGCGCCAGGCCTTCGTGTTGAACGGTAGCAGGGCGACCTGGGGAAGCGCGAGGACGGGTTCGCGCGCGAAGGCCAGCAGCGCGTGCGGATAGCCGCGGCCCATCTTATCGCGGAGAAGGGGCGTATCCGGGCGCAGGGACAGGTGGACCCAGTCGGCCAGGCCGAGCATCCGGTCGCGGCGGGCTGCCGATGCGCGGGGGCGGATGCCGGAGGCCGCGAGGACGCTCTTGGCATAAAGCGCGCCGCTCTGCAAGATGTGTGGCAGGTAGTGAAGCGGCGTCACGTGGTAGAGGCGAGACGGGTCGCGGAGGCCTTCCGCGGGCATGGGCGAGTCACCCCTCGTAGCCGGTGTCTATCTTGCGGCGGGCGGTCTGGAAGGCCTGGACGCAGGCGGGGTCCCACTGCGTCCCCGCCCCTTCTTGGAGGAGGCACACCGCGCGGGCCGCGTCCATGCCCTTGCGGTAGGGCCGGTCGGTCGTCATCGCGCTGAACGCATCCGCCACCGCCATCAGACGAGCCATCAAGGGGATTTCTTCTCCGCGCAGGCCGGACGGATAGCCCCCCCCGTCCCACCGCTCGTGGTGGTAGCGGATCGCGCCCAGGGCCGCCTCGAAGCCCGGCACCGCCCCCACGATCACGCTGCCCATCGTCGGGTGCTGCTTGATCGCCTCGTACTCCTCCTCGGCCAGCCTGCCGGGCTTGCGGAGCACGTGGTCGGGGACCCCGATCTTGCCCACGTCATGCAGCAGGGCCGCCAGCAGCGTCTGCTGCTGCACGTCCTCGTCGAGTCCCAGCTCCTGGGCGATGCCGACCGAGTAGGTCATGACGTCCTCGGAGTGGCGGCGCGTGTAGCGGTCCTTGGCGTCCACCGCCGTGACCAGCGCATTGAGCATCGAAAAGTCCGCCGCCGAACACGAAAGTTGGGCACGCAGCCGCCCGGTCAGCTCGCCCCGCGCCTCCCCCCCCGTTTTGACGCGGATCAGGCGGGCGTCGGCGGCGGCGAGGGCATCCAGGCGGCCCGGCCCGTCGTCGGGGAACACGGCGATGCCGATGGAAAGCGACAGAGGGATAATGGTGTCATAACCGGGCGGGCGGTAACCGACGCCCGTCAGGCTCGAGACCAGGCCGTCCGCCAGGCGGACGGCCTCTTCCGCGCCCGCGCCGGGCATCAGCAGGGTGAACTCGTCACCACCGAATCGCGCCAGTGAGTCGCCGGGCCGGCAGGCCGCGTGGAGGGCGCGGGCGACCCGCTTCAGCACCTCGTCGCCGACCGAGTGCCCGTAACCGTCGTTGAAGAACTTGAAATTGTCCATGTCCATCATGGCGATGGACAGGGGCCGCCCGCTCCGGCGGGATGCGGCGGCTTCCACTTCCAGCCGCTTGTGGAAGGCGCGGTGGTTGAACAGGCCCGTCAGCGGGTCACGGTCCGCCCGCTCCACCGCTTCGGCCAGCAGGTGCTTGGTCTGGGCCAGGAGCTGCTCCGCCTCGGTCTCGACACGTCGGCGCTCGGTGACGTTATAGGCGACGACCAGCCGGGCCTCCCGGTCGTCCAGGGTGAGCGGGTGTGAGTGAACCTCGACCAGAATTATCGATCCGTCGGCGCACAGGTGCCGCCACGGCCCGGAGACCTGGCGGTCTTCGGGCGCGTAGGACAGGTTCTGCATCAGCGCGGGCATGTCCTCGGGGGGCCGGATGTCGGCCAGGGTCATCCCCAGAAACCCGTCGCGGGAGTAGCCGTAGCGCGCCAGCGCGGTGTCGTTGACGGCCAAGAAAGCCAGCGTCTTGACGTCATAGACCCACATCGGCTGGGGGTTGGCTTGGAACAGCAGGCGGTACTTGTCCGCGTTCTGGCGCAGCTCCTCGGCGGCCTCGTGCAGGTCGGTGATGTCGCGGCTGATGCCGACCAGCCCGACCACGCTGCCGTCTTCGGCCAGCAGCGGCGTCCGCGTGGTGGAGAGCCAGCGCCGCTTCGCATCCCCGTCCAAGGTCGGCTCCTGACGGTTCAGGATCGGATGGCCGCCTTCGAGCACTTCGCGCTCGTCCGCCTCGTACAGCGCGGCAAGCTCGGGCGGGAACAGGTCCCAGACCGTCTTGCCGAAGATCTCACCCGCCCCCAGCCGACGCCAGCGGCGGTGGGCATCGTTGTCCAGGAGATAACGCCCCTGCCGGTCCTTGACGTACATCTGGTCGGGCAGGCTCTCGATCAGCGTCTGGAGCAGCGTCTGCTCTTCCCGCCGGTCGTCCTCCGCCTGCCGGCGCGTGGAGATGTCCCGTGAGGCGCAGACCATGCGGTAGGGCTGCTCCGCGTCATCCGGGACGCGCGTGACCGTCGTCTCCATCCAGAGGTACGTCCCGTCCCTGCACAGGCGACGCCACTCGACTCGGGGCGAGTCCTGCGCGGGGTCTTCCCGTGCCACGCCGCTGAGCAGGCACGCGAGGTCGTCGGGATGGGCGAAGTCGAAGAAGCTGCGGCCCAGCGTCTCTTCGACACTGTATCCGGTCAGCTTCAGGATGGAGGGCGTGACATACAGGAAGGTGCCGTCCGTGTCGTGGAGACTGACGACGTCCGCCATGGTGTCGGCCAGCAGCTGGTAACGGCCCTGTGTCCCACGGAGCGCGGCCTCCAGGAGGCGCTGATCGTCCGCGTCGCGCAGGCAGACAAGCCACCGGCAGGGGCCGTCGAGCGAGTGGGGGTCGGACGGGGCCGGGACGGGCGTGATGTCCAGCAGGGCATGGCGCGGCTGCCCCGCCTGCTCCCCCGTGAGCGGCTCGCCCCGGACCGGCAGACCCGCCGAGAGGCTGGCCCGGACGTGGGCGAGCAGGGCGGGGCGGGACAACGCCTCGCTGAAGACCGTCAGCGCCTGTGAAAGCGACAGGCCGCGGACGGCCTTGCCCAGCCCGGACTGCACGAAGGCGGGATTGACGTATGCCACGCGGAACGCGGCGAGGTCCGGCAGGGGCGCGTCGGCCAGGAGGACGACATCCCGCGTTTGTTCCAGCAGCGTCCCCAGCAGGGCGGACGCCTCACCGGGTTCGACGGGCAGCCGCGTCGCCGAGGCGGCGGTCAGCGCCGTGCGCGGTCCGTCCTCGGGTGTGATGTCACTGAACATAAGTCAGCCCTGTACTTCAGGCCGTCAGAGCACCCGATTCAGAAGAGGCAGCGGGGTGCAGGCGCTTGCCGAGGCTACCGACCGCTCTTGCGCGCGCGCTCCGCCAGCGGGTGCGCTTCCAGATACTCGTCGTAGGTGCCCCGGAAGTCCAGCAGCCCTTGGGGCGAGAACGACAGGACGCGGGTGGCGACTTCGGAGATCAGGTCCCGGTCGTGCGAGACCACGAAGGCCGTGCCGGCGAAGCCGGACAGGCCCTCGGCCAGGGCGGACACGGCCTCCAAATCCAGGTGATTGGTCGGCTCGTCGAAGATCAGCACGGGGTGGCGCTGGAGCATCAGCTTCGCCATCAGCAAGCGGGCCGCCTCGCCGCCCGAGAGCTTCTCGGTGGACTTGAGGCTCTCGTCGCCCTTGAACAGCATCTGCCCGAGCAGGCCGCGGACGTACTGCTGACCCTGCGCCTCCTCGTCGAAGCCCATGATCCAGTCCAGGGCGGGCATTCCCTCGGTGATCTCGGTGCGGTAGTCCTGTGGGTAGTAGCCCCAGGTCATCCCGCCCCCCCACTTCGCCGTCCCCGCGTCGGGCACCAGATCGCCGACCAGGCAGCGGATCAGAGTCGTCTTGCCGATGCCGTTGGGGCCGATGATGGCGATCTTCTCGCCGCGCGAGACCTCAAGGTTGATGTCCCGCAGGACGTGCTGGTCGCCGAACGACTTGGACAGGCCGGCCACGGTCACGACCTCGCGGCCCGAGGGCTTCTTCTGCTCGAAGCGGATGAACGGGCGCTGGATGTTGGACTTCTTCAGCTCGGTGGGGGCGAGCCGGACGATCTCTTTTTTGCGCGACTGGACCTGGGACGAGCGCTGGCCTGCGGCGAAGCGCGACACGAATTCTTGGAGCTGGGCGATCTTCTTGCCCTTGTCCTTGTTGTCGCTCTCGATGCGCTGGCGGGCCTGCATCTTGTGCTCCACCATGTCGTCGTAGCCGCCGGGATAGTTGATGATGGTGTCGTAGTCGATGTCGGCGATGTGCGTGGTCACGGCGTTCAAAAAGTGCCGGTCGTGGGAGATGACGATCAGCGTCCCCTTGTAGTCCAAGAGAAATTCTTCCAGCCAGTGGATCGTCTCCAAATCCATGTAGTTCGTTGGCTCGTCCAGCAGCAGCGCCTCGGACCCGCCGAACAGGGCCTGGGCGAGCAGCACACGGAACTTGTAGTCACCCGGCAGGGTCGCCATCAGGTCCTGGTGCTTGTCGTCGGGGATGCCGATGCCGCGCAGCATCTCCGCCGCCTCGGTCTCGGCCTCGTAGCCGTTCTCGTCGGCGATCTGCGACTCAAGCTCCCCCAGGCGCTCCATCATGGCGTCGGTGAATTCTTCGGCCTCGCACAGTTTGTTGCGCTCGCCCAGGGCGTTCCACAGCGTGGGGTTGCCCATCATGACCGTGTCCAGGATGCGCGTGTCGTCGAAGGCGTTCTGGTCCTGGCGCAGGACGCCCAGCCGGCGCGGGCGGCTGACCGTGCCGCGGTTGGTCGGCTCGATGTCGCCGGTGAGAATCTTCATGAACGTAGACTTGCCGGCTCCGTTGGGGCCGGTCAGTCCGTAGCGGTTGCCGGGCGTGAACTTGACCGAAACCTGGTCGAAAAGGGTGCGGGTGCCGTAAGACTTGCTGACTTCCTGGACGGTGATCATGTGTGCGGGATTTCCTCGAAAATCGGCTGAAAAGCGCGGTCGAAAGCGTGTGCAGTTTTGCCCCGAAGGGCACGGGGCATTATACCACGAATCTGTCCCGCCCGTGGCGCGGCGTTCGGGTGCAGCAGCGGTGAATGGTATCGCGGCTGACAGAGCGCCGGGCGCGTCACAACGGCGGCGACTCGTGTTATAATGACGCTACCATGCCCCCGATGACCCAACCGGCCGCCCCCGATGATGCCCTTGAAATCGCCTCCGCCGCCTACCGCTCGACCACCGACGGCGCGCTGCCGACCGCCCGCCCCTGGCAGGCCGGCCTCTACGTACGCCTGTCCCGCCCCGACGGCGACCTGGGCGGCCTGCTGCTGGCCCCCACCGGGGCGGGCAAGACCGAGGCCGTCGTCATCCCCGCGCTCGGCCTGCGGCGCGGCGGCGCGCCCCGCCGCCTGTTCCTGATCGGGCCGGACGGCTCGCCGCTCGACGACGCCCTGTACCGGCTGGTCCCCTACCTGCGCTCCTCGGTGCTGGCCGACGAGACCGCGCGCACGCTCTGCCTGGACGCCACCGGAGCGGACGAAGGGGAAGGCGGGGACGGCAACGGGGAGAGCGGGGCGACGACCAACGTTTGCAGGCGCTTCTTCCCGAACGGCTCGGAGGACCCCCACGTGGTCACGAACCCCCTGGAAGCCGATGTGGACCTGATCCTGACCACGCTGGGCCGCTTCGGCGAGCTGTTCTTCGGCAGCGGCGGCGTCCACGCCCTGCCCGCCGCCCTGGCCGACACCGACTCCGATGTCCCCCGCCGGGACCTGTTCTTCTTCGACGAGGCCCACGGCTACGGCCCCGAGGCCTTCGCCCGCTTCCACCGCCTGGTCGAGTTTTTGTTTGCCGAGGATTTGGATGTCCTGGTCGGCTCGTGTACGCTGCCGCCCGCCTTCGCTGAAGAACTGGGCTTTCTGGACACGCTGCCCGCCCCCGTCGGCGTCCTCGGGACACCCCCGACCCTGGCTTATAAGCCGTCCCCGGACCCGCTGGCCCTGATCGAATCCGAAGTCCGCCGCGCCTACTTCCAGAACTCCCGCGTGTTCGCCGTCACCGAGACAATCGCGGACGCCCTAGCCCTCCACGCCCGCCTGGCCCCGTCCTACCCGCACTCGGTCTACCTGTACCACCCCGCCCTGCCCGCGCAGGCCCGCCGGCTGGTGTACGCCCAGCTCCGCGAGCTGGAGAAAGAGGGCGAGGGCTACCTGCTGCTGACCACGGGTGACGCCCTGGAGTCGAGCGATTTAGACGCCACCGTGCTGCTGTCGACCCTGTGTCCGCCCGAGAACCTCATCCGCCGCGCGGGCCGCTGCAACCGCCGGGGCGACCTGCCCTCCGCCCGAGTCGTCCTGTTCGGCGACGCCCTCGCCCTCGCCGCCCGCCGGCTCGCCCCCGCCCAGGCCGCCGACTACCTTGCCGCCCTCCGCGCCCAAACCGACCTCCCCTTCGACCCCGCGCTCTGGAAGGCCTTCATTTAGGTTGGTCGGATGAAAACACTAATGAAGCGGCCTCGGGTAATGTGCCCGAAGCCGCTAATGCCCCGATGTCTGCGTCCCCAAGCTTCGTTTCGCCGTAGGGCTGTTTCCTCTTTACGAGAAGTTCTCGGCACCAGCATCTAACTCTGTCGCGTCTTCGCCAGGTTGTTCACTCATAGTAGCTTCCAGAGACTGCTGCTGCAACTTCTCCTGTCTCAGTTGGTCTAGCGTTTTGCCCGACTTCTCATCTACTGCCCAATCGTAAATGTTTATAGAGGACCACCCTGTTACAGATTGGCCCCAGGCGTTGTAGCTCATGTCTTTGCCCTGGTACGTGACCTGTTTCTGATCCCTGGCTATAGCTCGCTCAGTAGGTCGCGTCTTGATGTGCAGAATGTCACCAGCTTTGACTAGGCCCCACTCGAACAAAGCGGGCATTGTAGGCAAGTTTTGCTTTGCTGTCTGGGATGCCACAGCAGTCTTGTTCACCACTTGGGTCGGAGCAACAACTTCAACATAAAAATCCTCCAGTGTGGGGGGCGGTATCAGTTGCTCAATAGAGAGGAAATACTGCCCGTTGTACTTCTGAGGTGAGACCTGGACGCAGCGAATGTTGATGCCGCTTTTCGCAAGCCAGGCACACGCAGATAACGTCTGGGGATCAAACGAGGATGCTAACAGCACAAGGCGCTGGAGATGATTGAAGTCCCGATCCGCTTTGTTGGCCGCCAGAAAATCATCGAGTTCACGGTTAGCAATTTCCGACGCTGTAAGACTGGGATGCTTGCTGGAAAACTCTGCCGGATGCTTGCTGACATATAGCGCGAATAGTTTCTGCACGAGATCCTGTGGGGTGGAGATGAGAGCGTAATTTGCTGCATACCGAATGGCTTGCATCTCGAAAGCCTCTTTGCGACCAACGATGTCAGCAACATCCCGCTTCAGTTCAAGCAGTACGACGTTGCCCTGTCCATCAACAGCCACCAAATCGGAGCGCCCCCCCTGCTGATTCCTCAGTTGCTGACCAACGACAAGCAAAGTTTCATCGTCAGGAAACAGCAGACCGACATTTTTCCGAACGAACTCTTCAAAGTCAGCCGTCGGAGACTCCGATGTCCTTGAATGTCATTTCGTCCATCTTGTCTGGGGCAGCAACCGCAAGTACACCTTGGGTTGGCACCTGTATAGGAATCATCATCGCTAGTAGAGCGTATCTCATAAATAGTGGTAGCCCACTAAAGCACCTTGAATCGCCTAGTTCACGCGGCCTGTTTTAGAGTAACTATGCCTTGCAGGAACAGCGTTCTAGAGGGCCAAAAAGTGCCGTCGGTATTTATGAGATACACTCTAGCCTCCACTTTCCGTTGTCGTGTTGTGGTTAAAGCCGCGCCATCAGGGCATAGTTTGGCAAGAGACCAATGCGTATTGTGACCGTCGTGTAGTCTGTCACGACCAGGTGCTGAGACGCCGAAATGGCCTAGGTCGCGGTGTCTTGCGCCAGCGCATCCGTCGCCGCCCCGCTAGTCAGGGGCGGCGCGAGGGGCCAGCCCTGCGCCGCTCCACTGGTTGAGCCGCGTCCTCCCATCTACTTCTTCTTGGTCGGCGGCGGCGTGATAGTCATTTCGCCCTCCTTCGACACGAAGCGGTCGGGCCGAACGCCCGGCTTCTGCTTGAAATCCGGGGCCGGTTTCGTCTTCGGAGCAGGTTTCGTCTTCGGGGTTGCCATTGTCTTCACCTCCTCTCAGGAACGCAATTATCTCAGGAACGCAATTATCAGCGCATTCCCCTCTGTGTAAATCGGTCATGCTACTGCGGTTCAACGACCGCCTCGCCTCCAATCCGGTTGTCTATGCCAATATACGACCCGTCCATAAGCACCATCCCAAGAAGCGGACGCCCGTCCGTGACAAGAACTTCGACGGAGCGCGGCTCATCGTTCCATTGCAGTTCAATGTAGCAGATCAGCAACTCTCGGAGCGAGCCATCGGCCAACGCGAAGGACCGCGTTTCGTAGGCTGAAAGCCGCTGCAATTTTGCCGCCACAGAGCGCGGCAACGCCAAGTCGCCTTCAAAGCCAGTGTCCACCACGCACTCGGCAGTGAGTTCACCATCTTCGCCAGGCAGGGTCAGGAGAACGCGCGCCGCGTAATCGCGGACGTGGCCGAGCAGCATCAAGACTTGCCCTCCCGCTGAGGTTCCGGCCCAAGCCGCGCTAATAGGGCATGATCCGGCAGCAGACCGATGCGTAGTGTGACCGTGCCGCCCTCTGGGTGACGCAGGCGCATGGCGTGTCCGGCATGGGTCGGCGTGTCGGCCACTAAATAATCACCCGAGTCGGGATGAATCGCCAAGCCTCGCCCCGTCTGAGCCGCTTCTAACTCAGCTTGCAGTTTCTCCCGATAGAATGCCAATGCGCGCTGAGTGACGTCGGAAAGTGGTCGTGGGTATTCCCCTTCCAAAGTCAACATAGCCGTCCCCCTTCGCTAATAGCCATGCCACAATTGTACCACTTCCGGGTATAAACGCATTCAGAAAGCAGGGACTGGGAATGCGTTTCGGCTTTGCGGTGAAGGTGATCGGGCACGGGGGGAATCTGGCGACGATCACGGCGGACGCGGCCATGCCCTCGAACGACGCGCGGCGGCACGGGAGCGGGCCGCATATGCGGCAGAGCGTCGAGTACCTGCGCGAGATATTCCACTACCTGCACAAGACGGACATCCATATGTACCGGATGTCTTCGGACATCGCCCCCTACCTCACCCACCCCGACCTGCCGCAGTTCCACAACCAATTGGAAGAAGCCAAGGATGAACTGGCCGACTTGGGGGCGCTGGCGCGCGAGTACGACATCAGATTAAGCCTGCACCCGTCGCAGTACATCTTGCTGAACGCTCTGGACGAGGGCGTGGCCCGCAAGAGCGTCACCGACCTGAACGCGCAGGCGCAGATATTGGACGCGATGGGCTGCCCGCGCGAGGCGGTCGTCGTCACCCACGTCGGCGGCGTCTATGGGGACCGGGACGCGGGGCTGGCCCGATTCATCCGCTGCTACAAAGACCTGCCCGAGCGGACGCGGGCGCGGTTGGTGGTCGAGAACGACGACGTCTCCTACGGCGTCGCCGACGTGCTACGGATTCACGAGGCTACGGGCTGCCCGGTCGTCTTCGACAACCTGCACCACTTCTGTTTCAACCCCGAGGCGCTGCCCATGCGCGAGGCATTGACAGCGGCCCTGGCGACGTGGCCCCAAGGCGTGACGCCTAAAATTCACTACTCTTCCCCATCTACCGACTTCGAGGCGACCGTCGAAAAAGAGAAGGGGCCGACCGGGCGGGACAAGACCGTGACCAAGCTCCACGCGCCCCGCTTAAAGGCCCACGCGGACTTTATCAATCCCTTGGAGTTCACGCTGTTCTGGGAGGCGGTCGGGGCCGACGCGCTGCCGGCGTTCGACGTCATGCTGGAGTCGAAGGGGAAAGACGTTGCCCTGCTGCGCCTGCGGCGGGAACTCGCGCGCCAGCGGGAGCGTCCTATCGGGGAAGACCTGCGGGGAGCGGCGGCGGCGAGCATCGGGGCCAAAAAACTGGTACAGGCCGCCCCGGAAGATGCCATTATATGATATAATAACGGCGTAAAGACATCACGCGAAACGCTCCCGTATGCTTCGCATTTATCGCCTATTCACCGGGAGGTACAACTCATGAGCAACATGCGGACGTCCATCAAGTGCAACTGCGGCCAGCGGGTTATCACCAAGGACGTAGTCCAGCACGGGTACTACCTGCGCCTCTTCGGCCCGAGCTTCGTGTACGTCAAGTTCCGCTGCTCGCGCTGCAAGAAGATGGGCGAGCAGTTCCTGAAGCAGGAAGAGTGGGAGGAGGGCATCCTCAAAGACACCGCCCCCGAAATCACCCACGACGAGCGCGAGCAGTTCACCGCCCAGGGCGCGATCGACATCGGCGAGGTGCTCGATTTCCACTTCGAGCTGGAAAACATGAGCGATCTCAAGTCGCTCGGGACGCCCCCGCCCGCCAAGAAGCACAAGCCCCGCTCGACGCCGCAGTAGTCGCGGGCCGGGAGCAGACAGTACGCGCCGGAGCGGGACCAAACCCGCTCCGGCTTTTTCATGCCTAACCCCATCTGACGTCCGGCGTGGGGGAACTCGCGCCCGGCGCGATCTGTTTCAGAGATAGGCAAGCGGGACCGAACCCGCCTCAGCGGCATCATCAAGACAAGGGGCAATCCGTGACCATGACCACCCAGGCTACTCAGGACAACGCGACCGTCGAACCGCGCGAAGTCGTGATCATCGGCTCCGGCCCCGCCGGGCTGACGGCGGCCATCTACGCCGCACGGGCCAACCTGCGCCCCCTGGTGATCGAGGGCGGGGCACCGAACCTGCCCGGCGGCCAGCTCATGATCACGTCGGACGTCGAGAACTTCCCCGGCTTCGCCACGGGCATCATGGGGCCGGAGCTGATGGACCAGATGCGCCGGCAGGCCGCCCGTGTCGGCGCGGAGTTTCTGACCGAGAACGTCACCGACGTGGATTTTTCTCGCCGCCCGTTCCAGATCAAGACCGACGACGGCAAGGAGTTCCGGGCCAAGACCGCCATTGTGACCACGGGCGCGTCGGCCAAGTGGCTGGGCCTGTCCTCCGAGACGGCTCTGTACGGCAAGGGCGTGTCGGCCTGCGCGACCTGCGACGGCTTCTTTTTCCGCAACCGCGAGGTGGTCGTGGTCGGCGGCGGTGATACGGCCCTGGAAGAGGCCAACTACCTGTCGCGGATGGCCTCCAAAGTCACGATCATCCACCGGCGCGACTCGTTCCGCGCCTCGCACATCATGCAGAAGCGCGCCCAGGACAACCCCAAGATCGAGTTCGTCTTCGACAGCGTCGTCAAGCAGATCCACGACCCCGAGGCGGGCAAGGTGACGGGACTGACCCTGCACAACCTGAAGACCGACGCCGAGACGTTCTTCCCGACTGAGGGCGTGTTCATCGCCATCGGCCACTCGCCGAACACCAAGATATTTGAGGGCAAGCTCGCCACCGACCCGAACGGCTACATCGTGACCACGCCGGGCAGCCCCGTGACCAACATCCCCGGCGTTTTCGCCGCCGGTGACGTGCAGGACACGGTCTACAAGCAGGCCGTGACGGCGGCGGGGTCCGGCTGCCAGGCGGCCATGGACGCCGAGCGGTTTTTGGAAGAGCAGGAGCAAGGCGAGTAGGACGGCGGGCGGAGCGCGAACACGAGGAGGAAAGCCGGGGGCGTTTTGCCCCCGGCTTTTTTGTGGGTTGGAGGCCGCGCGGGGGGACCTCCTGCTCCCTACCCCAACGCCGCCTCCAGCAGTGTCAGCGTCCCCGCGTCGGCGTCCAAGCGGGCACGGACGCCCAATGGCAGGGCGTAGTTCGGTGACACGTGGCCGAACGGGAAGCCGCGCACGGCGGGCTTGCCGTAGGGCATCAGCAGGTCGGCCCAGAGGCGCGACAGCGGGAGGGCGTGGCTCTCGTCCGAGCGGGTCATTTCGCCGATGACGAAGCCCGCCGCCCCGGCGAGCACGCCCGCCTCGTCGAGCTGCACCAGAAGCCGCTCGACGCGGTGCGGGGCCTCGTCGATGTCTTCCAGCAGCAGCAACGCGCCGCGCGCGTCTACCTGATACGGCGTCCCCAATGTGGCGGCGACCAGGGACAGGCAGCCACCAGTCAGCCGCCCCTCAGCCCGACCTCCGATGAGGGTGTGCGCGGCCCGGCCCGGAACCAGTCCCCCAGGCCGAGGGTCTTGCAGCAGGGCGATCTGCCAGTCCAAGACAGCCACGGGGATGTGGCCTAGCTCAAACACTAATGGCCCGTGCAGGGCGACGGTGCCGACGCATTGATTCAGGGGGAGCAGGAGCGAGGTCGTGTCGGAGTAGCCGATGACCATCTTGGGCGGCAGCGCGGCCAGCGTGGGCCAGTCCAGCAGCGGCCACAGGCGGCAGGCGGACGAGCCGCCGCGCGCGCACCAGAGCACGTCGAGAGCGGGGTCTGCGTAGAAGTCGGAAAAATCTCGGGCGCGGTCGGTGGGCGAGCCAGCGTGGTGGCCGTCGCGGTCACGGACGTGGGGGGCCAAGACCACGCGGAAGCCGCGCGACTCCAGAACGGCCACGCCCGCGCCCAATAGTTCCGGCTCGACCGGGCTGGACGGGTTGACGATGCCGACCGTCCCGCCCGGCAGCAGGGCGCGGGGCAGGCGCGGGGCGAGATTTGACTGAGGCGGGTGCGGTTGCATAAGCGAGACCCGGCCCTGAAGTACCGGGCTACCCGGAGGAAGTGCCTCCGGCACTGAGTGACAGGATTTAGGAACCGATCTCCGCAAACAGTCCCCAGCCCCGGAGGGGCTTTCTCCGGGTTGCCCGGTACTTCAGGGCCGGGCCTCCGGGTCGTACCGCGCCTTGGGAACTCAGATGCCCTCGCCGGCCAGGTTCTCGTCGGGGCAGGGTTCCCAGCCGTCATTGCACATCTCGTCGAACTGCTGCGAGAGCGACTTGGCCGGGAGCTTGTCCCAGACCGTGTCCAAAGCGCGCAGGATGCGGTCGGGGTGCTGCTCCTCCTCGACCGCCTCCAGGCGGCACTTCAGCGCCTCGATCTCGTGCAGCGACCGGCGGATGATCTCGCCCATCGGGTCCACGCTGCCCAGCGCCTGGTCCATGACCTGGGCGGTGGTCCGCTCCGAGATGTGCTTGCCGTCTTGAATCAAAATCCGGCCCGGTACGCCGACCACGCTGGTATTCGGGGGCACGTCGCGTGTCACCACGGCGTTCGCGCCGATGCGCGCGCCGTCGCCGACGGTGATGTTGCCCAGGACTTTCGCGCCCATGCCCAGCAGCACGTGGCTGCCCACCGTCGGGTGCCGCTTGGTCCGCTCCAGCGACGTGCCGCCCAGGGTCACGCCGTGGTACATCAGCACGTCGTCGCCCACGACGGCGGTTTCGCCGATCACGACGCCCGCGCCGTGGTCAATGAAGAACCGGCGTCCGATGGTCGCGCCGGGGTGGATCTCGATGTTGGTCAGGAACCGGCCCCACTGCGACACGAGCCGGGCCGGGAAAAACCAGCCGCGCTGGTAGAGCCGATGGGCGATGCGGTGGTGGAACAAGGCCCAGAAGCCGGCGTAGGTCAGCACCTCGGCGAGGGACCGGGCGGCGGGGTCCTTCTGAAAGATCGTCTGGATGTCTTCGCGCAGATGCTGGAACACGGGCGTCCTCCTCGGGGCTACGGCATTTCAACCGCGAGGCAAGCCGCCGGGTTCCTGAAAACGAGTGCCCGTGGCTGCGAGATTCATGTCGCGTTGTGCCTCGTACCGGGTACAATGCTGAATAAATGACGCAATCGTTCATTGGTCACCGGAGAACAAGCCGCCAGACGGCGCGGGAGGAGACGCGCGGGGCCATTTTAGACGCCGCCGAGCACCTGCTCACGTGCTACGGCTACGGCAAGATGACCATGAACGACCTGGCCGAAGAGGCGGAGGTCGGCGTCGGCACCATCTACCTGCACTTTCCGGGCAAGGCCGACATCGCCGTCGCCGCCATCGCCCGCGCGAACCAGGCGGTCATCGAGCGGCAGGAGTACACCGCCGTGTCTGACGCCCCGGTCGAAGCGCGGCTGCGGGAGGTGCTGACGCAGCGGGTCTTTCTGCGGCTCGACCGGGTCTGCCGGCAGCGTCACACCCTGGAGGAGCTGCGGACGGCGATTCGGGAGCAGTCGGGCCTGCGCGAACAGGCGGCTCTGTGGCGCGCGCGGGAAACCGAACTCGTGGCCGGACTGCTGGCGGCGGGTCAGGATGACGGCAGCTTCGAGATCGCCAGTGACATCGCACACACGGCGGACGCGCTGCTGGGGGCGACAGAGGCGTTCCTGCCACGGAACCTGACGCAGGCGGACCTGGAAGAGCCACACCGTGTGCGTGAGCGGACAGAGGGCATCATCGCCTTGCTGCTGTGTGCGATCCGGCGGCGCGGTGCGTAATCGGGGCAGCCATTGACTTTGCGCGCTGTGCGAGGCATAATGCGTATGATTTGTATGATTTGTATGATTTTCATGACTTTTTCATGTTCCTGAGATATAACCCATGAGCAAGCCAGACGACGAAAACTTCTGTCTGAAGGACCATTTCTATGGCGCGGCCACGGTCGGGGAGCGCGGGCAGATCGTCATCCCCGTCGAAGCGCGCAAGAAATACAAGATCGAGACCGGCGACAAGATTCTGATCATGGGTGCCCCGCACGAGAAGGGGCTGATGCTGGTCAAGATCGACGCCCTGCGGGAGTTCATGGTGACACTGTTGGCAGATCTACAGCATCTTGAGCGCGAGATTCAGGACGACACCCAGGACGGCAAAGCGGAGGAAGCGGCTTCTTGAAACGAGAGCATCCAGACAGGCGATTTCGGACCGCGCTCACGGCCCTCGGCCTGCTGTCCGTGGCCGCCGCACGGGCCGAGGCGCAGTCGCCGGCCCCGCTGGTACCCATGGCCCCGCCGAATGCGGCTGCGCCCGCTGTCGCCACGCCGCCCGCCGTCACGGCCGCCCCCCCGATCATCCCCAGGCCGGGTACGGCGGTGACCACGGCCCCGCTCGCCCCCGGCACGCGCATCCTGACTCTGGACCAGGTCCTGGCCATCGCACTGGGCAGCAACTCTGCGGTCGTGCTGTCCCGCGAGAAGCTCGTCCGGGCGCAGCAGCTCATCAACGAGGCCGACGCGCAGGGGCTGCCGCAGATCCGCCTGGACCTCGTGGACACGTACTCAAGCAACAAAACTTTCGGGACGGCGGCGGGCGGCAGCAACGGCACCGGGGTCCTGCCCGGCGGCGGCCAGATCCCAGTGGTCATCGACACAGGAGGCGGCAATGCGGGGGCGGTCGTCGGCAGCGGCGGCGGCGGGACGGCCACCGGTGCCGGCTCCACCTCGACTTCGGGGAGCGGCACGACGACCGGGGGGGGGACGGGCGCGGGTGCTGGTACGACCAACACGGTTCCCACCAACGCCACCCTGGGGTCCGGTGGGACGGCGGGCACGGGCACAGCGGGCACGGCGGGCACGGGAACAGGCGGCACCGGGGGGACCGATTCCACCGGGACGGGGGGCACGTTCGGCACGACCGGGCCGACCGCCGGTACGGGGGCTGCCCCCCATTTACGCTCCGACGCGAGCACCGACCTGCCCGCCATCGCGCAGCAGTTCGCCGCCGCTACCGGGGGCGGAACGCCTCCGGCGCGCACGACCGGCCCCATCGTTGCCCGCGACACCACGGGGACGGGGACGGGAACCGGCACGGGGCAGCTGCCGGGGAACGGCTCGTTCAACACCGGCAGCGGCGGGCACAACAACAACTACAGCGCACGGGTGAGCGTCACCCAGGGATTGGACATCTTCCGGCTGGTTCCTGCCGCGCGCGACGTCGAGCGCATCACGCGCGACTTCTACGCCATCGACATGGACCGTGTGCAGAACGAGACCGCGCTGTCGGTCAAAGACCAGTATTTCAACATCCTGCGCGACCAGGCCCAGGTCGTCGTCTACCGGCAGCAGGTGGCTGCGGACCAGGAGAGCGTCCGGGTCACACAGGCGCGCGTCACGGCGGGCGCGTCGGCAGAGTACGACCTCTTGACCGCCCAGACCACGCTTGCCAACGCCCAGCAGCAGCTCATCTCGGCCAGCAACACGCTGGCCCTGGCCCTGGTCAACCTCAACAACCTGCTCGGCATCGGCCCGGACGACCCGGTCGTCCTGCGCGAGCCGGCCCTGCCGCCGCTGGACCAGGCGTTCGACAAGCAGCGGCTGACGCTGACCGCCTACGCCTACCGGCCCGAGGTGCGCCAGGCCGACAACAACGTGTCCATTGCCCAGAAGCTGATCAAGCTCGCCGGGGCGGGTCTGCTGCCCTCGCTCAGCCTGGTCGCCGGCGGCAACTACAACGGCTACGTTTCCTCCGGCTCGCATAGCACGGTTAGCCTTTCCGCCGTGCTGGGCATCCCCCTGTACGACGGCGGCAGTACGCGGGCCAAGGTCAAAGAAGCCCAGTCGGACCTGCGCGCCCAGCTCGTCACGCGCGGCCAGCTCCGCGAGAACGTCTCCGTCGAGGTGCGCCAGGCGCTGTCCAACATCAGCGACGCGCAGGCGCGTACCGCTTCGGCGGGGCTGGGAGCGCGGACGGCCGCGGAGGCCAGCCGCCTGGCTGGCGTCCGCTACCAGAACGGGATCGGGACGATCCTCGACGTCGTCAACGCTCAGGCGCAGCTCGCGCAGGCGCAGTCGAACCTGCTCAACGCGCAGTACGACTACCAGACATCGCTCGCGCAGCTCACGCGCGCCATCGGGGGGCGCTAGAAGAAGTGCTGAAACACATGAACACACGACGCAGTCGGGCCGCGCTGGCGGCGGCGGGCATCTTCCTCATCGGGACGCTGGCGGGGGCCGGCTGCGGCGGGCGCAACAAGGACGCGGCCCAGGCGAAAGGGCACAAGCCCGGCGTCGGCGACCCCGGCGGCAGCGTCCCGGTCCAGGTGGCGACGGTGCAGGCCGGGACCATCGCGTCTTCGGTACCCGTGACGGGCAACATCCAGGCGCTGGCTGACGTGCAGCTCTCGGCCCGCGCGGCGGGCCGGGTCCTGGCGGTCAACTACCGCGAGGGTCAGACGGTCCGGGCCGGCCAGATCGTCGTCCAGCAGGACACGACCGACCTCCAAGCCAACGTCCGGCAGGCCCAGGCCAACATCGCCCAGGCCCAGGCCAACGTCGCTTCCAACGTCGCCAAGCTGTCCCAGGCGCAGACCAACTACGCGCTCCAAATCCAGACCGCGAGGCAGGCCGTCGCCCAGGCCCGCGCCCAGGTCTCGGCGGCGAACCAGAACTACCGGAAGGTCAAGGGCGGCAGCCGCCCGCAGCAGATCCTCCAGGGCCGCAGCCAGGTCCTCCTGGCGAAAGCCAATTTAGACAACGCCCAGACGATCCTCACCCGCAACAAAAACCTGTTCTCCCAGGGGGCCATTGCCAAGGCCGATTTGGACACGGCCCAGACCAACTACGCCGTGCAGGTTCAGACCTACCAGAACGCGCAGCAGTCGCTGTCGCTGACCCAGGCGGGTGCCCAGGTTGAGGACGTCGCCGCCTCGCTGGCCCAGCTCCAGCAGCAGCAGGCGAACCTCGCCAACGCCGTCGCCAACCAGCAGCAGGTCCAGGTGCGCCGCGACGACATCGTGGCCGCCCAGGCCGCCGTGCGCCAGGCGCGGGCCGCCGTGCAGACCTCGCAGGCGACCCTGGCGTTCAACCAGCAGCAGGTCGCCAACGCCTTCATCCGCTCGCCCATCGACGGCATCGTCGCCGCCCGCGAGGTCGAGCCGGGCCAGGTCGCCTCGCCCGGCACCAACCTCGTCCGCATCGTCGGCCTGGGCACAGTGTATTACGAGCCGACGATCTCCGAGACCGACTTCGTGGGCGCGCACGTCGGCCAGCCCGTCTCGGTCCAGGTGGACGCCCTGCCGGGCAAGTCTTATACGGGCAAGGTCAGCGCCGTCTACCCCGCCGCCAGCGCCGCCGACCGCCAGTTCTCGCTGCGCGTCACGGTCTCGAACCCCTCCAACGAGCTTAGGCCCGGCATGTTCGCGCGCGGATCGATCGTCACGCGCGTCGCCCGCAACGTCCCCCTGGTCCCGGCCACGGCTCTGGTCCCCCTGGCCTCCACGCAGGGCTTCCAGCCCAACACGAGCAGCAACGAGACCATCGCGGCGGGCACACAGACGTCGGCGCAGCAGGTGGTCCTGGTCGGCCCGCACGGCACGGCCCAGCCCCGCGCCGTCAAAGTCGGCATCCAGAACCAGCAGCAGGCCCAGATCACCGGCGGGCTGAAGGCTGGCGACACCATCGTCATCGTGGGCCAGCAGGGGCTGAAGGCGGGCGATAAACTGACACTGGTGGACGCCAACGGCGACCCGGTCGGCGGGCCGGGCGGCGGCCATGGCCGGCGGACGGCGCAGGCGATGCCGTAACGAAGAACCCCTCCCGGCGGCAAATTCCCCTCCCTGATAGGGCCTTCCAGGGCACCTGTCAGCGAGAGGTTCCGACACTCTAGAGAGCAGCAAACCATGGGCGTGACACGACTGGCGATCAATCGGCCGATCGCGATTCTGATGATTGTGGCGGCGTTCCTCGTGCTGGGCGTCGTCAGCTACTTGCGGCTGCCCGCCGAGCTGAACCCGAAGGTGGACTTCCCGGTCGTCTCCATCAACACCACCTATGCGGGCACCAACCCGCAGGAGATGGAGACGCTGATCACCAAGCCCATCGAGGACTCGATCAGCGGCGTTTCCGGCCTGAAGCAGATCGACTCGACCTCGCAGTCCGGCGTCTCGGTCGTCCGCTGCACGTTCTACTTCGGCACCAACCTGGACACGGCCTCCGCCGAGGTGCGGCAGAAGGTGGACGCGGTCCGCAAGAAGCTGCCCATCAACGCCGACAGCCCCAGCGTCGCCAAGCAGGACAACTCCTCGCAGCCCATCATGTACATCGCCATGAAGGGCAACCGCAGCCCGCGCGAGCTGCGCGTCCTGGCCGACAACGTGGTCTCGGAGCGGCTCCAGCAGGCCCCGGACGTTTCGGCCGTCAACGTCTTCGGCGGCGACCAGCGCGAGATCCGCGTCGCCGTCCGCTCGGACCGGCTGGCCGCCTACGGCGTCACCATCGGCCAGGTCGCCCAGGCGATCAACAACGCCAACCAGAACGTCTCAGCGGGCTACATCCAGACCAGCACCCAGTACGCCTCGATCCGGTTCCTGGGCGAGTTCACGACGGTGAACGAGCTGAAAGACCTGAGAATCTCTCTCCCCAGCGGCGGCGGGGCGACGGCGACGGCACCCACAGGCGGGGCGGGCGGCGGCGGGGCGGGGGGCGGCGGGGCGGCGGCCCCGCAGGCCGCCCGCGTCGTGCGGCTGGCCGACATCGCGGACGTGACGGACACGACGGTGCAGCGGACACAGGAGAGCACCCTGGACGGGCTGGACTCGGTGACGCTGGCGATCCAGAAGACCAGCGACGGCAACACGCTCAAGGCCACCGACGGCGTCCGCGAGCAGCTCAAGGCGGTCACGAAGTTCATCCCCTCCGACGTCTCGTTCGTGGTCACGCGCGACGACTCGAAGAACGTCCGGGACAACCTCAAGGACGTGCGCATCTCGCTGTTCTTGGGCGCGCTGCTGGCCGTGCTGATCGTCTATCTCTTCCTGCACAACCTGCGGGCCACGGTGATCGTCGCCATCGCCATCCCGACGTGCATCATCGCGACGTTCCTGCCCATCGCCGCCTTCGGCTTCACGCTGAACTCGCTGACGCTGCTGGGCCTGTCGCTCGCCATCGGGATTCTGATCGACGACTCCATCGTCGTCATCGAGAACATCTCGCGCCACCTCGCCCTGGGCCAGGAGCCGCGCGAGGCGGCCATCACGGGCCGGAGCGAGATCGGCCTGGCGGCCCTGACCCTGACCGCCGTGGACCTGGTCGTGTTCGTGCCCATCGCGTTCATGAGCGGCGTCATCGGCGAGTTCTTCCGCTCGTTCGGCGTCTCCATCTCCGTCGCCGTCCTGATCTCGCTGTTCGTCTCGTTCACCCTGACCCCGATGCTGGCCTCGCGCTGGTTCCAGAAGGGCCAGTCCCTGGAAAGCAACGGGGCGGGCCAGCGCGGCTTCGCGGGCTGGTTCAACCGGGGCTACCACAAGTTCGAGGGCTTCTACCGGAACCTCCTGCGGGTGTTCCTGCGCCGCCCGTGGACGGTCGTGGTCGGCGGTAACCTGTTGCTTGTTCTGATGTTCGTCTTTCTCGGGTCCTCCGGCCTGGGGGCCAAGGCGCTGACGACCGCAGTTAGGCTGGGTGAGATCATCCTCGTACTTGGACTGAGCATCGCCTTCTGGAAGGTCGTGGCCTCGTTCCTTGTGAACAGGGTTCAGCGCCCCGTCGCCGCACTTCTTGCGGCCCGGCGCGGTCGGCGCGGCGCTGACGTTTACGTTTTGTCTGATCTGCCTCTGCCTCTGCGCGCCCGCATCTCACGCGAGGCGCTCGTGGTGACGGCTCTCGCCATCGCCGCGACGTTCGCCGTGGCGCTCGTCGGCGGCTACCTGGGCAAGCCCCTGGGCTTCCGGTTCGCGCCGGGGCAGGACCAGAACCAGGTGTCGGTGACGGTGCAGGCCCCGGCGGGCACGGCCCTGCCGGTGACCAAGAGCATCACGGACGGGATCGAGCGGCGCATCCGGGCGGACAAATCCCTGACCAACGATGTGGAGTATTTGCAGACGTCGGTGGGCCGCGACGCCTCGGGCGGGCCGGGGTCGGGCAACACGGGCACGCAGTACGCGCAGATCCTGGTCTCGCTCTACGACAAGGCCGCGCCCCTGGACAAGATGGAGTTCTGGAACAAGCACACCGGCGAGAACCGGCTGCGCGACGAGGCCGATTCCGACGTCGCCAAGAAGATCCGCGCCCTGGTCAAGACAGTGCCCGGCTCGGGCAGCAGCCTGAAGATCCAGGCCAACGAGGTCAACGGCTTCGGCGGCGGCGGTGCCCCGCTGACGATCAGCATGGTTGGGACGGACTTCACACAGCTCCTCAAGGCCGCCGCCCTGGTCAAGGGCGTCGTGGACAAGACGCCGGGCACCTACGGCTCGGACCTGTCTTTCAAGGCCAGCCAGCCCGAGGTGCAGATCCGGCTGGACCGCGTCCGCGCCGCCCAGTATGCGCTGAACGTCTCCGACGTCGCCACGACCGTATCCGCAGCCTTACAGGGCAACATCACGGCCCAGTACCGCGACCCCCAGGACAGCAACCAGTACAACATCAACGTCATCCTGGCCGACGGCAACCGCAACAGCATCTACACCGTGGGGGACATCCCCGTGGGCTACCAGAACGGCAGCCCGGTCCGCCTGGGCGACGTCGCCAACATCGGGATCGGCGCGGGGCCGACGCGCGTGGACCGGCTGAACCGGCTGCGCCAGGTGTCCGTGACGTCGTTCCTCGCGCCCGGCACCCAGATCAACAACGTCCGCTTCAAGATCGACCCGCAGCTCAAGGCGATGGCCGACGCGGGCAAGCTGGGCCAGGTGTCCTACACCTGGGGCGGCGAGGCGCAGACCAGCGCGGACGAGTTCCCGTACCTGATCCAGGCGGTCTTGCTCGGGATCATCCTTTCGTATATGCTGATGGCGGCTTTGTTCAACAACATGCTCTACCCGCTGTCGGTCATGCTGACGCTGCCGCAGGCCCTGGTCGGCGCGCTGGCCGCTCTGCTCCTGACGGGGACGCCGTTCTCGCTGATCACCGCCATCGGCGTCATCATGCTCAACGGCATCGCCACCAAGAACGCGATCCTGATGGTGGACTACACCAACACGCTGCGGGCGCGGGGCTACAAGCGGCTCGACGCCATATTAGAAGCCGCTCCGACGCGGCTGCGCCCCGTCCTGATGACGTCGTTCGCCATCGTCTTCGCGACCCTGCCCACGGCGGCGGCCCTGGGCCGCGGTGCGGGCTTCCGGCAGCCGCTGGGCATCACGGTCGTCGGCGGCGTCATCGTCTCGACGTTCCTGACCCTGCTGGTCATCCCCAGCGTCTACCTGCTGTTCGACGACTTCGCCAACTGGCTGGGCCGGGTCGTCTGGCACCGCAGCATCCCCGCCGAGGCCCTGGCCTACGGCGGCACGGACAGGGACGTCGCCGGCCGTGACGGCGCAGGCCGGGGGGACAGGAACGGGGACGACCAGAACAGGCCGCGCGACAGCGGCGGCCCGCAGGGGACGCGCGGCGGCGGGCGCGCGCCGGGCGCGGAGCCGGGTCCCGCCGCAGACACCGCCCGCGAGCCGGAGGCGCTGGATTAGAGGAACCTCACCCGGCCCTGCGCGCCACCCTCTCCTTGCGAAAGGAAAAGGAACGAGGATAAGGTCTCCCCGCCCACAACACGAAAGCGCCCCGCCGGACCACATTCACTGTGGTGGCGGGGCGCTTTCGTCTGCATTCAGCCCTCTGGGGAGAGGCTAATGGTCTTTCTCGTCCGGCTCCTTGTCCTCGTGAACGGCGTCGAGTTCGACGGCATCCATGTCCAGGTCGGCTTCCTCGTCCGCGTCATCTATCTCCACGGCGTCCAGGTCGGCGTCCGGCTCGGCCAGCAGGGCGGCACTCGGGGCAGCGGGCGGGTCGAAGCGAGCGATGCGCGAGGGCCGCTTGGGGCAGTTGGTGCAGCTAAACTTGACTTTCGCCGTGGAAAGCCAGGACGGGACGCCTTTGAAGACGGTCCCGCAATCGGTACAGCGTATCACTTGCGATAACATGATCTCTAACAACCTTTGTGTGTCGGTCTCGTTGATGTTCGGGCGCGTGTGGCGGCACTTACTCGCTCTTGTCAGTCGTCGAAGCCGCAACCGCGCGGCCTCCCGAGGCACGAGAAGCAGGGTGCCGACCGTTCCCGCCGACGGCGGGCGGCGCATTGGGTTCGACAGGCGGGGGCGTCAGCATCCCGTTCAGCACCATCAGCACGCCGATGGCGAGGTAGCACCAGGGTTCCTTGCCGGTCACGGGCTGTCCCGGATCGTAGATGAAGCGCGGCCCCAGGACCAGCCCGACGATGCCCAGCACGATCAGCACGACGCCGATGACGGTGAAGGTACTCAGCCAGCGAGATTTCAGCATACGATCTTAACCTTTGATGGGGCATGCGCGAACGCCCGTCTATGATACCCCAGCGGCGGGCGTTTCCGGCGTTGGGCGTCCTTCGTCTACCGTAGCCCATTCGGCGAAAGTTCCGTCCGTCCGCCGGACGCGGGCCTGCCCCTGAGTGCCCAGGCCGACCAGGGCGGCCGGATGTCCCCCCCGCCGCAGCGTCGCGCCGACCGCCAGGCGGGCGCGGCAGGCGTCCAAAACCGGCCCGAAGCCGTCCCGCTGCCACCGTTCCTCCCACAGCATCAGGCTTCGGGCGACGGCGTCGACGACGGTTTCGATGTCCCACGCCCGCCCCGCCGCCAGCCGCAGCGAGGTCGGCGGGTACACGAAACCCTCCGCCCCGGCGAATTCTTCCTGGTTGGCGTTGACGCCGATGCCCAGCACGGCGAAACCGACGGCATCCGCGCCCACGACCTCCACCAGCACCCCCGCGACCTTGCGCCCGTCCATCAGCACGTCGTTGGGCCACTTGAGCCGCGCGTCCAGCCGAGCATCCAGCGATCCCAATGCCTCGGCGACGGCCAGCGCCGTCAGCAGGCCCAGCTCGTGGGCGTTCGACCGGGGCGGCAGGCGGTACACGAACGACATCAGGGCGCTCTGCCCCGGCCCCGCCTGCCACTGCCGTCCGCGCTGCCCCCGGCCCCGCGTCTGGTACCCCGCCGTGACCAGCGCCCCCGACGGGGCCGGGCCGCCCGCGTCCTGCGCCCAGTCACGGGCCAGGTCGTTGGTCGAGCCGCATTCTTCGAGGTGCCGGCGGGGCGAGCCGAAGATGGTCATCCGGCGAAGTCCAACGAGATGTCCAGGGACGGTGCCGAGTGGGTCAGCGCCCCGACACTCAGGACGTCCACCCCCGTCGCCGCGACGGCGGCCACGCGGTCCAGCGTCAGCCCCCCCGAGGCTTCTGAGATCGCCCGCCCGCCGATGGTCTGGACCGCCCGGCGCATCGTCTCCATCTCCATGTTGTCCAGCAGGATGATGTCCGCGCCCGCTTCGAGCGCCTCGTCCACCTGCGCGAGTGTGGACGCCTCGACCTCGACCTTCATGGTGTGCGGGACGTGGGCGCGCGCCCGGCCCACGGCGGCTCCGATGCCGCCCGCCGCCCGGATGTGATTATCCTTGATCAAAACGCAGTCGTACAGCCCGAGCCGGTGGTTGAACCCGCCGCCCATCCGCACCGCATACTTTTCCAGCATCCGCAGGCCCGGCGTCGTCTTGCGCGTGTCCACCACCCGCGCCCGCGTCCCCGCCGTCAATGCGACAAACTGCGCCGTCAGCGTCGCCACGCCCGAAAGCCGCTGCATGAAGTTCAGCGCGACCCGCTCCGCCGTCAGCAGCGCGCGGGCGTCCCCTTCGACCCGAGCGAGCGGCGTCCGCCCCTCCCCCACCCGGTCGCCGTCTTGGACCAGGGGCGTCCAGACCGCGTCCGGGTCCAGCAGCTTGAACGCCAGCTCCCCCAATGCCAGCCCTGCGATTGTCCCCGGCTGCTTCGCCAGCACGGTCGCCGTCGCGTGCGTCCCTTCGGGGATGCACAGCGTCGTCGTGATGTCCCCCGGCCCGATGTCTTCATCCAGCGCGGCCCGGACCAGCGGCTCATATTGTATCTGTGGAATGTCCATGATTAGTGTGGTGGCGTGACTCGACACGAACGGCTTTGCCGGCGGCTCTGGTAGTGCCTCCCGGTTGGGTCTATGTTCTGACAAACCCCGGCCTGCCCGGTGTCATCAAGATCGGGCAAACGACGCGCGACACGCTCGCCCGGTCAACGGAACTGCTACACGAGTATGGCACAGTCTACCCCTTCACGGTCTCCTCCCGTCATACCGTCTCGGATTGCGTGGCCGTCGAAGCTGCGGCCCATTTGCTCCTAGATCGCTGCCGCCTCCTGGCCTCGGAACTGTTCCGCTGCGACATGGCGACGGCTCAAAGGGCGGTGCTGGCCGCTACCGGTGACGTGCTGGCCTCTCCGTGGCGGCGTCGGGTCTGGTGGTCGCTGCGGCGTCCTTCCCTTCGTCCGGTCTATCGGCCCTATGGTCGCCTCTACGGGCGGCGGCGCGGCTCCTCTTGATGGGCTGTTTATCCTCGGCCTTGTCGTGGTGCTGGCCGCGCTGCTCAAACCGGCGCTACCGTCATGGTTGCCGGTCGGGGTCGTGCGGCTGGCCGTCATGCTGGAACACCTGCACTGATAGCAAGTAAAACAAGCTGGCGGGGGCGGTTTTTGGTGGCTGCGAATACTGGCGGTTTCAAGTCAAGCGGGGTGGCTGCGGGTAGATCGGCCTCGGCTGCTTCTCAATGCTTGGCCGTTACTCTGAAACATTTTCCATAATGGCAACTATGGTACAATCACGTTGAAGTCCCGGAAAGATAAAACGCCATGACTAAAACGCCGACTCTCTCGTCTACGATTACTTGCCCCGCCTGTGGATTCCAAAGCCGCGAACAGATGCCGGAAGATGCCTGCGCCTGGTTCTATACCTGCAAGGGCTGCGGTGAACGTCTAAAACCTAAGCCGGGTGACTGCTGCGTGTTCTGCTCTTATGGCGATGCACCTTGCCCGCCTATGCAATCGGAAGCAGGGCGCGCCGCATGAACAACAAAGGTTTTCTGCCGCTTCTCGGTGGACTGCTGGCGGCGGTCGCGGCCTCGTCCTGCTGCATCCTGCCGCTCATCCTCGGCGCGGCAAGCGCGGGAACTCTGGGCCTCGGCGCGGCTCTGGCTCCCTATCGGCCTTACCTCGTCGGCCTGACCCTGCTGCTTCTGGCCGGGGGTTTCTATTTCACTTATCGCCCGCAACAATCCGGCTGCAAAACCGAGTGCGATACGACACAAAAAACCGCCCGCGCAAAGCGCTTCAACAAGACGCTTTTGTGGGTGGTGGCGGTGTTCACGGTGGGCGCTCTGGCCTACCCCAATCTTGCCGCCTATGCCGTAAGCCGCGCCGAGTCCAAAGCGCCGATGGTGGCCGAGTCGTTGCCGTCGCAGGAAGTCGCCTTCACGGTCGGCAACCTGACGTGCGCCGAATGTACCCTCTCCATCGCAAAGGCGCTGAAAAATACGCCGGGGGTTTACGAGGCAAGCATAGATTTTGCCTCAAAGCGGGCGGTCGTGCGCTATGATGCCAAGCGGGTCGGCGTGACCAAACTTCGGAGCGTTATCGAACAATCGGGCTTTTCCGTAACGGGCAGCGATTTGGCCGTGCCTGGTTGAAGCATAGCGGAAACCAAGCTGCGGTTATTCAAGCGCGAGATCGTCAACGGCGCTGCGGGCTTCGTCCACCCGGTCAAGTATCTCCTGAAACGCTTTGCCCTTTTCGCCTTCCTGCCATGCTTCCGAACGGTCGTCAAAGTAGCCCTGCATCTCGCTTTGCATCGCGTCCAGTGCGGCGCGGGCTTGCTCATGCAGGGCTTTCTACCGTCTTTGCCGTTCTTCTCCAGCTCCCCAGAGTCGGGGCGGGGGGCCTCTGGAATGCTCTCCCGATGTTCTTGCCCATTATACACCACGCGGCGCGTAGACGGGAGGATAGGGGGGCGGTTGACATCGTGGGCGGCAGGAAGTATCATAGCGCGAGCGCCGCCGAGGCGCGAAGACGGAGACCGAAGGAGAAGCCCGCGTGAACATCCCCCGCCCCGAGTACCCCCGCCCGCAGTTCGTCCGCCCCGACTGGCTGTGCCTGAACGGCGTGTGGGAATTCGAGACCGACCCCGGCGACAGCGGGCAGGCCCGCAACCTGGTCAGCTCTCACCTCCAAGACACCATCACCGTCCCTTTCTGCCCCGAGTCGGCGCTCTCCGGCGTCGGCCATGTGGATTTCATGCTGGCCGTCTGGTATCGGAAGACCGTGCAGGTGCCGTCCGCGTGGGCCGGCAAAAAGATACTGCTGCACTTTGGGGCCGTGGACTATGACACCACCGTCTGGGTCAACGGCGTGGAGGCCATGCGGCACCGGGGCGGGTTCACCCCGTTTTCGGTCCCGCTGCACGGCGTTTCGGGCGGCGACACGGTCACGATCACCGTGCGGGCGCGCGACGACTGGCGCGGCCCGCAGGCGCGCGGCAAGCAGTCCCAGAAGTACGCCGCGCACGGCTGCCACTACACCCGCACGACCGGCATCTGGCAGACGGTCTGGCTCGAACCCGTCCCCGAGACGGCCCTGATGCGGCCCCGGATCACGCCGGATGTTGCGAGCGGCGCGTTCCACCTGGAGCTGCCGCTGACGGGCAACCGACCGGGCTTCACACTCCACGCGGCGCTCAAAGATGCAGAGGGCGAAGTGGCCCAAGCCTCGGTCGCCGCTCATTTAGACCTGGCCCCGCGCCTGACGCTGTCGATTCCCGAACACCGTCGGCGACTCTGGTCCCCCGCCGACCCGCACCTGTACGACATCGACATCGAGCTGCGCGACGCGGGGGGCAGTGTCGTGGACCGGGCATCGAGCTACGCCGGGCTGCGCTCGGTGGCGATTGACGGGCAGATCGTCAAGATCAACGGTGAGGCGGTCTTCCAGCGGCTCGTGCTGGACCAGGGCTACTACCCCGACGGCGTGATGACCGCGCCGACCGACGACGCCCTGATCGCCGACATCCAGAGGAGCCAGGACGTCGGCTTCAACGGCGCGCGCCTGCACCAGAAGGTCTTCGAGGAACGGTTCTTGTACCACGCCGACCGCCTGGGCTACCTCGTCTGGGGCGAGTTCGGCGACTGGGGGTGCGGCAATTTGGGGCCGAACACCGACCACCAGCGCATGGACGCCGCCTACATCACGCAGTGGCTCGAAGCGCTGGAGCGGGACTACTCGCACCCCAGCATCGTCGGCTGGTGCCCGCTCAACGAGACCTGGCAGGAGATCGGCGACGGCATCACGCCGCTTGACGACGTGACGCGCGGGATGTACCTGGCGACCAAGGCCATGGACACGTCGCGGCCCGTCCTGGACACGTCCGGCTACGCGCACCGCGTCCGCGGCGCGGACATCTACGACGCGCACGACTACATCAGCGAGGCGGAGTTCGCGCCGGGCCTTGCGAACTTCCAGAAGCGCCACGCCGACATGGCCGAGGGTAAAGTCTTCGCCAACGACGGCACCAAGTGGTCGGTCCCCTACGAGGGCCAGCCCTACTTCGTCAGCGAGTTCGGCGGCTTCAAGTGGGTGGTCGAGTCCGAGCAGAAGCTGGCCGACACGTCCTGGGGCTATGGCGGCGGGCCGGCATCTTTGGAAGACTTCTACACGCGGTTCGAGGCCGTCTGCGGCGTCCTGTTGGACAACCCGTGCATGTTCGGCTACTGCTACACCCAGCTCACCGATGTCCACCCCGAGCTGAACGGCATCTACACGTTCGACCGCCAGCCCAAATTCGACGCCGCCCGGCTCAAGGCGATCCAGACGAAGCGGGCGGCCATCGAGGGACAGAGGCCTCCTAGCCCCCCTGCCGCGTCACCGTGAACCGGCGGCTGCCCAGCAGGCTGTCGCCGGAAAGCACGTCCACGAAGTGAACGCCCTCCTCGTGGACCGTCAGGCCCAGGACCTCCAGCACAAGGTCAACGACGGCCAGAGGGTCGCCCCCGCTGTTCGCCGAACCCTCGACGCGCAGCAGTTCGCGCCCGGAATGGCTTCGGACACTGAAGGACACGGGCAGCTCGCCGTGTACGTTGGTCAGCGAGGCCAGCAGGAACAGGCGCGGGTGCGTGGCGGGCAGGGCCGAGACGCCGACCGAGTTGAACAAGCCGACCAGCGTCTTGTTGCTGGTGCGCTTGTCTTCGATGATCTCATTGCAGATGACGATGGCGACGCAAACAGGCGCGTCCAAAGTCGGGCGAGGAAAGGGAATGGAGGGCCGGCTGTTCATGCCCATAGTGTACCCACCGTGTTTGTTGTTCGGTTCGCTGGCCCCCTCCCTGGCCCTGTGCTTTGCGCTCGCCTTGGGCGGCCCCGCCGCGGGCGCGCAGCCTCGGGTGCCGCCTCCCCCGGCGGCCGTGCCGCTCGGCGCGGGGCTGAACGGCGAGATCGATTGGTCCCGTGATGAGGCCTTCGTGGACATGGTCAAGACGTCGCGCGGGTTCTACGCGCTGGCCGACACCAAAGGCCGCGCGCGGGCCGACGCCTAGGGGTGGCCGCTGGAGGACTTCTGGATGCGCGCCTCGGACACCGGTGCCCCGGTCGGCGCGGGCGAAGACCGGCTACGACGCGCGGACCGGACGTGCGCTTCATCGGGGCCGGGTCACAGTTCGATTATCTGATCCGCGCGCCGCGCGCGGGCCGGTACCGGCGCCGGGTCAGCCTGAGCGTGGACAAGCCCGGCGCGGCCCTTGGCGTCACGCTCAACAACGCCGCCATCGGCACGCCGACCGCCCCGAGCACGGGCCACAGCGACATAGGCGGCGTGATTGTGCGCCCCCCTGTTTGGGTACAACGGGGTCACGAAGCCGCTCCCCGACGAGCGACTTACGAAGGAGACATGCACATGACGCGCGCACCACGCTCCCGATGGATCGCTGTGTCCCTGGCCTTCTCGCTGGCCTTGCCGGCCGTCGCCATGACGGCCGGCTGCGGCAACAAGGGCAACAACGCCCAGCAGACGGACAACAGCGCCCCCACCGGACCGATGGCCGACACCAATGCCGCCCCGGCCAAGCCCGGACTGAGCGGCAAGCAGAAGCTCGTCCTGCTGGCCGGCGCGGCCTTGCTGTTCTACATCTACAAAAAGGACAAGGCCAACAACGCCGCCGCCGCGAACGGCGCTCCGGGCGGCAAGCCTCAGCTCTACCAGGAAGAAAAAGGCCCGAACAAGGGCGCGATCTATTACCGGGATGCCAACCACCAGGTCCACTGGCTGAAGGCCCCCGCCCAGGGCGTCCAGGTCCCCGCCGACCAGGTCCAGCAGTACCTGCCGGACTACAACGCCGGCAACCCGAACGCCTACGCGGGCCAGGTCAACACCAACCCGCAGAACGGCGTCAACGGCGGCACGGTCGAGTCGGCGGACCAGTACGCCGGCGCGGCCCAGTAGGGCCGACCAGGAACACGGAAGAGAAGCCCCGCTGCCAGGCAGCGGGGCTTTCCCACGCCGCCCCGGTTTGACGCCGGCGGTCTTGTTTGGTATAATGGGGGCCGGAGCCTCAGTGTCGGATGCTGTTTTCGCGGCGCGGCATGGGGAAGGATCGGCAGATGAGAGAGGACGAGCCAAAAGCGCGGACGCGGCGGGCCATCAGCCCACTTACCATCGTGGCGGCCACGATCCCCCTCGCGATGCTGCTCTACGCCCTCAGCCCGATCCCGGTTTTCTTCATCTTGAACCGCTCTCACGGGAGGACGCCCCCTCCTGTCTTCCGCTTTTATAAGCCATTCCGGTGGACGGAGCGGAACACGCCGCTCAAGGGGCCGATTGACCGATACAGCGAATTCGTCGGTCGGCTCGAGCGTTAGGCTATCCCGGCGGCGGCGGGCGCAATTTGTCGAGGGGTAGCAACGTGTCAAAAGTAGCGACTCGAAGAACGCACATGCTCTCAAGCCTGCTCCTGCTGCTCGCGGTCGCTCTGCCCGCCGCCCGCGCCGCCGCGCCGCGTCCCGCCCCCATCACCTGTGTGGACACCATGAAGGAGAGCCGGGACACGGTGACGAACCCGCTGGGGGACGCGCAGATGGACCAGGATGTCCGCCTGACCGCCACGTTGCACGTCACGCACATCGCCGTGGACACGCCCTATGACTACCCCGACTACCTGGCCCGCTGGGTCCGGGCCGTCCGAAAAACGGGCAAACACGTCTGGTTCCGCTGCGCGTTCAACGCCTGGGAGGGCAGCTACGGCGTCCCCGCGACCATGACGCCGGCGGACTATCTGCACGGGCTGACGGCCTTTGTCGCCGCCCACCCGGACCTGTACCGGGCGGGCGACATTTTGGACCCGCTGCCCGAGCCGGAGAACGGGCCGTACTGGGCGCGGACCTCGCCGCAGGGCAGCTCGTGGACCTGGAAGGACGCCCCCAACGCGACCACCGACGAGTACAACCGCTTCTTCCTTCAGGCGTCGCGTACCGCCCAGGGCGCGCTCCAGAAGGCGGGCGTCAAGGGCGTCATCACCACGGTCCGCTCGACCAACGGCTACATCGCCGCCCGCCCCATGACGCTGTACCCGGACACGCTGGCACGGATGGGCCGCGTCACCACGGACAGCTACGTCGGCCAGGACCCGAAGATCGCGCCCGCCGCCGCCCTGTCGGCGTTCCAGGCCGAGGTCGAGGGCATCGAGCGCGTCCGCCGCCTGCCGCTGATCCTGGGTGAGTTCGGCTACAGCACCCAGGGGCTTGTCTCGGACGTCCAGCAGCGGGCGGTCCTCGGGCCACAGCTCGCCTGGCTGCGGACGCGGCCCTACCTCGCCGGCCTGAACTACTGGCACGGCGCGGGCTACCCGGCCCCGGACACCTACAACGGGGCCAAGCTGTTCGACGGCACGCGGGGCGCGTGGCACCCGCGTCCGGCGGCGAAAGACCTGGCCGAGTTGTACGCCGCCCTCGCCGCCCGCCGCCCGACCGCCGGACGCTGACGGCGGCCCGGCCAGAAAGAGACACCGTGCTTCCAGAACTCCAGGGTCGCTTCGACAGCATTGAGCGCCAGCGCGCGGCCCTCGGAGGCAGTGCGCTGGCACTGGACGCCGCGCAGCTAAACTGGTCACCGGACGCCGACACTTGGAGCGTCCGGCAGATCGTCGAGCATCTGGTGTTGAGCGACGAGACTGTCGGACGCGCCAAGGATGCCGGGGTGGTCGAGTCCGAGGCGCGGATGTTCCGCATCCTGCCCCGTGCTTCCCGACGTGCCCTGGTCCTGAGCGCGTTCCGGCGCGACGCCGTCCTGCCGTTGCCGTCACCCGCCGTCGAGCCGCGCGGGGACGTGCCGTTGCCCGGCCTGCTGGCGCGCTGGGAGGGCATACGCACCGAGATGCGCCTCGCCCTGGACCCTCTGCGGGGCGACGAGCCGCGATACTCGCACCCCGTACTAGGAACGCTCACGGCAGGGCAGATGCTGGAACTGGGGCGGACGCACACGGCTTATCATGCGCGGCAGATCGAAAAACTGCGGCGCGACCCGGCATTCCCGCCGAGCATCGATAGGAGCAAGGCATGAAACAGGAGCAAGATTGAGAACAGGCCAGTGCCCTAGGTGCGGCTCGCGCGATGTCCGCTCCGGGGCGGGCATCAAAGGGAAAGAGAAGATCGCCCTCCACACCGGAGAGGGCATTCTGGGGCCGCTACGGAAGATGAACCAGTACGTCTGTGTGAACTGCGGCTGTGTCGAAACTTATCTCGAAGATGCCAAAGACCTGGCACATATCGCCGAACACTGGCCGCGCGTCACATCAGGTTGATCTAAGATCGGGAAAACATTTACGATGACTACACCCCGCGACTACGTGCTCTGGTTCGCCACCGGGAGCCAGCATTTGTACGGACCCGAGACGCTGGGCCAGGTGGCGGAGCACTCCCGGCAGATCGTGGCCGGGCTGGAGGCCGCCCCTGAAGTACCCGTGCGCGTCGTGTTCAAGCCCGTGCTGACCACGCCGGACGCTATCCGGGCGCTGTGCCGCGAGGCGAACGCCGACGACACCTGCGCCGGGCTGATCACCTGGATGCACACGTTCTCGCCCGCCAAGATGTGGATCGCCGGGCTGGCCTCCTTGCAAAAGCCCCTGCTGCACCTGCACACCCAGTTCAGCCGCGACATCCCCTGGGGCGGCATCGACATGGACTTCATGAACCTGAACCAGTCCGCCCACGGGGACCGGGAATACGGCTTCATCGGCGCGCGCATGGGGATCGCCCGCAAGGTCATCGCCGGCTACTGGGAAGACCCGGACGTGCGCCGCGACGTCGGAAGCTGGGCGCGCGTGGCGGTGGCGGCTTCGGCGGGGCAGAGCCTCAAAGTCGCCCGGTTCGGCGACAACATGCGCGAGGTCGCCGTGACCGAGGGCGACAAGGTCGAGGCGCAGATCAAACTGGGCTGGTCCGTCAGCGGCTACGGCGTCGGCGACCTGGTCAGCCGCATGGACGGCTTCTCGGACGCCGAAGTCGACACGCTGATGGGCGAATATGAAGAGACCTACGACTTCGCGCCGGACATCCGCGCCGGGGGCCAGGCCCGCGACCGCGTCCGGGAGCAGGCGCGGATCGAGCTGGGCCTGCGCGCCTTTCTGACCGAGGGCGGATTCGGCGCGTTCACCACGACGTTCGAGGACCTGCACGGGCTGGCGCAGCTTCCGGGTCTGGCCGCCCAGAGGCTGATGGGCGACGGCTACGGGTTCGCCGGCGAGGGCGACTGGAAGACGGCGGCCCTGGTCCGCACGATGAAGACGATGGCCTCCGGCCTGGCGGGGGGCACGTCGTTCATGGAGGACTACACCTACCACCTGGAACCCGGCAACGAGCTGGTCCTCGGCTCGCACATGCTCGAAATCTGCCCGTCCATTGCCGCCGCCAAGCCCCGCGTCGAGGTTCATCCCCTGGGCATCGGCGGCAAGGCCGACCCCGCCCGTTTGGTGTTTGACGGAGCATCCGGGCCTGCAATCAACGCCTCTTTGATCGATCTGGGGGGCCGCTTCCGGCTGATCATCAACGCGGTGGACGCCACCCCCGCCCCGCACCCCATGCCCAGCCTCCCCGTGGCGCGCGTCTTGTGGAAGCCGCAGCCGTCCCTGCGTGCCGCCGCCGAGGCCTGGATACTGGCGGGCGGCGCGCACCACACGGGCTTCTCGCTCGCGCTTTCGGCGGAGCAGATGATCGACTGGGCGGAGATCGTCGGCGTTGAGGCCGTCTTGATCAACGAAGACACCAGGCCGCTCGCCTTCCGTCAAGAGCTGCGCTGGAGCGACGCCGCCTGGAAGCTACGATCACTATGATGCAAGCTACGATGCAAGCTACGATGCAAGCCATGAAGCTCACCGGGACGCGCCGGATGGAAATGCGGGACGTGCCCGCGCCCATCCTCGCCCGCGATACCGACGTTCTCATCAAGATGGCCCGCGTCGGCGTGTGCGGGTCGGACGTCCACTACTTCGCCGAGGGCGGCATCGGCAGCCAGAGGGTCGAGTACCCGTGGACGGTCGGCCACGAGGGCGCGGGCGTCGTGGAGCGAGTCGGCGCGGCGGTCACGCGCGTCAAGCCGGGCGACCGGATCGCCTTCGACCCGGCCAGTCCGTGCGGCCGATGCGACCAGTGCCGCGCGGGCCGTCCGCACACGTGCCGTAGCCTGACTTTTTTAGGCTGCCCGCAGCAAGTGGAGGGTTGCCTCGCGGAGCTTCTGGTCATGCCGGAGCGGAGCTGCTACCCCCTCCCCGACGGCATGACGTTTGAAGAGGCGGCCCTCGTCGAGCCGCTGTCCATCGGCCTCTACGCCCTGACCCTCGCCGGTCTGCGGCCCGGCGCGGACGTCGGCATCCTGGGGGCCGGCCCCATCGGCCTGAGCATACTGCTGCCGGCACGGCCAGGAGGCGCGGGCCGCATCTACGTGACCGATCTAATCGACGCGCGGCTCGCCGTGGCCTCCCGCGCCGGGGCCGACTGGACAGGCAACCCGGACAAAGAGGACGTGGTCGGGCTGGTCAAGCTCGGGGAGCCGGAACTACTGGACGCCGTCTTCGAGTGCAGCGGCGCGCAGGAGGCGATGGACCAGGGGGTCGAGATGCTCAAACCCGGCGGGACGCTGCTGCTGGTCGGCATTCCCGGCGACCGCAACCGCGTGTCCTTCGACATCAACCTGCTGCGGCGCAAAGAGATTCGCATCCAGAACGTCCGCCGCCAGAACGACTGCGTCCAGCGCGCCATCGACATGATCACGCACAAAGAGATCGACGTTGATGTCATGGTTACACACCGCTTCCCGTTCTCGCGGACATCCGAGGCTTTTGACCTGGTCGCCGACTACCGCGACGGGGTCGTCAAGGCCATGATCGAGTTCGAGTAAACAGGAGCATTTCCGTGCCTCAATACGCCATCGGCCTCGACTACGGCACAAGCTCCGTGCGCGCCCTGCTCGTGGATGTGCAGTCGGGGGAAGAGCTGGCCTCCAGCGTCTTCCCCTACCCCCACGGCAAGGCCGGCATCCTCACGGATGTGCGCGACCCCGACGTCGCCCGCCAGCACCCGCAAGACTATCTGGACGGGGCGGAATCCGTCATCAGGGGCGTTCTGAGTTCGGCATCGGCCCGGCCCGGTTTTGCGCCCGCTCAGGTCGTCGGCATCGGCGTGGACACGACCGGCTCCACGCCCATCCCCGTGGACGCCGAGGGCGTACCTCTGGCCTTTGACGCGGGCTTTGACGGCAGCCTGGCCGCCCTGGTGTACCTCTGGAAGGACCACACGGGTCATGCCGAGGCCGCCGAGATCACCGCGCTGGCCGCCCGAGTCCGGCCACAGTACCTGGCGAAGTGCGGCGGCATTTATAGCTCCGAGTGGTACTGGGCCAAAGCCCTGCGCTGCCTGCGCGCCGCCCCGGACGTCTTCGAGGCCGCCCATACCTGGGTCGAGCACGCCGACTGGCTGCCCGCCGTGCTTGCGGGCGAGACGCGCCCCGACCGCTTGAAGCGCGGAATTTGCGCGGCGGGGCACAAGGCCCTGTTCCACCCGGACTGGGGCGGCTACCCCGACGAAGAATTTCTGGCCGCTCTGGACCCCGGCCTGGTGCGCCTGCGCCGCTCGCTCCCGGACCGGGCGTACCACATCGGCCAGCCCGCCGGGACGCTGAGCCAGGAATGGGCGGAGCGAACGGGCTTGCCCCAGGGCATCCCCGTTTCCGTTGGAGCGTTCGACGCCCACCTGGGAGGCGTCGGGTCGGGCATCAGGCCCAACATCCTGGTCAAGAACATCGGCACCTCAACCTGCGACATGATGGTCGCACCGCTGGGCGAGCCTCTGGCGGACATCCCCGGCCTGTGCGGCATCGTGCCCGAGTCCATCCTGCCGGGCTTTTACGGGCTGGAAGCGGGCCAGTCCGCCGTGGGCGACATTTTCAACTGGTTCGTCGAGGAGATCCAGCCCGTCGGCCACGGCCACCAGGATTTAACACAGGGCGCGGCTCATCTTCTGCCCGGCGGGAGCGGGCTGCTCGCGCTGGACTGGCACAACGGCAACCGCACGATCCTGGTGGACCCCCGCCTCACGGGTGCCATACTGGGGCTGACCTTGCAGACCACGCCCGCCGATATGTACCGGGCGTGGATCGAGGCCACGGCCTTCGGCGCGCGGGTCATCATGGAGCGGTTCGAGGAAGGCGGGCAGGCCGTCAGGGGCATCACCAACTGCGGCGGCATTTCGGTCAAGAACCCGCTGATCATGCAGGTCTACGCCGATGTCATGGGCCGCCCGATTTCTATTTCCCGCTCCGCCCAGACCGCCGCCCTCGGCTCCGCCATCGCCGGGGCCGTGGCGGCGGGTGCCCATCCCTCGTTCCTCGACGCGATGGACGCCATGACCGGGCTACACCCGGTCGTCTTCGAGCCTGACCCCGGCCGCCGCAGGGTGTACGACCGCCTCTACGCGCTCTATCGACGCCTCCACGACGCCTTCGGCGTTCCGGGGACGCGCGATGACCTTTCGGACGTGATGAAGAGTCTGCTGGCGATCCGGGACGAGGTACGCGATGTCTGAGTTGTCGACTCATCCGCTCAAAGAGGCCGTCTGTCTCGCCAACCTGGATCTGGTCAAGGCCGGGCTGGTCGTGCTGACCTGGGGCAACGCCAGCGCCGTGGACCGCGAGCGCGGCCTGATCGCCATCAAGCCGAGCGGCGTCCCTTACGACACGCTGCGCCCCGAAGACATCGTGCTGGTCTCGCTCGATACGGGCGAGGCTCTGCCCGGCGAGCGCCTGCGCCCGTCGTCAGACACGCCGACGCACGTCTGCCTCTACCAGCGGTTCCCGGCCATCGGCGGGATCGCCCACACGCACTCCCGCCACGCGACGAGCTGGGCGCAGGCCTGCCGCGAGATCCCCTGCTACGGCACGACCCACGCCGACACGTTCTACGGCCCGGTCCCGCTCTGCCGCCCGCTGACGCCTCTGGAAATCCGCGAGGCCTATGAGTGGAACACGGGCGTGGTGATCGCCGAGCATTTCCACGACAATCACCTCGACCCGCTGCACCTGCCGGGCGTACTGCTCTCCTACCATGCGCCCTTCGCCTGGGGGGAGACGCCCGCCCAAGCCGTCGAGAACGCGGTCGTGCTCGAAGAGATCGCCCGGCTCGCCCAGCAGACCGAGGCCCTCAACCCCGCCGCCATGACCACGCCGCAGTCCATATTAGACAAGCACTTTCTGCGGAAGCACGGCAAGGACGCCTATTACGGCCAGACAAGACGATAGGACCCCCCAACCGACTAGGACCCCTCAACCGATCATGGACATCACACGCATCGCCCCGCCGGAACCGTTCACGGCTCTGATCTTCGACTGTGACGGCACCCTCGCCGACACCATGCCGAGCCACTTCAAAGCGTGGGCCGCCTCGCTCCAGTCGTTCGGGGCCGATCTGACCGAGGAAAATTTCTATCGCATGGGCGGCTGGCCCAACCGCGCCATCATCGACGACCTGAACCGCGAGTTCGGCTACGGGCTGGACATCGCCCGGACCGAGGAAGACAAGGAGCGGCGCTACCTTGAAAGGCTGCACACCATTGAGGAGATCAAGGCCGTCGCCGATGTCGCCCGCGCCTACCACGGCAAGGTGCCGATGGCGGTGGCATCGAGCGGCATCCGGCGCGTCGTCACGCAGACCCTGACCACCACCCACCTGCTGCCGCTCTTCGACGTGGTCGTGACGGCGGACGACGTGACGCACGGCAAGCCTGCGCCGGACTTGTTCCTGCTGGCCGCCGAGCGGCTGGGGGTGGCTCCCGCCGACTGCGTCGTCTACGAGGACGGCGACCCCGGCATGGAGGCCGCCCGGCGGGCCGGGATGCGGGCCGTGGACGTCCGCATCCTCTGGCGCGACGCGACGCCATGAGTGGCATCCGCAAGGGCGTGATCACGGCGGCGGGGCGCGGGACGCGGCTGGCCCCCGCCACGCGCACGGTCCAGAAGGAGCTGTTCCCCTTGGTAGACGTGGACGGACAGGCCAAGCCGGTCATCCAGATACTCGCCGAAGAGCTGCGGGCGTCCGGCGTCGAGGAGATATGCGTCGTCGCCAACGCGGCGAACGCCGAACCGATACGCACCCACTTCGCCGCCGACCCCGAAGGTGCCGGGCGCGTCTTCGTCGCCGTGCAGCAGACGCAGGACGGCTACGGCCACGCGGTCTTCCAGGCGCGCGAGTGGGCCGGGGAGGATCCGTTCGTGCTGACCCTGGGCGACCACGTCTACTTCTCGGACACCGACGTCCGCTGCGCCCGGCAGGTCATGGATGCCTGCACCGCGCACGGCTGCTCCGTGTCGTCGGTCTTCGCCGTGGCCGCCCAAGACGCCCCGCGCTACGGCATCATCGCCGGCCTGCCGCTCGCAGAGTCTTCGCCGACAGTCTACGGCATCCGCGCGATGGCGGAAAAGCCCACCGTGGAGTTCGCGCGGGCCAACCTCCAAACGCCCGGCCTAGCGGACGGCCAGTATCTCAGCTTCTTCGGCATCCACGCCTTCACGCCTGCGATCTTTGACTGCCTGCGCCACTTGATCGACAACGACATCCGCCAGCGCAGTGAGATACAGTTGACAGCGGCTCAAGCGTTGCTATCCGAGCGCGGGCTATATGTGCTGACCCAAGTACAAGGGACACGCTATGACATGGGCATCCCCGAGGGCCTGATCGAAACCCAGATCGCCCTCGCCCTGCGCTCCCCCTTCGCCGCCCAGGCGCGGGCGGCATTGAAAGGGGATAAGTCTTGAACGAGGCACTTATCCAGTGGGCGCAGAAAATACAGGCACTGTCGCAGACCGGCCTGACCTACGCCACAGACCCCTATGACCGCGAGCGGTACGAGAAGCTGCGCGGGATCGCCGCCGAGATGCTGGCCGCCCCACTCGGAGCTGATCCGCTGGAACTCGCCGGCCTGTTCCGGGCCGAAGAGGGCTATGCGACGCCTAAAGTCGATGTGCGCGGCGTCGTCATCCGGGGCGGGCGGGTGCTGCTGGTCCGCGAGCGGTCCGACGGGCTGTGGACCCTGCCCGGCGGCTGGGCGGACGTCGGCGACCCGCCGGGCCACGCCGTGGAGCGGGAGATTCGGGAAGAGTCGGGCTACGAGGCGCGAGCCGTCAAGCTGCTGGCGCTGTACGACCGCAGCCTCCACGGCCACCCCCCGATGGCATTCCACGTCTACAAGGCGTTCTTCCGGTGCGAGATCACCGGCGGCGAACCCGCCCTCAGCGACGAGACCGACGGCGTGGACTTTTTCGCGCCGGACGCCCTCCCGCCTCTGTCGGTCGAGCGCGTCACGGCGGAGCAGATCGCGCGCTTCTTCGACCACTTTCATCACCCGGATTGGCCGACGGATTTCGACTGACCGTAAACTCGGGCGGGGTGGCACGGCGAAAACCTCTGCCTGGGGTACAATGAGGACGCTTTTTCGTCTTCGTCAGCGTGAGCGAGATCATTTTCATTCACAGAGGGCGCGGGAACGACCGCTGGTAGGCGGCGGCACCAGGGAGAAACACACGGCATGTCAACGGCAATCACGAACGTACAGGCGCGGCAGATCTTGGACTCGCGCGGCAACCCCACCGTCGAGGTGGACGTCTACCTTGAAGACGGGACGCTGGGGCGGGCGAGCGTCCCGTCGGGCGCGTCGACGGGGGCCAATGAGGCGGCCGAGCTGCGCGACGGCGACAAGAAGGTCTACGGCGGCAAGGGCGTGTTGAAAGCGGTCGAGAACGTCAACGAGCGCATCGCGCCCGAGCTGATCGACCTCGACGCGACCGAGCAGGTGGCGATTGACGAGATGATGATCCAGCTCGACGGCTCGGACAACAAGGGCAAGCTGGGCGCGAACGCCATCCTAGGCGTGTCGCTGGCCGTCGCCAAGGCCGCCGCGCGCGGGCTGGGCCTGCCCCTGTACCGCTACATCGGCGGCACGTCCGCGCGGCAGCTCCCCGTGCCGATGATGAACATCATGAACGGCGGCAAGCACGCCGACTCGAACGTGGACATGCAGGAGTTCATGGCGATGCCCGTCGGCGCGGAATCATTCGCCGAGGCCTTGCAGATGGGCACCGACGTCTACCACGCCTTGAAGGGGGTCCTGAAGGCGCGGGGCCTGGCGACGTCGGTGGGCGACGAGGGCGGATTCGCCCCCAACCTGCCCTCGAACGAAGAAGCCATCCGGGTCATCCTGGAGGCCATCACCAAGGCCGGCTACACGCCGGGCGAGCAGGTCATGATCGCCATGGACCCCGCCGCGTCGGAGTTCTACGAGGGCGGGCGGTACGTCCTGAAGGGCGAGGGCCGCTCGCTGTCGGGCGACGAGATGGTGGACTACTACGCGGACCTGGTCGAGAAGTACCCGATCATCTCGCTCGAAGACGGCCTGGCCGAGGACGACTGGGAGACCTGGCACAAGCTGACCGCGCGGGTCGGCCACAAGGTGCAGCTCGTCGGGGACGACCTGTTCGTCACCAACACCAAGTTTTTGGAGCGCGGCATCACGTCCGGCACGGCGAACTCGATCTTGATCAAGGTCAACCAGATCGGGACTCTGACCGAGACGCTGGCGGCTATCGAGATGGCGAAGCAGGCCGGCTACACGGCCGTGGTCTCGCACCGCTCGGGCGAGACCGAGGATTCGACCATCGCCGACATCGTGGTGGCGACCAACGCCGGCCAGATCAAGACCGGCGCCCCGGCCCGCACCGACCGGGTCGCCAAGTACAACCAGCTCCTGCGGATCGAGGAGTCGCTGGGCGACACGGCCACGTTCCACGGCCTGAAGTCGTTCTACAACCTGAAAAAATAACGGAAGCGCCCGGCGCGTTCCTCGCCTCGCCGGCACTCCGTGTGTCGGCGCGGGCCGCCTCGTGACCCACCATGACCCTCCCCCCGCTGGCCGTCACGACCGCCGTTAAGCCGACGGCGGAGACCGAGGGGCAGGCGCGCGCCCTGGCCGGCGAGATGGATGCCCCCTTCATCCCCCGGCTGGCGCGCGCCCTGCCCGCGCTGCTCGCCGCAACCGGCGCGGCGAGGCTGCTGGTGGTCGGCGCGGGCCGCCTGCGCCTGCACGACGGGGACACCGGGGCCGCGTACTTCTTCCACCCGAACATGTTCCTGGTGCGCGGCTCGGCCTTCCTGCACGGCCAGCCGGACCATTTTTTAGAGGCAACCGGCCTGTGCGCGGGCGACCGCCTGCTTGACTGCACATTGGGCTTTGCGTCCGAAGCCAGCCTGGCCGCGCTCGCCGTCGGCCCGGCGGGCGTCGTCGTCGGCCTGGAAAGCGAACCCGCCCTGGCCGCCGTCACTCGGGTGGGCCTGCGAGCGTTCCCGATGTCGTCCCCCGTGCTGGCCGAGGCCATGCGCCGGGTGCGGGTCGTCCGCGCGGACTACCGCCTTTATCTGGCCGCCTGCGAGCCGGCGGCGTTCGACGCCGTCTATTTCGACCCGTTCTTCCCCGAGCGCCTGTCCGGGTCGGAGGCCTCGGTCAGCCCCTTGTTCGTGTTCGGCAACCCCGCCCCGCTCGACCCACATTCCGTACAGGAGGCCCTGCGCGTCGCCCGCCGCCGCGTCGTGATCAAACACCCGCGCCACGCCCCGCTGCCCCCGCCGCTGACGGAGATGGTGACCGAATCCGTCGGCAGCCGCAAGAGCCGCGTCGTGTACAGCGTCCTGCGCGTACCGTAAGGCCGGGCTTTTTTGCGACGCCTGGGGTACAATAGTCATGACGGCTCATCGCCAAAAGACCCCAAAGACAAGGTTTATCTATGACAAGCGATTTGGAAGAGTTTTACGGACCCAACGCCGGGTACGTGCTTGACCTGTACGACCGCTACCGCCAGGACCCCGAAGCGGCCGCCCCCGATGTCCGGGTCCTGTTCCAAGGCTGGACGCCGGACGCTTCCGCCCCTGCCCCAGCGGCTGCCGAGGTCGCCCTGCCCCCGGCAGCCTCAAGCGGTCCCACGGGTGTTGACGTGATGAAGGTCGTCGGGGCCGCGCGCGTGGCCCGAATGGTCCGCGAGTTGGGCCACCTGACGGCCCACCTCGACCCGCTGGGAGGCGACCCGCCCGGCGACCCCAACCTCGAACTCGCCGCGCACGGGCTGTCCACAGACGATCTGGCCGCCCTGCCCGCGTCCGTCGTCGGCGGGCCGCTGGTTGAGGGCGCGAAAAGCGCTTTGGAAGCCCTGGGCCAGCTGCGCCAGGCCTACGGCGGCTCCATCGGCTACGAGGACGAGCACGTCCAGAACCCCGAGGAGCGCGCGTGGCTGCGCGAAGCCGCCGAAAGCCGCCGTTTCTTCCGGGAATTCGAGCCGGACCAGAAACGCCGCGTCTTGCAGCGCCTTTCCGAGGTCGAGGGCCTGGAGCGGTTCCTGCACCAGACGTTCGTCGGGGCCAAGCGCTTCTCCATCGAGGGCGTGGACGCCCTAGTGCCGATGCTGGACCAGATCATCCACGACGCCTCGGTCTCCGAGACCCACGAGGTCGTCATGGGCATGGCCCACCGGGGCCGCCTGAACGTGCTGGCCCATATTTTAGGCAAGCCCTATTCGAACATCCTGCAAGAGTTCCAGTCGGCCAAGCAGGACGAGAGCGCGTCCGTCTCGGGCACCGGCTCCTACGGGTATTCGGGCGACGTCAAGTACCATTTGGGCGCGCGGCTGGACTACTCGGACAACGGCGTTGAGGAGATGCCGATCACGCTGACCCCTAACCCCAGCCACCTGGAATTCGTGGACCCGGTCGTGGTGGGCCGCGCGCGGGCCGCGCAGGTGGACCGCAAGCAACCCGGCCCGCCCGTCCAGAACCCCGAGGCGTCGCTCGCGATCCTCATCCACGGCGACGCCGCCTTCCCCGGCCAGGGCATCGTGCCCGAGACGCTGAACCTGTCGCGCCTGCCCGGCTACTCGGTGGGCGGCACGATCCACATCATCACCAACAACCAGATTGGGTTCACGACGACCCCGCGCGACTCGCGCTCGACGCTGTACGCCAGTGACCTGGCGAAGGGCTTCGAGATTCCCATCGTCCACGTGAACGCGGACGACGCCGAGGCCTGCATCGCCGCCACCCGCATGGCCTTCGCGTATCGTGAGCGGTTCGGCGAGGATTTTCTGATCGATCTGATCGGCTACCGCCGGTGGGGCCACAACGAGGGCGAGGAGCCGGCCTACACCCAGCCGCGGATGTACGAGACCATCCGCGCCCACCCGACCGTCCGCGAGATCTGGGCCAAAGAGCTGGAGCGGCAGGGCGTCGTCACCCGCGACGAGGCGCAGGCCATGGTGGCATCGGTCGCGCAGCGCCTCCAGGATGCACGGACGACGCCGTCCGGCAAGGGCCTGCAAAAGGGCGTCGCGCCCGAGCGCACCACGGAACTCGCCAAGAACGTCAAGACCAATGTCCCCGCCGACCAGTTGACCGCCCTGAACGAGGCGCTTTTGGTCCGCCCCGAAGGCTTCACCGGCAACGCCAAACTGGAGCGGCTGATCTTGCAGCCGCGCCGGACGGCTCTGGCAAACGAGGGCGGCATCCGCTGGGCGCACGCCGAGGCGCTGGCCTTTGCATCCATCCTGGCCGACGGCACGCCCATCCGGCTGTCCGGCCAGGATTCGCAGGCCGGCACGTTCAGCCAGCGGCACCTCGTTTTGCACGACCCGACGACGGGCCAGACCTATAACCCGCTCCAGGCCCTGCCCGCCTCGCGGGCGTCGTTCGAGGTCTGCAACTCCCCGCTCTCGGAGAACGCCGTGCTGGGGTTCGAGTACGGCTACTCGATGCACGCCACGGGGTGCCTGGTGCTGTGGGAGGCGCAGTTCGGCGACTTCCACAACGGCGCGCAGGTCATCATCGACCAGTTCCTGTCTTCCGGCAACTCCAAGTGGCAGCAGACGCCGTCGCTCGTCCTGCTGCTGCCCCACGGCTACGAGGGCCAGGGGCCGGAACACTCCAGCGCCCGCCTGGAGCGGTTCCTTCAGCTCGCCGCCAACGACAATATGCGGATCGCCTACTGCACCACGGCGGCCCAATACTTCCACGTCCTGCGCCGCCAAGCCGCGCTGCTCTGGGATGCCCCGCGTCCGCTGATACTCATGACCCCGAAGGGGCTGCTCAAGGTGGACAAACCGCCCGTCGGCTCGTCGCTGCGGGACCTGGCCGAGGGCGGCTTCAAGCCCGTCCTGGACGACCCGCGCCCGCGCGACCGGGCCGCCGACGTCACCCGGCTGGCCCTGTGCAGCGGCAAGGTCTACGTGGACCTGGTCGGGCGCGAGGACTACGCGGCGGCGAAGAATGTCGCCGCCGTTCGGCTGGAAGAGTTGTACCCGTTCCCCTTTGCGGACCTGCGGCAGGTGCTGGAAGGGTATCCGAACCTACGCGAAGTGGTCTGGCTCCAGGAAGAGCCGCGCAACATGGGCGCGTGGGTGTTCATCTCGTCGCGTGTGCGCGAGCTGCTGCCGCCCGGCATGGAATTGTTTTACGTCGGCCGGCCAAAGGCCGCCTCCCCCTCCGAGGGGTCGTCCCGCCGCCACTCGGTCGAGCAGGGCCGCCTGCTCACGGCGGCCCTGGCTGACGTGCCGGAGAAGAAAAAAGACAGCCTGAACGGCGCGAAATCGAAAAGGAGCGCACCCATCCATGCCCGCTGAGATCCGCGTCCCGCAGATGGGCGAGTCCGTCACCGAAGCCACGATCCTGCGCTGGCTCAAGAAAGAGGGCGACGTGGTCGCCGCCGGTGACCCCGTGGCCGAACTTGAAACCGACAAGGTCAACATCGAGGTCCCCGCCGAGGCGGCGGGCGTCATCCAGTCGCTGGCCCACGCTGAGGGCGACACCGTTGCCGTCGGCGATGTCTTGGCCGTGGTCAGCGAGGCGGCAGGAACCGTCCCGGCCCCCGCGCCGGCAGCGGCGGCCACGGCGGGGCGCAACGGTGAGGCCGTGCCTGCCCCGTCTCCGTCTGCCCCGTCCGTCTCGCCGCTCGCGCGCACGGTCGCCGAAGACAACCACGTAGACCTGAGCCTGGTCAAAGGCAGCGGCCCCGCCGGGCGCATCGTCAAGGACGATGTCGCGAACTTCATCGAGCACAGCAGCGACGCCCCGGCGACGGCCACCGTCCTGGCCGCGCAGACGCAGGCCGCCGAGCGCGCCGCCCCCCCGCCCCCCGCGCCCAAAGCCGCCCCGGTTCCTGCGGCGACCTCCACAACCGCGAGTGGCCGCCCCGAAGAGCGCGCCCGCATGACCCGCCGCCGCCAGACCATCGCCACGCGGCTGGTCGAGACCCAGCGCACGGCGGCGATGCTGACCACGTTTAATGAACTGGACATGAGCGCTGTGATGGCGATCCGCGCCAAGCGCAAGGACACCTTTAAAGAGAAGAACGGCGTGGGCCTGGGCTTCATGTCGTTCTTCACCAAGGCCACCATCGGTGCCTTGAAAGCCTTCCCCCTGCTGAACGCCGAGATTCAGGGCCAGGAGATCGTCAAGAAGGGCTACTACGACATCGGCATCGCCGTCGGGGCCGACGAGGGCCTGGTCGTCCCGGTCGTGCGCGACGCCGACCGGCTGACGTTCGCCGGGGTCGAGACGGCCATCGCCGGGCTTGCCAAGCGCGCCCGCGAGAACACGCTGACCCTGCCCGAGCTGACCGGCGGCACCTTTACCATCACCAACGGCGGCGTGTTCGGTTCGCTCATGTCCACGCCTATTCTCAATGGCCCCCAGGTCGGCATCTTGGGTTTGCACAAGATCGAGCCGCGCCCGATGGCCGTCAACGGCGAGGTCGTCATCCGCCCCATGATGTACGTCGCGCTCTCCTATGACCACCGCATCGTGGACGGCAGCGAGGCCGTGCGCTTCCTGGTCCGCATCAAAGAGCTGATCGAGGACCCGGAGGCATTACTATTGGAAGGGTAGATGAGACGACGAAAAGCGCCCCAGCCAAGTAGCTGGGGCGTTGCTGTTGTGGATGGTGAGTGGTGATTAAACTGGCTTTCCACCCTTCCAGGAGAACTGTTTTTGCTATGTATTTACCATGTTTATCTACTACCAATTCTTACAACAGTTATGAAATATGCTCCACCCCCAGACTTCACGGTTGCTGGAGATAACGGGGTTAGCGTACCTACTTTGGCAATCCTGAACTGCGAGATGGTCGCCTCTTCATTGTTGACAACATATGCAAAGTTGCCGCTGGAATCGCAGGCCACTGTCTCAGGCCCCCTTCCTGTCGGTACTTGGGAAGGTGATAGGGCAACCAGATTACCAGTCGTCTCAATTCTGTACTGGGAGATCGTGTTAGACTCAAAGTTGCCGACGTAGGCGAAATGCTTTTTAGGGTTGAAGCTTATCGGGGATGCAGATGCCCCGGTGGGAACCTCCACAGGAGATAACGGCGCGAGATTGCCTGTGGAAGTTATCCTGTACTGAGAGATGCTATGATCATTTGCAATATAAACCGAAGACGTAAACGGTGATCTCTTAATAATATCTCCTGTGTTGTCGTCTGAAGGAACTGACGCTGGCACAAGCAGGGAAAATATACCATCCAAACTAACGCTGAACTGAGAGATAGAATCGGGGGGAGAGTTTGCAACGTATGCATAGCGGCCCGTTGAATCGAAAACCAAAGACCTTGCTTGTCCATTTGTAGCCACGAGAGCAGGCGAAAGAGGAGCTAAAGAACCATCGGGGTTTACTTTGAATTCATTTATGCTTTTGCCTTTGGCATTTGTGGTGTAGGCATACTTTCCCGTGGCATCTAGAAAGATATTCAGTGGAGCCGCACCTGTCGGAACACTCGGCGGCGTCAGCGCCGTGAGCAGTCCATTAGCTTGAAGATTGTACTGTGAAATTGAATTATCTTCCAAATTATCGACGTAAGCACTTTTCCCAGATGGAGAAATGACTAGGCCGCGTACAGCCCCTTTGCCTACGCCGATTGTTGGTGGTTTCAGGGGCAACAGTTGCCCAGCGGGGCTAATAGCGTACTGAGAGATAGTGTTGTCATCATCATTAACGAGGTAAGCGTGTTTTTTGTCAGTGGTAACGGTTAATGTAGTTCCACCTTTACCTGCAACGACAGTAAAATTGGGGAGTTTTTTCAGCGTACCATCTAGGTTAATACTGTATTGTGAGATACTGCCATCACGCCCGTTCGGCACATAGAGGTAGTCTTGAGTAACGTGGCTTCGGGCGTGAGCTTCGCCTTTAATAGCTTCGGCGGAAAAAGGAGAAAAACTGATAGCACCGCATAAGACAAAGCAAGGGACGAGGCTTGTTCCGTACAGAATACATTTAGTTGTTGAAAATAGGTGTGGTGATTTTTTACAGGTTTGCATGGAGATTGTTGCGTTGCGATATGGTGTCCCTGATTAGACCACAGCGGACGCATGGCTGAGTAACAGGCCGACACGGGTAGATCACACGAACCACTGTGATGGGCACCAGGGAAACCTGGTGCCCGTTCTTGCTGCCGGGAGCGTCTAACAGAACAGGATCGGAAGCCACACTCGACCCGTCGCCCCGGCGCCTTACCTCCCGCGCTTGCGCTTCACGGGCCGATCCTGGGCGTCGGCGGGCGGCAGCAGCTCGATGGCGGGGATCTGGGTGCCGTTGGGGTGGAAAGGGACGCGACTGAGGCAGAGGGTGTCTATAGAGAGGACGTAGCGGCCATCGCGGGGGCGGGGGCCGGCGAGGACCAGGGTGAGCGTGTGCGGGCCGCGCGTCAGCGTCAGGTCGCCGGCGTGGTTCCAGACGAACCCGCCCGCGTACAGCCCGCCCTCGGGGGCGTTCTGAGCGGGATTCGCGGCCCCGCCGTCCAGCTCGAAGGTGTAGGGCGAAGCGTCGGCGGGCGGGGTGCCGGCGACCCAGAGGGCGTAGGAGCCGGACGCGCCCGCCGTGAACCTGTACTCGGCGCGGTAGCCGGATTGGGCGTCGCCGGTCGAACTCGGCGGCGGGAGGCTGGTGTCGAGCGTGAGGTAGGAGCCGCCCGACGCTTCGGAGTCGGAGACGAGCGAATCGAACGTGTACGATGACGCGGCCTCACCCTCGATCCAGAGGAACGGCTGCAGCGACTGGGTCATGTCGCCGACCAGGCGCGCGAACTGGTTGTAGCGCAAATCGGCGTTTCGATCAATGTCCGGGATGGTGTTGCGGATCTGGAACAGGCGCTCGGAGTAAAAATCGACGTCCAGGCCCTGCCCCTTGGCAAGTGCCAGCAGCCGTATCGCCTCTTTCTCGGCGACATCAGCGGCATCGGTGGGCAGCGGGACCGTGGCGACGTGGCTGATCACGATGGGGTCGCCGCTCAGGGGCACGGTCCAGGTGTCTTTGTTTTTATCGACCGACAGCGGCAGCCCCGCAGCATCGGTGATGACGGCCGGGGCGTTCTTGCCGAAGGGGAACTTGGCCTGGGCGAGTGTGCCATGCGGGGACCAGACGACGAAGCGGGGCAGGCCGCCGTCGGGGTCGTTCAGCCGGTAGCCGCGCAGGCCTGGCCCGAGCGTAAAGGCGTCGCCCGCGCCGAAGAGCGCGCCGGCCCGGTAGGAGGGGAGCCACCAGACGCCGTCCGCAAGCCGCCGCAGGCCCGCCTCCACGTCCGCCACGCCCGCCGGGTAGGGCAGGACGCGCGGGCGATTGGAGAGTTCGTCGGCTCGAAACGACAAGGCCGCGCCGTAGTCACCCAGCCTCTTCGCCGCGTCCGCAGACGCGGCGGGCGCAAAGAAGCCGCGCACGCCCTCGTCCGTCAAGGCGTCCCAGTCCGCCGTCTGCGTGGGCCGCGCCGCGCCTCCTATCTGGGCCGCGATCAGCCAGGTCGTCCGGGGCGTGTCTTCGGCCTGCGCGAAGGCGTAGGCTGAGGAACCCACATCACCCGCGGTGAGGCCGTCAAAGCCGCCGCGCGTCTGCGTGTTGGTGAACAGGGCGCTACGCCCGCCCCAGCCGTAGACGACGGGAACGTCCGCGACGCCTTTTTTCAGCACGTCGGCCAGGGCGTTCATGTAGCCGCGCACCGAGTCGAGCCGGAACTGCCGCAGGTCGTCCCAGACGTGGCCGCCGATGCGGGGCCGGTTCAGGACGGCGTAGGACGTCTTTTTGAGCGGGTCGTACAGCGCCGCCACGCCCTTGCTGCCGGACCAAAGGGGCAGGCTGCGGGCGGCGACGGTGAAGTCCGGCAGGTCTTTTTCTTTGATCCCCCACCCCTGATTCAGGTCGTCCACGTTGTGGTTGTACTTCTTGTCCAGCCACGCCTGGAAATCCAATCGGTAGCCGTCCGTCGTCGGGATGACGTTCTCGATCTCGCCCCCGAAGCCGAGATTGTCCGTCAGCGGGTCCAGAAAGAACCGGAAGCCCGGCCCCAGCCGGACGCGCCCGAAGAACGTCAGCAGCCGGTCCCGGTACTCGTCGTAGCCCTGCCACAGGTCGGGCAGGCGGCTCTCGGGTGTACCGGGCAAATAAACGCGCTGCGGGTACAGCAGCAGCACGTCGTCGGTGACGGGCGATTTCAGCGTCACCTGGGCCGTCTCGCCGTCTACGGCCTGCGCGTCGCCGCTTTCCTCGATCTCGCCGTCGTGGTCGCGGGGCGAAACCAATAAGTAGAAGCCGCCCGCCAGCCCCGGAATGTGGCGGAACCGGGTCGGCCCCGCCGTTGACGGGGAGGGGTTGCGGTAGACGGCGGGCTTGACGACGTAGCCGATGAGCGGGTTCTGCGTCACGTCGGCGATCCGCAGTCCGTACCCCATCCGCCGCGAATCCAAATAGTCCAGCACCCGCTGCACCGACCGGGGCGGCACGGCTGTCAGCCCCCGCGCCCCCGCCGTCAGCACGACATCGTGGACGCCGCGCGCGTTCAGCAGGTCAAGCGCCGCCCTGTCCTTGTCCCAGCTCCCCTCTCCTGCCGACGCCCCCCACGACAGTGGCGCAAACGCCGCCCCCACGGGCAGGTACGGCGACCCGTCCCAGGTAAGAATGTGCGCCTGCCCGACGCTCCACGGATGGCTTCCGCCCCGAGCATCCGTGTACACGCCGGTTGAGGCCGGCTTCAGCAGGATAGGCGGCGGTCCAACAGGCGCAGGAGCGGTGCGATTAGCGGCCAGCCCGGCAGAGCCGCAGAGCAGCAGGCCAAAGATAAAGGGGAAGTGCTTCATGGGTGGGGGTCATTCGCCGGTCACAGAACGGGCGCGGTGGGGTAGGAGCGGATCGCGGCATCGTCCGTGATCAACGTCAGCCCATGCTGGATCGCCTGCCCGATGAGCAGGCGGTCAAACGGGTCGCGGTGCAGGAGAGGCAACTTGGCGACTTGCGCCACGCTGGCTTCATCCACGGGAAGACTGATAATGTCTTGCTGCTCCCGCAAAGTCGGCACGTAAATCTCCGGCACCTGCGGCAGCGGCAATTTGCCGGTCTGATATTTAATGATCGCCTCCCAAAGCGAGACGACGCTCAGGTACACGTCATTGCCTGGGTCAGTGATCATTTGGCGCAGGGCCAGCGTTAGCCGCGCGTTGCCTTGCACGAACCACAAAAAGAGGTGTGTGTCAAGAAGCAGCCTCATCTTCCCTCGAAATCCCGTAAGATGTCCTCGGGCAGAGGGTCATTAAAGTCATCCGGCACCACGAACTCACCCGCCGCCAAACCGAAGCGGCGGGGTTGTCTGTTCTTCGTGCCTGCGACGGGCACAACCGGCCTGGTCTCGGCAATGGGGCGGTCGGCCTCCATGACCAGGAGGCTCTCCCCGGCCCGGACGCGGCCAAGATACCCCGCCACGTCGCGCTCGATGTCGTCCACGGTGATGGTAGTCATGCTTTTATTGTAGCATACTTACAGCTTGGAGGGCATCGGAGCGGGCGGCTGGCACATCACCGCCTCTTGATATTGAACCGTAGATACTTGCTGGACTGCTAAAAGAGAAGCCCGGAACTTGCTTTGTATCCGGTTTTGCCGTCTCGCAGGCACTTGCGTGTTCGGCAATACCCCCGCAGCTTTTTGCGGCGAATTTTGTCCCAGAGAAACGGACTACATGGCCGCCGTGGGCCAATCGTCTACGCCGTACTTCTCACTGTCCAGATGGAACCGTTCCTCTATTGCTCTTATAGTGTCGAGGAACTTGGACTGAAAGGTTTTAGATTTGTCTGAAGCCTCATACCCTTCCTTAAAAAATGACTCAGCCCTAGCCCTGTCTAACTCCACCTGGGCTTGATACAGCTTAAGGAAGGTGACCTCCAAATAGCCTAATGAAGCAACGAGTTCCTGATTCGCGGGCTGGCAGACACTGGGCACCGTCAGTGACTTGGCCTCCTGCCTTAACTTATGCACATACGATACTTGAGCGCGCATTTTACGCGCCCAAACACCATCATTCGGACGTTGAGGGTTATACCCTTCCGAAGGGTAGGGGTGCTGCAAAAGGTTGTTCTCGGCGGACTGAACATCATGTATCCTGCTGGTCAGGAGGCCGAGGGAGATACAGTACCGGAGAAGCTGCTTCCTTTGGGAGACCTTAGCCGAGGCTGCGCCGGCCCGCACGATCTTTGCAGGAGCGCACAATCCGGGAGCGCACAATCCGGGAGCGCACAAGGTGAACAGGAAAACGGGGACGAATAGTTTGGTGTAAAGGTATGGCTTCATAGCACAACATGGTCCTTGTAGTGCGTCTGTGATATGAGCACTTCATCATTCCAAGACTCTTTATGGGTGTCTAGCAGTTGATAGGTACGACTTCTGCTTTCATCTACATCCGGTCGGGGGCGGAGACGCCGAGGAGGGCGAGGGCGTTTCTGAGGACGATCCGGGTGGCGTGGACCAGGACAAGGCGTGCATTGAGGGTGGCGGGGTCGTCACAGACGACGCGCAGGGCGGGACTGCGGTTGCCGGAGTCGTAGAATCCGTGGAACAGGGCGGCCAGGTCGCGCGCGTATTGGGTGATCCGCTGGGGGGCGTACTCGGACGCGGCCAAGATGATCTCGGCGGGGAAATCGCCGAGCTTCTTGATCAGGTCGATCTCGGCCTCTTGAGTCAGCAAAGAGAGGTCGGCGTCGCCGGCGGCGGGGATGCCGACGCCCTTCTCCTCGCGCGCCCGCTCGATAGCCTGGGCGATGCGGGCGTGGGCGTACTGGACGTAATACACGGGGTTGTCCCGCTCGGTCTTGCGGGCCAGGTCGATGTCGATGTCCAGCGCGCTGTTGGGCGAGCGCATCAGGAAGAAGAAGCGGGCGGCGTCGCGGCCGATTTCGTCGATCAGGTCGGCCTTCAGCTCCAGGATATTGCCCTTGCGCTTCGAGGCCATGACGACCTCGCCGTTCTTGACGATGGAGACGAGCTGGTACAGCAGCACGTCCAGCCGGGCCGGGTCGTAGCCCAGGGCGGCGACGGCGGCCTTGGTCCGGGCGACGTAGCCGGCGTGGTCCGCGCCCCAGACGTTGACCGCCCGGTCGAAGCCCCGGTCGAACTTGTCCTTGTGGTAGGCGGCGTCGCCGGCGATGTAGGTGGCCGTGCCGTCCGCCCGCATCAGCACGCGGTCCTTGTCGTCGCCGAACTCGGTGGCCTTGAGCCACAGCGCGCCGTCTTTCTCGTAGGTGAAGCCGCGCGCCGTCAGGGCGTCGATGGCGGCCTGAACCTGCCCGCCTTCGTGCAGGGTCGCCTCGCTGAACCAGGTGTCGAAGCGGACGCCGAAGGCTTCCAGATCGGCGCGCTGCTGGACGATCATGCCCTGCTCGGAAAGGTCGCGGAAGGCCCGGACGGTGGCGGGGTCGTCCCGGTCGGCGTGCTCGTAGACAGGCCCCTGCTCGGCCAAGATCCGGCGGGCGACGTCGGTGATGTATTCGCCCCGGTACATCGCCTCCCACTCCTCGTCGTGGTGCCCCAGCAGCTCCCGGTAGCGGAAGAACACGGACAGGCCGAAGTTGTTCATCTGGACCGAGTTCAAGGCGTCGTTGATGTAATACTCGCGCGAGACGGCCCGGCCCGTGGCGGCCAGCAGGTTGCAGAGTGTGTCGCCGATGGCGGCGTTGCGCCCGCCCGCGACCGTGATGGGGCCGTTGGGGTTGGTGGACACGAACTCGACCACGACGCTGCCGCCCGCGCCCCCCTGGGAGCGCCCGTAGGTCTCGCCCTGGGTCACGACGCGCGCCAAAATATCGCCGAGCCAGCCGGGGCGCAGGGTCAGGTTGATGAACCCTGGCCCGGCGATCTCGGCCCCGGCGATGAGCGCATCATCGCCCACGGGCAGGCGGCCCACGATGCGCGCGGCGACGTCGCGCGGCGGCATTTTGAGGCCCCGCGCCAGGGACAGGGCGACGCCCGTGGCCCAGTCGCCGTGGTCGCGGCCCTTGGGCATCTCCAGGGTGACGGCAGGGATGGCATCGAGCGGCAGGTCACCGGCGTCTTTGGCGTCCCGCATGGCCTGCGCGACAATCGCGGCGAGTTGTTCTTTGATCATAGGTGTTTGTCTTGAGAGTGTGCCGGGGCCCCCGCCTCAATGCTGGGGGGCCTCCTCTTCCTAGCCTACATCTCCATCCAGCGCGCCAGGGGAGGCCATGCGGCTGTCAAGGCCGTCAACAGGCCCAGAACGGCGGCATAGCCCACAAGGATCTGCACCAGCCCCATCGCCCAGACGCGGCGCAGCGGCAGCAGGCGCGGCGAAACCCCGTGCCGCAGGCGGACCGCCCGGCGGGACAGAACCTGCTCGGCGGCGCGGATCGCCCCGGCGATCTGCCGGTCCGAGGCGGGCCGCGTCGCGAACCACAACTGCACCCAGCCGCCCACGCGCAGCCGCAGGGCCAGCGCAAGAGGCGCGGCGACGAACGCGGACAGCGTGACGGCGTCGGCGACGGGCCATGCCCCCGCCTGACACGCCGAAAAGACGCCCAGGAACACGAGCATGAACAGCGTAAACCCCGTGAAGATGTTGGTCCCGCACCGGGGGTGGACGCGCGGCATGACCCGGACATATTCGGGCAGCAGGGGGGCCTGACGCTCAATGCAGTGGACGACCTGGTGCTCGGCGGCGTGGGTCCCCGACAGCGGGAGCAGCCGCAGCAGGAGGAAAACGAGCGGCAGGGACAGCCAGCCGGCAATGCTCGACAGCCAGAGCTGTACGCCGAGCGGCAGGACGGCCTCCCCGTGCGCCAGGGCGGGCAGGTGAACGTTCGCCGTCCGAGCCAGCGCGAAGGCCAGGGCCTGCGCCAGCAGGGCGAGGAGGCTCATCGTCACGCCGGTCAGCACCAGCCCCCAGAAGCCCGCCCCGCCCGACGAAAGGCCGTCGTGCAGGTAGACGCCCAGCGGCGTCGCCATGCCGCCCAGCCGGGGCGGGTCCGGCAGCGACAGCAGGGCGACGATGTGCCCCGTCTCGGGGTCGCGGACCGGCACGGGCGAGGGCGAGAGCCGCAGGGCTTCCAGGGCGTCCCGCAGGCGGGTGTCAGAGGGCGCGTCGGGCCGCACCGGCGCGGCTTCGTGTTCCACGAGATTGTTTTTCATGGCAGTCTACTATTATAGCCCGAAAAACACCGGATGCGCGAAGGGCGGGGGGCGGGGCACGAAAGTCGGTCCGGGCGGGCTGGGGAAGTCAGGCAAGATTGCCGGGACGTCACCCCTAAAGAAGCGGCGCGGGGTGCCGATAATCACCCTGTACACGGCGCAAGGGCAGGAAGACGGCTCGGGGCCGAAGCGGACCCGCGAGAAACTCGCGGACCAGCCGCCCGCCTCCTCGGTCTCGACGGGAAGAAGCCCACGCCCCGCAGTACAGCATATCGTCATTGGCAGGAAGCCATCTCGTTCGCCGTTTGCGGCCCAGACACCCGCAGACTCCAGGAAGGAAACCCCCATGTCTAGCCGGATCAACACCAACACGACCGCCACCGAGGCCGCCTACAACCTCAGCATCAACAGCAACAACGTCGCCAAGAACATCGAGCGCCTGTCCTCGGGCCTGCGGATCAACTCGGCGGCCGACGACGCCGCCGGCCTGGTCATCTCCGAGAGCCTGCGCGCCCAGTCAGCCGGCCTGACCCAGGCGACCTCGAACACCAATGACGCCATCAACGTCGTGAAGACGGCGGAAGGCGCGCTGAACGAGGTCCACTCGCTCCTGATCAACATCCGCCAGCTCGTCATCCATGCCGCGAACGTCGGCGCCAACGACCCGACCGCGCTGAAGGCCAACCAGGACTCCATCGCGTCCGCCGTCGCCAGCATCAACCGGATCGCCGGCACGACCCAGTTCAACAACAAGAACCTGCTCGACGGCTCGGCCAGCTCCTCATCGGCGGCCGTCACCGCCGGCACCGCGTCCGCTAAGGGTAACGGATCGAACACCCTGGCCATCGTCTCCCAGGCCGGCAGCTACGGGGCCGCAGCCATCCCCAGCGGTGCCGTCTCCTACGCCCAGGCCACCGCCTCGGTCCTGAAGGCCTCGTTCGCCGGCGGCGCGGCGACGGACACCTTCGGCGGCAGCTTCACCATCGAAGGCAAGTCGGTCATCCTGAACGGGAAGACCAACAGCACGTCCGACGTCGCCACGGCGATCCAGCAGCAGACGGGCCTGAACTACACGGTCAGCGGCGACGCCTCGGCGGCCGGGCTGACGTTCACGGATGCGAAGACCGGGGTCGCGGCGGGGAGCACCAGCTTCGCCGGCCTGAACTCCTTCACCACCGGCACACAGGCCGCGGCCGGCACGGGGTCCACCGGTGCGCCCACCGCGGTGGGCGCGAACGCTTCCGTCACCGTCAACGGGCAAGCCAGCGACACGGTGAGCGCGGACGGCAAGACGTTCAGCTTCTCCTCCGGCTCGCTCAAGGGCCTGTCGCTCTCGACCAACGCGACGACGACCACCGCGAACATCGGCTCGTTCAGCGCGACAGCGGATACCGCCGTGGCGGGGAACGACCTCCAGTTCCAGATCGGCGCGAACGCCGGCCAGACGGTGAACGTCAGCATCGGCAGCACGAAGGCCAACAACCTGGGCAGCTTCACGAACGCCGCCAGCAAGACCTTCAACCTGGGCGACCTGCTCGGGGGCGGCGCGCTGAACGTGGCCGACGTGACCGGCTCGGCCCAGCAGGACGCGCTGAAGGTCGTGGACCAGGCCATCGCGGACGTCTCGACGACCCGCGAGAAGCTGGGCGCGCTGCAAAGCAACGTCCTGGAGTCGAACGTCCGCAGCCTGGGCGTCGCCCAGCAGAACACGGACGCCTCGCAGAGCACCATCCGGGACACGAACCTGTCCTCGGAGATCGTGGACTTCACGAAGAACCAGATCCTGGTGCAGGCCGGCACGTCCGCCCTGGCCCAGGCCAACCAGGCCCCGCAGGCGATCCTGAAGCTCCTTCAGTAATCCCCTCGCTCGTTCCTCTCGGTTCGTTCCTCTCCTCGGCGGGGGCTGCTTCGGCGGCTCCCGCTTTTTTCTTGTTTTTCTTGGTCCGCTCTTTCCTCTAAAGAAAGCACCCGCATCCGCCGAACATGGGGGTATCGCAGGAGACTCACTTCTATGACCACGCCCAGCATCAGCTTCTCCGGCCTGGCGTCCGGCATCGACACTTCCAGCATCATCACCCAGCTCGCCGCCGTCGCCAAAAAGCCGGTCACGCTGCTCCAGGGCAAGGACGACGGCTACAACGCGGACCTGGCCGCCTGGCAGCAGTTCAACACCAGCCTGTCCGCGCTGCAATCCGCCGTCACCACGCTGAGCAGTCCGGTCACTTTCAGCGCGGCCAGCGCGTCGTCGTCGAATCCCGCCGCCGCCACCATCACCACCCTGCCGGGTGCGGCGGTCGGCGCACACAGCCTTTCCATCACCCAGCTCGCCCAGGCGCAGAAGGTCGTCACCACGTCGGTCGCCAGCGGCAGCACCGCGCTGGGCAAAGCGGGACAGTTTACCCTGAACGGCAAGACGGTCTCGGTGGGCGGTACCGACTCCCTGAACGATGTGGCCGTTAAGATCAACGCCGCACAGGCCGGCGTGAGCGCGACCGTCCTCAACGTCGGCCCCGGCGACTTCCGGCTGACCCTGACCTCCAACCTGACCGGCACGGCCAACACCATCGCCGCCGCTGACGTCAGCGGCGGCGTCCTGGGCGGGCTGGGCATTCTGGGCACGGGGCCGGCCGGCGTCCGCCAGCCGGTCAGCCTGACGCAGAACGGGGCGGCGTACACCGGCGCGGCCTCGCTGACCCTGTCCAGCGCGACGCAGCCGGTCGGCACCCTGCTGGGCGTCGCAACGGGCAAGGCCCCCGCCGGCACGTTCCACCTGTCCAACGGCGGGACGGGCGCGGGCAACGAGGCCGACATCTCCGTGAACCTGAATACCGCCTCACTGGCGGACGTGGCGAACGCGGTCAACCAGGCCGGCATTGCGGGCGTCTCCGCCGAGGTCGTCACGCTGCCCGACGTCAACGGCAACTTGGGGCGCATCCATCAGCTCCAGATCGTCAACAAGGGCGCGGCCGCCCCCGCCTTCACCGACCCCAACAACGTCCTGAGCACCCTGGGCGTGCTCCAGGCCCCGTTCACAAAGACGGTGACGGCCGCGCAGGACGCCAAGTTCTCGCTCGACGGCCTGGACCTGACGCGCTCTTCCAACACGGTCGGCGACGTCATCCCCGGCGCGACCATCAAGCTGCTCTCCGCAGGCACGGCGGCCGCAGCGGGCACGGCGGCCGCCCCCGCCGCGACCGCCCTCAACATCGCCCAGAACACCGACGCCGTCGTCCAGGCGGTCAGCTCGCTGGCGACCGCTTACAACGCCATCCAGGACTTCGTCACCAGCCAGAACAAGTTCACGCCGCCCACGAACGCTGCGGCGGGCGTGGCCGGGACGAACGCGCCGCTGTTCGGCGACACGACCCTGGCGCAGATCCAGGACCAGCTCGCGCGGACGCTGACCGCCGTTTCGGGCAGCACGACGCTGGAGTCCATCGGCGTCACTCTGGGACAGGACGGCAAGCTCACGGTCGACAGCGGCGTTTTGACCAGCGCCCTCCAGTCGAACCCGGCCAGCGTGTCGAACCTCTTCAGCGCGTCCGGTACGACCGACAGCACGAACATCCAGTTCGTTTCGGCCGGCCCGAAGACTGTGGCGACCAGCGGCGCGGGCTATGCCGTGAACGTCACGCAGCCCGCCACGCAGTCCAGCGGCGTGGCCGGGACGGCCGCGACGGCGGGGGCGGCCAGCAGCGCACCCGAGACGCTGACTTTCAGCGGCGCGCTGTTCCCCTCGGGGGCCAAGCTGACCCTCCCCGTCGGCAGCACGCTTCAAGATACGGTCTCGCTGATCAACAACACCAGTAGCCTGAACTCGCAGGTGTACGCCAGCATCGACTCGGGCAACCACCTCGTACTCGCGTCGCAGCGGTACGGGTCGGGCAACGGCTTCACCGTGGCCTCGGACAGCGCCGCGAGCGGCAGCAACTCCGGGGTCGGCCCCGCCCTGGCGGTCACCTATGGCGTGGACGTGGCCGGCACCATCAACGGCGAGCCGGCGACGGGCACGGGCCGCGCCCTGACCGGCAACGCCGGGAACGCGACCACCGAGGGCTTGCAGCTCCTGGTCAGCCAGACGGCGGCGTCCGGCACGGCACCGGGCCATGTCACAGTGACCCACGGCGTGGCCGACGGCCTGAGCCAGACGCTGACCCAGATACTGGACCCGATCAACGGGTCCGTGGCGGGTGCCGAAAGCGCCCTGAACTCCCAGATCTCGGACACGCAGAACGAGATCGCCCGAATCCAGACCGAGGTCAGCACCTACCAGGATTATCTGACACAGCTCTTCAGCGCCATGGAGACGCGCGTGAGCGCATTGCAGGCGCAGGGCAACGCCTTCAACTCTTCCATCGGTGCCAGCACCACCTCCAGCAGCTCCGCCGGCACCCTGAAGTCGGCCTAAAGGGCCGACCCCCGGCCAACAACCACACCGCGAGAATACACGCAAGGGAACAACAACACAGACATGTCTCTGCCCAATCCGTATGCCCAGTACCGCCAGAACGCGGTCGAGACGGCCACCCCCACCCGCATGGTCGTGATGCTCTACGACGGCGCGATCCGCTTCCTCGGCCAGGCCCTGCCGGCCATGCGGGCGCACCAGTACGACCAGCAATCTCTCTTCATCGGCAAAGCCCAGGCCATCGTCGCGCACCTGCGGGATACGCTGGATTTCGCGGCGGGGGGGGCCGTCGCCCGCCACCTGGAGGGCATGTATATCAGTCTCTTCGACGCGCTGACCGACGCCAACATCCACGACCGGCCTGAGCGCGTCGAAGAGGCGATCACGGCCCTGCGCGGTCTGCGCGAGGCGTGGGTCGAGGTCGACCGCCAGTGCCAGGCCGGTAAGGGGGCGGGGCGGGAACTCATCGCCGCCTGAGCGCGTCAAGCAGACGTTGACGGAAACACGAAAAAAACGTAAGGAGGATCACTCCCATGACGATGGCTACGGGTAACCCCGAGCGCGCGAAATTCGGATACCTGCTGGACCTGGCCCAGGAACAGATTCAAGCCCTGGAGAGCGACGATATGTTCGCCTTTGACCGCATTCTGGCCGCCAAGCACAGCCTGATCGCCAGCCTGCGAGACCCCCGCGCCCAGATCGCCGCCGATCCCACCCTCGTAGGGGTCGTCAGCCGCATCCAGGACGCCGACAAGCTGGCCCAGCGCCTGCTCTACCGCAAAGTCGGGCGCATCATGCGCGAGATGAACGAGCTGAACCAGCGCAAGAAGACCCGCGACGCCTACCAGTCCGCCCCCACCCGCCGGGCGAAGCCGCTGGGTTTCCTGCCGGACACGCCGAGATATTTGGACGTGAAATCCTGAACAGGCGCTCCGCGCGGCGGCCCCCCGGCCGGTGCCCAGTGGGGCACCGGCCGGAGAGGTCCGCTTACCGCGCGGGGGCCGCGTCGGGCAGGCGCTCCATGAGCGTAGTCTGCTGCATCTGGACGTTCATCGTCGGCGGCACCCCCGCCGGGGCACCCGGTTTGGCGATGATCGTCACGTCGATCGCGTTCTGGAGGCTCTGGCTGACCAGGGCACCCGCCGTGGTGTCGAAGACCATGCTGCCGGTCCCGCTGATCTTCCCGGTCATGCCCATGCCCGCCGGCATCGCCCTGTTCGCCATGCCGCTGAGGTCGCCGCTGATCTTCTGGCTGATCGTGGCGATCTGCGCGCCGTTCCTCGCCTCCACCCCCATCAGCGTGGAGGCCATCCCCATCTGCATCCCCATCATCCCCGCCCCCAGCGCGCCGTTCCACGTGTCCCCCACCTTGACGAGTCCGTCGGGGAAGGTCAGGGTGCTCCCCATCATGCTCTTGCCGATGTCCATACCCGGCATGACCGTTGCCCCCAGCCCCGGCATTTGCAGGGACACGATCTTGCCCGAGGGCAGCATCTCCGTGGTGATCGGTTTCTTCATCGGCGCCTGCTGGGCCGCCGTCATGGGCATCTCCTTGCCGTTCATCGCCATGCGCGTGCTCTCGATCTGCGAGACGATGGTGGCCGCGCCGTCGCCGGACTGGATGCTCTTGACGGTCTGCCGCATGACCATCTGCATCGCCATGTTCATCGGGATGCGCGTCCCGGACGTGCCGGTCGGTATCGTGCCGGTCGTGGTCATGGTCATCTTGTAGCGCCGGGACTGTCCTACCGCCCACTTGTAGCGCAGCGGGACGGACTGCGCGGCCGTGGCCGCGGGCGGCGTGGCGGTCATCGGCAGAGGGGCGTCCTGCGCGCGCAGGAGCAAGGGCGCGGCGGCCAGCGGCAGGGCCAGCAAAGTCGCGGCGGTGAGAAATGTTCGCTTGTGCATTTTGATTCCTTCTTTGTCTCTGTATTCTCGTCTTGCGGGTGTCGTCAGGCTGTCTCGTCTTCAGGGAAGTCTTCCGCCGCCTGGAAGCGGAAGAAATTGTCGCCGATCTTGATCTCGTCCCCGGAACGCAGGAGCGCGTACCGGACCGGCCGCCCGTTGACCTGGATGCCATTGGAGCTGTCCAGGTCTTCGACCGTGAACAGCCCCTTCTTGTCCCGGAGCAGGCGGGCATGGCGGCGGGAAACCGTGCTTTCGGCCAGCACGATGTCGTTCTCCCCGTCGCGCCCGATGGTGACATCGCCCACCGTCAGTGCGAAGGTGCTGCCCGCCGGCAGGCCCTGAATCCCGACCAGGACCGCGTTCTCCTGCAATGCCATCCCCGGCCCGGCCCGGACGCCGCGCGGCGAAACGGCTTGGCCCGCCGCACGGGCTGGGGAGGCGGTCACGACGGTCGATTCGAGGTCGGTGGAAACGGAATCCGGCACGTCCCCGTCTTCCAGAGGTACGGCAGGGGCGGCCACCACGGCGAGAGGAACAGCGCCGGCAGCGGGGGGTGCGAACGTCGGGGGCGAAGCGGCGGGGGCGGCGGGAAGGTCCCGACGCCGACGACTCGCCAGCATCCAGCCCAGGCCCGCAGCAAGGATCAGGCCTGCGGGGACGCCCAGCCACCTCCCCCAGTCCGGCGCATCGCGCGAGTCGGACTGCGCAGCGGGGGCGTCCTCCGCGTAGGGCGCGCTGTCGCCGGTCAGGGCGGGAGCAGGGGCGGCGGGCGGAGACGCCGAGATCGCCGCGAGCGGACGGAAGTCGGTCCGCGTCAGCACGACGGGGTTGAAGGCACCGATGCCGCCGGCGCGGACCAGTTTGGAGGCCAGAAGCCCCGTGCGCGAGTCAAGCACGAAGACGCGGTCCCCGGCGGCCACGGCGTCGATCTTGACGAGGGCGACTTGGGCCACCGTCTCCGGCGGGACCGTGATCGGGCCGGCCTGTGACTGCACCCAGTAGGAATACGCGCCGCCGCCCGGCAGGGTGACGGAGAGCGGCGTGTCGGCTTGGGTGAGCGCGGCGGCAGACAGCAGGCACAGGGAACAAAAAAAGCGGAAAACGGGAGGGGTCATAAGGGGGCGGCCTCGGCGTGACAGCGGGCGATGGCGGCGGGCAGGAGGGCAACAAGATCGGTGGCGATCAGCCCGGCGGGGCCGCCCTGCGCCTTCGCGGCCAGATCGCCCGCCAGCCCGTGCAGGTAGGCTCCCGCAACGGCAGCCTCCCAGGCGGCCAGGCCGCCGGCCAGCAGCGCGGCCAGCAGGCCGGAAAGCACGTCCCCCGACCCGCCGGTCGCCATGCCGGGATTGCTCGTGGTGTTGACGGCCAGCCGCCCGTCGGGTGCGGCGATCAACGTCCGCGCGCCCTTCAGCAGAACGACGCAGCCGTAGGCGCGCGCGGCCTGTTCAGCGGCGGCGCGGCGGCCCGCCTGCACGGCCTGGGTATCCGTGCCGAGCAGCCGGCCCATCTCGCCGGGGTGCGGGGTTAGAATCGTGGGCACCGTCCGGCATTTTACGGCCGACGCGCCCCGGTCCGGTTCCGACGCGAGGCAGTTCAGGGCGTCGGCGTCAATCACCAGCGGCACGGGGCAGCGGGAAACGAACGCGCGGACGAAGGCCCGCGTCTCTTCATCTTCCGCCCCGCCCAGGCCCGGTCCCAAAGCCGCTGCCGTGCCCTTGGCGGCCAGAGCGAGGGCGGACCCGACAGCCTCCCCCGCGAACGCCCCCGCGTCCGTCTCTGCCAGCCCGCGCGTCATCACGACCGGGCTGACGCGCGCCATCACGGCGTCTTGGAGCTTTTCGGGAACGGCCAGCGTCACCAGTCCTGCCCCGGCCCGCGCCGCCGCCTCCGAAGTCAGCACGGGGGCACCGGCGAAGCCCGCCGAACCGGCGAAGACGGTCACGTGCCCGAACTTGCCCTTGTTGCTGTCGCGCCCGTTGATACGCACGGGCAGCCACGCGGCCACGTCGGAGGCCTCCGTCGCGCCGACAAGCACGTCTTCGGCTGCCATGACCGTGCGCGGCATCCCGATGTCGGCGACGACCAATTCCCCGACATATTCCGCGCCGGGGTAGACCATCAGGCCTAGCTTGGGCAGCGCGAACGTCACCGTCAGCGTCGCCCGAACGCAGGCCCCTTCCACCTCGCCCGTGTCCGCGTCCAACCCCGACGGCACATCGACCGAGACGATGGGCCTGCCGCTGTCGTTCATCGCGTTGATGATGCCCGCCAACCGGCCATGGACGCCGCCGGTGATGCCCGTCCCCAGAAGCGCATCCACGACAACGTCTGCCCCGGACGCCAGGTGCGGGTGTCCATGGCGAATATCCAAGCCGAAAGCCCGCGCCATCTTGTAGCTCGCGGCGGCGTCGCCCGCGTAGTCCTCCGGGTCGGCCACCGCGTTCACCGTCACCTGTGCGCCCAGCCGCGTCTCCAGGTGCCGCGCGATTGCCAGGCCGTCGCCGCCGTTGTTGCCCTTGCCACAGACGACGGTGACCCGCTTGCCCCGCAGCGGCCCGAACCGCTCGGCCATCACCTCGACGACGCGCAGGGCGGCGTTCTCCATCAGGACGATGCCGGGGACGCCGTAGTCTCCGATTGTCCGCCGGTCCATCTCGCGCATCTGCGCGGCACTGGTGAGTTTGAGCATAGGAACCTAACCCCGCCGCCTTAAAACACCCCGGCGATGCGCGCCCGCTCGTCGCCGTCAATCGGGGGCACGTTTACAGACTGCGCATTTTCTTCCACCTGTGCCGCGGTCTTCGCCCCGACCACGACGGACGACACGGCCTGATCGTCCAGCACGAAGCGCAGGGCGGCCTGGGCCGGCGTCCGCCGCCCGTTGCGCCGCAGAAAGTCCAGCCGCGCCGCCGTCTCGGTCATGGCCGCAACATATTCCGGCGGCAGGGCGGCCCGGATGTCGCCCGCGCCGAACACGCTGTCTGCACTGTATTTGCCGGTCAGAAACCCGTTCGCCAGCGGCTCCCGCGCCAAGACACCGACCTTGAGCCGACGCGCCAGCGGCAGCAGTTCCACGGTCGCCCCCTGGTAGAACAGGCTGTAGCCGACTTCGAGCACGTCCACGGGGCAGCCCTCTTGGAGTAGCCACAGGCCGTCGGCGGGTTCGGCCACGGACACGCCGTAGAAGCGGACCTTGCCGCCACGCCGCAGAGCTTCCAGGGTCTCCCAGACGCGCCAGCGGTCCAGGTCCTGCACGGGCGGGTTCATCAGCAGGTACACGTCCAGCACTGAGCGGCGCAGGCGGGCCAGGCTCTGCTGCACGGCGTGGGCCAGGGCCAGCGGCGTCCAATCGGGTTCCAGGGTGCCGTCGGTGCGGTAGAAGTTGACGCCGCCCTTGGTGACCACGACCGGCGGCGGGCCGGGCCATTCGGACAGGACCTCACCCAGCAGCGCCTCGCCGTGCCCGTGGCCGTAGACGTCGGCCATGTCGAACAGCGTCACGCCCAGCTCCAGCGCCCGCCGCAGGGCGGCCCGCGAGGCGTCGTCGTCCGTGTCGCCGTAGGAGTTGCCCCAGGCGTTCCCGCCGGCCGCCCAGCCGCCGAAGCCGACTTCGGACACGCGCAGACCCGTCCTGCCCAGCCGCCGGATCCGCATCAGGCGGGCGACCCGAACGGCTTCTTGGCCTTCAGCTTCTCGTCCAAGCGCTTCGCCTCGGCCCGCGCCGTGAGATAGACCTTGGCGTCGAACGTCGGGAACCGCCCTCCGAGAGCCAGCGCGACATCGTCAGGCAGCTCCAGCGCCGTGATCCGACCGAGAAACTCCGGCTCCTGGCTGAAGACGGCGGGCAGGTAGAGCATCCCGGCGTCGAACAGCGTCTTGGTGTTCTGCACCGCACCGGGCGTCTGCGCGCGCAGACTGACGCCGTGGCGGAAGTTGTAAAGGCAGAGCGTCTTGTAGCGGTCCAGGGGCAACGTGATTGTTTCCTAATCTTGATGACGGGTGCGGCGCAGGCGGGCAAGGGTATTTCTCCCTTTTGCCCTCCATGCCCCACAGTATACCCACCCTGCGCCCGCTTGATTGCACCCAGGAGGGAGAAGTCGCCGCTCTGAAGAAGCAGGCCGGCGTGTCCGATAATCGCGGAAGAGCTTATGGACAACGACGACCTGCTGCTGCTCCCCTTCGCCCCCGACCTCGCCCCGCCCGCCCCGGTCGGCACACTCAGCCTGGCCGAGATACTGGCGTCGCTCTCCTACGCCCTGGACCTGACCAGCGGCCAGTCGCAGGGGCACACGGTCAGCGCCTGCCTGATCGCCCTGCGCCTGGGCGCGCTGGCCGGCATGGACAGCAAGGCGATGACCAGCCTGCACCACGCCATGCTGCTCAAAGACTCGGGCTGCTCGTCCAACGCCGCGCGCATGTTCGAGATCTACGGCAGCGACGACATCCAGGCCAAGCATGCCGCCCGCGTCGTGGACTGGAGCAACCTGATCGAGGCCGTCCGCTACGCCGCCCACCACGCGCTGCCCGAGGGCAGCCTGCTGGCGCGGGCGCGGCAGATGCTCAAGATCGCCGGCGTCGGCAACGTCACCGAACAGGTACTGGAGGCGCGCTGCACGCGCGGGGCCTCCATCGCCACGTCCCTGGGCCTGGACGCCGCCGCCGCCGACTGCATCCGCTGCCTGGACGAGCACTGGGACGGGCACGGTGCCCCCCGCCACCTCGCGGGCGCGGCCATCCCCCTGTCCGCCCGCATCGCGTGTCTCAGCCAGACCCTGGAGGTGTTCGCCAAGACGTTCGGCCTGGGGCCGGCCTACGAGATGATCCGCGCGCGCTCGGGGCGCTGGTTCGACCCCGATCTCGTGCAGGCGGCCCACGAGTTCCGGCAGGATGACGCCTTCTGGCGCTCGGTCCGCGAGACGCCCCAGGCGACGCTGCTCGGGCTGGAGCTGGGCCGGGCGCAGATGACGCCCGCGCACATCGACGGGGTCTGCGACGCCTACGCGCAGATCGTGGACGCCAAATCGGGCTTCACCGGCGAACACTCGTCGCGCGTCTGCGGGTATGCCCTGGAGATCGCCGACGGGATGGGCATCACGGGCGCGCGCCGGACGACGCTGCGGCGGGCGGCCCTGCTCCATGACATCGGCAAGCTGGCCGTGCCCAACACCATCCTCGACAAGGACGGCAAGCCGACCGAGGAGGAGTGGGCCTGCATCCGCCGGCACCCCTTCCACACGGTCCAAATCTTGGGCCAGATCACCGGCTTCGAGCGGCTGACCGCCATCGCCGGGGCGCACCACGAGCGCCTGGACGGCCGGGGCTACTTCCGGGGACTGGCGGCGGACCAGCTCGACCTGGACATGCGGATTCTGGCCGTCGCCGACGTCTTCGACGCGCTCTCCGCCGACCGGCCTTACCGCAGCGCCATGCCGCCGGACAAGGTGTTCGCCATCCTTGACAGCGAAGCCTTGAACCGCGACTGCGTCGGCGTCCTCCGCGACGCCCGCCGTCAGGGGGAGAGCATGGGTTTGGCGCGGGCGGCGTAGGGGAAGTTTGGGGTACACTACTGCCATGCCCCCTACCGAAAACCCATCCATCACACAGACCGAGCCTTCATCCGCGGAACCCTTCGCCGCCGAAGTCGCCGCCACGCCCGCCGGGCAGAAGAGCGTTTTCGTCATCTTCAACCCCGTGTCCGGCAAGAGCGACCCCGAGCAGCGCAAAAAACTGATCTCCGAGGCGCTGGCCGCGCACGGGTACACCTGCCAGTTCATCGCCACCTCGAAAGAAAAAGGTGCGAAGGCGCTGGCCGCCCAGGCCGTGCGCGACGGCGTGGACCTGCTGGCCGTCTCGGGCGGCGACGGGACCGTGATCCAGGCCATGTCCGCGCTGATCGGCACCGACATCCCCCTCGCCGTGCTGCCCGCCGGGACCGGCAACCTGCTCTCGGTCAACCTCAACATCCCCACGACCGTGCCTGACGCCGTGGACGTCGCGCTGTCGGGCCGGCCCTATGCGCTCGACATGGTGCGGACCGGCGACGGGCAGTATTTCGCCATCATGGGCGGCTTAGGGATGGACGCGCAGATGATTGCCGACGCCGACCGGGACGCCAAAAACAAGATGGGCAAGCTGGCCTACGTCTGGGCCGCGCTGAAGAACCTGCCGCGCCGCCGCGCCTTTGTCGAGATCATCCTGGACGGCAAGCCCCCCCTGCGCCGCCGGGCCAAGTCGGTCCTGCTGGCGAACATGGGCAAGATCACCGGCGGGCTGGAGGCCATGCCCACGGCCTCGCCCCAGGACGGCCTGCTCGACGTCGGCATCCTGAAGGCCGCGACCCTGGCCCACTGGCTGCACCTGATGGTCAGCGCTCTGCTGGGCCGGACGCACCGCGACCCGGCCCTCGAAGTCCACCAGGCCAAGCACGTCACCATCCGCCCCCGCCTCCCCCAGCCGGTCCAGTTCGACGGCGAGGACGCGGGCCGGATGCGCGAGCTGACCGTCGAGATCATCCCCCAGGCCGTCCGCGTCCTGGTCCCCGATGACGGCCTGATGGCCTCCGAAGAGCGCGACTGGCCCCCCGCCGTGGTCGCCGAGCGCGTCGCCAAGCGCCGCCTCGTCCTCCCCCTGCTTCTCCTGGCCCTCGCGGGCATCGGCCTCTGGCTCTGGCGTCGCCGCTAGACCCCCAGCCCCCGACAGCAACGGCAAAACGCCCGGCCATCTTCTACGGACAGGCCGGGCGTATTATCGTGATCTGCTCTGCGCTTTCTTGTGCGCCTCATAAGCTCTATCCTCTGCTTCGATTGCCTTGTCTCGCACTTCCTGCTCCTCAGACTTGGGCGATGGTCCCCTATCCGCTTTGTCGTATTGGCTCTTCGTACCAACAAAAGCACACTCTATATCAGGAATCCCTTCGTCCGGCAAAGCGCCTAGGACGCTCTTAGCAGCCCAAACCGCTGGGCCAGAACCGGCATTTTTACCAGGCGCGTCACCATCGGGAATCTTGACCAGGCCTTTCGGGGTAACGTAATAGTATTCGTCAGTTGCAAATCCTGATGCAACAGGGGTGGAAGTCTTGATGCGCCCCTTCGGGGGAAACCTGTAGAGATTATGACCATCTACAACCTGAGTAGCCGGTGCGCTCTTGACCCCATGCTCTATGATCAGCCACCCGGCATATCCTTGAGCAACTAGAACTCATCTCATAAACGGTTTGTTATAGCTCCAGAACTATTCTGGAGCCAGCACTTTGTTCACGCACCTGACCGATGACCAGTGGCAGAAGATTGAGCCGCTCCTGCCCGCCCTGCCTGTGC
>JAABUU010000086.1_pt1 | contig 178226 bp, 211 predicted proteins | sample 5559301 | NCBI WGS metagenome assembly JAABUU01 (sample SAMN10711884, study PRJNA513360) | rock metagenome | isolation source: Antarctica rocks | place: Antarctica: Victoria Land, Richard Nunatak white
CGTGCGGGCCATGGCTGCTGTGGGTACTTTTGCAGGCGCGCAGTAGATGAGTTGTTTTCTTTGGCTTTCTGGTTATGAGCTCGGAGCCTTTGAGGCAGCAAAAATAGAGCCACCCTAAATTTCTAGTGCTGGTCAAACCAGGAAGAGGCGTAGTGTGCAGGCGGTCCGGACGGACAACGAGCCAATGGACGCCTGTATAACTAGGCCCTGCTGACGACCTTACGATATTATAGCACACACACTCTCAGCACGACTACACCTGCGCCGTTGTGCATTCACAGGCATAAGTCTTAGCGCATCAGCAGTCTGCAGCTCATCTCACCTCTAGCAACCAAGTCCACCAGCAGCGCTTACCATGTCGGGTCGCGGCAAGGGCGGCAAGGGCCTGGGCAAGGGTGGCGCCAAGCGCCACCGCAAGGTGCTGCGTGACAACATCCAGGGTGCGCGCGCCTTGCCGGCCCTGCCTGGAGGCTTGCTGCGCTCGCGCTCTGTATCTTGTTCACCAAATTCAGCGCCGCTGACCCGCCAGCGACGCCCCGCAGGCATCACCAAGCCGGCCATTCGGCGCCTGGCGCGCCGCGGCGGCGTCAAGCGCATCAGCGGCCTCATCTACGAGGAGACGCGTGGCGTGCTCAAGGTGTTCCTGGAGAACGTGATCCGCGACGCGGTCACCTACACCGAGCACGCGCGCCGCAAGACGGTCACCGCATTCGACGTCGTGTACGCGCTCAAGCGCCAGGGCCGCACGCTGTACGGCTTTGGTGGCTAGGCTCGCACTGAGCCTGCTGCCAAGCACAACCCCACCGGTGTTTATGAACACCACCCCAGGCGCTGGAAGCCATGCCGTGTCTGTCACGCACTGCTGGCGGAGCGCTCCGACTGTCTTACTCACCTCCCTGCTGCTCTGGAATGCGCCCATATGTAGCCTATAGCTTAAAGTCAATCTTCTAACAAAGAGACAAGTAGGCCAGTGTCCTGCAACATCTGAAGCTGGCCCTATCAAGCACAACAGACTTGAAAGTACAAGGCACAGCCAGACGCATGTTCTTCCTGAAAGCGCCATGTGCTGGTTTAGCGTCCTTGCAAATCGCACCAGGACTGTTACACTCAGGCATGCCAAGCAGGAGCATTGCTCTCACCTCTGGGGTCCTAGGTCTGCTTACTCTTGCGGCAGTGTAATGCATGGCCTCTGCTTGACGACAGTGCAAAGGTGGGCTGCAGCACATCAGCCCCCTACTGGGCATGTTCTGCTTTGTGTGTCTACAACCATCAGTGGCTAGTAGTGCTTGCCTGCTGCAGTCTTGCAACAGCGCAGTGCATTTCGTAGCCCGGTGTTGGGCTGCGCTTGTGAAGGCGTGCAGCTGGCTGACACACAGATGACTGCCACACGACCTCTCAGCTATGACAGCCCTGCGCATGCACTCTTCTGCACAGCATAGCACTCCCAGCTGCACAGCATAATGAAGCATATGACAGAACGGTACAGAAGTATACATTTAGCTGGGCTCCAAGCCGTGTGGTGGTGTTGAATAAACACCGGTGGTTTGAGGCTTGGTCAGGCGCTCCAGCGCGAGCGTCAGCGCTCACGCGGACGTGAACTTGGTCACCGCCTTGGTGCCCTCCGACACGGCGTGCTTGGCCAGCTCGCCGGGCAGGATGAGGCGCACGGAGGTCTGGATCTCGCGGCTGGTCACCGTGGGCTTCTTGTTGTAGCGCGCCAGCTGCGCGGTCTCGGTCGCAATCTTCTCGAAGATGTCGTTGATGAACGAGTTCAGGATCGACATCGCCTTGGAGCTGATGCCGGTGTCGGGGTGCACCTGGCGGCGGCGCGCGGCGCGTCAGCGGCGTCGAGTCTTTCTTGCATAGATCCATCAGCAGAAGCAGTGTTTCCGTGCATAGCCGCAGCACAGGCACTTGCGCTACACAGCCGCAGCACGGGGATTTGCTCACAAAGAACCTGGCTCAGGCAAAGCATGGAGCGCGCACCTGCTTCAGGACCTTGTAGATGTAGATCTTGTACGTCTCAGCCTTGGCCAGCTTGCGCTTCTTGGCGGCGGCGCTGCTGGTGGACTTGGCCACCTTCTTGGCGGGCTTCTTCTCAGCCTTGGGCGCCATTGCAGCGGGAGTTCGCTTTAGACTATCGACGCAGGCTGGAGCAGCGGGTGGAGGTGCTAAAAGTGTTGTGGCAATCACAATCCAGCAACAACATCAAGCCAGACCCTGGTCCCGCCCTCGCTGCCGGGCGGCCAATCGCGCCGCCTTTTCGCTTGGGAATGAGTTAAACGGCCGCTCATTGGCCCGGGCCGTGCAAATTTCCTGCATGACCTGCGCAGCTGACCGTTTGTGTCACAAATTTGCGCAGCGATCAGCATCAGCTACTTCCCCAGCACAGACCAGCTGCCCTCCTCCAAAACGAACAAGCCAGCAGCCATGTCCGGGCGCGGCAAGGGCAAGACCGCCAAGAAGGCCGTGAGCCGCTCGTCCAAGGCCGGGCTGCAGTTCCCGGTGGGCCGCATTGCGCGCTACCTCAAGAAGGGCAAGGTGCGCCGCCTGGGTGCTTGCTGCCTGCTGTGTATATAGCAAGATGGGAGCACCTGGCCCGCATCTTGCTGGCCATCCCTGGGTCAACAGGCTCTTGCAGACTTGACCTGACCCTTTATCCTCATGTGCGCGCAGTACGCCACGCGCGTGGGCGCTGGCGCGCCGGTGTACCTGGCCGCCGTGCTGGAGTACCTGGCGGCCGAGATCCTGGAGCTGGCCGGCAACGCGGCGCGCGACAACAAGAAGACGCGCATCGTGCCGCGCCACATCCAGCTCGCCGTGCGCAACGATGAGGAGCTGTCCAAGCTGCTGTCGGGCGTGACCATCGCAGCCGGCGGCGTGCTGCCCAACATCCACTCCGTTCTCCTGCCCAAGAAGACCTCTAAGAAGGACGCGGAGTAAGCGCTCGCGCACGCCACTCAAGACATCCAACCGGTGTTTCCTAAACACCACCATGCGCTCGGGAAGCAGTTGGGCCCTCGCACAAGCTCTTGCCTCTCATCACTCTGATCAGCGCTTCTGCCATGAGCAGCATCAGCTTGCCAGCAGCGCAAGGCATCACGTCCTGCCAGGACTGTGTAGCAGGCCCTGCACCGGCTTTATTCTAGCCAGAGTGTTGAAGTGGACGTGCTTCAAAGACAGGCAGGCTGCTTGTTGAACCAGCCTCCAAGTGGACGTCATTGAGAGTCACAGCTGTGCGGCTTCACATCATCACCACTTACAGCCACTGGGGCGCAGGCGAGCCGTGGTGATGTATGAGCTTCCACTGCCCATGCTGCTTCTCAAACACGTTGGTCGCAACCACCCTGCGAGCCCGCAGCAGCAGAGCGTCTCAGCGTGCTCACAGTCACTTGTTACGCCTGCCGTGGAAACCCAGCAGGCGCAAGCGCGCTGCAGGTCTGCAGCCGCTGCGAGTCCCCGCACAGGCCCCCACCAAGGCTGACGGTGCAGTGCAGCCTCCCTTCTGGCAAACAGCGGCGTGGGAGCAGCACTTGCGCCCGCGTGTGCCCTGACTGTCTCCACACTGTCACACGGGCCAGGGCCGCGCACCTGCCGCGCGTGTCAGAGGCATCGATGACCTCCACGCACGTCACGACCGCCTCGGTGTCGCCGGCAAACACGCGCACGTCCTCCAGCTCAAAGCGCATGTAGCCGTCGCTGGTTCCGAGCATCAGTTTCCAGCTCTCCATCACCTGTTCGGGCAGGCCCAGCAGTGCCTGTCAGGTGTGTTCCGCGGTCGCGGCGGGGTGCGCTGCCTGGGCACCCAGGGGGGCGAGCGCCGGCAAAATGAGCAGCCTGGGGCAGAAGGCCGTACAGCTGCACATACATGCATGGCCAGTCCGCAGCAAGTCATGGGCTGGTGCACGGGCGCACGTGTTCCCGCCCCGCGACGCACGCGGACACCGGGTGGATGCACTGCACGTGCTCGCCCTCGCCCCACACCTCGTCCATGGCCTGCGCGGGCGCGCCGCACGCGCGCCCATGAGCCCGGCCAGTCACGGCGACAAGCACCTACCCACAGCGAGCAGTGACGAGCGCGTACCCGCAGGGAGCAGTGACGAGCGCCTACCCACAGGGAGCAGTGACGAGCGCCTACCCACAGCGAGCAGTGCCGGCCGCGACGCGGGAGGCACGCGCCTGAAGGCTGCAGCGCCGGAACGCGTCATAGAACCGGCGGTTGGCCTCCTCCACGGCCAGCCGGCTGTCGGCGCGCTTCCGCCTGCCGCACGGCGCCCCGCCCTGAGCTCTGGGCGCGCGAGCAGGCTGCTTGCCTGCGCCGGAGGGCTGCCGCCGCGGCGCTCACGTGATCTTGTCCCGCAGGTCTGCCGCCGCCTCGTAGTTTTCTCGCGCTACCTCCTCATCCAGGCGCTCCTGCAGCTCCGCCAGGGACGCCTCCGCTTCGCTGGACGCCTGCACGGCGCAGTGCACTCGCCGCCGCGCTCGCCTGCGCGCAAACCTGTTCCTCACAAGCACGGCGGCGCATCCGTATGGGCGTCAAGAGGCAGGCCCGGACACCAACATGTTGACAACACAACATGAAAATAATGATGGAGCGGCGCACGCACCTTTCCGAGCAGCCCCACCTGCATGGGACACATGGCCACAGAGGGTGCCGTGTGCACTGGGCGTCCAGCCGCGTTGCCCAGGCCCGGCAAGGAGGCGCCCGAAGGGCGCGGACTGCGCTGGAGCCCTGCACCGCGAGCATGTGCCTTCCGCTGCCGCTGCGTAGCTCAGGCCGATTTGCTCTGCTCTGGCTGGGCTGCCAGCTCAGCCCAGCTGTAGCCGAGCAACAGGGTCTGGCCAAACCAAGGAGCAAGCTCGCTGGAGAGTACAGGCAGGGCCTGCAGGCCGGATGCTCTTCCTGGTCCGGTGAATGCCGCAGAGTGGCGCAGGATGAGCGCCGTGCAGGAGACGCCCCACTGGGCGGTGCGGGTTGCACAGCTGTGCGAGTTGCCCCAACTTGCTAGACACCCTCTGCTTCCCGAGCCTGCAAACCACTGTGCGGCGCTGCTGGCTGTGCAGGACGTCTTCGCCGCCCACCGGGCAGCAGGCTGGCGCTTTGAGGAGCTCGAGGACGCGACACAGGCTAGCAGCGGCAGGCAAGGCTCGCAGTGCCTGGGCTCCCCCCTCCTGGCACGAGCTGCGCACTCTAACTCTCCCAGGTTCGCAGCAACGCCAAGCCATCCGCTGACGTACTCTGGTGGGCCAGGAAGCGCAAGCGCGGACGGCTGTCCCGAGGCGCCCACAGCGGAGTCACAGCGGAGGCGCCGCCCGCGCCTGCGCCTCTGGCCACGCCGCCGCCCAAGGTGGCCACTCCGGAGCATGCAGTGGTGCCCCGCGCTCGGGGCTTCCAGCTGCGTGACCGTCTGGTCGTGGCGTCCTTACCTGACGGTCCCAGACAACGCGCTGCGCTAGGACCCAATGCTCAAGGCCCTGCCATGCAGCCACTGTAGGCCGCACCGCCGTCTTGGCGACGTGTAGCCGAAGCAGCCTGCTGTCATTGTGATGTAGGGAAGCAGGCAGGCGCAGAGACGCACAACCCGAGCGTATGCAGGGCCTGGCGGCGCGGCTGCACGCGTACGGGCTGGCCACAGCGCCGGACGCGTGCGCGCTCTGGGGCGTCGAGGGCAGCCCGGCGCTGCCGCCGGAGCCGGCCGCGCGGCGCGTCTGCGTGCTGCTGTGGCAGCTGCTGACCGGCGTCTCTGCCGCGCGGTGCGGGCCGCTGCAAGTGACCCGGCAGCGCTGAAAAGCCTGCCAGTCAACGCTTTTTTTTCTCGCGTGGGCGGCAGATTGGGACGCTCCCTGCGGCCCCACGCCCGCCGTGACTGCAGCTGACCGGCGCTCTTGCCGCATAACACCGCACGGGCTGCGTACATTGCTGGTGCTGAGAGGCAGCTTCGCATCCAAGCAGGATGTTGTTGCAGCCCTGACGGGCGTGCCGTAGTAGTTAGCCAGGCTGCAGGGGCGCATGTGAAGCAGGCCATGTCCGTGCCTGCATGCTGTGAGTTTGCTGGAGGAGCAGTGCATCACAGGGCTCCGCTCTGCTGCGAAAACGGCTGCGAGTTTGGGGACCCTTTCCGTGTCCAAGCCGAACCACTCTCTCCTGGTGCCCCATGCGATGGGGGAGCAAGTCCCGTGAACGCGCACAGCGCGCAGGCTGGCGGCGGCTGTGCTGCTGGACGCGCGCTGGGCGCGCGCGACGCTGGCGGCGGTGCAGGCCGCCGCCGAGCAGCTGCGCGGCGCAATAGTGCCGGACGGCCACGCGCGGGGCGCCTCAGCAAAGCCTGCGGTTAGGTTGGTGCACATCCACTTATGTTATACAAACCTGTGCGGGATAATTGTGCTGCGACGATGCTGAGACCTGCGTGTGGCCAAGCCCTGGCGCCAGCTAATGCAGCTGCAGCGCTTCCGTGATGTGTCTAATGCATTGGGCGGCGCGCTCGTGCGCAGGGCGGCGGCCGCGCTGGCAGCGGGCCTGGAGGCGCACGTGCGCCTGGCGCGGCAGCGGTGCCCTGCCGCAGGCGCGCAGCTCACGCCCGAGCAGGCGGTGCTGGTGCGCCCGCCTGCTGGCGCGCACGGGGCTGCGGCGTGATCGGCGCTGACACACGCGCCGCGCGCGTGCCCGACTGCGCCCCGTGACTGGGCCTTTGCACAGGTTGCGAGGGAGCCGCCGCCACAGAGCAGCCGCGCCTCTGCCCCGCCTGCCCGCCTAGGCCTGCGGCCCAGCAGGCGGACGTTGATCTGCACTTGCTGCTCCTCCAGAACACCAGAACCCACGGCCTAGTGCCCACATGGAGCCCTAACCTATCTGGGAACCCTGACCTATCTTTTCCCCCAGGTTCCGTGGCCTGTCCCCTACTGGAGCCCAGCTCCAGCTCCAAGCGCCCCGCCCGCGCGCAGGCGGCGGTCGCGCTGGACAGCGCATACAACGCGCTGCTGGAGCACGCGCTGTCTCCTACCCTGGTCCCCAGTCCCGTGGCCTGTCTCCCAGCCTCCAGGTGCCGCGTGCGCGAGCAGGTGGCGGGGCGCTGGACGGCGCGTCAAACTACGCGCTGGTCTGCTGTTTCTGTGGCCTGGCCCCCACTGGATGGATGGATGGGTGGAGCTCCCAGCTGAGAGCGCCACGCGTGCGTGCAGGCGGCGGCGGCGCTGGACGGCGCGTACTACGCGCTGCTGGAGCACGCGCTGTGCTGCGGCTGGGCCGCGCCGGCCGTGCCGCCGCCGCACGCCTGGTTCCCCGCATTTGCCGCCGCGCACCCGGGTGCGCCCGCGCGCGCGCCCCCGCGGCGCGCCCTGCCTCCAAAAACTGCAGCATGATGAGCCTGTCTGCCAGCTGGCTGTCAATGGATTCCCCTTCTTCGCTGGTCTGCTGCCACACACTGCGCCGGCGTCCCAGACGAGTTGGGGGGGTCCCTGTACAGATGCGCAAACTCAGCCGACGTGCGGTCTCAGCGCGCAGGGAACGCCGCCGCGGCCGCGCAGCTGCTGCAGGCGCATGGGCTGGCGCAGCACGTCGCGGAGGTGTGGGGCCTGCGGCGCAGGCCGGGCGGGCCGCTGCGGCTGCCGCGCACGGCCGCGCGCGCCAACCCGCTGCTGGCCGTGCTGGTCTCGCGCTTCCAAGAGGGCGCCCGGCTGCTGCACGCCCTGGGTGAGCTCTCCCTGTCTCCCATGCGGGACTGGATGAGCGGGAGCGTTCTAGGCAGCGTGCCCCTGGACCTGTGCTCTAGCCTCTGCATGACACTGCCTCAGTCCATGCCACAGGTCCAGGCAAGGCCACAAGGCGGCGCTGACGACCGCGCTGCTGGCAGCCCTGGCTGCCGAGGCCACAACGCTCGCCTGCTGTTGGGCGGCCCCCCGCTGCAGCCAGTGTTGACAAAAACGACCCTGCAACCGCAGGCTCCGGAGCGCGCGGCGAGCTGGACGCGTGCGCCACGTGGGCGCCGCCTGGCGAGCCTGCTAAGGAAGCCCTAATCCTACCCATGGAGCGCCCCGCGGCAGCGCGCTCGCGGCGCGAGGGGAGAGGGCCACGCGGGGCGCGCTCCGGCGCGGGCGCGGGGCCGAGGGCAGCGTGCGGCCGCCGGGGCGCGGGCGGCGGGAACGGGCCGGCCGCGCTCGCATCGGGCGGCAGCAGCGAAACATCGGACAGCGGCAGCTACGTGACCTCCGCCGGCGATGACTCGGACGCGTCCAGCAGCGGCTCCGAGCGCTGCGCTCCCCTTGTCGCGGACCCTGGTGGCTACGCAGCTCGCGCCGGCGCGGGGTGCAGCCGGGGCAGTGCCCTTAAACAGGCGGGCGCGCGACTCGTGCGCGGAGACGCCAACGGGCGTTGCCGCGCCCTTGGACAGCCGTCGCCGCCTGGGCACAGCCCCGCAGCCGGCGCTGGCCGCGGCGCCGGCCCGCAGCCCTGGCCGGCGCACGCGGCGCTGCGCGCCTGGCGCGAGGCCGGCCGCGAGTGCCACTTCTACGCGTACGCACCGCCGACCGCGGCGGCGCTGGCCGCGCTGGCCGCACGCGCGCCGCTCGTGGAGGTGGGTGCGGGGACGGGCTACTGGGCGCGCTGCCTGCGCGGCGGCGGCGCGGCCGTGGCGGCCTACGACGCGGCGCCGCCGGGGCCGCGCGGCGCCGCCAACGCGTACCACGGCCGCGTGCCGGCCGTGTCGCAGGCGCGCATAAGGAGAGGGTAGGGTATCCTTACCCTCCCTACCCCCCCCTTTGCGGCCAGCCACCTGCCACTCCAATGGTCACTGCGTGAAGCAAACCACGTGAACGCAGGACCAGGTCTCGAGCTGCCTGCCTGGCCGCACTGCGCTGCGCGCTTGCCTCGGCCCGCTCGCAGCACGCCGCGTGCGGGCCCCCTCCCTTGCGCGCGGCCATCATCGGCATGTGTGGACACGATGTCTGTGCAGGCGCTTCATGCAGTCCTGGCCGTGCTGAGAGTAATAGGCATGTGCTCATAGTATACGCACGTCCGTGCGATGCGATGCCCGCGGGGCCAGGGCTGTGGAGGATCGAGCGCTTGGCGCCAGTGTGGTCTCTCGTGCTGCGCTCAGGTGGCGCTGGGCGGACCGCGGCGAGCCGCAGCGCATCCGGACCATGCGCTGCTGCTGTGCTACCCGCCGCCTGACGACCCCGTGGCCGAGGACTGCTTGCGCCTGTTCAGGTGGGGCGGCTCGCGCGGCCAAGGATGCTCTGCAGCGCACAGGCATGGTTAAGGAAACCTACCTGCGGCGTGCGCAGGCGGCTCGCTCTGCTGTTGTGCCGTCACACAGCCCCCATCTCATGCTGTGTGTTCTCGCAGCTCAGTGCACGCCATGTAAGGCGCGCAATGGCACGCCCAATGCGAGCCTGCCAGCGACACGGCGAGCGCGGCGCCGCAGGGGCGCGTGCGTGTGCGTCATCGGCGAGCCGCCCGGCGGCGACACCGGCACGCGCGCGTTTGCCGGCGCGCTGGCAGCCGGCTTCCGGCTGGTGCAGCGCCTGCCGCTGCCCAACTGGTCCGACACCGCGCACGACCTCACAATCTGGGAGCGCCGGCGCCCGGCGCCCTGCCCCGGCCCGGGGCGGGAGCCAGGCGACCTGTGTGAGACTCCTTTAGACGGCACCTCGGAGGCCGTGGCGCCCAGGGACGGGCGGCCCTCCGCGCTGCCTGCCCTGGAATGTGCGGCGTGCGGCGGCGGCGCCCACGGCGGCGGCGGCGGCGGGACGCGGGGCGGCACTGTGGCGCGCGGCGGTGCGCGTGCGCCTGCAGCACAGGAGCGCGGCGCTGCCGGCGCCAGGAAGCGGCGGCGTGGTCTGCAAGCCGCGGCAGGGCCCGGCCCGGCAGCGGCCCTCCGGTGTCGCTGGTGCCGAGACATTTTCTGCTCGCTGGCGTGCGTGCGCGCGGGCGCGGCGGCGCACGCCGCGCGCCACGCCCTGCGCCTGCTATTCTTCGCGCGCCGCAGCATGGTGGAGCCGTCGGACTATGAGCCCATGGACGCCGCGTGAGCGTCCCGGCCGGGCGTCCAGGCTGTGTGCTGGTCTGCATGGTTATTTGCACCATGCATGCGAACTGGCCTTGTGCAAGCACGGCGTCTGCGTGTCCATGTATGGGTTTTGACTGGCTCGTGCGTGCACATGTGTTCCATCCTGGTTCAACACTGACACAAAACGATGCTAAGCCATGATTGTAACAGCCTCTCGGCGCAAGTAGGGCTGTTGACATCCCATCTGTATTTTTGCAATTATTTGCAAAAAGGAGAAGGTGGTTGTCGTACACACTGAAAGTACTCAGTTCAAAGAGACAAGGCCAGCTTCAGCTTACTAGTCCTTCACTTTGCACCAGCACCAAAGTCTGGAGACTAGAAAATCAGCTTTGTTTCTGCACTCCCAAAGGCCGCTTCTCTTGTGAGCTAGGAGTGCTCGCAGCACAGACGCAGGAGAGCCTGGCGCTTGTAGAGGACAGGCAGTGTGTGGGGGCGGGCGCCTTGCGGGACTGTGCGCTCCCCAAGCTGGGCGACCGCGCGGCTGGAGCAGCCCAGACAGGCCAGCGCTCGGGAGGGCAGCACTCTGGAGCAGGCTGTGTAGCATAGCACCACAGAATGGAGGCCGACGCCGTGCAGAACTACGTGCTGGCCGAGCTGGTCGACCGCGCGGCCGACAAGCGGCGCCTGGACATTGAGCCGGACGTGCTGGCGCAGATCAAGGCGCTGTGCAGGGCGCGCGAGGACAACGCGGCCGCCGCAGCCGACCTGCTCCTAGACCACCTCAAGGCCAACGACGCGCAGGTGTAGTGACGTTGGAGCAGCAACGCCGAGCAAGCGTGTCTGCTGAGCAGCGCATTGGTGCTGCCAGGGAGTGCTTGCGCAGCCGGACGTGTGCCGGCTTGCGTACAGAGAATGCTGTGTCTGTGCGCAAGTGTCTGTGTGTCTCCAGGCAGGCTTGCTTGGCGGGTACCAAGAGCTCTGGTGTGTTACTTGAAAGCTCCTGCGCACAGGCAGCGCTCTGTCAAGGCAGCTCACAGTGCGGGGGCGGCGTTTCCAGTGTGCGGGGCGGGGCTGGCTGCACGCCGCGCCTGGCGCGGCCGCCCGGCGGTTGCCATGGCTGGGTCCTTGGGTGCAACTTGCACGGGGGTGGCGCGGCGCGAGAGCGCGGCTGCACGCATTGGCGCTGTGCGAGGTGCTGCTGCCGCGCAGCCGCGCGTTGCGCACGGGTTTAGCAGGGGTGGGTGGCGCGGCGCGCAGGCGCGGCTGCACGCGCTGGCGCTGTGCGAGGCGCTGCTGCCGCGCAGCCGCGCGTTCCGCGGCCGCCTGGCGGAGCACTTCCCGCTCTTCCTGGAGCGCGCGGTCGGCTTCCGCGCGGCGCGGCCGCTGCCGGCGCCGGCGGATGTGGCGGCGCAGCTGCGCGAGCGCGCGCTGGCCGCCACCGAGCGCTGGGCCGAGGACCACGGCGCGCATTACCAGCAGGCGCGCCAGCCGCGCCGCTAAGCGCATGACAGCAAGCGCTGAGCTAAAAGGCAGTGGAGGCATGTCGCAAACCTGCCCTGTGGTCGGGTGCGCCTGAGCTACCGTCGAGTGACTGCGGAAAGGTAGCCCTGTCAGATGAAGTGACGCAGACTGCTCTGACGTATTATTGCCTTGACCAAGCCACATCGGAGTTGCCCTGGCGTGGGCTCCACGACGTGCTGCGGCTCGCCGCCGCCATCCTTGCGCCTTAGCTCTTATAGCAGTGAACTGCGCGTGTGCCTCTGGCTAGCATAGCCGGCGCATGGCTGAGCGACCTGCAGCCGCACCTCACAGCCGCAAACACCGGGTGCGCTCAGATCCGGCTGGGCATGCGGTACCTGCGCGACGTGCTGAAGCTGCGCTTCCCCGAGCTGCGCGCGCGCGCGGCGGCGGCCGCCGCGGCGGCCGAGGAGCGCGAGGCGCGCTGCCCCGGTGGCGCCTTTGGGTTGGGCCACTTGCATTGGGATCATCTGCAGGGTGAGGCGATGGCTCGCACGGCGCTGCTGTCTTCTGCAGGGACGCCGCCCGTGCGCACTCGAGGAGAGTGTCATTATTAGCGCATGCAGCGTCCTGCCTGGAGCAGGTCTGCGCCCAATTAGGTGCGTCGCCAGGCCTTTTTGACAGATCGCCTTCCCCGCGTGCGCGCGCAGCGGCGCGCGCGGGAGCTCGTGCAGCAGAAGTACGCGCGCATCGCTGCCGATTTTGCGTCCGGCGCCGCCGACATCTCCTCGGTGCTCGACGAGATTGTGCGCGCCCTGCGGGCGGCGCTGCACACGCCACGCGCGAGATTGCAAAGTATGTTGCATGCATGAAGGCTGCATGATTTGCACTTGTACATGGAACGTCACATACTGTTGGCAACCAAGGTTTCCCTGTCTGCTTGGTTGAGCTGGGGCGCTATGTTGAGGTGGGTGTGATGGCGGCGCCCGCTCGGCAAGAGCTGTTGCCCAGCCGGCCACTATCCCAAGAATACGCCCACTATCCTAAGAACGCGTGCGGGTCACAGCCGCATGGGCCGTTCACAAGCGCGCGTCGGCAGGAGGAGGGCTTCCGGGCGCTGGAGGGCCGCGGCGTGCCAGCCGCGCCGGCCGCCGGCGCCGCCGCGCCGGAGCCCGACGGCGAGGAGTGGGAGGACGTGGCGGAGGCCGGCGGCGCGCCAGGCGGCGCCGCGGCTGCGGCTGCAAGCGAGGCGAAAGGAGATGGAGAAGAAGAGGGTGAAGGCAAAGGTGAAGAAGAAGAGGAGGAGGTGGAGGGCCTGGCGGCGTACGCGCGAGAGGAGCCGCCCGACGCGCTGCTCGCGGCGGCGGCCGCCGGCGCGGCGGGGGACCGGGGGGATCCGGGCCCAGGGCCCACCGGCGCCGGCTGGGCGGCGGCGGACCCGGCGGTCGCGCGCGTGCTGCGCGAGCTGGGCCGCGTGGCCGCGCACCGGCACCTGCCGGCCGTGCGCGACTGGCTGCGCGTGCTGGTCAAGGCGCGCGCCGGGCCCGCCTGCCTAGCTGCTGACAGACGCTCTGTCGCAACAAAAAATCACACGTAGCTGCCGGGGAGCTGGTTATCTGCCCTGCACACCGCATTCGCTGGCCAGCACGGCGCGCGCCTTAACGCACATCGGTGCGCATTGAGCCAAAAGCTCAAGCGTAGATCACTTTTGGGGTGCTCTGCGTGGCTGAGCAAGGCCGCCAGGCGCAAACAGACGAAGAGCAACTGGGCATCAGAGCTGCCGGGCAAGCAGCCAAGTCGCAGCGCCCTTCCCCCCCTTCACATTGATGGCGCGCGGCAGGCGGACGTAGGTGAGCCGGGCAGCGCCGCGCACGCGCGCCGTGAGCGTCTGCTGCGCGCCTGCATCTTGCTGCGCGACCGCCTGGCCGCGGCCGCCGCGCGCGTCGACGCCGCGGCGCCCGCGCTCGACGCCGCCTGCGACGCCGCCTGCGATGCAGCCGCGAGCCCCGGCGCTGGCCCCGGCGCCGGCCCTGGGCCGGCTGCGCCGGGCGCACGCGCGCGCGCGTCGGACGCGCGCATGGCCGCGGTCTTCGGCAGCAGCAGCGACGATGACTCTGACGCAGAGCGGGCCGATGCAGAGGGGGCCGGAGCGGGGCCGCAGGGCCGCGGCAGGGCTGCGGCTAGCACGGCGGCCAGCACCAGAGCCGGCGCACCCTCTGGCTCCAATCCGAGCGGCCGGGCAGCGCCCGCCCCGGCTGAGGCCTCGCGCAGACTCAGGGTCGCGGGGCCGGGCCGCCCCGCCAGGGCTGTCAGGGTCGACGCGCCGCCGATGCCGATCGTCGACCCCACAGAACGCCCGCGCTCGGCGGCGGCGGCGGCCCCGGCGGGCGGCGGGCCCGCCGCCGGGGCGGCGCAACCTGGAAGGGTTCCGGAGCCTGGCGAGCGCGCGGGCGGGGCCGCGGGGCGCGCGGCGCTGCCGCCCACAGTCAAGCAGAAGCTGCTGCAGAGCGTGCGCGCCCTGGCCGCGCCGCCCCTGCGCGGCTGCCACCTGGCATGCTGGGACATGACGTGAGGGGCACCAGGTTGTCCAGCATAAAGTGTTCGGCAGACGGTGTGCAAGGTGACCGCGAGGTGTGCAGCTGTGTGGCGCCATGCGAGTAGGGCAGGTTAAGGCTTACCGGCTCAGGCCGCAGCCCTGACAGCCTGTGGCCCGTGTGACAGGCGCCCGTGCTGCCCGATGGCGCGCACCTGCACTACTGGGACTCCAACGCGGCCGCGCTCGTCAACCAGCGCGGCATGGAGATCAACAACCACTGGTGCCGCCCGCCAGCGCTGGCTCTGCCCCTCTGTGTTTAGGGTAGGGTAATTATACCCTACATTTACCCTTGCACTGTGCGGAGTACTGCTTCCCTACCAAATGAAGAAGGCGAGGAGGTGGCCGGAGCGCTGGGGGGCAGCGCTCGGTCTGCGCGTGCCGGCGAGGCAGCGTCGTGGCAGAGTCGGCTCGGGCATGCGCTGTGGGTGCCCGCCGAGCCGTGCCACCCTGGCGCGCGCGCCTACCTGCGAGCCCTGGCAAGCTGCCCTTGCTTGCTGCGCCGGCCGGGGCCGTGAGACGGGGGCGCGGGCGGCAGGGGCGCGGTAGACTCGCACGTCACGCTGGGCGCGCAGCGCCTCGCGGAGCTCTTCGGCCAGCGCGCCTCCTTCTACGTGCCGGCCGTGCAGGCGCGGGGCTCCCTACCCTACCCTATGCGGGGCTTCCAGGCCCGGGAGCCTGCCAGCGCGCCTCCTTTACGTGCCGGCCGTGCAGGTGCGGGGCTCCCAGGCCCGGGAGCCTGCCAGCCCGCTCTCTGGGCTCTGGCCCGGCTAGGCGCTGTGCCGGCTTGCGCAGGCCCGTTGCGGCAGGCTGCTGGCCCCATGCCGCCTGTTGCGTGACCTGTGAGCCCATCAGGGTTGGTCCGGGCGTGTGGACGCGCCTGGACCGTGATGGCCACCGTTGCGTCGCGGGCGGGCTGTGCCTAGGAGGCACGTACGCTGTGCAGGGATTGCGCTGACGTGTGAGCTGAGAGCGCGCAGAACAAGCCCATTGCGCTGCCTGGCGCAGCCGCGTCCGCGCCAGCGCCCGCGCCCGCGCCCGCGCAGCAGGCGCAGACACCGCAGCGGCCGCCGGCCGCCGAGGCGCCCGCGCGCCCCGCGGCGCCGCGCGTGACCCAGATCGGGCTCGACCCGCTGCGGAGCCTCACGGGGGGCAGGCCGGGCGCGGCGGCGCGCGCCGCCTCCGCGGGGCCAGGCGTGCAGCCGCCGCTCTTGGGCGCCAGGTTAGCCGACGCCAGGTCAGGCGGCGACGCAGCGCACGCCGTCACCACGCCAGCCTCGCGCGCCCGCGCAGACTCAGCGCCGGCGGACAGCGGCGCCGCTCTGGAGCCGCGAGCGGGGGCGCCAGCTGAGGCCGCAGCCGCACCGGCAGCTCCTGCAGCTCACAGCGCGAACCCAGGCGGGCCCGGGGGGCGGCCAGCGCCCGCCGCCAGCGCCGCCGCGCCGCAGCACCCGCCAGGCTCCAGCGCGGCGCCCGCCGCGCTGCCCGGCGCGGGCGCGCACGATGCAGCGGCTGCGCCCGCGGCGGCAGCAGCGCCTGGAGCGGCAGCGCGCATGCCTGGCAGGACGGCAGCGCCAGCCGCAGCGGCGGCAGCGGGCGCCGCGCAGGGCCCCGGCGCGTCCGCGCGCGGCGCCGCGCGGCCGGAGCGCCCGGCCGGGGCCAGGCCCGGGGGCAGGGCTGGGGCCGGGGCCGGGTCGGAGCGCGCGTCGGCGACGCAGGCGGCTGCGGACCGCGCGCACAATGCGGCGGTGCTCGCGGGCGCGGCCGGCGATGAGGCGTATGCGCGGCACGTGGCGGAGGAGCAGGCCGCGCAGGTGCGGGCGCGGGCGCCACCGCCCACCTGCTTGAGATGCACGTCACGCTGCTGGCCCCCACCGGCCGGCGCTCGTGCGCGCTGATCGGCACCAGCACGCAAGCGCCGCTCAGGAGCACGCAAGCGGAGCACCCTGCGGTTATGGCCCAGCGCTGCTGCTGCTGCGGGTGGCAGTAGTGCAAGCGCGTAGCCTGGTTTAGCAGCCTGTGCAGCTCCTGTGCCGGCGGGGTAGCACCGGGCGTGGTGTGGCGGGCTGCGCCGCGAATGCGCCGCGCCGCCGGCCGGCGACAGCCGCGCCGCCTGAACCGGCTCAGACGCTGTGCCGCTGGACAGGCCGCGGGCGGGCGCGGGCGCGGGCGCAAGCGCAAGGGCACCGTGGTGCAGCGCCTGGCGCGCAAGCTGCTGAGCGGCCGCGCGCGCGACGCGGCGACCGGCGAGATGCTGGAGGCCGAGACAGCCGCGCAGGCCGCGCTGCACTCCAACCGCTGGGAGGAGCGCTGAGCCCGACGGCGCGGCGCGGCGGCTGCCCGGCGCCGCGGCGCCGCCGCTACCAACAGGCGGACTGCGCGCATGTACACTATGTGTGTAAATTTGAAGACTATTTTACTGCTCTTCAGGCAGTATGTCATGCAAGCGCTGGGCTGTTGGAGCGGACATGACACGGCTGTGGCGTAGCTGCGGCATAGCCTTCCCTAATTTCCTTTGGGTGCTGCCAATCAGCTGCGAGAGCGCTCTCACTGTGAAAGTTTCACATGTTGTCACCCTGCTCTGTGTGTCTGAAGCTGCAGTGTCAGTGCGCGCATGTCTGTTTGCAGCCTGCATGGCATGTGGCATGTGACCAAGCCCTCCAGCCTTTCAGGATGTAGAGGGACCCTGTTGGCCGCTGCTGTGGCAAAGTGGCAGGGTGGTGTTTACTGCGCGCATGCAGGAAAAGCCCACCTGGTGTAGAAATGTGGTGCATGCAGGTGCAACAGCATGCAGGCTTATCTCAGGGCACTGATCTGCATAAAAATAGATCCCGCGCCTTGAACACCATCCTTTTTATTTGTGTATGCGCAATATGCATGCGCGCTCCACTTTGCGCTTGGCTGACTTGCTCTATACATACTCATATAATACTCAAGTGCTCGAAAGGCAGCCATCTGGGTACCGCGCAGCTCATTGTGTCTGTCTTCTGGCGGCAAGCGTGTCCACAACAGCTGCCCAGTGGTGTGCGTGAATGCTAGCAAGCAGATTGTCTGTGTGAGCGTGCTTAAAGGTCTGGTGACATGCTATGCATCATGCTGACATGTGAAGCATGCGGTGAGGCACCAACACCTGAAAGCAAATGCAGTTCTAGCGTCTCTACAAGGCTTCGTCGGACACCTTGCTGCATACGCAGCGCATGGAGCCCTTGGGCAGTGCCAGGCCGCGATGCCGTGCACCCAGTGCACTGCCGAAGCCATTTGTGCCCATGCATGTCATTTGGACCCCCCTCCCTGCTGTGGCTGCCCCCCGCCCTCGGCCGCCCATGCGCGGATGCGCTCGTGCGCCGCCCTGGCTGCCGGCAGGTCCGGCGCGCCAAGGGCAGGCCAGCGGCGCCAGGCCAGGCGCTGCAGCGAGTTCTTACGCCAAGGCTCTTCAGCCTTGTCAAAAATGCCCACCTCAACGGCAAAGCACTCCCCATGCCTGTCAAGCATCCCACGCACGACCTCAGGACTGGCTGAGGTTGGAGTGGGCCTCAGGGAAATCTGGGAGTAATCTGGGAGTGCTCGGCGCACAGCTCTGCAGCCTGCAGGCCAGCATGGCAGAGATGGTCCACATGGCCATGTCCTCATTTATAAATGTACCAGGGTGCGTGCCTACTTTCATACTTGCATACACGCAAACAGGCGATCACGAGCAACGATGCGCACAGACCTGGATCTGTCAAGTGTAGCGGAGCAGATATCAATATTGATGCTGGACACGTCAAAATGTTGGCAGGCTGGCGAAGCCCTCCAGCATAGGGACGTCAAACATGACGCTCCTCGAACCTTCGCCATCTGCTTTGGTCCTCATGCGGACAGTCTGCAGCCGCGGCAGCCGCCCTGCCAAGCCTGCGGCTGACTCCGGCGCCCACGCCAGGAATCCAAGCCAACTACATTCCGGGCCGAGCAGGTTCAGCTCCTCCAAAGTGCCTGGCAGTCGCTCGGGCCACAACCACACGTGGGGGAACAGCATGTCCCCATCCCCAGGCCCAAGGTCGCAACTACAACTATTGTTGATGCCCAGCTTGGTCAGGCGCAGGCCGCTCAGGTCCAGGGCAGGCCGCTCCGCCTGGCTGGCACGGGCCACCAGCTGCAGCGGCACGCCCGACAGGCTCAGCAGCGTGCCGCCGTGCAGGGCCAAAAAGTTGTCGAGCAGCGGATGCTCCCATAGAGCGTCCCTGGTGCAAAAGCTGGCGGCCTCGACCCGGCCGGCCTGCGCGGGCTCAAGCAGCCAGCGGCGCTGGACCGCGCGCAGGCACGCCGCGCTGAAGTCGAGCGCCAGCGGCAGCGGCTGCGCGCGCAGCAGCTCGCGCACGCGGCGGCACACGAGCGCCAGGCTGGCCGCGTGCGCGAGCTGCTGCCGCGCGGCACACTTCACCAGCTGCATCGTGCGGCGGCCTTTCCGCCCAGGCGCGCCGCAGGATGCCGCGCAGCAGCTCGTCGGGCAGCGGGATAGAAGACGCCTGCGCGGCCAGCAGCGCGCCTAAGCGAGGCAAGCGCACTCACGTGTGTGGCAGGTGCACGCGCGTTCCGCCGCTCAGTGCTGTACAGTGCTGGACGAAGGCCGCGCCTGGTCAGCTGGCTGTGGCTCAGCACTGCACGCTGAATTCCCCGCACCATCAAGGGTGTCCATGCCTCGATGTGTAGGGCTTCGCCCGCGGTCGCGGCGTGCACACAACGGAGAGGGCTTGAACAGCACACGTCAGACGGGTGTCCAGCCAGAAGAAGTGCAGCCGGCAGCTTTTTGCTGTTCATTGACGTAACATGCGCATGTGCCCCACATTGAGCTTTCACAGCATAATCGCACAAGAAACGTTCCGACTTTCAATGCTTGAACCCAAAACAGGCTAGCAGGAGTTCCTTTCTCCATGACTTCTTCCGGTCTGATATAGGATGCGCTTCCTGTAAGAGCTAAACTACAAAAAGTAGAGTGAGCTAAGCGGAGGTAGTATAAGAAGCACAAGCTTAGATTCCCACGTCGTCTGCACCTGAGCACTGTTTATACGAGCCCAGCACTGCATCAGTGCTGTCTGTATTGGTACACTTGGAAGGCAAGCGGGCTGTTGCACAGGCAGTTCCAGTGTCAGCGAACCACCGCTTGCACAGCTGCAAGGGGCACAGAGCGGCTGGGGAGCGCCTCTGGCAGGTGCTATGTGAGCCCCAATGCGGGCCGGCGGCAACGGCAGTGGGAGCCCTGGGCCGAGCGGGGCGGAAGCGGGCGACGCGGGGTGGGACTCGCAGGCGAAGCACAACAAGCCTGCAGATGCTCGGAGCAGGTGCTGGTCCCTTGGCCACCGCGCCGCTCGCGCCCCGCGCTTTCTGCGCGTGAGCACAAGTGACCCCAGCGCAGGCTTGTCTGGCCTGATGTGCTCGGGAAGGTGTAGAAAAGCGCCTACTTCTATCATGTGTTGCACGCTCATGCTTTGGAGCCTGTGCATGATGCGCAGGACAGCTCTCCTGTACCTGGTCTTCTTCCTCGGGCTGTGCGCCGGCTTTGTGGCCGCGCAGCAGCTGTACCTCCGCAGCGCAGCGCGCGCGACCAGGCCCGCGCTGCAGGTGCTGCCTGCGCTCGCGCCCTGCCGCTGCCTGTGAGGCTGCTGCGGCAGCCAAGAGCGTGCAAGAGTAGATGAGCCCAGGCGTCTGCTCGCCCGCAAGCGCGGGCTGCGCAGGCGGGTGTGCGTCAGCCCGGGCGTCTCAGACACCAAACTCTCTGCGGTGACTAACGTGTGGCCTACGGGGGGGTTTGGCGGTGCCGCGCTTGGACGCGCTGGTGTGTCTGACTCGGCGGTGGGGGCGGCGCAGGCGGACGGCGGCGGGGCCAGCCTGCTGCAGCTGCTCGCGCGCGTGGCGCCGCCGGCCGCCGGTCGGCCGCCCGAGGTGCTCATTGCCATCTCCAACTACAACCTCATCGTCGGCGGCCAGCTCAACGCCTGGCTAGAGGCGCGCGCCCGGGGCCCTGTGGCGTTCTGGGGCGTTCCAATGTGCACGTCTGCCCAACTCCCGCTCGCGCGCCGCACCGCTGTCTGCCGGCTCAGCGCCCGGCTGGAGGCGCGCGCCCGGGGCCCTGGGGCGCTCCAGGGTGCACGTCCCGCCCAGCTCCCGCGCCGCACTGCCGGCTGCCGGCTCGGCGCCTGGCGGGAGGCGCGCGCCCGAGGCTCCAGGGCCCGGCCTGCATGCGCTCAGCACCAGCTTCCTACGGCTCGCTCATCCCCGCCCACGCAGGGTGCTTGCCCATGCCCCCGACGCTGGGGCGCGGATGCTTCGGTGCAAGCACCGCACCGTCCAGGGCCCTGCCTGCTTGCGCCTTGGCGCTGGCAGCCGCGCGCAGCCAGTGCGCCGCGGGGGCTCTCACCGCCAGCGGCCCCGTCGGCACGCAACGCCCCGCGGCGCGGCCCCTGCAGCGCCTGCCTGAGGCGAGCGCGGGCGCCTGAGGCGCGCGCTCACGCGCAGACGCGCGGACGGCCGCGCAGCTGCAGGGCGGCGGCTCGCAATAGCCATCGGGGTCCCAGGTCGAGGGGTTCACCCACCTGGCCCCGCGCGCGAGCCCATGTACGGGCGCGCAGACGGTCGCGCGCGCGGGCGTGACCAACTACGTGGTCGTCGCGATTGATGCGGCGCTACGGGACCACCTGGCGCAGCGCGGCATCAACGTGTACTTTAAGGACATCCAGGCGCGCCGCGCGCGCATAGGACACCTGCTCGCCTGCGCGCGCTAGCCTTTGATCATGCCAGTACGAGGAGGGCTGATGCGTGTCCAATTTATATTGTATACATGCCCTGCAAAGTCAGGTTCCAATCTAAACGTATGACTACGTGAATATATTGCCAAGCTGCCCTGCGAGCCCGGCGCCGGCGCGGCCGCGCAGGTGGACAGGGCGCAGGCGGGCACGGGCGACAACCACGCCATCAGCGCGCTCAAGTTCAAGATCGTCCGCGAGTTCCTGGAGCTCGGCTGGAGCGTGCTGCTGTCGGACGTGGACATCGTGGTCGTGCAGGCGCGCGGGCGCCGCGCCCCTTGCTATGCACGGGGCGGGGTGTAGGGTATAGGGTATAGGGTAGGGTTAAAAACTGGGAGCTGCATGTCTCCCTTGGCCTGCATGTCTGCGCGGTGCTCCAAGCCTGACAGGAAGCTGCCTGCCTATCGCGTGCAGTCTGCGCCAGGGCGATCCCTGAGCAGCGCCGGACTTGACAGCGCCCTGCCAAAACTTGCTTGTCTGCGTCCGCGCCATAAGTCTCTCGCGCTCAGTGCGTGCTCTGCAGTGTATGCGTACTGCTCATCCTGCTGGTGTTGCCGGCGGCCGGGCCTGCGACCCTTCGCTTGACTTCGAGGCGCGCCCTATCACAGCAGCGACTCCTGTGTGAGCGGCGCAGAACCCGTTCCACCACCTGTACCGCGACCACGACTTGGAGGGCATGTCAGACGGGTGCGCCCACTTCTTCTTGGGTGCAGCCTTTGGTCCCACAGCAACGCTAAGGCTGCGTACTAGTCCTTGGTACGCCAGCATGCACTCGTAGGGCGCCCTACACCCTATAGCATATACCCTGCCCTATGCTGCGAGTTGGTCCCCGGTACGCTGGCCTGCCTTGCCGCCCACGCAATGTTTGCGTCGATGTGCCTCGCGACAAGGGCAAGAAACCAGGACGCCTGCCGGCGCTCCAGGTACGACTCGCCATCGGCGTACGGCCACATCGAGGGCCTGGACGACCCGTCGATGGGCTGGGCGCGCTACGCGCAGGCGCGCCTTCGACAGCCTGCGCCCTCTGCCTGGGGCATGCCTTCAAGCAGTGCTCGAGCATGCTCAGCTCTGGCGTTGGAGGGTTTAAGTGGTGCCAGCTGCAAAAGCTGGTGCCTTTCCACATGCAGTGCCCCGGATGTGTTGTGTGTTTGCATGCACGGCGACATACTCATCATCACAGTACAGTACAAGCCATACGGTACAAGCCATTGCTGTGGCCATGTTGTGGCGTGCCCGAGGGGCAAGTAGAGGCCAGCTGCAGGACCCCTGCAGCGCTGTCATCCTACCGTTGTGCGCGGGCGGTCGGTGCGCCGAGTCCCCAGCGCGTACGCCGGCTGCGGGGCCGCGCAGGGCACTATGCACCTGAACATGAACAGCGGGCTGTTCTACATCAAGGCCAGCGCCAAGACCGTCGCCTTCATGGACCGCATCGCGGCGCGCCTGTCGCGGGAGAAGGCGTGGGACCAGGCGCGCGCCCGCCCCCGCCCACACGGCCAGGCTTAGGGTGGGGTCTATCTTGCGGTTGACAAGAGAGCTGCTGATGTTGCGGTGCGGGCAGTCTCATGCTGGGGAGTGCGCTGGGGAGTGTCCTGCGCCCACCAATCTCCGCTGCATAGACCTCTGGTGCAAGTGGGTGCGGTGTTTGCTCGTGGGACTGATGAGGCCCTCACCCATGAGGCCTTCCCCCATGCGACTGACAGTGGCGGATGGTGGGCCGATGAGCTCCGCTTGGCAACGTCGCGCAGCTCTGCCGGGTAAGCGTGCGACGCACCGCGCGCGTGGATGCTGCCATGGAGCTGCTCCCGTGAGCGCTTCTGGCACGTCCAAGAGCCGCAGTGCATGCCGCTGCGGGCAGCAGCGTCCAGCACTCACACGGCCGGCACGGGCCTGCAGTCCGCGTACACTGAGGAGCTGCTTATCTTACCCTTATCTGCCATATATCCTGGGGGCGGCAGTCTGTGTACAATGAGGAGCTGTTCTTCCTGAGCCACGACGACTACGTCTCGCCGGGCCTGAGCGTGCGCATCATGAACATCCACAAGTTCATGAACAGCAAGGCGCGCCGCGCTGGCGCCACGCCACTCACTGCACTGGCAGCCCCCCCGCGGGGACGCTGTTGCGGGCTACTCGCCCAGCCCCCGTCCTGCCAGCCGGGGCGTGTCGTGGCTGGGCCGCAGGCCGCCTGATCCACAGAGGCCCTGCCGGCATGTCCAGGCTGATGAGGCGCCTGCGGGGCGCGCAGGTGCTCTTCAAGGTGTACCGGCACCTGCCGCGCTCGAAGCAGACGCGGCCAGTCATGGTGCACATTAATTACCACCCAGGTGCGCCTCGCGCGATCTGCAGCCTCCCCGGGACACGCCTGGTCAGCAGACGCGCCTGCCTGGCCGCAGCGGATCTGCCCATGCGCAGCGCCCTGCGCACCTACATGTTGAGCCCTGCGTGCGCGCATGTGTGATCCAAGCCCTGCGTTTGGCATCACCGAGGCGTGCGGGTGACGGCGCTCCTGTTGCATGCCTGCATGATGCCTGCATGCGACATCAGCAACGAGCCTGCTACACGGCAGGCCGCCCGTATTAAGCTGGTGGTTAACTTCCTTGACGGCGACGCCGGCGCGCTCAAGCGCTTCCCAGGCGGCTCCGAGCCCGACTCATGATGACCAGTGCTGTGGCGCTGGCCCGCATGGCCGCCGCATGTCGACACAGCGCCTGGGAGTCCGCCAAGGGTACTGGCCCGATGCAGCATATTGCGTTCAGATATTCGGGGCCGAGCTGCCTCCCCATGCTGCTTGCAGCGTATCGTCATGGGCGTGGGCATGCTGTGCATGCCGCCCCTGCTCAGCGCGTGCCGCAGGCCATTCTGCGGGCGCACAAATGAGCATGAAGCCAGACAACGCACTGGCAACGAAGCGAGCACACCTGCTGGCAGACATGCTCGAGCGTGAACCTGCACTGCTCGTGGCTGTGAGGCTTGAATTAAGCGTTGCTGAACAGCTGCATGCGGCATGTGCAGGGTGATGCAGGCTTGCTGAGCTATTCTCAAATCCCCAAGCTGCGACAGTGAGTTTTGCATGCATGGAAACGAGGCGCGATGCACAAGCAAAACTACCTTTGTATTTCACACGCGCTCAAGTGCGGGTGCATTAGTTGGAGCATGTGCCCTTCAAATGAGAACGTGCGGGCCTTGCTCATGCCTGACTCCCCGCATGCCTCCGAAGCTTCACGCCCCTCCTGCATTAGCGCCCCGCCGTCCATCCAAGGCTGAATGATACCTGATGCCTAGCCGGCGTCACCGCATAGGCAGACATCCAGCGTCCTTGGCCTGCCGCGCTACGCAGCGTGTGGGCAGCACCGAGGGTGAGCGACGCAAAGTTACAAACTTGCTTCTTTGGCGTACGATGTCTTTGGAAGTCCCCGCTTGACCCTAGTCGAGTGCCAAGGTTTGGTGCACCAATTTTTGCGCGGTTGCGTGCTCCGCTCCTGGCACTGCGACGAGATCAGAGAGGCGCTGCGATACTGGGCGGGCCTGTCTGTGAGGTTCGGCGCCCAACGAGCACGTACTCGCAGCATCAGTTGATCAGCGTCCCCGCCGGCCCGCCGAGTGGGCCGAGTACGCCAGTGCGGCCGGCTTACTGCGCTACCTTGTCCAGACTGCTGCCCCAGCCGGTGCGTGGTGATTCGTACGTGTATCTGGCTCTTCCTACGATTCCCCCCACGCCCCATGGCTGCCGCTTTATGCGCGCCGCTGCTGTGGGGGTCCAGGCTGGACACTCAAGAAGCTGAGATGGGACGCGGAGGGGCGGTGGGTGGCACTGAGATGCCGGACGCATTGCGGCGCCTGCCAGGTGTTCACCGCGCTCGGCGGCGCTCCTGCCAGTGCACACGCCAGTGTTGTTCTGCAACGCCGCGAGCACGCATGCGTGCGCTGCCGAGCGTGCGTGAGCCAGCAGCCGCGAGTTGTCAGCTGCGCCGGCGGACGTGACCATCGTGACCATCTGTGACTGCGCGCAGAGCCGACGCGGACGGCGGCGCTGCGCGGCGCCAAAGCGGCCTTCCACTTTCTTTGCAGCAACCTAGTGGTCCTCGCGCTCGGGCTTGCAGCGGCGCTGAATGCGGTGCGGTCCAGCCGCCAAGCTGTTTCATCGAGGGGGGTCGAGGTGCTGCAGCTCTGTGAAGAGCGCAGCACTACGACGTAGCCAAGCAGACAGCAGAGCCTCTGGGGCCGCGCGCCCCCGCGTGGGTGCCGTTGTGCAACAGCGCCACTGCGTGACTGGCCCGCTGTCACCCGCCTGCATAGTCTCACTCCAGCAGCGCAGCAGACGCGCCTTGAGCGGTGCGGCTCTGCAGGTCCATAACGTGCCGGAGGGCAGCGGAAAGAGAGAAGCTTCGTGGCAGAGCTCGGCGAAGCCTTGCCTTCTGTCGCGCTGGGACCGCACGCCATACCTGACCAAGTCGCCGCACACACGTAGGGGCGCCTGCGCGAGGCGCACGAGCGCGGCGAGCTGGCGGCTCTGTGCAACCGTGCTCTGCTCCTCTGCCAGAGCCCGCTGGACATGAGCCTGGTGAGCGCCGGCGTGACACCGCCGCAGTACAGCCGAGTGCCGTGTTGCATCTGCGCATGCAGGGCTTTGCTTCTTCTGGGCTCTGCATTAGGATCGATGCGTTTGTGGGGGAACCAGACATTGCTGCATGAAGCTGCTGCTCGCTCATGCGTTAGCAGTATGCATGCATGCAGCCTCTCCAAGGTCTCCACCCAGGTGCCCCTCAACTTCAGGTGTACCTGGCAGTGCTGGAAGGCAGGCTGCGTGCTGCGCTGCGCTGTACTCTAATAGCCTGTACATCTCAGTAGTCAGCAGGCATGCCACGCATGCCGCCAAGCAGTGTTGCGCTCCACAAGGGTCGGGCGCCGCGGGAGGCGGGAGGCGCGCCGGCGGTCGCACTGCCCTGCGCTGGACCCCTGTAGCTGAGGCGCGCCCGGTGCAGGGCGAGGCGATGGCGGCGCAGGCGGCCGTCCTGATCGTCCTGGCGGCTGCGGTGTGGCTGCTGCGGCCCGCGCGGCGCACATACCTGATCGACTGGTACAGCTTCCGGCCGCCCGAGCGGTGCGCCGAGGGAGCGCGCTGGGCCACAGGCATGTGGAGGCTGTTATGTTGTGTGTGCACTCGTCAGCGAAGACAGGCTGCACCTGCTGAGCATGTACAGACGCGTTTGTGACGGCAGCTGGGACCAGGGCCGGGCGGGCATACTCACCTAGACAGTTGTCAGAACTCCAGGAAGCGCACCAGCAAAGCTCACCTGTGCCAAGCGCAAGGGACGCATGCGCTCACACCAGCGGCGAGCGCGAGGACAGCGGGGCAGCGACGGCCCGGCGCGCCCGCCCGGCTGAAAGGCGCCTGCGGCGCGCGCAGCATGGCCGCCACGATCGACGAGATGAACGAGGGCATCGAGCGGCGCACCTGCTGGAACGAGGAGAGCAAGCGCTTCATGGCCAAGGTCATGGAGGTCTCGGGCCTCGGCCCCAGCACCTTCCTGCCCGACGGCGCGCCCAGGGCCCGGGCCGCCCAGCCTGCATGCGCACCCTAACCCTATACCATGCATGAAGCAGTCACCAGACAGGGTGCCGACCGGCACCCCGGAGCGACGGACGGGGCAAGCTGCAGGGCCGCGTGCCAGGCGGGACAGGGAGCAGGGCGCGCCTGCCTGACCGGCCTGCCGCGCGCGGGGCGCGCGCGCAGAGGTGAAGGAGGGCAAGGCGCGCGACATCGTGATGAGCAACACCAACAAGCGCGCCGAGACGGAGCTCGTGCTCCTCACCAGCATCCAGAAGCTGTTGGAGCGGACGGTGCGCCGCCCGCACACCGGCCTCTGCCGTGCGCGGGTCCAGCTGGCTGAGCAGGACAGAACTGGTGCTCGGGGTCCTTCCGGCATGCTGCGAGCTGCTGCTGTGCCAACATTCGACGAGCTGTGGCGCCCCTGCTCCATGGCGTGGAGCGCGCTCGCCCGCGGGCACGAGTCCTGCTGTGGACGCACGGGAGGCAGCCATGCCGGTGTGGCGCCAGCCTGCGGCGCTGTCCATGCCAGGCGGCCACCGACCCGTGGCCTGGCCGCCGCCAGGGCATCGAGGCGAGCTCCGTGGACGCCGTCATTACGACGTGCTGCACATTCAACCCGACGCCCTCGCTGAGCGCGTTTGTTGTGAATCGCTTCGGGCTGCGGCATGACGTCAAGACGTACTCGCTGGGCGGCATGGGCTGCAGCGCCAGCGTCATCGCGCTCGACCTGGCCAATGAGCTGCTCAAGGTGCTCCAGGGTTGGGGCAGGTTTCGTGATGCAATGGCTGCATCACACTGTAATTCTAGCCCTAGCCCATATGCGGCAGTACAGGGGCCAGCCAGCGCCCTGCAGATATTTGCAGGGCAATGCCAAGGGTCTGCCCTCTTAGTAGCCGAGCGAGCCTGCGCTTTGAGCGCGGGCGCGCTGGGATCGCCGCCTGCGGCCCACCGCAGTGCGCGCGTGCGCTGAGCAACCCCGGCATGCGCGTGCTGGTAGTGGGTACGGAGAACAGTCTGGACAACTTGCACAGTGCCCCAGAGGGGAAGGTGGAGGGGAGAAGGAAACGGGGGAAAGGAACGGGGGTGGGCGGCTGACCGCGCGCCCTCTCTCGCGCAGAGCAACCCGGGCATGCGCGTGCTGGTGGCCGGCACGGAGAACATCCTGGACAACCTGTACTGGGGCAACCAGCGCTCCATGCTCATCACCTGCTGCATCTTCCGCCTGGGCGGCGTCGCCGCGCTGCTGTCCAGCCGGCGGGCCGACGCGCGGCGCGCCAAGTACCGCCTGCAGCACCTCGTGCGCACGCACCTGGGCGCCTCCGACCAGGCGTACAAGTGCGGCCCGCGCCCCGCCCTCCCCCGCGCCCCGCCCCGCGTGCCTCTGCGGGCCTGCCCCGCGCGCCTCCGCGTCTGGGGACAAGTGTTTCTGCAGCGCCTCGTGTGCACGCACCTGCGCGCCTCCGACCAGGCACACAAGCGCGGCCCGGCCCCGCGCCCACCCCGCGCGCCTCTGCGCGCCTCTGCGGACCTGCCCTGCGCGCCTGTGCGTTTGGCACACAAGGGGAGTCTGCACACCCTATGCGCATGCGCCCGACGCGCCTGCTGGTGCGTGCAGCGCGGTGCAACAAATGCGGTGCTCCAGGCGGTGGGGCGGTGCGGCCGGTCACAGCCACCGTGAGCGTGGCTGTAACGCTGCCGCACGCATTCCCCGGAGCGTCGCTGCAACAGTGTGCAGGCGCCGGCGGCGCTGAGCGCGGGCGGGCGCGCGCCGCAGCTGCGTGATGCAGAAGGACGACGAGGTCGGCAAGCTGGGCATGCGGATCGGGCGCGACCTCATGCAGACAGCCGGCAAGGCCCTGCGCATCAACATCACCACGCTCGGCCCGCTGGTGCTGCCGCTGTCCGAGAAGCTCATCTACGCCGGCAACCTGGTCGCGCGCAAGGCGCGCACCCCAGCCTCTGCCAGGCCCCAATGAGGCGCCTGGCTGCCAACAGGCTGCAGGGTGCCTGGTCGCGGTGGTTCTGGCAGCGGGTGTGGGAAGATCGCGCCTCGAGCGCACCTTTGCTGGCGCTGTTGCCGGCGCCCTGCATGCCTGCAGGGGTGGGGCATTGTGGGGATTTGGTCGGCAGGGCGGCTGACCGGTGCTGCCCCGGACGGGCAGGCGCTGGGCCTGCGCTCGCTGAAGCCGTACGTGCCCGACTTTAGCACCGCATTCCAGCACTTCTGCATCCACCCGGGCGGCAAGGCGGTCATCGAGGAGGCGCGCTGCCCGGCCCGGCCTCGCGCCTCGCTGCGCTGCCAGGCCCCGCCGCACAGGGCGTGCGGCGCTCCGCTGCCGGCGTCCCAGGCTGTGTGCTGTGTGCAGGCGCACAGACGTCCTGCATTGTGTGCCCAGACACGGCTTGAATGTGGCGGTGATGGGTGTTGCAAGGACCAGCGCCTGCGCCTGCCACCTGATCGGGCGGGCGCGGCGCGGCGCAGGTGGGCAAGCAGCTCAAGCTGGCGCCGCGGCAGTGCCTGCCGATGGTGGTGCCCTTCGAGCGCTTCGGCAACACCAGCTCCAGCAGCACCTGGTGGGCCCCTGCCGCCCCTGAAGTGTAGCGCGCTAGCAAAATAGTGTCAGGGTCAGGGCAGGGCGGCTTGCACATTGCCCAGGCATAGTGCCGGACGTGCTCGCATCAATTTTGGCCGCGAGCCTCCTGGCGTGCCGCCATGCACTGCACGCGGCCTCATGCGCCGTGCATGCAACCCAATCCGCCTATCATGACCCAGCCTGCCCTGCCTGCGCCCAGGTACGCATGGGGCTATGTGGAGACGAAGCAGGGCGTGCGGCGCGGCGATCGCGTGTGGCAGCTCGCCTTCGGCAGCGGCTTCAAGTGCAACAGCGCGGTCTGGGTCGCGCTGCGCGACTGCAATGACCAGCACGACGCCTGGACAGACACGCCGTCCTGCTGACCGGTGCTGCACGCGGAGCCACCGCCCTGGTGACAGACGCAGGGGCCCGGCGGCCCCAGGGCGCCCACAACGCAGAGCCCGCGCCCTGTCTGCAGGAGGATGTGGCCGCCGCGGCACACGCGAGCAGGCGCCTCTCTTGCCGCCGGGTTTGTGCGGCAGGTGCCCGTGTCGCGCCTGCAGCAGGGCGCGCAGGGCCGCGCTGCGCAGCGGCCGCCGGCGCCCCGGGAGCGCTGTCGAGCGCGCGTACCTGCCGGCCCTTGCTGTTGCAGGCAGGTTCAAGGGGCGTGGCCGAGCAGGCCGCTTGCGGCCGGTCGAGACGAGTCCCACATCGAGACAAGTCCCGGCTTCCGGCTTGGGAGGACTGTTATAGGGCGAAGGCTGTCAAGAACTGTGCACGGCATCGGCCATGGTTTTCAGTTTGGCGCTGCATGCTGCCGTCCAGTGGCGGGTATGCTGGCATGCGATGGTGCCTGGCTTCAGCTGCGCCCGCGAGTGACACGTATGCGGCGCACCTGCCTTCAGCTGCCCTCTGTCAACGAGTGAGGTACTCTAAAGCTGCTTGCTGCGCACTCCATGCTGCAGTGCTGCCAAGTGGGCATGTGATGTTTTGGTGCGAAAGCAGGGCGCCCTGTGTATGAGACCATGGAAGTGTGCTGCATCTGTTCGCACGTATGGTACGCCCCGCTGCTGCGGGCTTTGGAGCACTGCATGTGCATTACAACTATTAAGCTGGGGACCCGAGCGCGCTTGATTCTGGTGGCCCCTGAAGGGGCTACCCGCATGCTTTCAACAACAGGGCAAGTTGGGAGCTCCTTCTGCATGCAGCCTCTGCACTGTTTTGTGCTTGGCGACACTCCTGCTGTGCCCGCAATCAGCGTCTGCATGGGGTGTGGGGCGAGGGCGGCATTCATGCCCACCCTCCGTGCAGCGCGCTTGCGCAGGGCAGTCGGCCCCTGCCACATTGAACGGGCGCCGCGAAGTGTCAACCTGTGAAGTTACGCAGTGCAGTGCGCCTGGGACGTTCAGAGGCTGAGCGGGGCAGGCCTTCCGGCAGCCACAACGCTGCCCCGGCCCGCTCCGCAGCAACGCAATGCTGCAGCCCTGCAGGTTGCAGCATGTGGGCTGCAATAGTGCGCGGGCGCGCTGCACACGCATTGGGTGTTTTCTCGCCGCCTGTGTGTGCTGGCTTTTGATGGCGAAGTGTGCATGTTTCGTTGAAAGTTGTTTCTGCGGCCACTCTCGTGGCAAAGGCAGGACCCGGGCTGCGAGCGCGGCCGGGCGCTCTATGCAAGTGAGGAGCTCATGCCGGCAAGCGTGCATGCAGTGGCTGTATTCAGTGGTGTGCCCGCTGTAGGTAGTGCGCTTTGCGCATGCTGTTTTTTGCATGGCGAGTTTCGCATGCTGCAACTTCGGAAATAAAGGCTCTGTATGGCTCTACTCTTTCTTACACGCAATTTGCGTAATTTCTTTGCCGGCTGGCATGCGCATTGCGCACCACAGCTGATCAAGTGCAAGTCAAGGCAGACTGTGGACATGGTGCGGGGAGGCCCAAATACCCGGCTCCACGTTTGACACTCTTCACATGACAAGCTGGTGAACGCGGAGCAGCGTGTCACCTTGTGTTGTTCTGCCAAACACCACGCTCTCCATACGACTTGGATGCCGGCAGCATCAAGTCACAACGAACCAAGGAACGGGTGTGCAGTATCTGTGCTGCAAAATTTCAAGGGACCCACGGAACAAAAGCCACGCGAGCTGGGGTAAGGGACGAACCAGAGATTGAGTACCTCACCAATATTACACCATTGCGTGCTGCAAAGTGGCGCAAAACTGCCAGATGTGCTGGAGGAACTATAAGTGTGAGAGGCGCAAAAAGCGTATGGACCCCCTCCCACCGGGGCTCGAACCCGGGACCCTAGCCTGACTTTCGCCATAAGAGCTATGCGCTAACCAACTGCGCCATGGGAGGCCATAATATCGTCTTCCAAAATCCATCGTCTCAGCGGCATTTCACACACTTTATGTCCACCATGACGCCAACCATCATTATTACAGGGAGCCTGAGCGTCCGAGTTCTGTCCAGCGCCTGTTCTCTGAGCACAGAAGACACCGTGGTTGCTGAGGAATCACCAATGAAGCAGTGACTGTGAGCGGTTTGCACAGGCGCACGACAAGCGGGAGATGTCTTGAGAAGTCAGCTGCTCACTCCTGTCAGATACCATATTCAGAGACTCAGCGTCCTGCGCAGGTCCAGGTGCGTTGCGTATATACAAACATTGCCTGCAGACTAAACTGATGAGCTTTTTTGTTTCGCGCCGTGCGTGACTGTGGTTTATTGCACATGCAGGACTGCGGGTCTGCTTGCAGAGAAAGCCAACAGAGGTTTGGCACGCACCTGTTGACGCCATACAGAGCCGTGGTCATTTTTTTTGTGGATGGAGTCCGCTCAGTCCGAAGCGCAGCAGCAGGCATCAGTGTCGCAGGGCGGTGCGTCTGAGCACTGTTGAAGTTTCACACTCTGGCCAAAGCAACCCGCGCTGCTCCTGTGCTGCTGGCCCTGCTTGTCATCTTGCAAGTGCGACTCACACCGTACAACCGCGCCAGCGCCTGCGGCAGACGCGGCCACTGTGGCGGCTGCCGCAGAGGCCTACCGGCGCCTGCTCAGCGGCGGCGGTTCCGGTCAGATGAACCTGGCAGCAGTGCGGGCTCCTGCTGAGCCCGTGGCTGGCGGTCCAACGAGTGCTGTGCCCCTGGCATGCAAATCTGCATTGGAAGAGCTTTGAACTTCCTTCCGCCTTGCTGCAGGAACCCGCAGCTGAGCAGGTCTTCTCCCGCCACGGTGTGCGCCAAACCCTGGGCGGCGCCGCAGGTGCGCACGCACGGCGAGGACCTGCGGCGCACCCTGGACCAGGTCATCCTGCTGCTGCAGCACCATGCTGAGCGCGTGCAGTGGTGGGCCTGCCCGCGCCCGGGTGTTTGGCCGCAGCCTTTATTCGCACCGAGCGGTGCACTTGAGAGCGGCGCACAATCAGCGGAGCACCGGGGGAGGAAGCGTGACTGACCTGTGACCATGCAAGCCTTCCCTGGCTGGCGTAGTGCCGCGCAGCGTGTATGCTGAGGTGGCGCTGCCCCAGGCTGGTGGCGCGCCGAGCCGGCCCTGCGCGCGGCAGGACCGAGGCGCTGGACCAGTTTGCGGTGGTCAGCGTGCAGCTCGCGGCGCTGGCCGAGCAGCTGCGGCCGCTGGCGCGCCTCTATGCGGCGCGCCCCCGCGCGGTCCCGACGGTGGTGTAGTCAGGTGAATCGGCAATGTCATGGGCATTGGCTGCAGTGGCGGGCCAGACAAAGTGCTATCTGACACGCCCCAGACGTCAGGCAGCACATGCACAACCCACAGTCCTTCTTCCCCCGGCGCTGCCACCCCCTGCAAGCCAGCATGCAGTGCATGGTGATCATGCTTGCGCCCACCTCCTTGTGAGGCCTGCCGCGCCTCTGCACTTGCAAGCTCGCTTCTCCTTCAATCAACATGCCTGTGGGCGCTTCTACATCTCTGCCAAAAGTCCGCCCTCAATATCGTTGCGCAACCTGCACAGGCCAGTGTCGCAAGTGAGCCTCGTGACCTGACGTCTTATCTTCTGAAAATGCGTAGCTGCAACCAATTGCAGTGAGCTGTGCATTGCAAGCGGCAATGGACTTAACAGCTCCTGCCCTGCGCAGGCGCACCCGTGCGCGGTGAACGCGGCCAACGCTGCCGCGCTGCCGGTCATGCTGGCCACGCGCGCGCTGCCCGAGATGGAGGCTGAGCAGGCGGATCTGCTAGCGCGCCACCGGGCCGCCGCGGGCACCGCGCCGCTCGGCGCGCAGTACGAGGCAATTGGGGTGCGCGCACCACCGCACGCGCGCAGGGGCTTGGGCGATGCGGCAGCAGTGTTCTTGATTGAATGGGGCGGGGGCGGCCGATGGCGCATGTGCGGGTGTGCCCGCGTCGGGCGTGCGACGTGCATGCGGGGAGTGCGGCCACGCGCGCTTGGGGGTGCCGACAGTGGACGCGGCCGCTGTGAGGGCTTACCATAACCCCTAAAACTTGCTCAAAATGCGCAGGTGCAGGTGGAGCGGTTCAACGCGCTGGTGGACGCTGCCACGCTGCACGTGGCTGACAAACCGGGCTCCGGCCCGCTCGACCCCAAGGCGCGCGGCAACGCAGAGCTGCACGGGAAGCTGGTTGACTATTTGTGCCACGCTGATAGGCGCAGGGATCCCAGGACTGGCACCAGCCCCTGGTTGCATCTTCCGGGTGCAGGCTGTTCGCAGGCTGAACGGCAGCGGCGTATGTGCGGCAAGCATGGAGTCATCGGGCAGTGCCAAAGCGGCGTGCACCTCTCTCCTTTGTACTGTGCTGCAGCCCCGTGCGCATCCATATCATACCTGTGTGACCAGCTGGCGCACCCGGCGGGTCTGCAGGGGCCGCTGCGAAGGGAGCTGGCGCAGCAGCTGCGCGCGGCGGCCGCGCCGCCCAGCAAACGCGCAGTGTCGGTGCGCATGTTCTGCACTGCCTGCATGTCCTGAACTGTGATGAGCTTAATTTACAGTGTCAAATCTCGCTGTGGTCGCATGATGAATCCATGGGGGCGGCAGAGGCTGCTGCCGCCTTATCAAGAGCGGGCATGCATGCAGCCCAGATCTGCACAGCCCCGAGCTGCACTTGCGTGTATTTAGCATACGTCGTCCTGCGACATGCGGGGCTCCGGAGCGGCCGCATAAGTCCAGCACCGGGTCCCATTGCGCAGCCACGCTGATGCATGGCCTGCACAGCTCTTCATATGGGCGGCTCTCAGGCGTGCGGCACGCCGCTGCGGTGCAACTCCGGCCATGCGCATGTTGCAGGGGTCGCCCTCCTGCGCCCTGGACGCATGCAGCAGCACAGTGTTGTGTGTCTGCCGTGCGGCAGGCCAGGGACGCGCGCGGCGCAAAACGCGGCCCGGGCGCGGCGCTGCTGGCGGCCGTGTCGCGCGGCGACGGCTTGCAGGCGTAACAGAGCGTGAGGGCCCGGCATGCGCGGCAGGCGCGGGGCTGTTTGCTGCTGTGAGCTCCAGTCAACTGGACAGTCAGCATAGTGCATCTTGCAGAGGTGCTTGACCTGTTACGGCTGGCCCGTTCTCTAAGCGCCATGGTTTGTGCTTGGTTTCTGTATGTTTTTATAGCCCTGCTAACGCACTGGAAGGTGCCAGCCAAAGCATGCATGTATCGCCAAACTGGAGCAGGTTTGTGTAACTCGACAGGTGAACAAGTAGTATAACTGGCACACCCGTGAACAGTGAAGGCCAGCACGGCACACAGGTAGCTGAACATCGTTGCCAGTGGGGCAGAGACCTGACCCCATGTGTAGAATACCAGCGCTAGTTGATGTGGGCCCACATATGTTGTGACGTGTGCTTCCTGCAGAAATGCATGGAGGGTAGCAAAACCCCTTGTAGTGAGTGACCTGCATCAGCCATCAAGGCTGACCGAGCCACAAGCGGGGTGCGCGCACTCAAGCAGAGTCAGGCATTGACCGGCACTGAGGCCCCTCAACTTCGCATGCAGAAATACCCCGACCAATGAGAGCGCCCGCTGCAGGTGCTTGCTCATCAAACCCATTAACATATTTATATTGCTGTACTATCACAAGTGAATTCTAACAGGGAAGCGCTTGTTTAGTTAGACACAAAGAAATAGCAAGGATGAGTAGACACGCGTGCGTCGCAGCCTTGTGCGTCGCACTGCTGGCTGCGAGCGCGCATGCAGAGCAAGTTCTGACACTGAACGGCGAGGAGGCGTTTGACAAGGCTGTTTCAGAGAACTCATTCCTGGTTGCAGAGTTCTATGCTCCGTGGTGTGGTGCGGGCCTCCCGCCAAATCTGCACTGCGGCCGTGCGTGATTGCCCGACTTGCTCACACGTGAGCGGTGATTGGGCGGCAGGGCACTGCAAGAACCTTGCGCCAGAGTATGAGAAGGCTGCCATGGACCTGAAGGCTAGGGGCTCCGAGATTGTGCTCGCCAAGGCGATCCACCCACCCCGCCTCCCGCTTCGGCCAGTCACGACCTTCTTGTGCTAACATACTGGGCAGCTCGCTGCTGTCAGCTGAAGTGGTCCTAGGGGCATCTCCTGCCACTGAGTGCAGGCCAGGGACTGCTGAGCCTGCATGTGCACAAAGTGCAGCCAGTTCTGCATGCTTGTGTGAAGCACAGCCCCCTTGATGCGCGCGGCACTGCATGCTCTCGCGTCACCCCACACACAATGCGCGACGATCAGAGCCGATCGGCGCGGCGGCGCCGCCGCAGGTGGATGCGACCCTGGATGAGAACAAGCCCCTGGCGTCGCGGTACAGCATCGGCGGCTTCCCTACGCTGAAGGCACGCCATGCACTTTCCTCTGAGCTCTGCTGTATCCTACTTGACTAGCCATGGCTGATGTATGCCAAGCTGAAGGCACGCTGGGGGCTCAATATGCTTGCACACTGCCGCTCTCCTTGGTAGCAGGCAGGCAGCTCTGCTTTGAATTCTTTCTTGCAGAGCAGGAGCTGAGGCTGAACACACTGGGGTTTTGCAGATCTTCCGGGATGGCAAGGTGGACACGCCCAGCGACTACAACGGCCCGCGCGAGCACGCGGGGATTGTGTCGTACCTGGAGAAGATCTCTGGACCCGCCAGCACCGAGCTGAAGACCGCGAGTGAGGTACGGTTTTGCAGCTGCCTATCCTGAACTTTACCTGCCTCGTGCCCCCTGTCATGCCCGCTCCCTTATGCAAGCTGCTGCAAATGCATGCCGGTCCTTGTCGCCTGGCAAAGCTGAGGGCCGAGAGTGCAAAGCACCGCACCAGCGTTATCAGAGCGTGCAGGCGAAACTCTGTCATGGCGACAGAGCATGCCACTGACTGTGCATGGGAAGCCACTTGCAACGGCCTGGTGTTCTAGGTCACTCATCGCCTTGCGCCACCCGGCTCATGCCTTGGAATGCTTTGCCCGGCCGCGTTTGCCCAGCCCCCAGGGGTCTTGGGCGCGCGCGCGCGCGCAGGTTGCAGAGTTCCGTAAGAAGGACCTGGCGCTGCTGGGCGCGTTTGACGCGGGCGCGCCCGCGCTGGCGGCCTTCCTGGCGACCGCGGAGGCGCTGCGCGAGGACTTTGACTGCGCGCACGTGCTGGACGCGGCGCTGGTGCCCGAGGCGCGCGCGGCCCCTGCCCCGCGTGCAGCGCGCCCGTGCTTCGTGGAATGTTTTGGCAGTGCAATATTTACAGCGAGGAGGCTGCTGCCCTGTGCTGCCTGGCGTTTATTAAGAAAAAGCTGTTTGTATATAGCTAGCACAAACCGCATCGACGCGCTTGCTGTGGTGCCCTGGGCGGCGGGGGCTGCGCCCCGTCGCTCAGCCCGCATGCTCGTGCTGAGGCGGTGGGATGAGGTGCTGGGCTTCATGCAGCCCATCAGTGCAATCAGCCCCTGCCCAGCAAGCGAGCAGGCCTCACGCATGGGAGCGCGGCTGGTCGACGCGCAGACTCGGTCAGCGTGGAGCATGGGCGCTGAGCCGAGCGGTGCATGTGCTCGCAGGCCAAGAGCGGTGGGGCAACTGTCCTGCTGCTCAAGTCGTACGACGAGCCGGTGACGCCGTACACCGGCGACATCACCGAGGACGCGCTCATGCAGTTTGCGCTCTCGCACGCCGAGCCCGTCCTGCCCGAGATGGACCAGTGCGCGCCCTGCCACCCGGGGTGGCTCGCCCAACTCGTGGCGGGCGCGCGCGCGTCAGGCACAGGTTCAGGGTTAGGGTAAATCTAATGCCATCACCCGCGTCGGGCGCGCGCCTGCCAGCCAGGGCCCCGCCGCATGCGCGAGCACGCGCTGCGCTTGAGCACCGCCGGCGCGCGCAGGACGGTGCGCAACAAGCGCGCGCTGCAGCGGATATTCGGCGACCAGACGCGCCCCAAGTTCCTGGCGGTCGTGCCCAAGGCGCGCGCGCGCGGCGCCCCCTGCGGCCGTGCCGCCCTCGCGGCGCCTGCCTGTGCCGGCGGTGCCAAGGAACATGCACACGTGGCGCCGGTGGCCAGAGGCGCTGGAGGCCAGACCCGCACTCCACTGCAGCCCATATACCTCAGCACGGCAGAGAGCCCGGTGCCAAGGAAACGTACGAGACGAGCAGCAGCAGCCTGGGTGTAAGTGCGCTCATCCTGCGGACGGCCAGCAAGGGGGGGTTCCGGCGCGGTGGCAGGGCCACCAGGCGGAGAGCAAGCTGAAGGACGAGATGACCGCCGCGGCGGGCGACGCGTCCAGCAAGGGCAAGCTGGGCTTCCTGTGGGTGGACCCGGCCACCGCCCCGCAGGTCAACCCCCGTGCGCCGACCCCTGACCAGGCGCCCCGCAGCGCTTGCCTGTTCCGCGCGGTTGCACTTCAATGATCTGCTCTCGGCAGTGCCCGCGAGCCTCGGTGATGGAGGTGAGGAAGGCAGGCAAGCAACGGCCGCTGAGCGCTCGGCCGGGTCGGCACAGTGCGCGGTCGGCAGCGCCCGCGCGGTGCCGGCGGCGAGGCGCGGCTGGCGGGAGCCATGGCGTTGCAGCATGGTGTGAAGCATCGTGGGTGCGTTCCCGCCTGCGCCCTGCCTGATGAGGCTCACCGTGTCCTGGTGGCCGCGCGCAGGTTGGGAAGTTCTTCGGGCTGGCGGACGGCGACCTGCCGGCGTTCGCCATCCATGACCAGGCCGGCGACGGCAAGTACCTGGCGCGCAACGTCAAGGCCGGTTCCGTCAAGAAGTACGTCAAGGACTTCCTGGTGCGCCACCTTTCCCTGCGGGGCCGCCTCCCCGTGCCCCCAGCAGCCGCCCCGCCGTGCGCGCGCCCCGGCAGGCCGGCGCGCGGCGAGGCGGGCGCCGCAGGCCATGTAGAAGTTGACAGGACGCCCGCTACCTGGGCCAAACACGCCCGTCGAGGACCGCTTGGACGGCCTGGTCGCGGCGTTGCGGACTCGGCTCTGCCCAGCGCACAGTGCCTTTGGTCGGGGTGCAGGATAGACAAGGACTTAGGGTAGGCCAGGCGTCGAGACGGCAGGCGCGCCGCGCGCAGGCCGGCAAGCTGGGAAAAACAGTGAAGAGCGGAGTGCGGTCTGGGTATCAAAATGCAAGTATGGAAATATGCCAAAAAGTCAAAGTGTCAAGCGCGCCGCGCGCAGGCCGGCAAGCTGGAGAAGACGGTGAAGAGCGAGCCGGTGCCCGCCAGCAACGACGGGCCGGTCAAGGTGCTGGTCGCCGACCAGTTCGATGAGCTGGTCATCAAGAGCGGGAAGAGCGTGCTGATCGAGTTCTACGCGCCGTGGTGCGGCCACTGCCAGAGCCTGGCGCCGACGTACGAGCAGGCGCGGCCCCGGGCCCGGCGGGCCCCGGCTGCATGCACGGCCTGGCGCCCCGCATGCAGTCAGGGAATTGTGGTAGGTTATGGGTGTGGTAGGGCAGCTCTGGTTCGCGCCGCGCAGCGCGGTGGGCACCACCCTACGGGAGGCCAGGCAGCGCGGTGAGGGCGGCCGCTGCATGGCGCCTCTGTCGTCAGCGGCCGGGCTTGCTGCACCCATGACTCAGGGTTGTGGCAGCCTTTCTGCAAGCCGCGGCCTGCTGTGCTTTGCCCTTTCTCGGTGTGACAGAGGGTTGGCGGCAGAGCAGCGACGCCCGCACAGGTCAGCGCGTTTGCAAGCCGAGCTCGGCTGCGTTCTGCTGTCTGGGATGCGCACGCGACTATGCTTACATGTGAACACCGTCGCACAGCTCCATCACATAATCGTTGACAGTCAGAACTGGTGGGCTAGGGTTTGGCAAAACCCAATCTCTGTCCCCCCGTACCGACGGTTGTGCGCGCCGCGCCAGGTGGGCGAGGCCTACGCAGGCAACGACAACGTGCTCATTGCCAAGATTGACGCCACCGCCAATGACATCCCCTCTAAGCTCTTCAAGGTCCAGGTGCGCTGGCGGAGCCCTGCATATGTAGGGTTTAGGGGTTCTGCATGGGCACGCAGGCTCGCTAGCGAAGGCTGTTTTTGCGGTGCGGGCGCATTAGCGCATGTCATGCGCAGGCGCTGTGGACAGGGAGCCCTGCATGCCTGTGGTGCCCTCCCTGCATGCGCCGCACAGCACCCTGCATTCAGAACATCCTCACAACAATCAGCAGGCGGGGCCGCGGAGCTCGCTGCGCCCTGCACTTGAAAGCATGCCGGCACCCGACTGGACTGCCATCGACACCAAGCAAGCCAGCATCATGCCGCGCGTGCCGGACCCGCGAGCCAGCGCCACGACCGGCTACCCAAATATGCTGGCGTCCAGCACACATGGAGGCCTGTGCCCTCGCAGGGCTTCCCGACGCTGTACCTGTACAAGGGCAAGACGAAGGAGGTCATCGCATACGAGGGCAACCGCTCGCTGGAGGACATGGTCGAGTTTGTGGCGCTGCACAGCGGCGAGGCCGCGCCGGCGGCCGCGGCGGCGCCCGGCGCGCCCGGCATCGAGCCGGCCGGCGCGGACGGCGATGAGGAGGATGCCAAGGACGAGCTGTGAGCCCGTATCTAAACAAGTCTCAGAGAGAAATCGCCTGCCTGGCTTCGGGCGCGCGTGCGCCAAGGCTGCAACGAGGCGGCGCATACCTCCTGGCCCGTGCGCGATTCGGTCGGCGAGGCCGAGGCGCTTGGGTCGGCGGCGCCCTTCGAGCGCGCGCACGGGGCCAAGCATTTGCGCTGAGGCCCTGTGACGCGGGCCGAGGAGGGGGAGGCCGGGCTGATTGATAGGGGTGGCTGTCGCTGTGCCTGCGTTCTGGGCGCGCCGCGTCTGGGCGGTGTGTGGGCGGCGACTGGTTCTGGTATGCTTTTTGGGTAGGCCGTCAAGACTCCGGCCTCAGCTTTTCTGAACGGCACTTCTTTGCTTTGGGGCACGTTGGTGTGCGGCGCATTGCCGAGAACATGCACAGCCGCGGACGCTCTGTGTGACCGTGTAAACAGGGCTGACGTGTGGGCAGGCGACGAGCGCCGACCAGGCACTCCAGAGGTTCACATGCCTTCTGAGCGGACCAGCTCCATGCTTCCTTCCCCGCAGCCCGAACGCACTACAGGCCAAACGCCTCTGGCGGCGGCGGCAGCAGCTGGTCTCCCCGCGAGTCCATGAGCTGCACCAGCGCCAGGTACGCCACCTGCGCAAGTGCGCGAGTCCCAGGCCAGCATCAAGCTGGGAGCCTTGCGCACGAGCGTGTATAACAGAGCCTGTGCGTGGACGTTCACTGGCGGTGCTGCAAAAGCGGGCGCACCCCAAAAGCTATGGATACGATGCCTGTCACGATCGCGGTGGTTTGCCCCTTTTGCAGCCCGCCTGGAATGTCTGACCGCATGTGAAGCAGTGTAAGAGGCCAGTCAAGGACTCGCTTGCGCGGCAGGACACAGGCAGCAAGGCGCCCACCCAGCTTTGCAGGCGTCTCAGTCTCTGTTGGAGGTGTAGGCCGGCGCTCAGTGCCGGCCACCTGAGCACTCGCGACACGGCTCAGGCAGTGCATCCGTCAACAGCAACCCCTGTGCTGCAGGGCACGCTGCTTGCACACGCAGGATAGCACCACGTCGCCTGCTGTAGCGGTGTGCACCTTGTCTGCCTTCTCCTGCTCCTCCTGCGATGCGCGGCACCGCATGCAGGAGCGCGCCGGCCGCGGAGACAGGTAGACCCCGTGCGACTGGGACACACCTGTCGCTGCCAGCCTGCGGCGCTGCGCCACTGGCCGTCCAGGGCGTGCTAGCGGCGCACCGAGCGCATTCAGGCAGGCAAAGGCGTGCGCCATCCCTGCGCCTTGCTAACACACACGGGGCGCAAGTAACAGCAAGGGCCTTTAGCTGTGGACGACAGCGGGCTGAACACTTTTCCTTGGACTCTAGGGTTCATACGATGGAGCTGCAGTCTAGTGGATGTGGCGCACCTTCGACTCGTTTGAAAGAAGTGCAAGCCAGTGAGCTGAGCGTTTTCGGATTCGGGCAGGCCATACAGGGGAGACTGGTGCCTCAACCAGCACGCGGAGAGGTCATGGCGCTTGGAGCAGCCACACACTTGTTTCAGAGCGCCCCAGTGTGTCACAGCAGAGGTGTGCACGGCCCTGCTGCACCTGTCTGGCGGTGAGGAGCAAATATGTTGAGGCCCGAGCGGGTGCACTGACGCCACCTTGGGCCGCACAGCGCGGCGCAGGCTGCTGGTCTGTTCACCCGTGGCTGCAAAGGGCAATGGTGTGCAGCCGCAGCAGCAGAAGGGAGCAGAGCAGCCCTCTCGGACAGTGAAGGAGGAGCTTGGTGCGCCATCAACGCCCGCCCAAGCTTGTGACCACGTACAAGCACTAGCACGGAAACTACTTGAGAGTACAGGCGCTGGGAAACTGTGCCGAATCAGGGATGGCTATCGACTTGAGTACCTGTGCTCCACTGCAGAGTGGCGGCGCACGGCCAACCGGGAGGCCAACAAGGGCCGCGACCGCAAGGACTTGTACACTGATAATTGGTGCGCCGGGTCTGCACGGCGCCTGCAGCACAACTCGTCGTGTGTTGTGTGAGTTGACCCCCGCCAGCAGGGTTGCGCCCTGTGCAGCCGCCCAGGGAGCCAGAGACGGTGCCGCGGCGGGCTTTCCAAGTATGACTTCTTACGTCGTGTCTTTGACGAGTTGCTGGAGGGGAAGCTTGTTGAGGTGTGGTGCGCGGTCTGCTGCCTGGCGCGCCAAGGGAAGGCAACGATGTGAGAGCATGTGGGTGAGTTTGGTGCAGGCTACTTGCACGCTTTCGGATGGTTGCGGAATGACACGGGAGCGTCACTTGTGCACCCTGGGCCCCAAGTGTTCACGGCTGAGTCGGGAAGCACGTACCGTGCGTGGCTGCCACAAACATGCGTATACTGAAAAGGGGGCTGCTGAGCCTGCTGTGTGCACGGGAGCTCAGGGACGGCGACGTGTACAAAGGGAGCAGGTTCAACGTGCTCACTGTGGTTGCTGCTGTGTCCATCCTGACGCCCCTGGCCGGCCTGGTCTTTGCATGGTGGTCATATGGCAGGCTGTGGGGCTGATTGTGTATGGTTGGTCTGACAGTCCAGATGTTTTGGGTTCTAAGTTCTGGCTGGCAAGGCAAATACCAACTTTCTTACAAGCGCGCAAGGTGACCTTTGCACGCGCTGAAGATTAGCTTAAAGTTGCATGCTTCACAACATCTGTTGTGCAGCACGCGTGTGCACAAAGAGAGAGTGCATACTTGTACAATACCAAAGAGTGCATGTACCATTGTGCTGGTGTATGAGCGCAGACCTGGTGATGTGCGGGTAAATGAGAGTGGCACATGCGGTAATGCGAAAGGAGGCGCAACGGCAACTGTGTTAAACGGGGAGACAGTCAGCCTCTATGCCTCCTTGCACACACCGCTCCTGACCACCCTGTGCATAACTACAGAGGCCTAGCTGGGAGCGCTGGTGACATGCGCAGCACCCTGAAGCTGCCCCTGGCCCCCTGCTGCCTTGCAACCTCACGGCACCTTGACTGTAGCAGCGCCCTGCTCCACATAATCGAGCGCACACCCGCAGCTCTGCCACTGCAGCCAGGCTTCATACTTTACACCCGTGCAAGCACGCAAGCACTCCATGAATCAAAACGTGAGGCATTCCTTAACAGGCCCCACTCTGGGCCGCGCGACCTACCGCACGCCGGTACAGCTGTCTGCGCGGCCCAAAGCTGCGACGCCAAGCTATATGCGGGGCAGGAGCCCTGCACCTGCGAGCGGCAACACAGGCCGACATCGCTAGCACCTGCGCATGCAGGTTCCCGCCAGAAAAATCCTGAAAGGGCGAGGCGACACAGCACATCCAAGAGCCTCCCTCTGGCCGCCCGGCACGCCTGACGCCCAGCTGAGCCCGAACCTAAAAAGCCTCCCCTAGGCGACCTGACACACCACACTCGCACCACAGCTTTGCGTCCCGCGCGCTCACTACCACGCGGCTTGATGCGCTGCAGGGCGGCAGCAGCGCTCGCAGCACGGCGCGTTGCGCACTGGGCGCTTATAGAGGGACACTTCGACAATGCGAGTCACTGCAACTGCTCTACTGCCACCTGCATGGCCAACCTCGGGCCCCCATTTCGCCCCAACAGGCCCGGATTTGTGCAAGGAGGCTGCCAGCCATAAGGCGGCGCTGCCCGCAACGCGTACTGCTGCCGCTCGTGCGCTCTGCCGCCCCACGCCCCACAAGCCAAAAGCCCCGGCACGCCAGCCGCCCCACCGCCACCACGAAGCTGCGGGGGTCAGGGCAAGGCGGGGTCAGCGGTAGCGGCGCCAACGAGCTCAGGCGCGAGCCAGGCCGCAAACGCGTGCGCGGCCTGCGCCTCAGCAGCCTGGCGTGCCAGGAGGTCGTCCCACGTGCTCTCCAGCAGCCGCTGGCTGCGCGCCCTGCGCGCACAGGCGGCAGGCGTGTCAGCAGTGGGGCAGGGCGCGGGCGCGGGCGCGCTGGCGCTGCCAATCAGGCTTGACACGCCGGGGACTTGCGTGCGCCGCGCCGCTTCGGCAACGCGCGCTGGCAGGGCCCTCCATGCACAAATAGGGTGAACATTTTAATTCATGTGCATTGTTAGAATTCATGGCCTTGCCCTTTGCCAGGGTCTGGCTTTGCTACGTTCCGATAAACCCTGCGCGGCATGGGCGCAGGCTTTGCTACATTCTGATGAACCCTGCGCGGCGCAGGGCTGGGCGGGCGGGCGGGCGGGCGCGCACTGCTGCAGGAGCGCCGCGCTGGGCGCAGAGCTGAGGGAGGTCGCCGAGCCGCCCGAGCGCGGCAGCTGCCTGAAGCCGCCGCTGCCCCACGCAGGCGACGCGGCGCGCTCCATTGGCGCGCGGAGCGCGCTGCACGCGCGCGCAAACGCCGACCCCGTCCCGCCCGACGACCCCGGCGACGCCGGGCCCACGCGCGCGCAGCCGGCGCTGCCGCCCAGGCTGCCCGCCGCGCTCGCCAGCGCCTTGCCGAGGCGCGAACCCGGCAGGGGCAGGGTCAGGGCCGGCCCCAGCCGCGGCGCCTCGCCCGCGCCGTCGGGCGCGCCTAGCGCCAGCGAGCGCTGCAGGCGCAGCGCCTCGGAGTCATGGCGTTCGCGCAGCGCGGCGCACGTCGCCAGCGCGGCCACGGCGACAGGGCTGGCCGGGCTGCTGGACAGGCTGGGGCTGGCGTGGAGCCCTGAGAAGACCCTGTCAGAGCCCGGCGTCGCCAGCCCGGCCGGCGCCGGGCTCCCGGCCAGCAAGCCAGGGCTGCCGCGCATCAGCCTGGCGGCTGCGGCGGCCAGGTCCGGCGGCGCGGCAGAGGCTCCCGCGTGCGGCGACCGCATGGGCGTCAGCGTCGGCGTGCGCGCCAGCGACGCCGCCGCGGGCGCGGCAAACGTCAGCGATGGCGCGCGCTCGGCGGATGCCTGTGGGCGCGGCGGCGGCGGCGGCGTCGCGGGGTGGGAGGCGGGGCAGCCTGGGCCCGCGGGCGAGCCGGGCAGCACGGCGGTGTGCGCATGCGGCGGCGGGGCCTCGGGCCCCGACGGCAGGGCGCGCGCCCCGTCCGGGCCGGCCTCGCCCGGCAGCAGCCGCGACGCCGGCAGGAATGGCGACGCGGGCACCGGCGACGCCAGGCCGCCCAGGCACGCAGCGGGCGCCGAGCGCGAGGGCGCCAGCGGCGTCGGCGGCGGCGCCGCGCCGCAGCCGCCCTCGTCGCAGCGCCGCAGCAGCTGGCAGGCGGACAGCAGCGGCGACGGGCGAGCCGCGCGCTTGGCCGGCGCCGGGCGCCAGAACACGGCAGCCTCCAGCTCCGCCGCGGCATCGTGGGGCGCCGAGGAGCGGGTGCGCCGGCCAGGCACGCCGGCCGCCGCGCCCAGCCCCAGCCCAGCGCCGCCCAGCGGCGCAGCCGCCCAGCGGCCGGACGGTCGCGGCGCGCGCGTGGCGGAGCGCGCGGCGCGCGTGGGCGGGCGCGCGCGCGCGCGCTTGGGGCTCGGCGTAGGGCTCGGGCTCACAGCGCCGCCGCGGTCCGGCCACCCGGCACCTGCCTCCGCAGCCGCCTCGAAGGGGTTGGCCCACTCCGGCTTGACCACGGGCACGCGCGGGGCCCTGGGCGCGTCCCTGGAGGCTGCGGCCGGGACCCCGCCCGCACGCAGTTCGAGCGCGCCGCCCTCCAGCCCGCCCGCCTCCGCGCAGTACAGCACATCGTCCAGGGTCTCCACACCCTCCTCGCCATCGCCCTCGTCCTCGCCCGCCGAGTCGACGATCGGCGCGCGCTCCGCGCGCGCGCGGCGCGGCTGCGCGCGCCGCGGCGCGCGCTCGGCGGCGGCGGGCGCGGGGCCGGCAGCGGCCGCGGCAGCGCTGCGCTTGTGCGCCGCCTTGCGCTGCGGAGGCGCCGCCAGGGGGGAGCGCGGCGGCAGGCAGTCGTCCGATGCTGCAGCGCCGCCTGCGCGCTCCCGCGCCGGTGAACAAGCAGGGCCTGGGCACCGCCCAGCCAACGCGCCCTAGCAATGCAACAACACGCCGTGCGGGGCTGCTACGCGCGCCGCAGTGCTGACACGCGCCGCTGACAGGCACAGCAAGCGTCCAGGCCAATAGCTGACTTGTCAAACAGTAGCGATTATGCCCTGAACCTGGCGACAGGTTCAGCCTGGGTTGCGGCTGCAGAAGCGCCGCGGAGTGCGCACCCAACGGCGACAGCGGCGCGCAAACGTTCGCTGCAATGCCTGCCCCGGCGTCCACGCGGATGCGCAGCGGCGCCCCGCTCGGCTTGCCGCCCGCCTTCGCGCCGTCCGCCACGGCGCCCGCGGCTAGTGCGCCGCCCTGCGCATCCGGCGCGGCCGCGGGCCGGCCAATCGCTGCGTCGCGCGCGCGCGGCGTTGGGAACAGCTCCGCCTCTAGCAGCTGCGCGACGTAGGGCGCTGGCGCGCCGCCCGCCGCGCCCGCGCGCGCATCATCCTCCCTCGGCGCGCCGCGCCGCTCGCTCGCGCCCGCGCCCGGCCGGCCCGGCGCCCCGCCCGGCGCCGGGCAGGCGTGCGCGGCGCCGCCGCCGCCCTCGCGCTCTGCGCCGGCCGACAGCCGCCTGGCCGGCGGCGCGGGCGGGGCGGCGGGGTCGACAAGGCAGGCGCCCGGCCGGCCGCGCGGCGAGCGCGCGGCCTGGAACTGCGCCGCCTGGCGCACGGCCAGGCGCTGCGCGCGCACGCTGGTCGCGTCTGGGCCCAGGCCGTCCAGCGCGTCCTCGCCTGCGGCGGGCGTAGGGTTAGGGCGCACGCTCGCGGCTCAGGCGCGCGCATCCCGGGCGCGGTGCCGCTGACGCACAGTGCAGCAACGACGGGCACTGCGCACCAGCCCAAGGGGCACTGTTGACAGAAAGGGCTCCTACTATTTGCAACAGGCTGTGGGTGCGTACTGCCAGCTGGACCATCAACGATCACGCTCAGCACGCCAGAGAGCGCTCAACACGTCGCGGCCGCAACCGGCCGAGCAGGCGCTGTGCAGGCACGCGCACCGAGGCAATCGGCAGGCTCGCCGCCGGCGCCCGCCGCGGGCCGCGCGCCGGCAGCGCCGCCGTCGCCGCTGTCGCCCTCGCACTCGCCGGCGGCGCGGCGCGGCGCCGCGGCGCGCACCACGTCCCGCGACGACCGCGCGGAGCGGCCCTCGCCGTCAGAGTCGCCGCCCGACCCAGACGCCGGCCCCGCCTCGCGCTCCGGCCCCACAGCGCGCCGCCCGGCGTCGCCCTCGCTCGCGCTGCTGTCCGCCTTTGACGCCTCGCTGGGCGGGGCCACGCAGGGTTTGAAACCCAGCGCGGCGTTATCGGCGGCGGCGCCCGCGGCCTCGCTCGGGCGCCCGCCGCGCGCCGCCGCGCGCGCCACCGGCAGCTGCGTGGACGTCGTCCGCGAGGCCTTGGAGTTGTCGGAGGACGTGGACACCTTGCCCGTGTCGGCGGCGGACACTGACATGAGCGCGCACGGCGCCGCCCTGCCATGCTGCGCGCGCGCGTCGCCGCCCTCCGCGCCCGTCCGGCGGCGCTTCGCGGCCGCGGGCAGCGCCGCGAACTCGCCCGAGCGCCGGCGCACCTGCACCACAGCCGGGGCGCACAGTGGGTTTACCGATAAAAGAATTCCCCTGCGTACTGGCAACAGCCAGCGCTGGCAGGCAGACAAGGCAGACAACGGGTGCGACGGCAATGAGTACGAGTGTACACGCACTAAGGCTCAGACAGGTCCCCGCACAAGCAACCTGGTCGCCCAGCCCTTGCGCGGACGGCGAGGGGGCGCGGCCGGGCGCGCCGCGCGCACCTTTTCGCCAGGCCGCAGGCCTGCAGATGTCTCCCCGTCGCCGCCGCCGCTGCCGCCGCCGGCCCTGGGCTTGGGCGAGCAAGGGTGCGCTGCTGGCGGCCTGGGCGCGGCCGGCGTGCGCACAGCGCCCCCGCTCTGCTCGTCGTCGCTGTCGCTGGCCTGCGCTTGCGCACGCGGGTCTGCTCCACAAACCCTGCCCGGCCCAGCTGGACAAGAGCACCCTCTGCGCTCATGCTAGGCCTGCGGTGCGACGCAACGACTCTTCGCCACCGCGTGCAGGTCCGGGACGCACAGCAGCTCGTCCGCAGCCCACCTCCGCACGCAACCTGGACAGCTGGCAGAGCCGCCAGCACGCGCGTGCAGCCATGCTCGACATGTCTGGACCAACAAGGGCACCGCAAGACAACGACTGCGCCCGGCGCAGGGGCTGCACCTGCGGCTGCAGCCGGGGCGCCGCCGCGGCGCGCCGGCTCTCAGCCAGCGCGAGCGCCAGCGCCTGCCGCTCCGTCAGCCCCACTGCACGCGCACACGCGGCTCAGCACCAGCCACGCCAGGCCGTGCGCAGCCCGCAGCGACCCACCCGCTCGTGCACCGCACGCCAGCGGCTGCCGGGACAGCCCCACGCGCGCGCAGCTGCACAGCTGGCGCGGAAAGCTGGCACGCACGCCGGCGGCCGGCCAGAGTGTCTCCTGAGGAGGGCAGGGGGCGCACTGCTGGGCAACCCTTCACGTCAGCCGCCGCGCCCGGCTGCTCGGCGGGTCTCCCGCAGCCCCCACGCACGCCAGCCTTCTCTTCCCTGCAGGCCGCCCGGCAGGGCCTGTGTCAGCGCACAGCAGCAACGCAGCGCATCCATCCCTCATTAATGTGGCCTGCGGGAAAAGTTGGCGCTGATCTGCCAACTGTGTCCGCGCCACAGCCACCTGAAGCTGCCTATCGTACGGGATCGCCCTGGACGTGCCACACACCAAGGAGACCACAAAGACCCGGACTGAAAGCTGCCACATCAGCCGGCGCGGCAAACATCCTGTCACTTCCTGCGGTGGGCAGGCGCTGGCATGGCCGAGCCCCGCAGCGCCCCGCGCCCCAGCAGCCGCCACGCGCTCGCCGCACAGGGCCAGCGGGTGCGGCTGCGTGCGCCTGGAGGCTGCCTTCCCAGCCCAAAACGCTTGTGATCATCGCTAGGGTTGTTTGCATGCTGCCTCCCGACTTCTGAAGTACGCTCCTATGGGCCCGGGGCGAGCTCCATACGCGTCGCGCGCAGCCCGGGGTGGCACAGCAGTGCAGGCATCCAGTGAAGCTGCCAGGCCGCGACCGACTTATCCGCTAGCCCGCGGCCAGCAGGTCTCCAACAGCCCGCACGAGCCGAGGGCACGCCTGGCTGCACTATCGGTTCCAGCCTCGTGCCGCCAGCTCACGTCTCTGCAGGCGGCCCTTTCTGTGACGCGTCTCCTCACCTGTCACGCCAGCGACCGCTGCATGCTGAACCCACTCATGGCGACGCTGTGATACGCAGGCAGCGCCTGTGGCTTCTCTCCACAGGCCGCCACCGCCACCGAGTGCACAGGGGGTTCGCCAGACCTACGGGCTAGGGTCCCTCCTCGGGCCGGGGTGAGGCAGTTGAACGAGCTACACAGGTCTCAAACTTAGGCTGAAGGTACTGTTGCTATAATCCCGAGCAAGGGTAACGGTCAACACTTGAGCCTCTGTGCGGGACCCATGCGGGCTCCGCCCTGACGCGATGATGCGCTAAGTCAAGCGCGCTCAGAGCCCGCGCCCTCGCCAGGGATGGGCTGCGGATTCTCCAAGCCGGACGTCAAAGCAGGCGGTGGAAAGCCCAAGGACGATGCTGCGGTGCGCCGCGCGCATGCGCCTGCTGCTCTGCCTCACCGCTTGGCGTGCCGACCAGCCTGCCGGCAGCGCTCCGCCCTGCCCTGCAGGCAAGAGGAGAGCAGGAAAGCTTCGCACTGGTCGAGCGGGTGCCGCGCGAGCGGCAGGTGGGCGCGCCTGCCGCGGCCAAGGGGGCCGGCAAGCTGACCAACAGCGTGCTGGGGAAGCAGACAGAGGTGCCGCCCCGCTTGTGCTCGCCCAGGGCAGCCCCGACCCACCCGCCGCACGCGGCATGCACGCATCAACGCCCAGTGCCGCGCTGCTCAGTGCGCGTGGCGCGCTCTGGGGAGCTGTGTGGCAAAGGGCGGCCCTGCTGAAACTTCTGGTGAGCAGGCAGCTTGCGCAGCTGCAATCCAGTGCCGCCAGTGCCGGCACTTTGGAGCGCAGCGCTTTCGGTGCGCGAGCTGCTGCCCGCGCTGGTGGCCACCACCCTGAGCTGCACACTGCAGCCCGGCCACTGGATGTGTGGAGCGGGGAGCTGTCAAGGTGCCAGGACTCTGCCCGCAGTTGGGGCCTCGGGCAGCGCAGCGGCAGGGGCGTGAGACGGGGAACCAGGGGGAGCTGCGGCACTGCGGGAGCGGCGGCACGCACCTGGGCGCCGTCCCGGACGGCGCTGTGCACCTGCGCACCTGGGCGCATGCATTGGCTATGCAGCACCGTAGCTCTGCTGCTGAGCGGGCCTGGCGGGCGCGCAGGTCAAGCACCCGCAGCGCTTGGAAGCTGTGAGCGGCTTTGCAAGTGCGGCGGTGAGGGGCTTGGTGATCACCAGTCCAGTCCACTGCGGGGCAGTGGGCAGCGCACGCACGCCGGGCACGCCCGTTTGCCAGGGAGCGTGCCTGGCACCGATTGGGGTATAGGATAGGGTCTAGGGTATACAGGGCACCAAATTAATCGCACGCATGCGCGCAGGAGCTTGCGCGCAGGAGCTGTGCAGCGCGCGCGCGCCGGGCCGCACATAAACCTGCCAGCGCTGGCCCGCCCTGAAGGTGTCTCACACGTGGGGGGTGCAGGCGCGCAGGACACGCGCGTTGCGTGCGTGTAGGGCCGCGTGCGCGGCCGCGGGCAGTCCGGCTGGTCCACATTTGTATGCAGTTGGGGATATGTGCGCGTCGGACGCGCGCAGCGTGTATGCGCTGGCCCGCGTGCTCGGGCGCGGGCGGTGCGGCCGGTCCACAGCCCTCCCCCCACATTTGCACAATCCCACCCAGTTTTTGGATTATGCGCGCGCAGGATGTGTGCACAGTGTACACCCTGGGCCGCGTGCTCGGGCGCGGGCAGTTTGGCACCACGCGCCTTGCGGTGCACAAGGCGAGCGGCCAGGAGTACGCGTGCAAGTCCATCGGCAAGCGCAAGCTGCTGTGCGCGCCCGCCCTGCGGCGCCGCCCGCCGTGCCGGCCATGCGCAGTGCTGCCTCGCGCCGGCCTGTTGTTGGCGCCCGGTCTGGGGCAGTGCCAGCCGCTCTGCCTCGCGCGCGACTGTACTTTGAGGAGGCGTGAGTGTGTGCACCATGCGCAGCGCGGCCACTGTCAGCCGCGTTCGATAGAAGGGCTCTCAGGTGGTTGCTCGCACGGTCTGAAAGCGCATGGTAGGGCTGCAGATGGTGGGCGCAACAGTAGACGGCAGCAGCAGGAGAGGACACTTGAGCATCCCTGGGGACGTTTCGGTCTTGTGTCTGATGCCTGGCACTGCGCGCGGCGTTCATGGCACAGGGCGCATGGGGTCCGCGCCGGCCTGCGAGCCGGGCAGGATTGCAGCGGGGCAGGTGGCGAGGGTGTGGCGGGCGCCGCGCAGGACGGCGGAGGATGTGGAGGACGTGCGGCGGGAGGTGCAGATCATGCACCACCTGGAGGGGCACGCCAACATCGTGAAGATCTTCGGCGCGTACGAGGACAAGCACAGCGTTCACCTGGCGCGCGCCCCCGCTCCCCCCCTCCCCCACCCATGTGACCTCGTCGCACCCCGACATTGTGAAAGCCTTTGGCGCGTACGAGGACAAGCACAGCGTCCACCTGGCGCGCTGCGCGGCTCCCGCGCGTGTGTCATTGTTGCGGCTGCGCATGCGCTGCGGCTCCGGGCGCATTGGGCTTCGGCAAACAAAAGACCTCCATGCGGGTGCACGTGCCAGGGCGCCTAGTCGGGCGAGGAAAAATGAGACCAGGCTGCTCAGGTAGCGTGCGCGCGCGCGGGCGGCGTGGAAATCGAGTTGTTTGACTTACTGTCCCCGACCCAGCCTTACCCTAACCCTGTCCTTTTTGGCCCTGCAGGTGATGGAGCTGTGCTCGGGCGGCGAGCTGTTTGACCGCATCGTCGCACGGGGCCACTACACGTGCGCCCACCGTTGGGCGCCGGGGCATGCACCGCTCGTGAGGCCGCTGTTGTCATGCATCAGGAGTCAGGCGGGTGGGGCGACAGGCCGCCATGGGCTCGTCCGCCGAGGTTTCTGTGTCGCCCCGCGCGCTCTGTGCAGACTCTGCGAGCCGCTGCTTGCAATCTCTGCGCGGCGCACAGCGGGCTGGCGGGGCGGCTGTGGCGGCTCCAGAGCTGTGGCTCCAGAGCCGTCTCAGGCCCGGCTGCGCGGTGACTGAGTGCGCCGCGCCGCGCCCGCGCGGCAGCGAGAAGGACGCCGCGCAGCTCATCCGCACGATCGTGAGCGTCGTCGCGCACTGCCACCACCTGGGCGTCATCCACCGGTGCGCCGCCCTTGCCGTACCCTCCCATACCCTGGCGCCTGCCGCGGGAACCTGCGGCGCGCGCGCGCGCGGGAGCCCCGGCGCAGCGCCGCACCCGTCCCGCGGCGCCTGTGTTTGCAAGGTCCCATCATTGTGCGGCCTGAGTGTGCAAACGCGCGCCCGCCGCGAGGCAGCCCTGCCTGCAGCACGCGCGAGCGCGGCGGCGGGCGTGCAACCCTAACCCTACCCTGCTGCGCGCCAGCGACCTGAAGCCCGAGAACTTCCTGCTGGCCGACCAGAGCGACCGCGCGGAGCTCAAGGCGACCGACTTTGGGCTCTCCGCCTTCTTCCGCCCGGGCCAGGTGTTCTCCGAGATCCTGGGCAGCGCGTACTACATCGCGCCCGAGGTGCGCGGCCCCTCGGTCAGAAGTGTGTGGTCAGGGTAGAATAGGGTAGGGTGGGGTTGGGTAGGTACCTTCAGGGCCACCGCCGCCTATCTGCAGGGCCGCCGCCGCGCCCGCGCGCCGCGGCGCGGCGGGCGGCTGTGCGTGCGAGCGGGCTGGGCCCGATGCGGGCCTGCGCGGCGCGCAGGTGCTGCGGCGGCACTACGGCAAGGAGGCCGACATCTGGTCGTGCGGCGTGATCCTGTACATCCTGCTGTGCGGCGTGCCGCCGTTCTGGGGCGAGACCGAGCAGCAGATCTTCGACGCCATCCTGAAGGGCCGCCTCGACTTCCAGTCGGACCCCTGGCCGGCCATCAGCGCGGAGGCCAAGGAGTGCGTGCGCGCGATGCTGCAGCCGGTGCGGCCGCCGCGCTGCTTCGGCCCCCTGCCTGCCGCGCTCGCGCGCGCGTGCCGGCAGCATGCGCTCGGCGCGGAGGGCGCGTGGTGCACATGCGCGGCTGTCCAGCGCGGATGCGGACCTGGCAGCGCCCAGCCCTGACGCACCCCCCGCTCGACGCGTGGCCGGACATGCATGCACACGCTACGCTGCTGGCTCGTATGCGCGCCGCGCTGACGGCCGCGCCGCGCGCGCGCGCGGCGCAGGACCCGAAACGGCGCGCGACGGCGGACGCGATCCTGGCGCACAGCTGGATGCGCGAGAACGGCACCGCCAGCGACCGCCCGCTGGACAACGTGATCCTGACGCGCATGCGCGGCTTCGCCGGCATGAACAAGCTGAAGAAGGAGGCGCTCAAGGTCATCGCGGCCGGCATGTCGCCGGAGGAGATCGCCGGCCTGCACGCGCTCTTCCAGGCGCGCGCGCGCGCGCCCCGCGCCCCGGCCGCCCGCCCCCCAACCGCCCGGCCCCGGCGGCGCGTCGCCCGCGCCTGCGTGCGCGCGAGGTCGCGGCCGGCCTGCGCACGCGCTGCAGGCTTTGCGTCGCGCAGGGCGTTGTCCCGGCAGTGCACGAACAATTGCGCCGGCATCGCTCCGCCCAGCCCTCATGCTTGGCGTCAGCGGGCACCGGTTTCTTTAGTCACCGGGGAAGGCAGCGTTGGCCGGGGGCGTGCCTCCCGCTTGGGCCCTGAGCGGTCGCGCAATCGCTGGGACTGGACGACACGACCCTAAACCATGCCCTAACTCTATCCTATCCATACCCCACCGCCGCGCCGCGCAGTCGCTGGACCTGGACGACACGAAGACCATCACGCTGGAGGAGCTGGCGGAGGGCCTGCGGAAGCAGGGCAGTAGCGTGGCGCAGAAGGAGCTTGAGGTGCCCTAACCCTAACCCGACCCTAGCCCGCTCACGCCCGCCTGGCTGCCGGCTGTCGCTCAGCAGGCAGGGGCCACGCGGCGCCTCGCAGGCGTTTGCCAGGTGAAAGCTCTCCAGTCTTTACAGCCTGCTGCGTCGTGCCAAGCCATCCTGCCGAGCCCGTCGGTGTCCCCATCCCGAGCCCTCGCTCCCAGGCAGGGCTGGATGCTGGTGCTGGCCTCCAGCCTCGTCAGCTGCGGTGCTCGTGCGAGCAGCTGCTGCCGTATTAGTTTCGCACAACGTCAACGCCAGGGGCGCCCTCAAGTACGAGGATGTCCTGGGGGCCATTTGGCCGGGTGGGCGTCAGGGCGGGGCGGCCGCGCTGACGGGCGCGCGCGCGGCGCGGCCAGCTGCTGCTGGGCTCCATCGACATCGACGCCAGCGGCACGATCGACTACGAGGAGTTCCTGGCGGCCACCGTCAACCTGAGCCAGCTGGAGAAGGAGGACAATATGTACCGCGCGTTTGCGCACTTCGACACCGATAACTCCGGCTACATCACCGTGGACGAGCTGGAGGCCGCGCTGAATGTGCGCGGGAGGAACACGTACTTTAGGGTACATGTGCATCCTTAGGGTGTGAGAACCAAGCGCTTGCCCAAAGCGGGGTAGTGCACTCTGTTGCGACTGCGCAGGGGGGTGGAGGCCAAAGGAAGAGATGGATGAGAAAAGGTGCGCTGTGGTCACAGAAAGGGCCTGGGAGCAAAGGCGCGCGTGAGCTGCTGGCTGGTCAGGAGCCAGGGTCGAACACAGCAAGCATTTTGGTGGCGGGGAGTGAGCGGGGAGACCACAGGCGCCTGCCGTGCATGCCGCCAAAGCCGCCAAAGCCGCAGGCCGTTGCCGGGCACTGGATGGCCTAGTGACTGCTTGTGTACGGACAGCAGAGGCGGAGCAAAACGCATGCAGGGCGATGCATACCTATCACGCTGTGCACTGACTGACCACCGGCCGCGCGCGCGCAGAAGTCGGGCGGCGGCGCGAACGTGCAGACCAGCGTGCGGGAGATCCTGGCGGAGGTCGACAAGGACAACGACGGCCGCATCGACTACCAGGAGTTCTGCGACATGATGCGCGGCCAGGTGCGCGTCCGCGCCAGTGAAGCACTCGTCTGTGCCAAAGTCGTTCACATCTGTGCTGGTGTCACATGTAGCGCCAACAACCATTCGGATGAACAGATCTGTCACATCTGTCCGGCTGACATTCTGATGCTGACCTTTTCCTCCCCAGCACCTGTTCCAGACAGCTCCTTAGACATGTGTGGTGCCGCGCCAGACCCAGCACGCGATTGAAGTAGCCACGAGGAACAGCACCGAGCTGCAGAGCCGCGCGTCCAACTTCCGCAAGGGCGCTATGTGAGCCACGCCAGCCACGTCCAGCCTGCCGAGCACGTTCAGGGCTTGTGCGCGTTTTTGTGGCTCCCCCCGTGCGCAAATGTAGCTGGCCGTGTAAAGTGCTGTCGGCTGGTCTAGGGTGCTGCGGCTGGTCTGGGAGTTGAGCGGCAGCCGTGCTGAGCAGCGCATAGGCCTGCTAGCCCCTGTCGGGTACCTAGGTGTGGCATCGTGGGGGCATGGCGTGGCACATGCTGCTATGTCTTGCAGCAGTGAAGGCATGGGAGTGGGAGCCTTGCGGCAACCGCATGTATGTGGCCCGGAGATTTCTGAAACGGTAGGGTTCAGGCGGGCTGTCAAAGGGGCCCTGGGGTGTGCATGAACGCGCCTGAAGTAGCTTGCTCCAACGAGATGTGACACCATCAGAGACTAGAGCAGCCTCAAGGGGCGCGCATGGAGTCTACCGGCAGTGTATAGATCAGTGCCCTGCAGACTTGCGGGACCGCGTAAGAATGAATGTCGCAAGCCTGCACCCGCTTGCCAGGGCTGCTTAGCCGGATGACAGTGCTGTCTGCGCTGTGGTGAGCGTAGGTCAGCGCACGAGTGTGCAGTCCTCGTGCTGTGATTGGGGGCATCGTTTCTAGCAGATTAGCTATTGTTACTACATCCTGCGGGGAAGCATAGCCTGCCTACAGCCGGTCCGCTGTAGCGAGACGGGAGGCCGTAGCTGGTCAGCAATGGCTTGCTCGTGCTCTGGGGACGCTGCATGTGTTGCTGGGAGCCTGCCTGCGATGGTCGCATGCAGCATTGTAAGGAAAAGTAGCCAAGACAAAATCATCGATCCAAAATGCAAGGCCTTCTACATATAGGAGTGTTCACAGACGCCGCTATCAGGCACCCCATGTAGGGTCCTGTTGTCCATGCCGTGCCAACGGCCCTTGCTGAGCCTACGGGGTATGCACAGCAGCAGCACTTCATGTGCCAGCGGCCTTGGGCGGAGGGCCAGTCCCGCGCGCCGGCCGCGGTTGCATCGGCCAAGCCAACGAAGCGCAGCGCGCACAGCTCAAGCGTGTGGCCCAGGCATGCTGGCATTATGGCATTAATGCTGCGATGTGGAGTACCAGTCCCGTGCGCCGGCCGCAGCAAAGTCCGCAAAGCTGGCGTAGCGCGGCGCCCAGCCAAGCGCGGCGCGCGTGGCGGCGTTGTCGAGGCGCTTGCCGCGGCTGCGCCCCGGCGCGCCTGTGAATTCTGCGGCGCCCTCGAACGCGCCGCAGGCCTCCGCCGCGTCCATCATCGCCTGCTCAGCCCCGGCCCGGGTTGGCGAGAGGCTGCACTGGGTCGAGCCGGCACAGCACAGGCACTGCAGGCCCCCGCCCCGCCGATCGCTCTCAAGCCTGGCACAGCGCGTCCCTTTCGTCCTTGCCGCGCAGGGGGGTGCCTCTGCAGGCGCACTTGGCCCCAGCTGCCCCCACCCCCGAGCCCGCCGCTCAATAATCAGTAGCCCAGCATCTACGTGCTGCTGTGTCCAGACCGTTTGACCTTAGGCCAACCTGGAAGTGCATCTGTGGCCAACCCAGTGACGAGCAGGGTCCCATGGCGTCACTCAGCGTGTCCTTTGTGCTGGCTGCCTGGCAAGTACACCAGTCGCCAGCCATGTGCAGGCTGCAGCCATCGTGCTGTGCTCCCTCGGGCATCACTGCTTCACGTCTGCATGACGTCGCCCTCCCCCCAGTAGAGTCCAGCGTGCATGCCATGCTCCACCGCAGCAAGCTCAGGGCAGCCGTCGCAGCGCCGCAAACACAAACGGAGGTGGTTCTGGCCCGCGTCGTCGACCCGAGCCCTGCTGGCCGCACTGCAGGCAGGGCAGGGCGCGGCGCGCGCGCACCCGGAAGGTGACCGGGGCGCCGTCGCAGCCCAGGAACACGCGGCCGCGGAACGGCCGCCCCTCTGGGTCGCTGCCGCTCAGCACCTGCCGCACCCGGCCGCACCCAGGCTGCTTTGTTTGTGGTTGCTGGCCCCAGGCGCGCTGTCCTGACGTGTCTGCACGGTGTTTCAAGTGCTGGGGTCTGGTCATGTAGAGCATGGTGTTAGGTCATACGCTAGACGGCTGCATGGCCAGCGCCCGACAACATGGAGGGGCAAGCTGCCTCAGGCTCTTGCTATAACGATTTGAGCCAGGCAATGCGGAGGTCGTACAGCATGCTGTGCTCCAGCCCGCTTGGGCGCGCTGCTGGCCTGTGCAGCCTCAGCAGGACAGCAAGATTATGGTCAGGACTTGCGGGCACTTACATTGGAGCAACCACCCTCCGCGTTCACTCCCGTCGGGGCGACTGGCCTCCGTGCGGCGCGCACCGCGGCGGTCAGCAGCGCGGCGTCCTCGTAGTGGAGCAGGTTGACCGTGTAGCCGCCCCAGCGCTCCACCCGGCCGGCCTTGAGGAAGAAGGTGTGCGCGCCGCGCCGCGCGTGGTACAGCCCGGCCAGCCGCGCCACGCACCCGCCCGCGCCCAGCACCGCGCGCTCCGCCGCCAGCAGCCTGCGCGCCGCGGGACCCTTCCCATCAGTCCGGCAGGAAGAGTGCTGCGCATGCCAGCAGCGCACGGCCGCCGGCGGCAAGGAGTGTATGCTCCACGGGAGCCGCTGGCGCCGAGCATGTGACGGAGCATGTGCCTCCGATCCCGTTTGTCGACAGGAGGGGCGCAGCCGCTGGCCGCTTCATAATCAAGCTGCTAGCTTGCAGACACGGCTGAAGCCTACTTGGTGCCCCAGAACGATGCTTTTGCACTAGGCTGGGTAGCATGGAATGCTGGGCGTGTGCCGAGCACCACGCGAGCGCGCGCCTGTCAGTGCGCTCGCTGTGGCCCTCCGCGACGACGGGCCCCTCCTCCGGGCAGGGCCCCCCGCCGTCCTCCGCATACACGCCCGCGCTCCCCGTGAACACAAACGCGCCCGATCCGTCCCAGCGGCCCAGCGCCGCACGGATCTGGCGCGCGTGCGTGTGCCAGTTCAGGCAAAGCCGGCAAAGTGCCCAAGCTCGCATTGCTGGCTGCAACTTGCCGCTTCACTAGTGCTGCCCCACATCTGGCAGCTGTCATAAGCAGTGCAAGAGGCTTTGTTACATGGGTGCCCTAGTCTGCGCTTGTTCTTCATTGTATAATAATGTGATGAGAGACGGGTCGATGCGCATGCACCCCATGTGTCAATGGCTGGGACATGCAGTCGTCACATGCGAGCTGTTCATGATGGCGGCTTGCCTGCGCTGCGCCCCGGACACACCTCTGCGACATAATCGTCGCTGCCGGACGGCGGCGCTGAGAATGCCACATACGGAAAGCGCCGCTCTTCCACCTCTGCTTTTACGCACGGCGATATTCCCAGTGCCCGAAGCCTGTGCAGCAAAAGTGTCTGTGCTCAGGCCTGCCCGCACCAGCGGCTATATGTGCCTCGAGCCGGCGCAGATACGGGCTAGCTACGCTTCTCTTGTCTCGCACAGGCGAATTGACTTGGTTGGAGGCAGAGGTCAGGTGGTGCATTGGTGCGCTGGGCAGGACCATGTCGGTGTGCCCAGATACACCGCAGTGAGCAACAAAGCAGTGTGCTTCCTTGTCAGAGCGCAGGTGGAGAAGCAGCTTGCAAGTAGGGGCTTGCAAGCAAGGAGCCAATGCCGCACCGCTCATGGTTGGTCGTGCTGTTGGTCAGGCCCACGACAGTCGCGCTGGGGTGCTGCTCCCGCCACACAGTACCCAGGTAGCTCCCAAGCACGCCCGGGCCTGTTGCAGTCCTTCCCCATGAGAGCTCCGCATCGCCGGCTTGTGAGCAGGCAAGCGCTGGAGCGGCTTGGCGCACCCACAATCAACAAGTCCTGCGCGGTGCCGTCTGCGGGCTCTGTCTGCTGGGCCGCCGCCCGTGCATGCATCCTTTGCAGGTGTGTACGCTGTGCTCCAGCCTGCTGCCTCCTTTGGGCAGGAGGCAGCTCTTGCAACAACAGCAGCCGCTGGCACGAGCGTGCACTCTGCGACCTATGTCGAGCGGTAAGCGCAGTGTGGCAGCAGGCAGGCGGCGCTGCGTGTTGGTGCGTGTTCACCAGCGGCAGCTGTAGCATGGCTTTTGGCAGAGCTAGGCTTCTGGCACCTAAACAAGTGCCACACACGCCAACCGGACTGCGCCCACACTGGCTCTCTGCTCTCTGCTATCTTGCCATCCACAGTTGTCGCGACCACATCAGCATTTGTCTCTCAAATCCTGCAAAATCTGTAAAAGCAGATACACATGCACACATACGACAACCCCTACAGCCGTGCCCGCTGCGGCCGGTAGTCCTTGAACTGCTTGCGCAGCTCCAGCTTGGAGATCTTGCCGGTCGCCGTGTGCGGGATCTCCTTCACCAGCACGCAGTCGTCGGGCACCCACCACTTGGCCACCTTGCCCTGCGCGAGCGCCAGAGCGTCCTCATGCAGGGCAAAGCACAGATCAACGATGGCATGCAGAGAGCATGCGAGCATCATTTTTGAGACAGTGGCTTCTTGTGCATGCCAGATAACCTCAACGCCAACACGTCCTAAGCTGAGCTCCACATATTTAGCCAAAAACGCATTTCTGGGAATGACTTTGGCGAAGTAATCCGCTGCATAGCTCAAGCAACAGCGCACATATGTGTGTGTCATGAGAGAGGCTAAGCAACTCAGCACTCAGATTGGACACAGTCCCCTCATAAACGAGCTTGAGTAAGCGCGGGCGCAGACTCAGCAGGGCTGCCTGCCTGCATGAAGGCCAGCACGTCCTCGGGCGACGGCGGCGGCCCGGACGGGTGCGGCACCACGATCAGCAGCGGCCGCTCGTCCCACTTGGCGTCTGGCACCGCGATCACAGCCGCCTCCTGCACCTGTCGCCCGCACGCGCGCACGCGTGAGGCTGTGCACGACATGCTCGTGCCCTGCCAGCAGCTGCCGCCGCACCCGCTCTCCTCATACAGTCAACTCACACCAGCCCCGTCGCAGCATCGCACGCGCATGCCACGCGCTGCAGGCCAGGGCGCCGAGGAGGCGCGTCACCCGCCGGGGCGCGACGGCTTCTGCCTCCCACAGGCCACGCCCATGGGAGACACGCAGCAGGCCATGAACCTAGCACAACCCTACCATAACCATAACCTACCCTACAGCCATGCGAGCGCCCTGGGGGCGCCCGCGCTTGCGGGTGACCGGCGGCACGTTCCCCAGGTCGATGCTGGAGATCCACTTGCCGCCAAAATAAGGTTAGGGTACACGCGCCAAGCCAGGCGGGCGTCCTGGGTGCGCTCGCGCCTGCGGGTGGCCGACGGCCACATTCTCCAGGTCGATGCTGGAGATCCACTCGCCGCCGCTCTTGATGACGTCCTTGGCGCGGTCGGTCAGCTGCACGTGACCGAAGCGGTCGATGTTGGCCACATCGCCCGTGCCGAACCAGCCGTCCGCGCTCACATTGTGGCTGCCCTCATGCTGCGCGCGGCGGTTGGGGCCATTGCGTTGCTGTTCCCGTGAAAACCCGCTGGCCCCACACGAGCAGACCTCAGGCCAGGCCAGCGTGCCAGGCTCTGCAGCGCAGGCGACGTCGGCGCTCCTTGTCAGTGGCCATGCCTAAGTGCTTGCAACCATACTGCCAGTGGCAGCAGCAGCGCCTACTGCCAGGCAAGCAGGCAATTGCTTGACACACTTCCCAGCCACGCCGTGCTCAGCTCGATAGCATGCCACCAGCCGGCAGCGGCAGTGGCCGGCATAAAGTGCAACACACAGAGCTTGAGCACCTTGTGTCTCAGGCATATGACAGCAAGAGTTGCTTCATATAATGGTAATTCACCAAGTGCAAAACGACAGTGGACGCCCTGAAGTGTGCAGGTGCGCGCGGGAGTGCAGAATCGACATCATGACAGCAGTGCATGGCATGGGCGCAGGCGCGCACCCGGAAGTACTCGCGCATGACGTGCAGGCCGCGGCACTGCAGCTCGCCCTGCGCGCGCCCGTCGTGCGGCAGCGCGCGGCCCGCGTCGTCCACGATGCGGACGTCCACAAACATGCTCGGCCGCCCCTGCGCGCCGGGTGCGCCAGGGCCTTCTGGCGAGCTGCCGATTTGGCGGTCTGCGCGGGACCTGCAAAAGCCGCGCAACACATTGCCAAGAGGCCGTCCCCTACGTCTGTGGGGCTGAGCTGCTGGGCGCTACAGGCGCCTTGCCCGCCATGCTCCCTGTGTTCATTTGTTTGATACACAATTGCTTTCCATGCCTAGTGCAAGCAGTCTGCTCACACCGTGCCTTGCTCACATGACAGATGTGGCAAGGGACGTCCTCGTCCTGCAGTGGGGGCTTGCTGGCGCAGCAGAACTGACACTGTATGGCTCATGTGTGCAGGCGCGGAGCATTGCATGGCAGTGTTTGATAAGTACACCAGTGCGGCACACCACAGCAGGAATGCTCACTACAAGAGAAGTGGGTGCACCTGTTTGCTCTTCACTGCCAGCCGCTGCTCCCTGGTCAGGGGCCCGAGCGTGCCCTTGATCGCGCCGACGGTGCCAATGGGGCACAGCTCGGTCATTCCTGCGCGCAGCACCCGAACATGGGTCAGCAGCCTGCACGCTGAATGTAAATGATCTTGGCACCGCTAGGCCTGCATGTTGCTAGCTGTCTGTTGTTCTGCTGTGGATAGCGGAGGATAGCGGCGCGCATGTGCGGTGTTCCTGCTGCGGCATGGTCGCCATGCAGCAGCAGCGCGGGTGTACCTCAAGAGTCACATGTAAGCATGAAAAGCCTGGCAGGGCGCTGCCAGCATGCCCTGCACCGCCCAGGCAGGCGAGCGGGCCGGGCGGCACCCCACTGGTGGCGGACTTCCACGCCGTACTCGTCCTCGAGGCGCTGCGCGGCGCACAGCGCGCTCAGCTGCAGCGCGCCGCGCACGCGTGCATTGGTGCGCGCAGGCAGCGGGGCAGCGCTCTGTGCGCTGCACCGCCGAGCACCAGTGCATGGGCAGAGCTGGCAGCACAGGCGGGACAGGGCAGCACCTGCATGAGGGACGGCGGGCAGGCGGCGCCGCCGATGCAGACCATGCGCAGGTACGTGAGGCGCTGCCGCGTCGCCTCCAGGTGCTGCAGCAGGCCCAGGCAGACGGTGGGGACGGCCTGCGCGCGCGTCCTCTGTCCTTGCATCCCACTGATTTGCATTGTGTCACGACAGAGCTGCAAGTTGTACAACTCAAAGGCTTTTGGTGCGTAAAGCGCCCTTCTCGTGGCGTGTCAGCCTCTGACACCGTCCACAAGAGACAGACCACACACAGCATGTGGTTTCCTGGCGCACCGCGCTGAAGGTGCACTTGTGGCGCTCCAGCAAGTCGTACACGGACGGCCCATCCAGGTGCGGCCCTGCGAAGGGAGCCTCCCACTCACATGTGGTGCGACTTCAATGCATCAATGCGTATTAGCAAGATCCACGGCTGCAAAGAACACGCCATCAGTGCAGGCCGCTTCCGCGTGGGAGTCCCGAGCGGGGCCCTGAGGGCAAGCGCCACATAGCTCACGAATGGCGCAAAGCAGCACAGCCGTCACACTCGTGCAGCACTGGCGGCCCGTGCGCATGCGGCAGCATGAGGCACGCGCCGATCGCCCGCGCGGCAAAGGCACGTGCGGCACCCTACCCTTGTGCGGCGACCCGCCCTAAGCGAAGCGCACCCGGCAGCACGAGGCATGCGCCGACCAGCGGCGCGGCAAACACCAGGCCCCAGCTGTTGGCGTGGAACATCGGCACGACGGCCAGGACGCGGCTGGCGCTGCCGAGCGCCGCGCCGTCCACGCCCGTCATCATGAATGCTGTTCCCCGCATACCCAGGTGACAGCAGGCCAACAGCATGTTTGTGCACAGTCACTGCTCAGCAGCATATATGTGCACAGTCACGCTGCTCACACCCCTGGTCTTGCGCGCTGGCCATGCGCGCCCTGACATCAGCACAGCTACAGTATACGCTGAGTGCAGCCATGCCGCCCACACCTGGCATCACGGGCGCAGGCCATGCACGCCATGGCGTCAGCGCACCCACATCCATTTGGGGCCATTGCATTGACAGTGCATGTGGTTCCGGCGCTGTGCACGGGCCAAGCGCAGTGCACCAGACGCAGCGCGCTCCACACCGGCACCTCTCTATCTCGGGCGGGGCGCAAGTGGGCCCGCACCGTGGAGGTAGTTGGCCCTGTGGGAGTAGAGCACGCCCTGTGCCGGAAACGCATCATACTGACTCAGCGCGCACGCCAGAAACAGATCTGTCTGCGGGTGGATAGAGTAGGCAAACCCATCACGGTTCAGCAACAAGCTCTGCCACTGCCAACACACCTGGCGCCCCGGCTGATTAGCCCGGGAGGCGCGGAGACCGCGCCTTTGGCCGCCCTGTGGTGCCGGACGTGTAGCACAGGCCGCAGGCGTCGTCCTCGTCCACCTCCACCCAGCGGAAGCGGGCCTCCCCGCCCGCCTCCGCCGCCAGCAGCTCCTCGTAGCAGCACGGCGCTGCCGGCAGCCCGCTCAGACCGCCCTGCATTCGCACACGCCCTCCCACGCCGGAACATTGCGCTAAATGCGTGCTGGCAAGCTCGTGCTCGTGCTCGCGGAGCAGCAGCACACGCGTGCACCTTTGGAGCACCACTGGAGCTGAAGCAGTGCGCCACACGATGTGCGAGCACCCGAGCACTTGTGGAAAAAATATGATGGGAGCCATGCGCAGCCCGGGTGCCTACCTGCGGCATGTGCCCCCGGTCGGTGAGCACGACGAACGCGCGCACGCTGCGCAGCCGCGGCGCCAGCTGCGCCACTAGCGGCGCGAGCGGCGCGTCGAACATGAGCACGGCGTCCTCGGCTGCGGCGGCGCAGCGCAGCCCGTCAGCCCGCTAGCGCCGCCATCACTCGCCGCCGCTGCTGGCGTCCCTGCCGCTGTGCTGCAAATGCGGGTTGCCCACAGCGGCGCACACGGCTCGCCCGAATGCAAGCACAGCACTCTCCGCTGCCGCAGCGACTCTGCGCGATTGTGCGGCGCTCAGGCGGCCTGTTCGGCGGCTGCAGCCATGCTGCTGTAAGCAGCGCGATCAGCTTGCGATGCGTGCTGGCACCGTCTGCTGAATCTGTCTGCTGTAGCTGAGAAGCTTGGTCTGTGTGGCTAGTCTGTGCATGCTCTGCTGTGGCACAGGAGCTGCAGGCTCCCACCCGACTCTGCTCCCAGCAATCTCAAAGCCGCAAAACCAACGGTCATATCTCGACCATCGCTGGTCCCCTTCAAGGCAAGCATCAGCATCCGCTACATGCTACTGGTTCTCCTCCGCCACCACTGGCGGTGCCGGCCGGGTCTTGCACACACAAGACGTGCTGTGGCAGGCCAGCGCTGCACCCCGCACCATGGTTTATGATGTACTCCAGGTCTGCGGCAAACAGCCGCGGGTTGAGCGTGTGGCACACCGCGCCCAGGCCCATGATGCCGTACCTGCCGCGCCGCGCGCCTCTGCTGCCTTCACACGCGCACACGGCACCAGGCGGGCACCTGTCTATGACATGGTCGATGAGCAGTCAACCGGTGGTGCAAAGCGCGGCGGGGGCTGCGGTACAAGGCCAGGCGTTCCACCAGGAGCGGGGCGCACCAGGCCTCCAGGTGGCGTGTTGTGTTCCACGCCAGGGTGCCCACGCGGTCGCCCTCCCTGCTGGGGCACACGCTGTCAGCCAACATGCTGCGCGGGGGGCGCTGGCTGCGAGCTGTGCGCCGCGTTCGGCGCGCGCGCCCCACAGCATTGGCAACACCCATGCGGAGCCATCTCCGCGTGACTCACGCCCCGTGACCTTGTCGTTTTCATCTCATGTCCCAAAGTCAGCGGCTGCGTTTCAGCCCTCACGCGCTGTATGCAATCAATGTGCCAGCCTACCTACGCACGTGATGGACATCACAAGCAAAACAAGTGTGTAGCTGCGGTACCGAGCGCTGGGCCTGCGCACGATGTAGAGCAACCCCACGCAGCTGCCTTCCACGCTGCTCGGCAGTTGTGAGCAAGAAGCAGAGAACAGGACCCAATCTTGAGCTCTCTGTGGCACAACAGCGTAAGTTCCGCACCGTACGCCCAGCCTCCTCAGGGCCAGCGAGCACAGCCGTGCCCGCCGGCGCACATCGCCCCAAGTGCACACCTCGGTTGGGCCCTCAGGCGTGCGGCAGATTATCTCCTGCACAACTCGCTACTCAGACTGGGCCAGAGCCATCTATACCAGCTACCAGCTAATAATCGCAGCTCTGGAGAGCATACAGGAGTGCTGCTGGAGACGGGCAGTGTGCACCTGCTCGGTGTGCCAGCGTGCCGCATAATCAATAATCCGTGTCACGACCAGCGAGTCTGACATCATGAGGCCCTTCATGGTGGCAAGCGACCAGCTACTGTTATACAACGAGCCTCCTTGCCTGCTAGTTCTATGAAAAAATTTCACACAAGTAAAGTCGAGACCGAGATGGTGGGCTGACTCGACGAAGGCAGCGCAGGGCAACTAAAGACCTGCAGGTGGCAAGACTGCCAAAAGAGATGGTGGAGCATAGCTGTCCTCACTCACTAGGTGTGCCCAACACCGCTGTCATTTCACACTGGTGTTGCAACACTTCCAGCTGCCCAGAGGAACTGCAGCCGCTCATCACATGGGGTGCACTCTCAAATTTGCAGCCCTTCCTATTGTTAGTAATAATGCAAGTTGACAATGGAGCCTGAACATAGTGACATGTTGCATGGCACCTTGACAGACTTACACCAGCCAGCACGGATTACAATATGTGCTGCACCTGAGACCCTTGGACACGGAGGGAGCAGCACTTGTATTTACAGCTGAAGCAGCTGTACATACTTTCACCGCAAACACCAATGAGGAATTGCCTGCATGAATCAGACAGATGTCAGAAATGCCAGACCATGTGGTCCCTGCACAAGACAACATGGCGCATGCAGCGCGCAGAGGCACCAGGTGTCCAGCACGCTCCAGGTCGACTGGCTGCACCTGTCATGACTGCATGCATGCACATTGTTCTCTTTCGCAAAGTTCAGCCTAGGGTTACCATGCAGCACTGCTGTAGTACCCTCAAATACAGCCACGCATGCCCACCTGAAGTCCCTTACAAGCGCGTCACGCAGGACTCGTTGCTAGTCCTAACACCCCTAGGCATGTGCCCGCAATTGTAAGCCTACGAACTGGGTACGAGTGTCCTGCATGGCAGGGCCCTCATTACCCTACCACAGTTCCACCTGCGCGCAAGGCTTTCACACAGCGCACTCTGGTGAACAATCTTGAAGCCACACACCAACCACTTCAGCGCCTAAAGACAAAGAGCGTCATCGAGGCGCGCCCCAAAACCACTGGGAACCTGAGTTGGCCATCAGCGCGGCTTACCAGCCCAGCACCTGCCCGTCAGCGCGAGGGTCGGACCCGCCCCACAGCACGCCGGAGTGCGGGTCGCGCCGGATGATCTGCCCGCGGCCGAACACGGCGCGATCGTGCCCGCCCACGCCCGCCACCACCGTGTGCCCGCGCTGCTTCAGGCCGGCCGTGGTGGCCTCCGGGAAGCCCTCCTCCAGCAGCAGCCTGCGCAAAACGCAAGCATCCGTGGTCAGCCGCTGCTCGACGCCCGCGTCACCATGGTGTGCGGGCCTGCGCAGAGTCGCCATGCCTGCAGCAGTCAAGCCGCATACTTCTGGGTGCAGCCCTTGACCGCTAGCACATGCGGGGACCCACTCAGCTTGGCGCACGCCTGTCCAGACCCTCCGCACCGCCCTGCCCCCAACCAGCCACCCAGGGCGTCGCCCCTGCACATGCGGCTGCCACCTCCCACATGGCCTGACGCAGCGAGCAGGGCCCGCCAGCAGATGCCAATGCGCTGCGCACAGGAACGTTCAAGCGCATAAGCCCTGCGTTCTGCAATGCGTATGAGCCCTGCGCCCTACTTTGCCAGATGTACCCGACGTCACCTGCCTACCTGTATGTCTGGGACGAGTACTCGCTTGCCTGACAATCCTGGTGCTTGAGCAGGCCTAGCTAATCTGAAACAGGCTTTCACAGTAACCTAACAAGCCTGGGTGCGCCGAACGGTGCGCGCACTCAGAGCCCTTCCATGAGAGGGGGCGCACTCGGAGTGGCGGACGCAGGCGGGCCCCGCCGCGGCGTTCACGCCCGCGATGGAGAAGCGCGGCGCGTCCAGCGCGGCCTGCGGCTCCATGCCGTAGTCCAGCATGTTGCTGAGCACCTGCTCGGCCCAGCGCCCAGTCAAGCCCCACGCTAAGCCAAGTGCATAACTTCCCGCGTGGCCCCGCGCTATACTGCTGAGCACCTGTTTGGCCCAACGCCCAGTCGCGCCCTGTGCAGCACCCAGTAGGGTAGGGTAGGTTAGAGCAGCCTCCCTCATTGCCTTGCGCCATAGTCCTGCATGATGCCACGAACCCGCTGGCACGGGCGCGGCTGTCGCGCCCCGCTTCAGTTGTGCACCCCCAACAACGGCATCCAAATTCCCAGCAGCGCCACGCGCGCTCGCGCTGCGGAGGCGCGCGCTGCCTCCTCTGGGCGTCGTTGGAACACGACAGGTGCCAACAGGGCGCAGGCCCTCGATGATGGAGCCATCACGGAGCCAAACCCTCGCGCGCGCCTGCAGCTGCCCCTGCGGCTGCTGGTACGCGCCCATGACGCCGAACGTGCAGAAGAGGTGGCCGTCGGGGTCGGTCGCGAGCGCGGGCATGATGGTGTGGTAGGGCCGCTTGTGCGGCGCCAGGCAGTTGGGGTGTCGCGCGTCCAGGATGAAGCCGTAGCCGCGGTTGTGCAGCGTGAAGCCGCAGCCGTCCGGTACGATGCCTGCGCGCGCCGCGGCGCAGCATAGAGCATTTGCGGGACGCGTCGCAGGCACGGCAGGGCTCTGGCTCGTTTTCACACGCAAACTCGCTGCTGCGCATGCACAGGGCGCGCGTGCCGGCTGAGGGCTGCTACCCCGTCCTGCACAGGTGCTCGGCCAGGCAACAAGACGTCGCTGCATTGCGCCCAAACACGGACATGAGCTGAAACACTATGTTACCGAATAAAGTATGTAAATACATTCTTTCTTTCTTTTTTCAGACGCGCACCGGAGCCAAAGCCCATGTAGTTGGAGTTGATGAAGGAGCAGCCGTTGCCCTCGCCATCTACGGCGCACAGGTACACCGTGTCGCCGCCCGGGCGCGGCGGCGCTATGACCACGTCCGGCGACAGCTCGCCCGGCACCATTTCGGCCGCCTGCGCGCCGCCGGGCAGACCTGTAATACTCTCGCGCGGCAGATCAGACACCGATGCAATGCCCCAAGCGAAGCACACTGGCATGCACAGCACGCGCTGCAACGCGCCTGGTCCGGGCGGAACAGCTGCGCGCGGCGGCGCTTGGCGTACTCCTTGCTGAGCAGGTCGGCGGTCGGCACGCCGGTGGCCTCGGGGTCCGCGTTGTACGCGAGCGCGTCTACAAAGCCCAGGCGCATGCTCTCCACCAGCGCGTGCACGTGCTCCGGGCCGCCCCAGGCCGCGCCCGGGACTGTGCTGTCCTGCTCCAGGCTGTTGAGCGCCATGAGCGCCGCCACGCCCTGCCCGCGCGCGCGCGGTCCCGTCGGCGCGCGCCGCGCGCGTGCAGTGCCGGCGCGCATGCTCGCCAATTTATTTGGCCATGAGCGGCCCCGCGCGCCCGCTGGTGGCTGGTTTCCTGACTGTTCTGGGCCGCGACATGTGACCTAGCCGCCGGGAGGTTAGATTTCAGCAGAGCACAACTGCAAGTGGGCTTCATGGACACGGCGCTGTCCGAGCGGGGCGGGCGGGGGACGGCGCGCACGGCGACGGGCGGCGGGATCTCGTAGACGGTGTGGCCGCGGAAGGTGGAGTGGATGGGGCGCGTGGGGTGCGAGCGGTGCGCGGCCAGGTCCTCCGGCGCCATCACGCCGCCGCGCTGCGCCAGCGCGGCCACGATGGCCTCCGCGATGCGGCCCTTGTAGAAGCCTGCCGCATTTTGTGGAGAGGCGTTTTATAGAGCTGCCGCCCTAAGCCCCGACACAGCACAACGGGAGGTCCGCGGGCGTGCGTCACACGGATCAACGAGGCAAGAGAAAGAAAGGTGCCATGCCCTGGCCTCAGGATTGGGTGATTTTCAATTCAGGAGGGCGTCAGCGGAGGCGTGGCCATGCAAAGCTTCACCACTTTGCTTGAGTGAGGGCCTGGCAGCAGCACTGCCGCCGGGCTGGAAGCCTGCCCGCGAGCCCAACATGGCGCATGCGGCAACAATGCTGCTCCTCACCTTTGAGACCATAGCGCTCCCACTTTTATAACAGCGAATCCGCCCTCATGTGGCTTATTGGTGGAGTGGGGAGGGCCTGCAGGCAGTCTATGCACCACCAAGCATGCATGCCTGCAGACGGTTGATGCGACATTGGGTACGGTCCCTGTACACCAAGCATGCACGCCTGCTTCACACTATCTGGCACATGCGCGCGTGAAGATGCGCATTTTGCCTGCCCCTGTCATCGCCGATCCAGGGGCTCCACGGCAAGGTTCACAATGCTCGGCCGCACGACCAGGGTGCCATGTCGGGCGCGCGGCCCACGCACCCTCCAGCGCGCCATGCTGCGCGACGGCGCGGAACGTGGCGGCAAGGTCAGGGTTGCGCTGCAGCTGGCCCGCGCGCGGCGCGCGCCCGTTGGCGCCCAGCATCGCGCCCGCCGCCACGCCGCTCGCCCTCTTCAGCGGCTCCGCGTCTTCGCCCCACTGGTGCCTGCGGCCGCGTGGCGTGCACAACTGTGCATGATTGCGTGTCTTCAACAGGACATGGCAGCTTCTGACAATCACCTGGTGCAGCAGGTGTCTTGGGTTTGTTGGAGCTCAGCAGCGCCTCCTGTTCACCGAGCCAGGTGGGCTCGCAGGCACGCTCACAGTGCACCGTGTACATAATGCATAATGCACCGGCCGGACAGCAAGCATTTGACAGTGCTGCTGCGTACACAGCAGCGCTCAAGCAAAGCCCGGTCCGCAACGCCCTATTCTGAGTAAACAGGACAGTGCCAGCAGGGTTGAAGGCCCGGGCGGAGGCGGAGCAAGTCTGGTATGGGCCCGCACGCGGTCACAGGCGCTACCGGGAACCCTCCCTCTGCCAGCTCGATCGCCGGCTGGAGCACCTGCAGCGCGCACGACCGTCACGTCATACTCACATTCCAGTCCGCATACACAGGACTCCCATCGAGGTCAAGGTCCCGACGGAGCGGAGACTGCGCCGCCGCCTGATCAGTGTGTGAAAGCCGTCACAGCTCACACAGGGCGCACTGCGGGCATGCAATGCAGTGGCTCACATCACTCCAGTGTGCGCCCAAGCGCTGGGCGCTGCGCGCGCGCGCAGGGCCGCGCCTGGGCCAGCGACAGCTTGCCGAACGCCTTGACCGCGTCCTCCCAGAGCGCGGCCGCGCCCGGGACCGTCACTGCGAGCGCGCCCCGCGCAGGCAGCTCGCTGCCGGCGATGCCGCGCTCGCGCACTGCCTGCGGGCGCGCTTTCGGGCTTTAGGTGTGCACAATGCGCGTGTGCATCAGGTACATGGTCAGCGCTCCCGCTTGCGTGTTTTTCCCCCTTTTTTCCATGCATTCATATATGCAAGCACTGCAGCAATATTGTTTGCTTGGGGCAATGCATCACACCCATGTCCGAACAGCTCACACCTGGCCCCAGGGCACGCAGCCGGCAACCAACGCCGCAGGCAATATGTTTGCCGGCAAACAGGCACGCTTCTATGCATGCATGCTCAGGCTGCGGGACCACTGTCACTGAGGCAGAGCGGGGCAGCCCGCCTCCAGGGTGAGCGCCGCCGGCGCCGCGCCGCAGCCCAGCAGGGCGGTGACCTCCTTCGTCTTTGCGTCGAAGAAGAGGCAGAAGGCGTCGCCGCCAATGCCTGTCGTCAACGCAAGAGTGTCACCTTGGCGTGCCCGTGGCGAGGCTGGGGCGCATGCGTGCTCTTAAGTGTGTACAACAGGGAGCGCTCTCACCGGTCGAGCAGGGCTCGGTGACATTCAGAGCGGCGGCCATGGCCACAGCAGCGTCGGCGGCGCTGCCGCCCTGCTGCAGCATGCGCATCCCTGCCTGCAAGGAGTGGCAGTGCCGCACATTTAGCTGGCAGAGCGCACTGCACTGCACACACAATGCTGGTGGCTCTACGGCAGAAGCTGTGAAGTGAAACGTGCGGCCGTCGCCCAAAAGCAAATTGGGACATCCGCAAGTGTGCAAGCATTGCCAGGCCCTGCCAGGCAGAGCACCTCGGCAGCCAGCGGCTGGGTGCAGGCCACCATTCCGCGAGTGCCCAGCACGGGCGAGCGGCGCGAGTTAAAGTCCATCATTGCGCTGTGTGGCTGCATGCTTGGAGACGCCATATCAGTTCTTGTCTGCTTGGACCAGTGGGCTCACACAGCAGCTGAGCAACTAGAGCGTCCGCAAAGCCCTGTCACGCCGATTGCACTCGTGCCGTGACTGCACATAGAACACACACCATACACTTCAAGCACGTTCACACAGCAGACGGGCCGCTGGCTGTGCTCCTGACAGATGTTTGAGTCACATGACGCACGCACGCATAAACACACAAGACACGGCGCTTCTCTCGGCTTGGCGGGACATGCAGCGACGCGATTGCTTGTATTCATTATCCTTTCCCTATGCCGCCATGAGTGTCATGTCACCTACAACGGGAGGTGATGGCGCACAGAGGCGCGTCTAGACATGCTGGTCGTGACAGCCAAGCCCAGGGCGCAGTGTTGTGCAAGCAGGTCGCTGCGCAAGGGCTTCCCAGCGACCCACTCTGCATGCTTTGCAGCGGCAGACGCAAACCTGCTGTGTAAACTTGCCCTGCGCAATCAGAATACATGCCAGGCTCGGTACCGGGGGCGCTTGCGCTGTGACCTGACAGCGGCCCAGCACAGCTTTGCCTGTGTCGCTTGTCACGCTGGACAGGCAAGCCTCGATGCTCTCCCGGCTCAGGTATGCTTTCCGCTGCTTCCGCTCGTTGCTTTCCTACGTAAAGTGCACCACGCTAACATAGTTTGTCCACTGTCTGAGCCTTGCCTGACCGCATATTACGTTCCAGGCCGCAGACGGCGAGGCTGTCCTGGTCGCCTTCTTTGTGGGGGCAATGCTCCTGGCGAGCATGCAGCGCGCGACCGTGGCGATCCTGGCCCTGCCCCTGCAAGCCGCGCTCGGCCTGAGCACGCCCCAGCTCGGCGTCCTTCAGGCGGCCGTGCTCGTCGGGTACGTGGCTGGCCAGGTGCGCGCGCGGCGGCGCTGAGTCGCGACCTGGGACAGAGTGCCGGCCGTGCCCGCCGCTATGGGCACCGCTTAACCGTGTTTGAAGGACCTCCCGGACTGGCGCTCCTTCAGTCCAGCGGTGGTTGAAGAGCTGCACCGTGGCCACCCCGTAGCTGCGGAGGTGGGTGATGTAACGGGCGCGGGGTGTACACAGGTGCCCCTGGGCTTCGTGGCGGACCGCGTGGGCGGCCCGCGCGTGATGCTGGCCAGCCTGGTCGCCTGGAGCGCGGTGGCCGCGGCCACGCCGCTGGTCGGCGCGGCGCCCGCGGGGTCCGTGTTCCCGCTGCTGGTCGGGGCGCGCGCCGCGCTGGGCCTCGCGCAGTCCTGCCTCATGCCCGCCACCTCCGCCATGGCCGCCCAGTACGCGCCCGGGGCCGCCGCGGCCGCGTTTCAGACCCCGCTCAACGGCCGTGCTGGGCCCTCGCGCAGTCCTGCCTCATGCCCGCCACCTCCACCATGGCCGCCCATTGCGCGCCCGGGGCCGCCGCGGCCGCGTCCCAGCCTCCGCTCCTTTGCAGCACTGGGCCTCGTACCGCCCAGCTGTCCTGTCCTTGCTGCTCACAGGCATGCCTACGTGCGGTCCACGACCAGTGTCGTCCTGGGCGGGTGCCCTGGGAGGGGGCCTGCCCCGCGCAGCGCGCGCGCCCATGCCCTGCGCGGCGCGGCCAGGTGGGTACAGCCCGGCGCGCGCGCGCGCGCGCTGGCGGCCATCTACGCGGCAGCGTCTGCGGGCACGGTGGCGGGCATGCTGCTGACACCGCTGCTGCAGTGGCCCGCCGCGCTGCACGCCTTCTCGGCCGCGGGGCTTGCGTGGGCGGTGCGCCACCTTTCTGGTTCCGCGCTGCCTGCGCTCGGCGCAGGCACGCATGCTCGCACCGCTGCATCCCTCTTCTGTCGCAAGGCTGGTGCGGGCGGCGCGCCGCTCGCCCGTTGTCTGCGCTGCCATGTGCCCGGCGCGAGGCGACCCCGCTCCAAGCGGCTGCATGACGCGCCGGTGCACCCATGTCGGCTGGGGTGTGGGGGCAAGGTGATGTTGCCTGTGCTGCAGGGAGCGTGGGCAACAGTGGGAAGCCATATTGGCTTGGCTGCGGGTGCCCGGTGTGTGCCGTGTGAGCTGCGCTGTGCGAGGGCAAGGTGTGGACAGCAAGCCCTTTGCGGGAGCAAAGCGCTTGGCGCGCCTCGCGTATTTGCTACATCATGCAGGCTCACTCGCATTTGGCCTGCTGATGCACCCTGTTGTCATCATTGAGCAAATTGCTGCGGCGGCGTGCGCAGGTGTGGGCTTGGATGACGCTGCCACCCGCGCACTTTGTGACGGCGCCGTGCCAGCCGGCGCTTGCTGGCACAGCGTCCAGTGGCGCACGGCGCTTAGACGCCGAGAAGGCCCCGGATATGGTTGCGGACCCTGGGCGTCCGCCCTCGCATGCGCAACTCGACGCACCGCGGCCGGCGCCCGGCCCGGAGGCGCGCCGCGAGCGGCGGCGGCGGCGGGGGCAGGTCGCGCTGCTGTGCTGGACGCACAGCGTCATCGGCTTTGGCTTCTTCGGTGCGCCCTGGCAGCTCGGTCTGCTGACTCCTTGGGCCGCCGCGGCTGTGCAGCTGCTGCATGTCAGCGGGTACCAGCGACGCAGTACCCTCTCTGAGGGCTCAGTGTGCCTGCCACTGGTCCCTGCGTGCCCGCTCACAGCACTCTTGAGCATAACATGGCAGCAGTCCAATAGCAGCGCGACCCTGCTTCCCTGCAGGGCGCCTGCGTTGATGTACACTTGGCACTGGGGGAGCACCCAACAGTGCTCACCACTGGTAGCCGTAACGCCTCTGTGTTCTCCCACAAACTCCCACACCCTGCTCATCTCCAATGTGCCTGCCTCTTACGCCCTAGCTGCGCAGCGCTGCAGTTCTGGACGCCGGCGATGCTCGCGGCCAGCGGCATGTCTGACCTGCGGATGCTTGGAGCAGCCAGCGCGGTGCCGTGGGCGGTGGGCGCCTGCCCGCCCTGTGCACTGCGCGTCAGCCACCTCTCGAGTGTGGCATTGCAATCCCCATCAGCAGATTCCTGAACCCTAGCCCTGTTCTGTTTGCGGTCAGGAGTGGAGTGAAGCAAGAATACTGAATTTTCTGCACACCAAATGCATCCTGTGCATTTGAGACATGCGTGATGCAGGCGTGGACATGCGCTCGCAGTCCCCGTCACTACAGCGGCGTGCTGTGCACGTGCGCACGCTTGCCATGCATGCAGCGCGCCGGCCTCTTGTGTGTGTCTCAGGACTCGCGGCGGGAAGGTGCGCCCGCCGCGCTGGGCGCCCGCAGCTCTGCGCCCATGCGCCGCATGCCGCGCAGGCGGCGGCGGTGCTGCCGATCGCGGCCGGGCGGCTCGCGGACCGCGCGCAGGCTGCGCTCGGCTGGCCGCGCCTTCGTATGCGGCGGCTGGTCCAGGGCGCGGCCTCCCTGGGTGCGCGCGCGCGCGCATGCGGTGTCATCATGAACACAGCATCCAAGTCAGAAAGATATTGGGGCGCTTATTTGCGAAATATAAATTATTTTGGCCTCCGAACCCTGCAATCACAGGTTCCCGGCATGGCCGGCCATGGTGCAAGCCGCGCCCAGGGCCAGGCGCAGCTCTGCTCGCCGGCGCGGCGGCACGCGTCCGGCCCACAACGCACCCGGGCTCAGAGCGAGCGCCCTGGACGCGCCGCGCCGCAGGCCCTGCGCTGTGCCTGCTGCCGCTGGCGCTGGCGCGGCGCAGCCTCAGCCCGGCCGCGGCGCTGGCCTGCCTCACCGGCGCGGTCGCGTCGGCATCGCTGTGCTACGCGGGCTTCCACCCGTACGTGCTGGCGCGCGCGCTGCCGCACTGTGTGGTGCAATCGCGATTGTGAATGTGGAAGACCACAGCCTGGCCGCACCCCGCTGTGCTGTGCGGCCGTGCGCGCCCCAATGTGCTTGAAAGCTCGCCGCAGGGGTGGAGCGGCATGGGCGCAGAGCGATGTGGCCTGAGCCCGCAGCCTGAGGGTGTTGGGCCAGGTGGAGACTGATGCATGTAGGAGCGCTCAAGGTTGGAGCATGCGCGGCCTCACCCTAGCCCTAGCCCTAGCCATGATGTCTTGTGGACCCTCCGCTTCCAAGCCCCGGCGCCGTGTGGCAACGGCGCAGGACGTGGCGCCGCGCGCGGCGGGCCGGCTGCTGGGCCTGACCAACACCTGCGCGACGCTGGCGGGCATCGCGGCCAACCTGCTCGCCGGGCGCCTGGGCGGGGCCGCAGGCGGCTTCCGGCCCGTGTTCGGCGTGACCGCCGCGCTGTACCTGGCCTCGCTCGCGACATTCAGCGCGTTCGCGCGCGGCCGGGCGCTGTGACGCACGCGCGGCCGCCCGCGCGCCGCCCGGCCTCGCCCGCGACGCTCGGCGCGGCGGCGCGCGACCAGGCTCTTTCTGTGAGACTGGCGCAGCGCACGGTGCCTGCTGCTCCCAGCCAGGGCTGCCCTGCCGGCCCGCAGGGCCAGGGCGCCGCCGCTGCGTGTGTGCTGTGTTGGCCCAGCTTGCGCCTGTGCCGAGCCACATGCTGTTGGCGAGCTGACAGGGCATGCATGCATGCAGTGCATTTGTTGTTTGTAGCAAGTGGCTACAAGAACTGTGCTAACATTGCAATTCGGGTAGTGTGCCCCTGTTCTGCCTGTAGCACGCATGTGAAACATGCTGACTGTAGGTCAGCTCTTCAGTGTGTGCCAGAGAGCTTGCGCTGTGGCACGCCTCTATGCAAGATGAGCAGATTATATCAATATTGGCCAGGACGCCCCTACCCTGTCCTTGCTGGCCAGCATGCCAAGCATGCTCAGAGTGAACCGCATGTAGCATGCGGAGGCTGGGCGGCCTGCTGCGCAGCTTGCCTGGCTTCACAAAGCGCGCCTGGAGCAGGCAGTGCCGCTGGGCGTTCCGCTCGAAGGCCGCGGCGTGCGCAGCCGCAAAGCCGCCAGCATTCAGCGTCATCCTCCAGCCGAAGACTGCGCAGGAGCCTTCCTGGGAAGAGCTGCTCGCCACCGCGCGCCTGTCGCGGCGGCAGATGGCCGGTCGGCGGGAGTGGGACGGGGGCGGGCGCGGGCGCGGGCGTGGGCGCATCGCGCCGGGCCAGCGGCCCGTGACTGAGCAGCAGCGCATCAGCATATCAGAGCAGCTGGGCATCTTTCAGCGCAGCGACGCTCCAGGCGCGTGCTGCGGAGGGGACGCCTGCGTGCAATCCGTTCGTTGTGCACGCCGAAACATCTGTCTGAGCAAAACATACAGAAGTTGCCGGCGTCAGGTATGTAGGTGTTGGACCAGGCAAGTCTGTACGCTTTTTGTGCGGCTGCAAGTTTGTAGTCGCTGTATACCGCCACACGGCAAGTGACCAGCAAGATGACGAAGTGGCGCGCCGTGGAGCTACTTGTGTGTTGGAATCAAGTTGAAGAGCAGTTGAAGGTGCTGGCACTTAGGCCTGTGGTGTGACTGCAAGCATTCCACATTCCCCGCCGGGGCACGCAGAGCTGAAGTTTGAGGCGGGCTTGTCCAACCATGACCGGGCGGTGGTGCACGCGGAGTGCCGCAAGTATGGCTTCACGTCGAAGAGCTACGGGTGCGCGCCCTGCTCCCGGAAAACAGCCTAGCAGCCTGGCCCAGCGCCGACTTGCAGTGCCGCTCGCGTGCGCTCCGCGGCAGCACCGGCACACGCAGGAGCGCGGTACAAATATACATGTTGGCACTACCTACTACGTGCACTGCCAACAAGCAGAGCAGGGAGTGCGGTGCGTTGGCATGACGCAAGCAGGAGAGGCCACGCTGTGCACGCTGCGGGAGCGCACAGGAGGCGCCGCGCACGTAGGTTTTCTAACCTGCGGAGGACAGTGTGCAAAGGCGCCAAAGCTCATCGCCACGGTGCAGGAAGGGCGCCGGCCGGCGGGTCACCGTGAGGAAGCCGCGCAGCAGCGGGCGCGCGCGCGCCGACGTGTTCGACCTGGCGTTCAAGCCCGAGGCGCTCGACATCCTGCAGCGCCACCTGCAGGCGCGCCCTGCCCTGCCCTGCACTGCCCTGCTCTGCCCCGCCCTGCCCAGCCGCGCGCAAGGACGCTCTGTGCGCCTGCAGCCCTTTTGCCCCAAGAGGGCTGTCGAACGCACTGGGCTGCTCCTGTCGAGCGCACTGGGCTGCTCCTGTCAGGCGCACTGGGTTGCTCCTGTCAGTAATGTCGCTGGCCACACCTCTTGAGTGTCAACGCCACGAGGGACTCTGGCTGGTACTGAGAGGGATAGGGCATGATGGTATGGCAGTACCTAGCAAAATTTAATTAAGCGGCAGCAGGGTGTGCCCAAAGCTGTCCAGAGCCGGTGCAGAGCCAATGTCTCTCCAGGGCTAGTTGTTAGCCATGCCGGATCCGCGACGCACACGTGCACCGCGCCTCGGTGCGCAGGAGCACCCGCCGGCGCCCGACGAGCTGCGCAGCGGCGCCGCCAGCGCGCAGCTGCACGCGCTCGGCTGCAGCGGTGCGGAGGGCGGCCAGCGGCAGCGCGGCGGCGGCGGCGGCAGCGGCGCCGCGCAGTTCACGGCCGAGCAGGTGGCCGCCCGGCGCGCCGCGTGGACCGCGCGGCAGGCGACGCCCGCCGTGGCCGCGCTCGCGGCCGCCCGCGCCGCGCTGCCCATCGCGCGCTTCAGGCAGCCGCACCCCCGTCCTGCACGCCCCCTGCCCTAAAATTCTAGGCAGTCGTGCTGGCGACATGGCCTGTGCTCGCACAGCGGGTGCGGGTGCTCTGTGCCAGGGGCGCCTGCTGCGGCTCGTGCCCCCAAAATGGTTGCGACACCCCCTGGCCCTGCCGCATTTGTCGCAAACGGCTGGCCGTTCCTGCGCACGGCTGGCCAGGCAGCCGCCCCGCAGCGCGCACGCCGCGCCCGCCGGTTGCCAGGGTTGTGGCGCGTCAGGCGGCAGGGGTGCGGTGGTGACCCCACCCTGTGATCGCCGGGCGCAGGGAGGAGATCCTGGCGGCGGTGGACCGGAGCCAGGTCGTGCTGGTGGCGGGCGAGACGGGCTGCGGCAAGACGACGCAGGTGCCGCAGTTCCTGCTGGAGCAGGCCTGGGGTGCGCGCGCGCCCGCTGGCCCGCCGGCCGCCCCCTACCCCTGCGGCGCGCCTGGCACAGTGGCACCCCACGCCCCCCGCTGCGCCCCGCAACCTGCGGCAGCGGCCCTGGACTTGAAGCGTGCCCGGGCCCTTGCCGCCGCCTGTGTGCGGTCTTATCACGCGTGCGGCATTCCGCCGTGGCAGGCGAGCCCGGCCCTGTCATGAGTAGCCACCCGGAGCCCCGCCCTCACTCCTGTCGGCGTGGCTGCTGCGTTTCCGCACACTGACTGCGCCACACGCCCTTGTCTGCTCTGCCTCCTGTGGATGCCCAGCAACCAGCACCAGCAACCCGCATGCAACCAGAGTGGGCCGCCCGCGTGGCCCACTCTGGATTACGGGCTACAGGCCCTGACCCCCGTGCCGCGCCGCGCGCGCAGCCGCCGGGCGCGGCTGCCGCATCATGTGCACGCAGCCGCGGCGCATCAGCGCCATCTCCATCGCGGAGCGCGTGGCCGTTGAGCGCGGCGAGCGCTGCGGCGATAATGTCGGCTACACTATCCGGCTGGAGTCCAGGCGCGCCGCCCGCGCGCGCCAAGCTGCTATCCTGCAGCGGCGTCGCAAAGTCAAGATGAGGCAGAAGGAAGAACATAGACAGGAAGAATAGAGAAAGGTGTAACTCAGTGACCCGCGCAGACCTGCGCGCTGCGCTCACGGCCGCCGGCCGCGGCGCGCATTGCGGGCGCCGGCGCGCGCGCTGCGCGCCTCGCAGGCCTGCAGAGGCGAGCGCGGCGGGGGCGCTGACGCGTGAATGGCATGTGCGCGCGCAGCGGCGGCCCCGCCTCCTCGCTCATGTTCTGCACGAACGGCGTGCTGCTGCGCATGCTGACGCACGGCGAGGGCCTGGCCGGCGTGACGCACATCATCGTGGACGAGATCCACGAGCGCGACCGCTTCGCCGACTTCCTGCTCATCCTCGTCCGGCGCCTGCTGCCCGCGCACCCGGGCCTGCGCGTCCTGCTCATGAGCGCCACGCTGCACACGGAGCTCTTTTCCGGCTACTTTGGCGGCTGCCCGATCGTGCGGGTGTGCCGTAACTCTAACCCAATCCCGACCCTAAGCCTCTCCCGCACCCCGCGCCGCGCCACAGCCCTCAGCCCGCGCCCGTGGCTTCGCGCATGCTGCAGTGCCGCCGCGCTTGCTGAGCTGGCCTCAGGGCGGTTATGTAGCCGCGGACGCGCCCGGGCCCGCGTCCACCCGCTGTGCCAACATGGCGGACGCCATTGCGCGCCTGGAGGCTAGCCGGCTCGAGGCGCTGTCCCCCGCCTTGATACAGCCTACCCTATCCCAACCCTGAACTCCACCGGGCGCGCAGGTGCCCGGGTTCACGCACCCAGTGCAGGACCTGTACCTGGAGGACATCCTGGCGCTGCTGGAGGCGCCCGGCGGCGGCGGCGGCGGCGGGCGCGGGCGCGGACGCGGCCGCGGCGGGCGCGACGGCGGCGGCGCAGGCGGGGGCCACGCGGGCGCGCTGGCGAACGGCGCGGCGGCCGGCCGGGGCGCGGCGGCCCTGGGGCCGGAGCGCCGCGCGGCCGTGGAGGCCGCCATCCAGCAGGCCTTCATGGGCGGCTCCGATGCCGACTTTGATCACCTGCTGGAGGCGCGCCCGGCGCCCGGCGGCCGCCAGGACGGACGGAGGCTGCAGGTTCATGGCGTTGCTCTGCATGCCGTCCTGTGGCCCTGCATGCACCGCCGTGTTCTCATGGACGAGATGGAGGGCGGACAGGGTCTCAAACAGGGACACAGCTGTCCGGTCTGCTTGGAAGCGCCGTGCAGGCGGGACAGCAGCCCGCAGCGACCCGCTCCACGCCGGCGCGGGGCGCGCGCAGGTGACGGGCGCGGCGTCGCTGGACGACGGCGAGGCCGGCTCGCCCTGCATCAACCTGGCGCACCCCGCCACGGGTGCGGCTCGCCCCGCCGCGGGCCTGCGTACTCATGCAGCGCCGCCAGTAGGCAGCTGGCCTGCGCCGGCATCGCAAAGGCTCGTAGCTTCTTTCTGCGTGCTTTCACAGCGCTCCTAGTGGGCAGCAGCCGTGCGGCGGCAATGGGCGCCGGAACGCCTCACAGCTCCCCCGCCGCGCCGTTTTTCAACCTAGCATGTGCAGGGGGCGGGCCCAATGCAGCACGTGGAAGCTCGCGGCATGTCCAGGGGCCGCCTCGCTGCGGGCGCCACGCCGCGCGCCGCCCCCGCTAGAGGTTGGGCCCCGGCCACGCTCGACGCCCTGCAAGCGCTGTCCCTGAGCCAGCGCGCGCGCGCGGCGCAGGCGCCACGCCGCTTATGGCGGCGGCCGGCAAGGGGCGGCTGGCGGACGCACAGGCGCTGCTGGCCAGCGGCGCTGACCCGCTAGCGCGCGCACGCGACGGCAGCACCGCCGCCGACTGGGCGGCGCGCTTTGGGCACGCGAACACAGCCGCCGCGCTGCGCGAGCACGCAAAGGTGCACCCGTGGCAGGTCATCTGGAATACTTTTCAAACCGTGAGTGTCTGAGGCAGACTGTGAAAAGTGTGGCGGAAGACGTCAAACGAGCCGCATGCGCCCGATTGCCGCACGCAGTGGCTCTGTTCAAAGGTGCCTGCGGCCCAGATGTGTGACCGGCCGCTGAGTGGCGCCGGCCGCCGCGCGGCAGGCCGCGTTCCACGCGGAGAGCGTGGCCACGTCGGCGCTGGCGCTGTCGCGGTACCAGGCGGGTGCCGACGCGGACGAGGTGGACCTGGATCTGGTGCAGGTGAGGCACACCCCGTTTCTAACCTGTGGCAGTACCAGGCAGGCGCGCACGCCAACCAGGTGGATCTGGACCTGGTGCTAGGTGAGGCCATGGCCTACCCTACACGGGGTCCATCCTCCACACACGCTCTGGACCTGGGCCTAATGCAGGGGAGCCTTGCATGTGGCTCCGCGAGCGGTCATGCATGCCCTGTCGCTCACGCGACCATGAGAGCCTACCCTGCGCAAACCTATCCTGGTCCATGTCCGCCTGCACACAACAAAAGCCTGAGAGAGACCTCTTTAGCACCTACCGTCTGCCTGTTGTCGACCGCCTCCCCTCTGCCCCTGTCATCCTGAGTGTGCTGCAGAGTCCAGCTGTGTGCAGGCGCAAGGGCACCTGCACTGTCAACAGAGACATGTACACTACAACCTCTTCCTCCTCACTGCTTTTTCTTCCTCCTATTATTTTGTGCGAAGAGGCGGCTGCTGAGCGCCCGTCATGCGGGTGCTCCCTGCACCTGACGCCCCACGTGCCGCCGTAGGCGCTCCTGGAGCATGTGTGCGGCGAGGGCCAGCTGCGGCGCGTGCAGGGCGACGCGCTGGGCGCCGTCCTTGTCTTCCTGCCCGGTGCGCCCGCCTGCCTGCATGCGCCCGATAGGCGGCGCAAGACGGAGCGGCTGCGGCCCCGGCGCGCGACTGGCTAAGGGCCGCGGCGCTGCCGGGACGCGCCGAGGAGCACTTTTGAAGGGTGTCGCTGTGGCTGGGTCGCAAGCTGATAAGCGTTGGGTATGGTGATTCCGATAGAACCCCTAAACGTGCTGTGCATGTATGTATGTGGCAAAGGGCGGATACAGTGTTGAGGGGCTAGCAGGGCCCTCACGGCATGCGCGCTGGTCACAGCAGCGGCCGCACTGCGCGCAGGCTGGGACGAGATTATCCGGCTAAAGGATCGCCTGGAGAGCAGCGCCGCGTTCGGCGGCGGCCGCTGCCAGGCGCGCGCGCCCCGGCTCCGTACCGCCACAAGTTCGGACGTGCCTCGGCCCGCTTGAGCACGGGCTGCTTGCGCACCTTGCAGCGCCGGCAAGCGCTCTGTGTGCCTGCTGCAAGCGACTGCTCAAGATCAAGCGACAAGTCGATCTGTGAGCAGTGGTGTGACGCGACTTGGGCGGGCCCGCGGGCGGCAGGTGCTGCCGCTGCACTCCATGGTGCCAGTGGCTACAGGGTTGGGGCCTAATTTACTCTAACCCTAACCTACCCTAACCCAGGTACTGCCACTGCACTCCATGGTGCCGGCGGCGGACCAGCGGCGCGTGTTTGCGCGGCCGGCGCGCGGCGTGCGCAAGCTGGTGCTCGCGACCAACATCGCCGAGACGGTGCGGCGGGCCCGGCCGGCGCTGGCCGCCCTGACACAAAATGGCAGCGTCATGCGAGCGGCCCTGAGCGCACAGTGGCTCTGCGCCGTTCCGCACATGCCTGTGTACTCAGTCCCGTCGGTGTCGTCCTTCAGAGTCGGGTCGCTTGGCGCGCACGGCGTTATGCACCAGGCTGGCCTGCAGGGGCTGCGCACTTGCACCCCCTTCTGCTTGGGAGCGCGGCTCCAGCAGCCTTACTAGGCGGCCTTGTGGTTGCTGCGCTGTTTCTACCCACCTTGGTCGGACGGAGTTGGGTGGGCTCCCGTTCGCGGCGGTTGGTCGCATTAGCCAAAATAAAAAAAGGCGTCACGGATGGGCAGGCGGTGACGCGTGAACAGTAAACACTTGCTGAACACTATGTTAAATCATTTGTGGTCGTCAAGAATAACAGGCATGGTGTCACTGGCGGGCAGGCGGTGACCATCGACGACGTGGTGTGCGTGATCAATAGCGGCCGCCACAAGGAGAAGAGCTACGACCCGTACACCAACGTGTCCACGCTGCAGGCGGCCTGGGTCTCCAAGGCGTCTGAGCGCCAGCGCCGCGGTCGCGCCGGCCGCTGCCAGCAGGCGCGCCGGCGCCGCCGTTGCAGTGCCTGCACGGAAAAGCCCGAGTTACCGATGTTCTCTTGCTGCATGAGTGCGCTCCGAGCCAGTGCTCCTGCCATTGCCGCAGGCCCCGAGCGCTGCCGCTAGCGAGGCGGCGGGGCTGTTTGCTGCCTGGTCGGCATGTTGTAAGCGTCCCAGGCACCTCTGAGGGCCGTGCAAGTGCGCACCTAGTAGGCGTGCACGCCCTCTGGCGACGCTGCGAACGCATTGCTGTCGCGCCGACAACGCGTCTGCGCCGCCTACCCCATACTCTACCCTAACCCTAGCCTATGCAGGGCGTGTGCTACCACCTGTACTCGCGCGCCCGCAGCGCGGGCCTGGCGGACTTCCAGGTGCCCGAGCTGCAGCGCAGCCCGCTGGACGAGCTCTGCCTGCAGGCGCGCCGCCGCCCTCCGCCCGGGCCCAGGCCCTGCGCCGAACGCGACAGGGGCGGGCGGGGGTCCAGCAGGCTCGCCAGTGGCGCGTCGGGCTCACAACGGCGCCTGGCGCGCTTCACCTGCCGTGCCGGCTTCATTGCATCGCCAGAGGGGCGATGCAGGCCCATTAATCTGCCTGATATGGCGCAGGGTGCGGCCTGAGGCCGATCCAGGCTCCGCAGCTCTCAGTCTCGCCGTCTCCCAGCCGGGACAGGCGCCCGGAGCCGGGCGCTCCGCTGGAAAGGAAGGTCAGGATGCCAAGCGCCCTGCGTGTCGACTGCGGCGAGGCTTGCGCCCTGGGCCCCAGGCCAAGCTGCCGGAGGGGCGCGGTTTCGGCGAGACGACCGTGGTCCTAATCACAACCCCAGGTCAAGCGCGTTGGGTCGTAACCTAACCCCAATCCCAGGTCAAGCTGCTGGAGGGGCGCGGATTTGGCGAGACGCGCGTGGGCCCCTTCCTGGAGCAGGCGGTGGAGCCGCCGCCGGCGGCCGCGGTGCAGAACGCGCTGCGCCTGCTGGAGGCCATCGGCGCGCTGGAGGAGCGCTCCGAGCGCCTCACGGTGCGGCCTGCCGGGGATGTCGGGGATGAGGAGCCAGGCACGGGCCTGTGCGGGCGATGAAAGCATGATCCGCGCCTGATCAGCCCGCGCTCGGGATGTGCTAGGCGGGCGCGCCGAGCGCGCTATGGCGCGGGCGCCTCAGCCGTGCCTGTCGCGGCTCCTCCCTGACAGGTAGCGCATGGTAGCGCTCGACTTTTGGCGTGGTGGGTCATGCGCCGCTCTCTTCATGGGGCATGGCCATGCCCGAACAGGCGTCGCCGGGCGAGCCGGGTGGAGAGAGCAGGACTGCGGGGTCGTGTCAGCACAGGCACCAGTGACAGGAATGACATGCACTCGATGTGTCTGATGCCTCGGCTCCAGCACGGGCGCTTCTGCAAAACACCCTACAGCAGGGCGCCCGCCGGCGCAGGTGCTGGGGCGGCACCTGGCCGCGCTGCCGCTGCCGCCGCGCGTGGGCAAGATGCTGCTGTACGGCGCACTGTTCGGCTGCCTGGACCCGGTGCTCACCGTGGCCTGCTGCATGGCCTACCGGTGCAGCCCCATGCGCCCTACTCTACCTGACCCTACCCTACCACTTACCCCCGCCTGGCCGCCCCGCCCCTCTCCAACCCCGCGGCGCGGCCTGTCGGCTGCCGTACAGCCTTCCCGGCGCTGCCGGCCTGCCGCGCGCCCCCACCGCTACCCAGCCTGCTGGATGGCGTCCTGGTTGGTCTCTGGAAGCGTTTGCAAGTGACGTGCCGCAGGACCGCCCTGCCGGCGTACTCCACCCTGCGGCTGCCTTCCCCTCCCCTTATTTGCTGTTGCTCGGCGCCCATGCTGCATGGCCGAGCGCTCGACGCGCGCACGCTCGGCAGCCCACTCTGCCCCTCGGCCTCTTGGTGCCGACACTGGCTGGCCCTGGCGCGCGTTCACGCGCGGCCGCTCGGACAAAGCGCGCGCGAGCCGAGCGGCTGCCATGCCCGGCCGCAGGGACCCCTGGGTGCTGCCGGTGGAGGCGGGCGCGCGGCGCGCGGCGCAGGCGGCCAAGGCCGCGCTGGCCGCGGGCGCCGGCGGCGGCAGCGACCACCTGGCGCTCGTGCGCGCGTTCAACGGCTGGGCGGCCGCGCGCGCCGGCGGCGGGCCCGGCGGCGAGCGCGCGTACGCGGCCGCGCACAGCGTCAGCGGCGGCACCCTGGCCATGCTGGACGGCATGCGCGGGCAGCTGCTGGGCGAGCTCACGGCGCGCCCGCCGCGCCCGCGCTCGTTTCTGTCTTGCCCCAGCAGGACGGCATAGGGTAGGCTTAAGGTATGGCGCTCTGCAAGAAACGCGGCGTGTCAAACAGGCAGGGCGCAGCCGGTGAGGGCGCGCGCGCTTCGGCGCATCGACGGCCTGGCGCGCCCGGCTGCAGCAATTGGAGCGGCGCGCTGCTCAGGCTGCGCGCGCGCCGCGCGCAGGCGCGCGGCTTCATCGCCTCGCTGGCGGGCGCGTCGCGGAATGCGGTCGACGCCGGGCTCGTGCGCAGCGTGCTCGCCGCGGGCTTTTATCCGCAGGTCCGCGCCCCGGACCCCCGCGCCGGGCTGTTGCGCGCAACCCTGCGCTCGCCGCAGGTTCCGGAAAAGGAGGCCGACAGACGAGGGGGGGCGTTCCCTATGTGCTCGCGCACGCGGCCGCCGGCATGCTTGCTGCGGGGAGGTGTCGCACCCTTTTGAGCGAGCATCTGCCCTGCTCTGCTGCGTGCGCGCAGCCGTCTAGCACGCCGCTTCTGTGTCAGCGCCCCGCGCCGCGCTGAAGTGGGCTCAGAACATGGGGCGTGGCCTGTAGGGAGGCTGCACAACGCTGACGCTGACCCAAGCAGTGTAGGGCCACCCGCTTGGTGAGGCGGCGGCTGCGCGGCCTCAGTACCGTTCTAAGAGAGCGTGAGTGCTGCCTACCACAGGCCAGTGTGCGTCCGGCGCGCCTCAGCCTTGTTTGGATGGTGAATAAGTAAATGCGCGTCCCAGCCCGGTGCCTGGACGCGGCAGGTCGGGCGCCTGCTGCCGGCCTCGGACGGGAGCGGGCGCGAGCGCCGGGGCGCCATGATCCTGACGGCCAAGGAGGAGAAGGTGCAGCCTGGGCTCGGAACCCTGTGCTTACAGGGTTCTGTCCAGCCACATGCGCGTGCACTGAGCACTGCTCATGCGCTTGCTGCATGGCCACAGCTGAGCCTCACCACGGGAAGCGAGCGTGTACCGCTCCGGTCTGCCACCGTGTGGGTTCCGGCAGTGGGTCCGGCAGCCTTGGGCTCAGATCAGCGGTCTGCTGACGCAATGAGCCTGCCGCCGCAGCGCACCCTGTGACCGCATCATATGTCTCCCGTGCGTGCGGGCTGTGGTGGAACCTGGTTGCATCCGCACAGCACCAGCGAGCGAGCTGCAAGGGCGGGCGCGCGGGCGGCGGCCGCAGGTGCGCGTGCACATCTCGTCGGTCAACTCGGGCCTGGCGGCGCCGCCGCCGCCGCGCCGGCGCGCCGCGGCGCTGCCGCCCTGCCCGCTCATGATCTTCGAGGAGGTGACGCGCAACGAGTCGCAGCTCGTCGTGCGCCAGTGCACCGCCGTCAACCCGCATGTGCGCCCGCTGCCCGGCCCACGCCTGCGCCTGCTCGTGGGAGTCGTGGAACAGTCATGCAACAGCAAAATAGCGTGAGTGTCAGAGCGCAGCCGCCTACCTGCACTTGAGCTTGGGCTCTGTTGACCTTGTGAGAAAGGGGGACCCTCAACGTGCTGGGTTACCATGCCTTGAAGAGTAGCTTGCACAGAGGCCTTGAGACAAACTAATGCCAGTGGGAAGGGATGCCTGTAATTTGCGCTCGCGTGCTCGGGGAAAGAGGGCACCCGGCGCGGCATGCGCGTTGCAGCCTGCCCGGTCTCCTCCTGGCGCGCTGCGACCAGCCTCACTGCCCCCGCGGGCGCCGCTCAGCACCGGCACGCCCGCCGCGCGCACACCAAGCCTGGCACCGCAAGGCGCCGCGCCGCCGCGCCCGGCCACCCTGACCCTAAACCCCGCGCAGGTGCTCCCGCTGGTCGCCGCGCACGTGTCCGCGGCGGGCCGCGCCGCCGAGGACTGGGCGGCGCAGGCGGGGAGCCCGCCCGCGCAGGGCGCCTCGCCGGGCGCCGCCGGCGGCCCCGCGCGCGGCCTCGCAGAGCCGGCCGGGCACGCGAACGGCCGCCCCGCGCCGGTCGGGGACGGTGCTGCGGAAAGCGGGGAGGCCGCGGAAGACCACGCGTCGGACGAAGCGGGGTGGACGAGCGAGGACGAAGAGGATGCGGACGACAACGAGGCGGACGGCGCGGAGGCCGGCGAGGTCGGGGATGGCGTCGAGGACGAGGACGAAGCGGACGACGTGGACGAGGAGCTGGTGCCTGAGGCCAGGTGGGCGCGGCGGCATCCAGCCTCAGGTCGCGCGCATCCAGCCACAGGTGCTGTGCAACCATGTATTTGGAACGACCCGCTTCGGCAGTGCGAGCTGGCAAGTCTGGTCAGAGCGGGCACCCGGGTGTCCCGCGCGGGTGCATGGCTGGGCCTGAGCGATGCTGCCCCTTGCGGCAGGGGCGGCCGCCGCTCTCGCGTGCGGGGGAGGAGACGGGTCAAGCCCAGCGCCGTCGACGATGAGGACGAGGAGGACGAGGACGAGGACGACGATGTGGAGCCCGGCTACGTGCGCGCGGTCATGGACGGCTGGCTCACGCTGCGGCTGCCGGAGCGCGCGCTCAGCCCGCTCCTCTGCCTGCGCGGCCGCCTGACTGCCTGCTTCGCCGCCAAGGCGCGCCCCCGGACGCCGTGCGCACCAACGCGCCCTGCGCGCGCCGCGCGCGCGCACGGCGGGGCCGCGAGCGTCGCACGCCGCTGTCTGCATGTGCCACCCCGGCCGGCCGCCGGCGCGGCCGGGCTCCAGCTGTGCGCCTGCCTGCCGCCCGGGCGCGGCCTGCGCTCGCATGCGCGCAGCTCTGCAGCAGCTGTGTCTTGGCACCGCTTGCTGCCAGTGTCCAGCAACCGAGCCGGCAGGAGCTGCACCCAAGCATGCTGACATGTCATGGCCGGCCCGCAGGTGGCCAACCCGCGCGAGCCGCTGAGCGCCGCGCAGACGGACGCGCTGCGCGCGGCCGCCGCGCTGTTCTCGCTGGAGGCCGGCGGCCCGGACAGCGGCGCCGCGCTGGGGCCGCCGCCGCCGCCGCCCGCGCGCGCGCGCCCCGCCCGGCCCGCTGCCTTCCCCGGCCCCGCGCGCGGCCGCGGCGGGGCGCCGCAGTGGCCGGCGCGCGCGCCGGCGGCGCCGAGCAGGCGCGGCCGGGGCAGGTTTGGGGGCTCGCCCGCCGCAGCGGGCGGCGCTTTCGGTGGGACCGGGCGCGGAGAGGGCGGCAGCGGCGGCGGCGGGCGGGGCGGCGGCGGGCGCGGTGGCGGCGGCAGGTTCGTGTCCGTGCAGGGCTGGGACCTGGCAGGGTTTGCCGAGGCGCCCGGCAGCGCGCGGGGCCGGGGCGGAGCGCAGGGCAGGCAGCGCGGCGGCCGCGGCAGGGCAGCGGAGTAAATCTTTAAGGTGTGGGGGTGGTAAGTGTGATGTTTAGTCTGCATGCCATTTATTGTTAGCTGCATGAACGCATTGGTGGCTTGCACTGGGCGCCGATTATTGGGCAACCATCAACAAACTGTTCGAACATCATCGTGGAACCACCGCCGTTGAGCCCAGCAGCAATGCAGGGTCGTCTGGTCGAGCAAAGATGCACTGCATTTGTGTGCCTTGGCTCAAGTGCCGTGGCTCGCTTGATGACTGTGACGCACGTCGCAGCCATCTTGCCAGGTGCTGAAGATGGGCTAAAAAAGGTTCAAGCTTCGCACAGGGGTCTTCACGGGGAAGAGTCGGCAGAATGAATGACTGCATTAGAAGCTTGGATCACTTCATGGGCAAGGGATAGGTACTTCACCCTACCCTGTGTGGGGCAGACGCCGTCTCCTTTGAGCGCCTACTGACATGCACTGCTGGGTGAGCGGGGTGCTCATATCTCTGCCTGATAATATGTGAAGCAACGGCCAGCTCTCACGTTTCAATTATCGGCAGGACTTGTCTTCTTGACCCTTCCCAGGAAAGACTGCAGAAGCCTGTTGCGTCATATTGCGTCACGGGCTCTGTGTGCGCCATGACAGGGAGGTCGCGCTGGAGCTGCTGGCACGGGTTATGCAGCACGCCGCAGGCGGCACGCCCGTGCTGGTCGCGCACAAGGGACGCGCGTTGGCATACCCAAGATGACCGACAACATCGTATGCGCTGGCACAGTGCGTGTCCGGCAAGTGGTGGTACATGGACAGGGCTCTCCCTGTCCTCTTTTCGCCTGGTTTGTTGACTTGCGCGCCAGGTACGTGCACACGCGCGAGCTTGCGCGCGAGCTGGCCCGCAAGTCAAAGAATCCTGTCGAAAAGTGGAGAGCGCCTTGTCCCGGAACCAGCACCTGCCGGTCAGCGCAAAGCCAGTGCGTGCGAAGTTGTCGAACATGTTGGTGATGTCGTAGTCGCGCCCCTTGTGCGCGATCGGGACTGGCGTGCCGCCTTCGGTGCGCCTCGTGAGCTCCACGCCAGCAGCTCTGGCGCACCATCTCTGTCATGGCGCACGCCCTGTGCGCTCGACGCAACAAATTTCTACGGTCTTCATGGGAAGGCTCGAGGAAATTCTGGCCGCAGCTTCAGGGAAGAACAGCTATCGCTTACCGCGTGCTCCTCGGGCCTGGCACTGTGACACCCACAGGTTCTAGCTTGTGGGCAGGTGAGCGCCGACAGTTGATGGTCTGACAACTGCAGTTGTCAGGACATCAACTGGTGTCGCTTCAGGGCTCATATTCCCACATGTTAGAACGGCTCAGCATGACCGTCTCAGATCGCGTGAGTACCGCGCTGAAAGCTGCTGCTTGCACGCGCACGAGGCGACTACATGTGTAGAAGCAGCTGCAAGGACGTGCTGCTCTGGAAGGCGCAAGTAAGTCGTAGCGTGCTGCTGCTCAACGCGCATGACAGCGCACAGAGCTTGCGCATAGACTGTGCTGCAGCATTCGCAGCAGCTTGTGTGGCGCGCTGAGCCCGCCCACTGCCGTGCGACAGCACCACAAAGTCGCTTGAGAAGCACCTTCACCTGCATGAGCTGCATGCGCTGCATAGGGCGCGCAGCCTCGAATTGCTTGTGTTGTAATAAGTCACAGAGTGTACTGCACCGCAGCTAACGCATGACTGACCATCACCTACTGCCTACATGATCTCAAGTCCCAGGACATGCGTTGACACGGGCTACCACTCCTACTCTGAAAGAGTCGCAAGCATGCTCAGGCCTGGCACATGTCACGCCACACGACTGCCTGACCCCCGGGCTGGCCACCCTCCAATTAACCAAGCCAACACATGTGCGCAGGAGAGTGCCTTGCATGCGCAATGAATACACGTTGTGCAGATGACACCCATGAGGCGGGACAGGGTGGGCCGCATGTCCAGACCTGCCTGAGTCATCGCGCCAAGCAACACTCAATAGAGCCCGCGTCAAACAACGCTGCCACATCAACGTCCCTGACAACGCTCCCGCAACAGCGCTCCCATCTTCACCCCGACGGCGCTCCCATTATTCCCGGCCGCTGCCGCGACGCGCATCGCACCAGTCAGCCCAGCGCTTCCATGCGATGCCCAACAGGCGCTGACATGCACTATGACTTCTGCTAGCCCTGAAATTGCAACAAAAGACCTAACCATAGGACCAGGGCCACCCCGTGGCATGCAAGAGCAGACCCATTCGGTCACCGCCGGCCCCTGCCGCCGCGGCCCCCATGGCCCCTGCTGTGCCCGCCGCCCTGCCCGCCGCCGCGGCGGTCGCCGCCGCGCCGGTCGCCGCCGCCGCCGCGGCCGCCAAACCCGCCGCCGCGGCCGCCAAACCCGCCCCCGCGCCCGCCGTACCCGCCGCTGCGCCCGCCGTACCCGCCGCCGCCGCCGCCCTCGCCGCCGCCGCCAAAGTCGCCGCCCTCGCGCGCCTTGAGCTCCGGCAGCGCGCTCGGCTGCGTGAGGTAGGGCTCGGCGGGGTCCTTGGCGGCCCCGCGAGCCAGGCTGCCGCCCTCAGCGCCGTCGGTGGCGGCCTCGCCCTGGCGCCCGCACGCCTCCAGGAACTCCTGCCCGTCCCAGTGACCAGCATTATTATAGATAAGTATAACATGACTCTGGTCGTTTCAGAACTCAAGACAGCAAGAAACACACCGAGCGGCTGACAGGGCTGAGCTGTTGAACAGCCCATGCACATGCTGCGGGCGACACAGCTCAGAGGGCGCCCTTGCAAGCAGGCCCGCGCCGCGTCTGTTCTGCAACGCCTGTTGCCTGAGGTCGACGTCGTTCACCGTGCATCCCGCATTCCGGCAAAGCGTCTGTCAGACACGCTCCGGCCACGCTGCGTGGGGCCGCGCCTCGACGTACGCGGCGGGCACGTCAAACACGGCGCAGCGGCCGTCGGCGGTCATGCTCATGCGCTTGACCTCCTCCACGCGCTCGTCCGGCAGGTGGCGCTTGAGGCAGGCGAAGACGTAGCCCGGGCGCTGGATCTCGGCCGGCGCGTGGAACTGCAGCGTCACAAAGTCCTCGTGCGCGGTCAGCAGCGAGCGCGCCTGCGCGCGCGCCACGATTGTGGTGAGTCCGATTGGACTCACAGCTGACACTTGCTGCGCCTGAAACGCCGCACGCCTTGCAGGTTTTGTCGGCTGAAGGCCATCAGGGCTCGTGAAAGCCTGCAGGTCGGCCAGCACCGCTTGCGCGTATGGTGTGGCAGCTCCCACAAGTAAAGCAATGCCTGCTGTGCATACAAGGTCTGACTCGACACTGGCCAGGCCAGACACGCTGAACACCAGGAACAGGCAACGCCCCTCCTGACTCCTTACACATTATGCACCGACCAGGCCAGCCACAGACATGCGGGACCCGACAGCACAGCGACGTCTACCCCCGCGACATGGAGTGCAACAGCGCGGCTGCGCTGGATCATCGACGCGCGCTCGCACGCAAAGGTACAGAGCGCCGGATGGTCGGCAGCCTCGCCCTATGCCCTAACCCTACCTGACCAGACGCAGCACGCCTGCAGCACCGAGTGCCCAGTGACCTTGACGAGCGCCAGCGCCAGCACCTCCTCGGCGTCGCCAACCGCACGCAGCAGCTTGCCTAACCCTATTTCTAACCCTATGACCCCACCCCTACCCTACCAGGTGCAGGCGCGCGGGGCGCCGCGCCTGCAGCACAGAGTGCCCCGTAACCTTGACGAGCGCCAGGGCCAGCGCCTCCTCCGGGTCGCCCACCGCGCGCAGCAGCTCGGCCGCCGCGGCTCGGAACCAGGGCACCGCGGCCCGGTCCGCGGCGGTGATCGCCTCCACAGCGCGCTGCCCTGCACGACAAAGATACTGTGTAAGGCATCCGCCACCCCGCCGCACGAGTGCGCCCAGGGCGCCGTGCCACACACTGCCAGCATGAGAGCCCGCCTGCACGCTCGTCCCGCACGACAGCCACGCTCGAGCCCCTCATACGTACTCTGATCGCGCCCCAGGCGCAGTGCAAGCAGGAGGGAACAGACCAGCTCCATAAAAAACAGCTAACCCTAACCCTACCCTGCACCTGACAGGGCATGGCGGGGCGCGCCGGCAATCTTCGCCATCTCCTGCGGCTGCGGCGCGCCGATGCGCTCAAACTTGACGCCGGCGCGCTTCTCAATGAAGGGCACGAGGCCCTCCTTGCGCCGGTCGACGAGCGTCACGCTGACGCCCGTGCAGCCCGCGCGGCCCGTGCGCCCGCTGCGGTGGATGTATGTCTCGGGGTCCTTGGGCGGCTCGCACTGCAGCGCGCAGCGCGCTCAGCAGCATGGGTCGGACCCCAGCACGTCTTGACCACACACACTACTCTAAACTTACAAAGAACCTTTCTGTTTGACTTTGGCACTATCCCCTGTCGTCCGAGCTTCCTGGCAACAAACACTGCATCGCCTACGTGTGCAAGTCATTCTGTGCGCAATACCGCCGCAGGTGCGTGAGCAACACGCGGGCCACAGAGGGCGTCAGGCGCGCACCTGCACGACCAGCTCGATGCCGGAGATATCCAGCCCGCGCGCGGCGACGTCTGTGGCCACCAGCACCTCGAACTTTGCATTGCGGAATGACTTCAGCGTCGTCTGCGGCCAGGAGCACTGACATGCTCAGATTGCGATCCCGTCATGAAGCATAGCTGCATGAGCAGCTCCGCACGGCAACCCCCAAATCAGTCGCAGCCGCGCGCTTGGCCACTCGCACACCCACACGCACACCCACACAATGACAAGGTCAGCCAGCCCAGCAGCGCTTCCACAGCAACGCACAGTATGGCCGCTGCGAGCGGCACGCGCACGAGCGTCACTGTGTGGCGGCTCGCGCAACCGGCGCTGGTCCCATAGCTGCTTAGCTGCTCTCCCAGGCTTCCACGCTCATACAGGACCAACACCCAATATACAAGCACCGCATGGTGAGGGCGCGCGGCGGCGCGCCTCGCGCTGCTGCTGCGGGATGTCGCCGTGCAGCGCCTGCGCGCGCAGCTCCTGGCCCAGCACCGTCGCCAGCTCGTTGCAGTCGCGCTTGGTGTCGCAGACTGCGCGCGCCGCGCGCACGCCCAGTCAGCGCGCGCATGCGCCGGGCGCCTGATTCGCACGCGCCACAAGCCGCACGAGGAAGTGCACCGTTTGCGCGCGCGCGCAAGCAGCTGCTCGTCAACGCACCTCCTCCCATGCATCACCCGTCGACATGCAGCATGAGCCTGGCAGTCAGCGACACATTTTTCTGCAACGGGAGCGTTTGCTCCTGCTCTTGCGGCGGCAGGAGCAAATGCATGCCCCGATCTGCACCACTCGCGCCCCAGCCTGACACACTGCAACACTCCTGAGCCGTGCGCGAAAGGCCCCCCATTTGGCAGAGGCCATGCGCAGCGGCCGGTTGGCAAAGCGGCACCCTTCGGTCAGGCAGCAACAGCGCAGCTCGTCGCAGTGAGGGCCGGGGGCGCACAGACGATGGTGCGGCCGCAGGCGCCGTAGCAGCGTACCAGGTCGCCGACGACCTGCGGCCGCTGGCTCCAGTGGCAGGGCAGCACCAGGTGCTGCACGCTCGCGCTGGCCTGCGCGCGTGAGACGCGACGCGTCGGGCGGCGCCGGTGCGCGCGGGCGCGCCGCCGCGGCCCCGGCAAGTGCATCAGGGCCCCCGAGCAGTCTCTGAGAAGCGCACCGGGCGCGCCCGAGAGACGCGCGAGCGCCCCCTCGCTGTGAGTCGACAGCGCACGCGCGCGCACACAGGTGCCACAAGCACGAGCTAGGACGCAATGCCAGGCACGACGCTGGTGGTAGGCGTGACCGCGCTCCATGCAGGCGCTCTTCATGGTGCAGGCGCTCTTCCTGGACCCCCGGCTGTGCATTGTCGGCCAACATCCAGCCCATGGCGCGACGGCCTGCGGGCGCGGGGCCGGGCGCGCCTTCATCTTGTCGGTGCCGACCAGGTCGACGGTCTTGAAGCCGGGCTGCAGGAAGCGCTTGGTGATGTCGCGCACCCAGCTCGGCAGCGTCGCGCTGAACAGCAGCGTCTGCACGCCCGCCGCCGCGCCGCCATGGTTCAGGATCTGCGCGCCCAGCCGCGCGCGAGGTTGCAGTGAGAGTTCGGCTCAGCGAAGTGCAGCTGCAATGCGCAGCCGCAAATCATACCCACGTCTGCAACGCAGCTCTGCGCGCTGCGCAGCCCAGGACACCCAGCACCGCGTACACATGCAGCGTCACGTGCAGACCTGTAATGCGCCGCAGCCATTGCCGACAGCGACATGAATGGATTGCCTGCGCACCTTCTCGACGTCGTCCACAAAGCCCATGTTGAGCATCTCGTCGCACTCGTCCAGGACCCGGAACCTGCGCGCAGCGAAGTGAAACAGCCTCTGTGCCCGTACCTCCGCACGCCATTAGCGCAACTGACAGCGTACGAGCGGCCCACGCGCGCGAGGTGCGCGCGGCTTGCGCAACCGCAGGCTGCCGCGCTTTGGGCGGGCCTCGGCGTGGCCGGGCGGCCCGGCAGTCGCCTCCCTGCCGCACCCGGCACCCGCCCGGCGCCCGTGGCGCCGCCAGGTGGCCCTTGGCGGGCCTGGGGGTTGGGTTACAACGAGGCAGGGGCGCGCACTGCAGCTTGTGCAGGCGCAGGCCGCCGCGCTCCAGGTGGTCCTTGACGCGGCCGGGCGTGCCGACCACGACGTCCAGGCCGCGCCGCAGCGCACCCTCCTGCGGCCCGTACGGGCTGCCGCCGTACAGGCAGGCGGTCGCCAGCGATGCCGCCTGCCCGATGTGCTCAAAGTCCGCGTGCACCTGCGCGGCGGCGCGCGCGCGGTGGGCGCGCGGGGCGCCGGCGCGGCGGTGCTGACTCATGCTGCTGGGCGTCCTACCCGGTCAAATGGTTGAAGCCTTTGCCGCCGCGATGCATGCTGCCGCCACGTCGCGACGCATGCCGCACTGGCAGCTATGACACGCAGCTATCACATGCGACCTGTGAACATCTGAGGATGAGCTCGTCGCGCGTGTAACGGTGGTCGTACAAGTGCCGGAACCTGCTTGCAGCATGCGTCCAGGCAGAGCCGGCAGGGACGCTGTGCCCCTGCTGCAGCGCCCGCCCGACCAGGCTCTCCTTCCCGCACACGGCCTCAGGATGCAGAGCGCCGGCCGCGGCAACGAGACGCGCGTAGTGAAGGGCTGCCGTGGCTCCTCTGCAGCCCCACAGCTCTCAGGCCGTTGCTCCGCGCAAGACTGCCTGCTCGGGCCTGCTCGCCTGCTTAGCCAGCTCGCGCGTGGGCGCCAGCACGATCACGCGCGGCGAGCGCCCCTTCTCCGGCCGCTCGGCCTTGTTGCCGTCCAGCAGGCGCTGCACTATGGGCAGCACGAACGCGAGCGTCTTGCCGCAGCCCGTCCTGCGCGCGCACCCGGGCCTTGCTTCGCCTGTACGGGGCAAACCCTGCCCTTTGCTGTGCGATATCACATTAGCAGGTCCCGCACACGCACCCAGGGTCTGCAGAGTGAACGTACTCCGTCAGGCACCCCCGTGCTTTCCCGAAATGGCTGCGAGCGCTCGCACAACCACCACCTGGAGCGGCCGAGGGACGTACAGCAGGCCGGCAACCACTTGCAGCACAGCCCGAATTCAAGCACATCGCACACCCCACAGCTGTTCCCCTATAGTGCAGACGCGTAGGGAAAGGTACACACAGGCAGCCCCTTCCTGAAGGACGGCCACACCGGCAGCACGAACACCTCGGCAGGCGCGGACGCAGCGCAGTGGGCAGGCGGCGCACCGCGCGCGGCCGACCAGGTCGGCGCCGTCGAGCACAGAGCGCAGCGTCTGCGCCTGAATGGGGAACAGCGCGCCGATGCCCTTGCCGCGCAGCAGGTCCCGGATGCCGTCCGCCAGCGGGAAGTTGTCCAGGGCCAGCGGGTCCTCCGCCGGCGGCGCATCCTTTGCCGCGCCTGCACGTCGCGAGAAGGCACTCAAGCGCCAGAGCGCCCTTGCGAGGCACATTGCACCTCGAGCAGCCGTCACACGGCCGCCTCCGGCTCCCAGGTGGCCACAGGGCTCGCAGGCGCGAGACAAGCGCGCTGCCTGAGTAGCAAGGGAGAGGCGGCGGCGCGCACCCGGGCCTTCGGCCGCAGGCGGCGGCGCGGCGGCCGCGCCGAGCTGCAGCCCGCTCTGCACGCTGGCCGCGCTGTCGGAGGCGGCCGGCGAGGGCGCCTGCTTCTTGGCCTTTTTGGCCTTGCGCGGCGCGGCGGCCGCGCCGTCGGCGGCGGTCCCAGCGTCCTCCGCCTTGCGCTTCTTCTTCTTCACCTTGTGCTCGGGCTGCTCCTCGGCGCTGACCTCCCTGACCTTCTTAGCCTTCTTTGTCTTCTTGACGGGCGCAGCATCGGCCTCCGCGGCCGCAGCCTTCTCTGCCTTTTTCTTGGCCTTCTTGTCCACCGCGACGCTAGTCATAGCCCTGTTTTGCACAAGCACGGCTGTTCTTTTTACCACTGCACAGACTACAGTCCTTCAGAAAGCCTTGGTCACGCGACTTTTGTCCTGTGGCCCGCTCGGGCCTCCACAAAGGGAGTTCGAGGGAGCTGGCTCATTGTGCTACCCTCGCGGCGAGGGCCTCGCCTCACGGAGCTGAAGGTGGGCAAATCAAGCGCAGGAGCCTCCTCCTCACCAAGTCCAGCCCAGTAAGGCTGCTTGCCTTTCCAGCCGCAGAGTTGCAATGCAGGCGGGGGCGCGCAGGAGTGTGGACGCCGGGAGTGCTGTGCGCTGGGGCTGCGCTACGCATGCCGGCCTGCAGCGCCCTTCGCTGGCAGCTGCGCCGCCGGCACAGCACATCCGGCGCGCGCCGCTGCGGGACAGCGGGGGCCGGCTGGAGGCCGCGCGGGCCGTGGCGTCTCCGGAGGTCGAGCTCGACCAGCGCGGCGCAGACTTTTGCGGGGATGGTGCGCGCGGTTGCAGGCATACGTAGAGCTTTGAAGTAACGCACCAGCCAGGCACGGCGCGTGGAGCCGCGGCAGGCACGCGCGAGGGCCGCCTCACGCAGGAGCAGACACGTGTTTGCGGCTCTGGGGAGGCCTGCGGCGTGCGGTGCGGCGTGGTGCTGCAGCGGGCGCAATGCAGCTGGGTAGTGCAGGCGCAGCAGTGACCAGGGGCAGCAGGGAGCGGGCGCGCGGCGCGCAGGCGTGGTGCTGGAGCGCGCCAGCAGCGGCGCGGCGGCCAGCAGCAGCCGGAGCAAGGGCAAGTACTACATGAATGTGATGGGCTGCGCGATGAACCTGTCCGACTCGGAGCGCATGGCCGGCGTGCTGGAGGAGGCGGGCTACACGTGCGCGGCCGAGGCGGGCGACGCGGACGTTATCATCTACAACACCTGCAGCATCCGCGACAAGGCCGAGCAGAAGGTCTACAGCGCGCTCGGCAAGCAGGCGCCGCCCGCGCCGCCGCGCCGCCCGCCCTGTCCCCTGCACCTGTCCCTCTGCGCGCGGCTTGTGCGCACGGCTCGAGGCCTCGGCCTCGCCGCGGGGCGCGTGCGCGTCGCGCCTCGCCACTGCGCGTCTTGGCACGCGCCCGCGCGCAGCTCGCACAGCCCAATTAGGCGCTGCGCTGCTGCCTGCGGGGCCCCGAGCGTTCCCGCGATTCCTCCGGGCCTGTCTGGCCGGGCGCGGGGGCCTGCGGGTGTGGTGACGAGGGTGGTCCAAACCCCAACCCCGCGAGGCTGCACGGCGCGCGCAGGCCAAGCGCAAGCGGCAGCACATGGGCAGCCTGAAGCTGGTCGTCGCGGGCTGCGTGGCGGCGCAGGAGGGCGCCGCGCTGCTGCGGCGCGTGCCCGAGCTGGACCTGGTCATGGGGCCGCACCACGCCGGCCGGTGCGCCACCAGGATAGGGTAGTGGGGTTACCTCTCCTAGCACCACGCGCTTGTTGGTATGGCAATTCGACAAGTGCCGTGTCCCATGTGGCTCTGCACCGCGTTTCCTGTCTTCCCGTCCTCCTGGTGGCCCTTGTCCGCGTTGTAAGTGTACCCACACTACGCTCCGCCCGACCGCCAAGTGCCGCAGCCGTGTCACCAGCACTTGCCCAACATTCGCTCACCGCCAGAGCCTCCGTTGGAGGTCCTGCAAGCGCTGCAGCCGCGTGGCGATCGCGCCGCCCGCTGCCTGTCCCATGGAGGACGCCGCCGCCGCGCGTCCCCGCCGCACTGCACCCCGCAGCGCCTGAGAGCAGCGGCGGCAAGGCAGCGCGCGACTCCCGCAGTGCACCCTGCAGCGCAGGACGTGACAGCAGCGGCAGCGAGGGTGCGACGGGCGCGGCGGGGGCGCGCGCAGGATCTGGAGACGGTGCCGCTGCGCGTGCTATCGTAATGCGCCCCGTAGCGCATGGCAGCAGCGCCAGCAGGCAAGGACGCGCGCGACGCGTTTGCCGAGTGTCCAACGCGCGCAGGATCGGCGAGCTGCTGGAGCAGGTGGACCTGGGCGCCCAGGTGGTCGCGGTGGAGCCGGTCGACATCCCCGAGGACATCGCGGTGCCGCGGCGCGACTCCGCGCTCAGCGCCTGGGTCAACGTCATCCACGGCTGCAACGAGCGCTGCACGTACTGCGTCGTGCCCAACACGCGCGGCGCCGAGCAGAGCCGCGCGCCCGACGCCATCCGGGCGCGCCGCGCGGGCTTTGCAGTTGCGGTAGCTGGTACGGCGCCGGGCGGCCGGCGCGCGCCGCCGGTCTGCAGAGCTCGCTGGGCGTCTCATGGGACCTGTCACCGCGCCGGACGCTCCGCCCCCATTGCGCTGCTGCGCCGGACATGCAAGTCACAGCGCACTGCAACGCACGCGTTTCGTGTTATCAGTGACCCGGCGGCGGCACGGCCAGCAGGCTTGGTGTCGCAGCGCGGCTGATGGGGCGCGGCGCGGGGGCGGTGCAGAGGGAGATCCTGGCGCTGGGCGAGGCAGGGTACCGGGAGGTGACGCTGCTGGGGCAGAACGTGGACGCATACGGGCGCGACCTGCCTGGCGCCGCGGCCGACGGCTCCGGTGCGCTCCCGGCGGCATGGCTGCTCCGCCCCGCGGCCGTCTGTGACGTACACGCGGCCTGCCCGCCGGCGCCCCTGCGGCAGCTCCAGCGTGCCTCAGCTGCGCGCGCCGTGTGAGCCAGAGCGCGTGGCCAGCGGGTGACGTTGCATTGCCTGTCGGTGAGCAGGGCTGCATGCACTGGAAGGCAGGTGTAGAGCGCCTTCTGGCCTTGGCTCGGACCCTGTTTAGGTCGGGCGCCCGGCCTCCAGCCAAACCTTGTGGTGGCCGCATCAGCAGATGCTGCGCGGCAAAGGCGTCTGCAGAGCCGTGCTGCGCCAGCGCCAGCATGCATGGCTCAGGGCTCATGCGGGCCTCGGTCGAGCTCGGCGCGCGCGCGAGCGCAGGCCGGCGGGAATGGACGTTCACAGACCTGCTCCGCCACGTGCACGACGCGCCGGGCATCCAGCGCATCCGCTTTGCCACGTCGCACCCCAGGCGCGGCCCGACAGGCCGGCACGGCTGGGGCGCGCGCGCTCGCGGTCGCGTCACACGCTGGGGCTAGTGGCAGCTTCGGCGCAGCAGGCCCGTGGAGTACGCGGGGCTGGCCAGTGTGCTGCGGCGCCTGGCGCCTCTGGCGTGCTGCACACCTGTCTTGGGGGGCACGGCCGGGGCGTCCTGCGCGCGGACGGCCAGCGGGTATGGCTGGTAGGGCGGCGATGCGCATGCAGGGCCGCGTGGCGTGCCTCGCGCAGCCTGCCGCTCCGGAGGCGGTGGGTGTGCCCGGGTGGGCCAGAGCAGGGTGGGCCCCGTGCCTCTCCCAGAGCTCCCCGCGCATGCATGCGGCGCATGGGGGCCATCCGCTCGTGCGCGGCCTGGCGGGCCTGCTGACCCATGATTATGCAGGGCGTACCCTGACCTTACCTAAAAGGGTGCAACTGCGCGCGCAGGTACTTCACCGAGCGCCTGATTAGGGCGTGCGCGGAGCTGCCCAAGATGTGCGAGTTCTTCCACATCCCGTTCCAGAGCGGCGACAACGACATCCTACGGCAGATGAAGTGCGCACGCGCGGGCGCCCGCTGCTGCTGCCCGCTTGCGCGCCAGCATGCTGCGCTCCGGGCCGCCCGTGGAGCCCTGCTTGCAGGCAGCCTGCCTCAATCAAGCAATCGGCAGGCCTGTGCCTGTACCGGCCAAAAGAGGCGTAGTCGGGGCGTGACTGCTCTCTGCTTGCCCATTTTGTCTAGCTGCGAGGCGTTTTGTACACGTGCAGAATATGGGCGAGCGGTGGCGGCCAGGGCCGGCATGGGGCCCCAAGCGTGTTGGTTGTGCTTGGTACTACGTGCGGTCTCAGGATTTCAGCCTGAAGCGCTCACCGCGCTGCTGTCTTGCTGGCACCCCAGCGTGATGGACGCGCAGCCGACGACGCAAGCGTGCCTGCCCCGGCAGGCGCGGCTACACGCACCAGCGCTACCGGCGCATCATAGAGAGCATCCGGCGTCACATGCCCGACGCCAGCGTCAGCGGCGACGCCATCGTCGGCTTCCCAGGCGCGCGCGCCTGTTCTGGCTCGGACCGGGGGGGGGTGTGCATCTGCTCGATGCACGGTCTTCAGCTGCCTGGAGAGGCGCACAAAGCACGCCGACGGCGGCGCCAGCGGCCCACCCGGCGAGGCGCGCCCGGGGCGCTTGCGAGCCCCGCCAGCGCGGCCGCCTCCGCGGCCCCGCCCACGGCCGCGCCACGGCGCGCCTGCCGCGTGGCGAGGGGCGCGCACGCCGCGCGCCCGCGCGGCCCAGCGCGGGCTTGCGGGTCCTCCGCGCGCGGCTCGCCCCGCGCGGCGCTGCATGCCGGACGCCTTCGATCCGACGCCTGCGGGCGGCCGCGCAGGCGAGACGGAGGAGCAGTTCGAGGCCACCTGCGACCTGGTGCGCGAGGTGGGCTTCGACCGCGTCAACACCGCCGCCTACTCGCCGCGCCCGGCCACGCCGGCCGCCGAGTGGGACAACCAGGCGCGCCGGGGGCGCGGCCGCGGCCGCCGCGCGCCCCGCTGCGCTGCCTGCGGCGTGTGGGTTTTGCGCGCGGCGCCGCACATGGACGCCGCCTGGCGGCGCAGGACCGGCAGGCGGGCTGTGCTCTGAGAACACCCATGCTGCATGGGCAGGTCCTCTGCATAAAAGGTCCTCCAGGGTGCCGGGTAGCTGCGATGAGGCACCCGCGGTGGGCCCTCGACGGGCCCTGGGCTGCACAGCCCCTGGATGTGCTGCACGGGCCAGCTGCAGCAAGGGTGTGCAGCTCGGGGGAGGCGGTGCCATGGCGGGCGGCGGCGCGCGCAGGTGGCCGACCTGGTGAAGCTGGACCGGCTCAACCGCCTGAACCGCCTCGTGAACGAGGTGGCTGAGGAGCGCGCGCAGCGCTTCCTGGGCCGGCCGCTCGAGGCGCGCGCCTCCTTGCCTGACCAAGGCTGCAATTAGTCCTATACCCGCCCGGGAAGCGAGGCCGGCCTTGCGCTCGGCAGCGCCCTGACGCGCGCAGCGCCTCTTCGCACAGCCGGTCAGGAAGCACCAAGCGCCTGTCCCAAAGTGTCGCGGCTCCGCCGGCCCGTGTCGGAGCGGGGGCGCCTGAGCTTGACGGCGCCCTGGTGCATGCACACATCGCATGCCTAGCGGCGCGGGGCGCGCACTTGCGCGGCAGCTGCGTTCATGGGGCGTGTGCCCGCTCCCGCGTGCGGCCGTTTTCGACGCCTGCAGACCTTTCCAGGCGGCCTTGGCGCGCGGGGGCCGCCCGTGGCGGCGCCGCATTTGCCATGCGAGCGCGGGCGCGGCGGCGCAGGTGCTGGTGGAAAGTCGTAGGGCTCCCAGTGCTCTGCCGTACCCTATATAGGGTGGTCTGCTGACCGCCCCAGGCGCGCGGCGGCGCAGGTGCTGGTGGAGGGCGACAACCCGAAGGCGGCCGGCCAGGCAGTGGGCCGCAGCCGCCACAACAAGCTGGTCTTTTTCGATGGCGACGGCGCCGCGCTCGCCGGCAGCCTGGTCACCGTGCTCGTCGAGCGCGTGCATGCGTACACGCTGTTCGGGCGGCGCGCGGCGGCCGCGCCGTGAGGGCGCGGCAGCGCGGCTGTGCCGGGCGACAGTAGAGGGAAAGACCTGCGGAGCCAGCCCAGGAGTGTAACCGTGTTAACCTGCGCAAGGGCTCCTCTGTCTAGCGATGATCATCGCTCTGCATTTATTCATCCTTGTCAACAACACAATTGGGTGCAGAGCTCCCGTCTGAAAGGCTGCACACTGCCGCCCTGGTTCTCAAACTCTCACAGTCACTTTGCAGACTGCACCTTGCCGTGTGCTTGGAGCTAGTCCTTTAGCCACCGCTCACGTGCTGGCATTATGGACCACCTGAGGACGCACGCGGAGGCACTGGAGGCTGAGCTGAACCAAGCGGTGTCCCTGGGCGTGCGTTCCTGCTCACACGCACTCAATCAAGCGACTGTGCCTCGCTGCATTGAAACAAGCTCATAAAGACCCAGCGTCTCAGCTCCTGATGACCACTACCACACGTGTGTTGCGTCTGCGCAGACCACGATCATGGCAGCAGCATACAACGGCGGCGTGGTGCTGGGCGCGGACTCGCGGACCAGCACAGGGAACTACGTCGCGAACCGCGCGACGGACAAGCTGACGCAGCTCACCGACAAGGTGACCGCCCCTGTTGCCCGCAGTGCGCGACGTTTGCCAACCATGTCCTGCAGCTGCAGCCACACTAACATACTTGCGCGGCAGCTGTGCCTAGGCCAGACAGGCTCGCCACCCACTGCCCACTTCACCTGTTTTGTAAGGGAAGGAGGTTGGAACGGCCGCTCCGCCCGCTCACGCTGCTCTGGCCTGCGCGGCCGTGCCGGACACTTGCCATCGGGCGCGCCAGGGGCTGCGTTAGTGCCCTGCAGCCCGCCCGGCCACTCGTCCACGGCGCCCGGCAGCGCACCCGGGGCGCCGCGCCGGCAGGTGTACGTGTGCCGCTCGGGCTCCGCGGCCGACACGCAGAACCTGGCGGCGTACGTGCAGCTGTACCTGCACCAGCACCAGATGGAGCTCGGCGGCGGCGACGTGTCCGTGCGCACCGCCGCGCGCCTGGCGCAGCAGATCGTGTACGGCAACAAGGCGCGCCGGCCCCGCCGCGCCGCCAGCTCGCCCGACTGCCGTGCGAGCTCAGAGCCGTGGCCGCTGACGCGCGCATGCGCTGCGCGGTCCTGGGCCTGAAGACGGGGCCCAGCGGCGCCCCTGCTCTGTGCGCTGCTGCAGCGGCTTGGCCGCCAGCCCTGGTCGGCTGCGCGGGCTGCCCGTGCCGGCCTGGAAGCGCCTGCATGCCGCGCGGTGCAGGGGAGGGCGCGCTGACGGCTGCGTTGTGCGCGGGCGGCCAGGCCATGCTGCAAGCCGGGCTCATCGTCGCGGGCTGGGACGCGCGGGAGGGCGGCGCCGTGTACGGCGTGCCGCTCGGCGGGACGCTGGTCCGCGTGCCTTTCACCATCGGTGCGCCCTAACCCTAGCCCCTTCACCATCAGCGCGCGCGCGGGCCCTGCTGCCCCCCCCGTGTCCAGCTTTGCCTGGCCCTGGCCGGCCGCCTGCTGCTGCTGCATGCACATCCATGCGCTGCGTGTCGGGTGAGCCGGGTGCCTGATGCCGTGTTGAGGCGCCCGTGGTCGCCGGCATGTGGTATGCTCTGCCCGCGGGCTCGCGTGCTTGGCTTTCAAGGGCGCGCACGTCGCAAGCGCACGCCGCCAGGCGCTGGGCTCGAAGCGCGTCACGCGTCCAGCCCGGAGGGGTGCGCCGAGCGGCACCCGGCACAGCGCCCTGGGGCTGCCCCGTACCGACCGGCCGGCGCGCCGCGCGGGCAGCTCCGGCTCGGCCTACATCTTGCATCTGCGCTGACTGGCCGGCGCGCCGCGCAGGCGGCTCCGGCTCGGCCTACATCTACGGCTTCTGCGACAAGCACTGGCGCGCCGGCATGAGCGAGGCGGACTGCCACGCGTTTGTGGTGCGCGCGGTGTCGCACGCCATGGCGCGCGACGGCAGCTCCGGCGGTGCGCGGCGCCGCCCGCGTTCACCTGCCACAGCCTGGCAGGCCATCTTGTCACTCCGGCGGTGCTGTCGCGCCCCCGAGACTCGCTGCCAGCAGCCGAGCAGCCCGCGTTGCGCCGCTTGGGCGCCCCCCTCCCCCCGAGGAGGCATGCCCGCATGGGCAGTGCACTGTCCGGATTGTCATCCACGCAGTAGCCCGGGCGCCTGAAGCAGTTGTAGCGGCAGCCCCAGTCTGCCGCCATGCCGTCACGACGCCGCCCCAGGCAGGCAGGCACACGTGGCAGGCAGCCCAGCGCTATCCGCTGTGCAGCCGTCACGACTACCTGCTTTCATTGTTGAAGAGCGCTTGATAGTGTACGCGGAGCTATGACATGCATGCGGAGCCCATGCGTAGCTCTGCCGAAATCCCGACATGATTGCCCAGCTTTGCCTGCCGCTCGCCTGTTGCTGCCAGAGGACGCCGGCGCGCTCATCGGCCAGTCATACCCGCGCTGTGCCGGGCGTGCAGGCTGCATACGGACCATCGTGATTAACAAAGCTGGCGTCAAGCGGCATTTCATGCCCAACAATGAGGTGCGCTCCCCGCGCAGGCTGCTGCGCTCAGCGGGGGCGCCTGCGAGCTGCCGGCGGCCGCTGCCCTGCCCTGCCGCGGCGCTGCAGGAGGGCTGCCGGCACAAGGGCGCGCTCACGGCGCGCGCGCGCGCAGATTCCCGCGGCCTACGGCGAGCTGCAGGCGCCGCTGCGCGCAAGCGTGGCCGCGGGAGGTGGCGGGCCGGCGGAGATGAGCCAGTAGGCGCTTGGGCGGCCGTGTAGGCCGCACTAGCGCGGGGAGCTGCGTTGCCTGCTTTGGGTCTGACTCAGGACCTGCTGTACCCGACCCCGATGTAAAGTGCTCCTGCGCCCCAAACCAGTTGTGAACGCGCTCCCCGGAAGAGTGAGGCTGTGAACGCGCTCCCTGGAAGAGTGAGGCACAGCGCATGTGCATGCACGGCCAGTCTTCTCTCCTCTAGGTCCAGGGTCACATCCTAGGGTCTGCCCTGCTCTCGCTCGCTGATACTTCGCTAGCGTCGGTAGCTTGGCGTGACGACTGTTGTAAGGGGCATCATAAGCAGGCGCAGGCTACGGCCCAGCCCGCCGGTGTGTAATAAGTCTGGGGACTCAAAAGCCCTCACTCTCCGGGGCAGCAGCGCTGCCAGCCAGTGACGCAGCCGTTGCCAACTGCCGGGGCGGAGCCACACACCGCCGGGTTGGGCTGGGGAAGATGGCGCTGGGGAAGATCGCGCCATCATCGTCGCCAGGCCTGGATGACACGGATGACGCTGCATTCGCCCAGCCAGGCGGTGCGGCACCATCACCCGAGGCCTATGGGGCTCGCCGGCCGCTGGCCGGGCCGATGCATGGATTACGGCCAAGCGGCACGGACGTCGCTGTCGGCGCTGCAACTGCTGCCCGTACAAGCTCTTGCTGCCGTGGCAAGTCCCACGGGCTCGCTGACACCGGTGCGGCCCGCCGCAGGCCTGATCGCGCGGGAGGTCCAGGCGCGGCGGGCACTGGGCGCAATCACCGCGCCGGGGCTGCCGTGCGCGGCGCACCAGCTGGGGGCGGCCTACCCGGACGCGTCCGGCTACCGCACGCCTGAGCCGCAGGTGTGCAGGACCGGCCGCGCTGCGCCTGATCCCGCTTGGCTTTGGGAGCCTGCCAGGCCCCACTACCACGACGGCTTGGACACGCCCAGGCGCACGCAGCGGACTTAGTCCACCGAAGGAACGCCGACGGCCTCCAGCGCACGGCGCCGTGCCTCCATGACCTCACCCTCAACCTGTGTGCGGCCGTGGGCTGGGGCGCGCGGGGATGCTGACTCGTATCCGCGCCGGCGTGCAGCCGCGGCGTGTGCCGCAGGGCCCGCCGCCGCTGCGCCGCGTGCCGCCGGCGACTGTCCTGCCGTCGCTGGGCCGCCTGCTGCCGCGAGGTGACCCCGCGCTCTGCTCGCCCGGGCCGGCCCAAGATTGCTTTTACCTTTGGATCAGTGGGTGGGCCACCAACCTGGCTGGCTGTTCATATCTGGTCAGTGCTTGATCCTTGCACACAATGCTCGCACGGGATATGTGCTCGCACGCGCACCACTTCTGGCTCCCCTGATCAGCCCTGGTACACGGTGCCGCGGCGCCTGATCCTCGTTCCGTACCTGCCGAGCGGGCGTTGCAAGTGCTTAACCCGACGCAACTCGTGCGCGCAGTGCTCCACTTCGGCGCGGCGCCCTGCACCGCCGGCGGCGACTGCCCGCTGCACGGCCACGGCGGCCACGCTGCCACCTCGACGCTGGCGCTCGCGCACTCGCCCGCCGTGCTCAGCAGCCCGCACGCGACGACCGGCACGGCCTGGTGCGCGAGCGACCTGCTGCGTGCGACCGGTGGCGCAAGTGATGGAACGTGCTAGCCTGCTGCAGCGCTTGCGCCGCGTTGCCAGCACCTGTGTGTGCTCGAGTGTCTCTGGCGAGACAGGAAGCATCCGCGCTCGGCGCAGGGCCGCTTTGAAGGAGGCACGCCAGTTGCCCAGGTCAGGCGCATCGAGTCCCCTCCTGCCGCTACGGGGTCTTGGACAAAGGTCTCAGACGTGGGTACACCGGTTGGTGAACAGAGCTGGGATGACCACCTGTTTGGCTCCCAGCTTCAGCTTTGCCGGTGTAGGGCCTGGAACGCTTGCCCGTAGGTTCCTGGCTTCCTTAAGCCCATGCGCGCGCGCAGCCCCGCTGACCCTCCGCGCGCGCCCCCAGGCTGCCCAGCAGCGCGAGCAGCAGCCCGCTGGCGAGCCGCGTGCGCGCGCCGCTCGAACTGTGGGGCGCCGCGCGGCCGGCCGGCAGCAGCGGCGCGGAGACGTCCAGCGGCAGCGCCGGCGCGCCGCCGGCGGCCCGCGCAGGCCGCCGCCGCCGCCGCCGCGCCTCCACCGGCGTGGCGTGCGCGGCCGCTGAGGCCGAGGCGCTGCGCGTGCGGGTGCGCGCGCCCGCTGCACCCCTGATCGCGTCTGGGGGCCGGAAACTCCCGGTGGCGATGGCCGGGCGGAGAGTAGCTGTGTCGTGACTCCCTGTCTGCTCAGTGCAGGTGGTTTGAGGGTCCATATTACGGTCACCTAAAACATAAAACGTTTGCATGTGAGGGACTTGGTGCTGGTGGAGCAGGGGGGTGTGTCACATTGGGGCATGCTAGATAGGCACCTCCTCTTAGGGAAGGACCCCGGATGCTGACGCGCGCGCCCGCGCGCAGTGCGGCGAGCTGGAGGCGCGCCTGCTGGCGCTGGGCGCGCCGCTGCCGCCCGCGCCGGGCTGCGCCGCCGGCGCCGGCGCCCGCTCCGGCAGCGACTCGGACGCGCACAGCAGCGAGCGCCTGCCGCTGCCGGCCGGCAAGCGCGCGCGCAGCGGCGGCGCCGCGCCGGGCGCCGCCGCGGCCGCCGCGGCCGCGCGCCTGGGCGCCTGACGCGCCGCGAGCAGCCTACATAAAGTACAAAGTCAGCCCTGGGCCGCCTGTGGGCGGCCAGGGAGCCCGCTGGGCCGGGCGCGCGCGCGTTCGGCCGCGGCCTGTAGGCTTCAAGAAAGCGGGGCGTGGCTGCCACTCGCGCGTGTACCATCCTCGTGGCCGGCGCGCAGCGCCTGCGGCGCCGCCACCCCGCCATGTTTCACTGCTCCTCCGGATGCGCCGGGCCCTGCACGGACGGCGCTTTTACCCGCTTCCACGCACTGAGGGGGGGGCGGGCCGCGACATTTTGCGCGCTGCGTCGCGCCGCGCCCCTCCCACCACTGCCGCATCGCTGCACCACGCCGGGCGCGGTCCCGCTCGTGCTTTGCGCGCGCACGAAGCCGGCCGCTGACGGCCGGGAGGGTGGGGACGAGGGGACCTGGGGACGGGGCACCAGCACATCTGACCACCGCGCTGCACCCGCCATCTAGCCGCACCAGGTCGGCGGCGCGACCTCGGCAGCCCGGCTCCGTCGGGAGTCGGGCTGCGCGAGCCCGCGCCGCGGCCCTGCCCGCACACATGCATTGCTGCGGTCTGCGCGGCCCGACGCATTTTTCGCTGCCGCGTCGGGTGCTGAGGGTTTTTAGTATGCCGCCGCCTCGCATTCTGATACCGCTTCACGCGGGCGCGCCGCGCCAAAGAAATGCCGTGTACCAAGGTATACACTGCAGCCAGGCCGGCCGGGGAGGGCCGGCCGATGCGTGCGCGTCCGCTCGCCCGTCTCCTCCTCGCTGCACACCCTGCCCTAAACCTGCAGCTGCACGCCGCCGCAGCCCGCAGCCGGTCAGAGACCCTTGCGCTGCCGCAGCGCGGGCCGCGGGGCTCTGTTTCACTCGGCGCGCACGGCTCCGCTGCGAGCCGAGGCCCCGCGCCGGGGGCGCGCCTCGCAGCGGCGCCGCCGCCTGGAGCTTGCGCCTGGAGCTTGCCTTGTAGACAAAATGTGCCGCTGTGATGACGCTTCTCAGGCAGCCACTCGGACTGCGGCGTGGCCTCCAGGGTGTGTGGGGGGGAGGGGAGGGGGCTAGACACGCACGGGGGAGACCAGTTAGTGAAACAAGACATGCTCGCCGGCACAGCAGGTGCATGCCAGTTTGGGTGGGGCGCGGGCTTACATATGTGACATCCGGCGCACGCCAGCCCGCAAGGCGGGGAGGCCGTGCCGAATTACAGGAGTGGGGAGACTTGCGTTGCTGCGCGCAGGGCGCGGCGCCTCCCAGGGCTTGCCAGAGCTCCCTGAGTCTGCCAGGGCTCCTGGGTGAGGCGCCCACTGATGCACGGCTTTGGAAAAATAAAGCAGGCCGCGGGCGCATGCGTGCCTGTTGAAGCTCTTGCGCCGCCGGCGCATGGGAGGCTGAGCTCCCTGCTTCACCATGGGCGCGGTCCGCGCGCTGTGAATTTACTTCACCCGCGCGCCCGCTGGGCCAGTTTGCGGGGCTGTTGGACCCTGTTGCATGCCGCGCCACTTTGGGCGCCCGGCGCGACGTGCGCTGCTGAAGCGCACATCCGCGGCGGGGCGGCTTGCCGCCCCGCGCTCTCGCAAGGCGCGCGCCGCAGCGCCTGCGACGTGGGCGCCGCCCGGTGCGGATGCGCGGGGGAGTTGAGGGGACACAGGCGCCAGTTGTCGGCGGCACCATAAAAGCGTGCGCCGCACCTCGCGGCGTCTCGCACCCTGCAGCGGTCAGTATGCTGGGGCGGGACACATTCGGCGCCCGCCCCGACGCCCAAATTTAGCCCGTAGCCTGGTGGCGGTGCAGGGCCAGTCGGCCCTGCTGCCTAGGCAGAGCGGTGAGGGCAGGCAGCGAGAACTCTGTTGTTTTTACTTTGCGAGCCCGAAAGAGAGCGTGAGAGCCGCGGCACGGGCCCCGCGCGCGCGGGGGCCGGGCGGGGGCGCGCGCGGGGTGCGCTGATTGCTTTAGGGGTTTTGCGCCAAAAGTCACCTGCAACAGTGTGGTGTTTTGAGCCGGCATGGATCAGAGCTGTCGTTTCCTCAGCAGGCAAGCCGTGGGCGTGCGCCCGTCATAAGGGTTGCCACGCTCGCATGGCGCCCCCTTGTGGACCCTTCATGTCCGCGAGGTGGCGCACCTGTTTGACGCGTTGTGATGTGCATGTCTTTACACGCTGTGGGCATATGCTGGTTGTGATGTGCCAGCAACCCTGGGGGAGGTCAGGTGGGCGGTCCGCAACTGCTGCTGGGCGCTGCCCCGCAGGGCAGCGCACGGCAGGGGTTGTGGCCGCCCTGTTTAGCCTGCGCCCTGTCCAGCCCGCGCATCCCGGAATGCAAGGGCTGTCTGCAATTGGCGGTGCACTGCACTTGTTTTTTTGGGAATGTCCCTCTTGCCGCGACTCAGGCCCGGTGCTGGGGCCGTTATGGGGGCAGCCGGGCATGACTCAGGGCTGAGTGCAGCACTGCCGCTGGCGCTTGGTTGAGCTGCCGGCAGTGCGCATGATTTGGGGCGCGACGCTTGGTTTCGCGGCTCATATTGAATAAAAGCCGGCGCAGTGTTGGGAAGCGCAGGTGGGCGCCGGGCTTAGATACGCAAGTTGGGCGCCGTGGCTAGATACGCAAGTCGGTCTCTGCCGGTGAGGCTTTCCATGTAGATTTCGCTGTGTTTGCGCCATGTGCAACTATCGATCTCAGCTCCTCTTTCACATGGGCTTTGATGCGAAGCTGTTCTGGAAGTCTTACCAACACCCCTGCAACATTGTGCCATGCGAGTATTGACCATGCAAGGCCCAGCCTGGAAAACACGGCAGTGCCCGGCAAGGTGACATTCGCTGAGGAAATTTGCCAACCGCCATCCAATCACCGCCATCCAATGCACCCCACATGAGGCAATGATCAGCCTGACACGGCCAGCAAAGGTAGTCAAATACACCAGTACGACACTAAAGAAAAACTCTGCTGTGCGTCTGCCGACCTAGCACAGAAATGTGACTGATGCTGCTTGCGCATGCCAGAGCAGGTTTGTGCCAGCTGCTCCCCATGGCGTCTGGTGAGACCCACATGATGTGCCACACGGGGCGCCGCCAGCAGCCGGCCCTTCCAAGCATGCAGCCCCCGAGCTGACAGGCTCGGCTCAGGGCAAAAATACTACAGCAATGTTCGCATCGCCTGCCGCAGAGGCTGCACGGTCGAGCGTCCCAAACGCCTAGCAGGTTGACAACCAAGTGCGCTGCCAGGTGCCAGAGGCATGGAGCCAGTACCCCCCCCCAGCGGTTCTCAAGCTCTGAAAACTTGGCGTCTTATAACCGGACAGGCGCCGCGCCGCAGCAGCCTGTGCGCCAAGCTGCCATACCATCAGTGGTAGCGAGGACGCGCGCCCAGGAGACGCGCACACCTGCGTGCCCCGACAGCTGGCCGCTGCGAACCCGCGGTCTGCCCGCTGCCGGACCCAGCCCGAAGAGGCTGGCGCAGGGGGCGGCGCAGGCGGGCGAGTTGACGCCCGCCCGCGCCCGCCGCCCCGCGCTGCAGCAGGCGGCGGCGGGCGCCTGCTTGCAGGGCCGGCCGGGCGGCCTGATTGACCGGCGCGCTCGCGCAGCTGCGCAAGCCGGGCGGCCGGGCAGTCTCCTTGAAGCAGCGTGTTCGCGCAGCTGCGCATGCGGGCCGGCCGGGAGGCCGCGGCGCGGGCCGGCCGGGCGGCCGCCGCGCGGGTCGCTCAGAACGTCTCCTTGAAGCGGCCGCGCGCGTAGCCACGCAAGCCGGCCGACTCGCGCCCGCGCGCGAACGCCTCCACGCGCTCCAGCAGGCGCACGCGCGCGTCCAGCTCGGCGGCCTTGGCGCGCGCGCGCAGCAGCCGCTCGCGCAGCGCGGCCGCCAGGCGCCGCTGCCGCGCGGCCTCCTCCTCCGCCTGCGCCCGCACCGGCGCCTTGGCGTCACCGCCCAGCTCAGTGTGACGCCTTGCGCAGCCAGCTGCCTTCATGTAAAATGCGTTTCTAAGAGCGGCCCTCTGATCATGTCTGCGGCACTGGGTGTGGCGGGCGGGGCAAAAGCAACGGGACTGAGCAACGTGATGCGCCGCTGCCGTGCGGTAACCCCCTGCGCCGCCCGCCGCGCAGTCGCCCCGGTGTCCGCCGCACGCGCCAGGCACTCCGGGCAATGCGGGGTGCAGCGACGGCAGGCGGGGCCCGAGCAGAGGCGGCGCCCGGCATGGCCGGGCGCGCGGTGCGGCTCGGCACCCGGAGCCTTCCATGTCCTTGGGTGCGCGGTGGGCCTATGCCAGGGAGCCGCTCGTGGGCTAGGCTGGCTCGGTTCAGGCATGCGTGCGCGCGGCGCCACGAACTCGCGACTACAGCGGGGTTCTACACTATCCTAACCCTACCCTACCCCAAGCAGACGCAGCAGGGCGCCGCGCCTGCTTGGCCAGGCGGCCGGCCCGCGAGGCCTTCTCCAGGTTGTCCTTCGATGCGGCGCGCGACAGGTCCGCGATGCGCACGACGCGCAGAAACTCGTGCTGCAGCGCGGCCACGCGCTCGGCCAGCGCGGCGCGGCCGCCGACCAGCTTGGCGCGCGACTCGGTCAGCTCGCGCACCACGCGCGCCAGGCTCTCGCACTCCTGCGCCTGCACGCGCGCGGGGCGGCGGCGGGTCGGGGTCGGCAAGTAGGCGCGCTGGATCTGCTGCGCTCAGACGTGTGGTCTACCTGGGTCGGCAGACTGCCGCGCGCACGCAGCGGGCGCCCCGGCACAGGAGAGGCAGGGCAGAGAGGGGCGGAGAGGCAGAGCCGGGCGGCCCGGCGGGCGCACGGGCTTCTGACCGCCGCGTGCAGGGTCAGGGTCTCCGGCTGGGTGGTCGCAGCATTAGGGTATCCGGCCGGGCGGCCGCACCTTGCGCGAGGTGGCCTCCGCCGCCAGCCGCCGCAGCCGCTCCTTCTCTACGACCTCCGCCTTCAACTTCTCTGCGCGCGCAGCCCTACCCTATCCCTACCACGCAGGCTCGATGGGCGGCCGGGCTCGCGGGGCACGGCCGCGCATGGGCAGGCGGGGCCCTGCAGTCACGTGCGCGGCGCAGCTCGCAGATCGGCGCGCATGCTCCGGGCGCCTACACGTCGCAGGCGCTGGCGGGGCCTGTGGGCACGGGCGCAGCCATGTCCGACTGCCGCCGGCAGCGCCCAGGCGTACGTCGTGCTCGCAGGCGGCGCGCTGCCGCACTCCATGCTTATGGACCCAGCGAAAGCGCGCGGGCAGCGGCGCTTGAGCCCTGCGCCCCCACCCCGCGTGCAGAGCCGACACTCAGGCCTGCTCCGCAGGGGCGCGCACCAATGGTGCTGAGCAGCGCCTCCTCGTGGCTCTGCTCGCGCAGCTCGATGCCCTGCACGCCCAGCGCGCTGTCGGCCGCCGCGCGCCGCGGCGGCGGCGCCGGCGGCGGCGCCCAGCGCGGCACGCGCAGCACCAGCTGCACCTCGCTGTACTCCTGGCCCTGCGCGGCGCGCGGGCGGCCAGTCGTCAGGCGCCCTATACCCTACACCCTACCCTATACCCTGCCCAATGCCCAGCGATACAACCGGAGCGGCGCCACGAGCGTGCGCTAGGCAGCATCCTCATGATGGGGGTGACAGGCTGTGAGCCACAGGTGCCGAGGCGGGCCGGCCGAGGATCGGGACCCCCCACCTCCTGGTGCGGCAGCGCGCTCAGCACGAGCGCCTGCTGCGCGCCGCCGCCGGCGCCGCCGCCGCGCTCCTCCGCCGTCCACACGCCCGCGCCATTGCCGCTGCTGCTGCGCCCCGCGCCGCCAGCAGCGCTGCCGTCCGCCGCATCGCCGGAGTGCGCGCACTGCGCGCGCGAGGCCGCCGGAAGCGGTGTCAGTCGCAGACGCGCGCAACAACTGCCCACCACTTTGCGGGGCTGGCAGGTGGGCCAGCCTGGGGCGCGCAACCTTCCTTGACAAGGGCCGCGCAGCGCGCACACTGCACTCCCGGCCTCTTGCAGAGTCTGTCTATCAGTGTCCACCTGTGGCAGCCGGCCAGTCCCGGGCCCATCTCTCCTTCCATGTGCAACGCCCTCCATAGCGTGCAACGGGCGCTCATTGTCAGCTGTCTACAGCCACATAAACATACGCAGGCAAGCCCCTGCGCTGCAGGGTTCCAGCTGCTCCAGCCGCGAATGCGCACGCCTGTGCGGCGCGCACCGTGATCACGGTCTCGGTGTTGGCGCGCACGAGCGCCTCAAACAGCGCCGCCCTCGCCTGCGCGCCGGCGGGCGCGCTGCCGCCACCCCCGCTTGGCTGCGCGCTGGCCGCCGGCGCGCCGGCCGGCTGCGCGCCGGCGGCGCCGCTGCGGCCGCCCGGGCACAGCGCCTGCGAGGCCCCGCTCCCGGCGCCCCAGGGCCCTTCGCCGTCGGACGAGGATGAAGACGAGGCCGCAGACAGCTCCACTTGCAGGCCCGCCGGGCCCATTGGCCCCATCGGCATGGCCGCCGCTGCCGCAGGACTCTGCGTGCGCGCTCGCGGCAGCGTCCAGCTGCCCCGCAGGCTGCCTCAGAACAGCGCGCGGCCCACGCACGGGCTGCGCAGCGCGCCGCTCGCGCACTTGGTGTCCGGCGCGGCCCTGCACGCGCATATGACACTAGTCAGCGGCACACACTGCGTCTTCACAGCCAAGACAGTGGGCAGCTCTGCAGTGCTGCGGGGCATGGGGCCGGCGAGTGAGCGGCTGATGTACTGCCAGGAACATGGTCGCGCGCTGGGGAAGCCCTCCTACTGGTGAGTGTGATTTAACCAGGCACAGAGCGTCATACACAGTGCGGTCGTCCACCCGCCTGCGCACACTCTGTGCAAAAAGTGCCAGCCTGCGCAGGATTCGGCGGATCATGCACAGGCGGCGCTTCAGGCGACGGGCCTCACTGCAGCAGCGCTCCAATGCTCACCACGACAGAAAGGGGCAGCTGCGATGCAGAGCCGCAGGTGTACTTGCGCAAGTGCTCACATCTGCCGACACGCTGACCGCCGCAAGACAACGCTGGGCTTGAAGGCGCTGCGCTTGGACAGGGCAGAGGGCCGACGGACCTGCGCGGCGCAGCCGCACAGCCTGTTTTGGCGGGCGCTAAAGGCTTCGGTCCGGCCCCAGTTGGCGCAAGCAGGCCGAGGTACACACCAAATGGCTGCTGCGCGTCTGCGTGTCTGGCTGCGTGACTGCTGCGTCCTCCCGTTGCTTGCACGAGGGCGCGGCCTGCGTGCTGGGGTTGCAGAAACCTGGTGCTTCAAAGTAGGCAGCAGCTTGATGAGCGACATCAGCATCCCGAACAGGTGCTGCAGCGCCGTCTTCATACACAGTGTGATTAGCACACATCCAAGGCCGCTGAAGCAGCCTGCTCAACCTGTGTCACGCCGGAGCATGCACAGCCTCTGTGCGCGCTGAGGTACTGGTGGATCCTCAGGGCGTCTCAGACTTTTGCTGTCTGTCCTGACCATGAGCGCTCATAGCTTGAGCAAGCTTAGCTAAGCCTAGCTACAACCGGGGCAAGTGCCGGGTCACAGCGCGCAAGCACCTACCGGCAGCAAAGCTCTCGCTCGCGTGACTGCGCCGGCCGCGGCGGCGGGCGCGCGGCCGGCCCGATGAGCGCGCTCACGCAGCGCGTGCCCGACGCCGAGGCGACGCTGGTCGAGTTCCCGGGGCTCGTGCGCGACGCGCGCGCCGCGCTCGCCATGCTGGGCGCCCTTGCCGCCGCGCCGCCGCGCCCGGCCAGCGGCGCCACGCTGCACCTGCGCCTGCGGCCCGAGGACCCGCTCTCGCACCCGCTCGCCGCCGAGCGGCAGCCCGCGCGCGGGTGGCTGCTGCGGGTAGCGCAGCCGGCGGCCCGCGACGGCCACGGGCCTGGCCCTGCGGCGGCGCACGGAGCCGACGCGCGCGCTGGCGCTGCTGGCGCGGCGTGCGGGGAGAGCGGCGCGGAGGGCGGCGTGGGCGTGGGGCCCGGGGCGGCGCGCGCGGCGCTGGTCGCGCGCGTGCAGGCTGCCTTCCGCTTCACGGGCCTGGCGGATATGCAGTACGCGGCCTGCGATGCGCGGCTGCCCGAGGAGCGAGTGCGCGCCCCCCGCGCCGGCTCCGGTCGCAGAGCTTTCTAAGCGAGCTGGGACGGCAGAGCAGTGCGCTGCCGGACAGGTCAAGCCAGCGTGCAGACAGCCTGCTGCTCGCGCGGTCGGCACGGGCTGCAAACACAAGCGCCTTGCTCCATGTCTGGCGCAGCGCGGGCCCTCGGAGGCCTGCCTCTGCCCCGGTGCTGCCCGGGCTGCCCGCTCAGCTGCTGTCTGTGCACGCGGTGCGCCCCTGGGACTGCAGCGGTAGGGCGTGGGTCAGCAGTGACCGACAGCTCGTGGCCCTGACCTGCAGTGACAGGGCGCTGGCGCAGGTGCGGCGTCACCTGCCGCACTGTCAGCATGGCCGGGCCGGGGCGCGCAGGCGCCGTCCATGCGCGGCCCGTACGACTGTCAGCATGGCCAGGTCGGAGCGCGCAGGAGCTGTCCATGCGCGGCCCGTACGGCGCGGACAGGGCGCCGCTGCTGCACGTGCCGGCAGGCCTGGCGTCCGGGGACGTGCCGCTCGACTACGGCCACCGGCCCTTCTTCGCCGCCGACCCCGACGAGTTCAAGTCGGGCGCGCCCCGCCGCGCCGCCGCCGCCCCGCCGATAGAGATTATGCTGCATGCAGTGCGGTGATGCGAGGCAGCTCAGATGCGTAGCTTTCAGAGCGCCCGGGAAGCGCGGGCGGATCTGCCGTCGCACGGTGTGTTGCACATGGCCAGGGCGCAGCATGCACTGAGCAGGGGCGGGAGGCAGCGGGCGTGCCAGAGGTGCGGGGGCTGAGGGCAGCGCCGGCGACAGGCGCGGGGCAGGGGCGCGGCACGGGGCGGCAGGCGGCGCACGTGGTCAGCTTCTACAGCCTGGCCGTGCCGCAGGCGGCGACCGAGGGCCCCTCAGGTCGGCGCCCTGCCCTCTCCCTAATGCTAAGCGACCCCACAGCAGAGGGGCGTGGTGTGCCAAGCGGGCTTCACGTGCGGCCCGCCGCGCTCCTGGCGCGCCGCAGCGGCCCTGTCCCTGTCAGCGCAGGCGCAGCCCGGGCGGCCGGCAGCGTACCCCGCGTGCACTCGCCGGCGCGCCGACGCCGCGTTGCCGGAGCCAGCCCCGCCCAGCCGCGTCAGTGCCCCGAACGCAGTCGCCCCGCATTCCGGCGCGAGGCGCTTGCCAGGGCTCGAAGACCTGGGGCGCGCAGCAGCCATGCGCGGCGCGCGCCGCAGGCACTGCGGAGGCATCGCTGGGCGTGGAGCGACGCGCAAGCGTGCGCGCGCTGGCGGACGCGCTGGCGGCGCGGCCCGTGTGGGCGCCCGCGCTGCTGGCTGCGCGCGTGCCGGCCGGAGCGGCCGCGGACGCAGAGATGCACAAGCGCGTTGCGTACGTGTTCCGCAACGGCGCGCGGCCTGCGGTGGGCCGGGTAGGGGCGGGTAGCGTAGGTAGGGTATGGTAGGGTTAGGGCCTGCGCTGGGGCCGGGCGCGGGAGCCCCGCGCCGCAGGCCTGCATGTCCTGCTGCGCGTACCCTGGCGCTGCCGCGAGTGTGCAGACGATGAGGAGCGCGCTGCGCCTGTCCTGCACGGGCGTGCGGCCTGCGCTGGCATGCGCCTGTAGCAGGCAGGAACGCAGCCTGGAGTGTGCGCTGGCAGGGCAGTGCTCGGTGGCGCGGCCGCGCCGGCCGCACCAGTGCACGCGCGGCCCGGACGCCTGTCCCATGGCGCGTGCGCGGTTCGCAGGGCCGTGGAAGGGCTGCTGGGTGCGCTGCGGCTTCGACCCGCGGCTGGACCCGGCCGCGCGGCGTCTGCAGGTCCTGGAGCTCCGGGTACCCGCCGAGTGGTGCGCGCCCTTGGGGCACCGGCGGGCGCGCGTGGGCGTTGCTTCACTTCGCTCGGCGCTGCGCCTTCAGCTCACCCCTTGGCCCTGGTACCATCGTGATATCGTGTGACAATGCCGCATCATGAGCAATGTGATCACACACTGGGGAGCACCAGACGGGCCGGCCTGCTGCCGATGCGCGCCTTGCTGTCATGTGGAGGTGGGGGGCATCACCGTGCCTGGCACGCGGCCCTGGGGTGGAGGGGTGCATGCATGACCCGCCGCCGTGCCTCCAGCCGGGCGTTGCCCAGTGGACCTGCAAGCGCTCTTACGAACGCAGTGCAGCCCCCATCGAGTGCTCGCGCCATGGGCCGAACGAGCCTCCAGCCATGCTCCCCGTGTGGTACTCATGGTGGGGCGGTCCATGCCAGGCGCCTTGCGCCGCGCAGACGCGCGCCCACTATGATGCCCGAACTGAAGCTCCCCAGGGCGCATGGCATTGTGCCCCGTGCGTTGCGCAAGTCGGGCAGCGCCTGAGTACTCCAAGCGCTGCGTCGCGCAGGCGCGCGCGCGCGTGCGCAGACCCAGCACCGCAGAGCGATGCGGGCGCGGGTGCGCCCGCGCTGCAGAGCGCCTCTGCAGCGACCGCCGCCGCCGACGTGCACAGGTGCACGGCTGTCCGCTGACATGTTGCGCGGCTGCTCATGCACGTCACTTGAGCATGAGCACATGCAGGTTTGACACTGGGTCATGGCTCCTGTCAGCGTTCGGCACACACATCAGGTGCTCAGGGTTGCCATTGGTGGTGGAGTGGCTGTCCTCCTCTGCAACCCGCCTGCTCTTGCTGTATAGATAGGCCGTAAACCTAAACCTACCCATACTTTACGCCTCAGTGCTGCCTGCTCATGCAGGACATGGCTGTGCGGCCCAGCCCGCCTACTTGTGCTGCCAGGGGCTGAACACAGGAGCCCTGCAGGTTTGCGCGCGTGCCCAACAGCGAGGCGGCGCTCCTGCAGCTGGGCGACTTGGCGGACGAGGGCGTGCAGGCGGCGCTGGCGCGGCCACCGCGCGACCCGCCCTGCGACGAGCGCACGGGCGCGCACGCAGCCCAGCAGTGCAAATGTCTGTTGTGCTGCCTGATGTTTGGGTGCTGGAGAGCTGCACCTGACGCCCTGACTGCCCGCACCAGGCCTCGTCTCTGCCTTGTGCGGTAACACAGGAGCAGAGGCGTGTGTGACTGTGCAGACAGCGTGTGCGTAGTTTGCCTGGTACGTGCGTCAAGGCTAGGCAGGCTCCCGTGGAGCTGTGCAGTGAAAGAGAGCATTGCCACAACTCGGCGGGGGCCGTTGCGCCAGAGCCTGCGGCGCGCTTGCAAGCGAAACAGCCATGCGCTCTGCTGTCGTTTTGTGCATGAGCATGTAAGGGCGCCTGTAAGGGTCTGCGGGGCCGCCGCCCGCAGGCTGGCTGACGGAGGACGCCTGGCAGCAGGTCCTGGGCCGCGTCCATGCGCGCTTCCGTGCGCTGCCGGAGCGCGGGCCGGACGTGCCCGGCCCCGCGTGCGCCTCGTGCATCCCGCCAGCCCCATCCATGGCTCAGTCCCGTGTTGCTGTCCGTGCACGGACCTCGAAGCCCCGCGCATGCCGCGATGAGAGCTGCTTCTGTGTCCAGACTCTGCCGTCAACGGCCCCGCGAGCGCGCGCAGGGGCGGGGCGCTCAGCAACGCGGGCGGCGAAGGCGCGACCGCCATGGAGGTCGACGCGGCGGCGCCTGGAGAGGCGGAGCGAGCCCCGGGCGGGGCCGCCGCCACGGTCGCAGCGCCTGCACCCAGCGCGCCCCGGCCTGCCAGCGCAGAGGCGGCCGGGCGCGCGGAGCAGGTGCCTCTCGCCACGGCCAGCAAGCGAACTTCCTTAAGAGCGCATGCGCGCAGGCCTCCTGGAGCTTGTGTCAGTCGAGCACAGCTCATGCGTTTAAGTGCCGGGCCTGTCTTTCCCTACTGTGCCTGCAGACGATCATCGTCAACGAAGCAATGGGACATTGTCCGGGCGAATCTGATCCCGCCTGCCGCAGGAAGCGCAGGCGGACGGGGCGGCTGGGAGGACGGCCGCGGAGGAGGCGTCCGGCATCCTGGCGCCGGCGCTGATGCATGCGCTGCATGCCGGCCTGGGCGGCGAGCGGGCGACAGGCGAGGCCATGGCCGGTGCGGACCTTTCATGGCTGTGCTGCCAGCAGGGCAGGGAGTCGGGCTAGGCTCAGGGCTGCGATGCCAGCAGGACAGGCGCTCGAAACGCATGCCGGGTCGCAGCACCTGTGGTCAGCTGGTGCAGGCAGGCCGCCCTGGTGCTGTGGCCTGGTCATTCCTGGGCGCACGTTGTGCTGTGCCGCCGCCCCGCGTGCATGCTGTGCTGTGCCGCCGCTCGCAACAGAGGCCGCCAGACCAGCGACGTGAGTGGCGCTGCTGGGTTGCAGTGTGTTTTTTTTCTGTGTCCTTGGCATGATTGGGTTGTAAGTAGGAGGCCTGCACTGCCGCTGACCCTCGCTCCTTGGCAGCGGCGCTGGAGGAGTATGAGATCTTTGGCGAGGGCGATGACGGCGGCTCAGAGGACCCCCCGGCCAGTGCTTACGGGGCCGGCAACGGCGCCGCTGGTGAGGAAGCTGAGACAGACGACGACGAGGTGGGCGGGGACGACGATGACGAAGGCCAGGACCATGAAGAGGAAGGGGATGACGAGGAAGACGACGAGGACGAGGAGGCTGGCGGGGAGCGCAGCAGCGTGTGAGGGAGTGAGGGCATTCCCCAGCACACCAGCATTGCATGGTAATTCTAGACTAGGCTGTAACGTCACTAGGGTGCATGCTGCCCGACATGCAGCATTTGATGGAGCTCATCAAGCGAGCTGCTTCACAGCTGGAGCTAGCTTTGCTCCATCTTTCTTTCGTGACAGAGCTTTAGTTAGCTCCAGCTAAGCGACCGCTCGCACACAATGCAGAGCACAACACCCGGGCACGTCAAAGTCTTCCAGCACTGAGCACTTACTCTAATAAGCGCAAGGGCCGCAATGGGAGTTCCAGGCCTGTTTGCCTGGTGCGTCCGCGCTTGCTATGCGCTCATGTGGGACCGACTGTCGCTGCTTCCTCAACAGACTGATTGCACTTTGGCGCCGTTCGGCAGGCTGAGGCGGCGGTACCCGCTGATAGTAGAGCCTATCACCGCGCCTGCACTGGAGGCTGACGGCCAGAGCAGCTGCGACAACCTCTACATAGGCAATGGCCCAGCCTGTAGCACCGCTGATGCCTGCGAGTTGCACTGCGAGGCAGCCTGAAGGCTTGCGCTCCCGCAGACCTCAACCACGTGGTGCACGCTTGCTCCCACCCGGGCTGGCGGGTGGAGCCTTATGAGACGGAGGAAGACATGTTTGCGGACATGCACCTCTACATAGACAACCTCGTCAGCGTGACGCGGTACGCTGCTGTGCTGCAGTCTGCTACAAGAGTACCACTGCCGTGCAGCTTGGGCCAAGGGCCTGAGGTTTCTGATTGCTGCGCAGGCCGGCGCGGCTGGTGATGGTCGCAGTCGACGGGGTGCGCTGCGCAGCGCCCATTGCCGCGCACCTGCGCGCCTGTGGCTGCCAGCGTGCTTGACTGCCAAGGGTGGGAGAGTGCGAAACCGCACCAAGGCACTCATAGTAGCTTCGAGCAGCCTACTGACGACCTTGCCTCTGGGCAGGTCGCGCCAGAGGCCAAGATGAAGCAGCAGCGCACGCGGCGCTTCATGGCCGACTACTGTGAGGGGATGCGCGCCAAGCTGGAGGCAGAGGTGTGGCGCCGCTTCTGCACTGTGCCCTTGCGTTTGCTGACTGTCATCTAGGGAGAGCGGAGTGTGCAGGCCATGCTGTGGCCTTGGCGGCTAGACGTACCGCGCTTGTATGAAACTGAGGCAAGATACACAGCGTCCTGTAGCGGCATCAAGGTAAGCCCAGCATGCAGCATGCAGACTACCAGCAGGCGAGCGGCGCCAGTCTCGCGTGGCTTTTCTGCCCATGAGCATCCTCTGCCCATGGGCATCTCTGCCCATGCGGAGAGGAGGCCATGCGCACGGACAGCGCAGGGCCTGCAGTGCGAAAGAGGGGCGTTGATGCCGCCCCATGGCCGTGCGCAGGTGCGGCGCGAGGTGGCCGCCGAGGTGCCGGGCGCCTTCATCCCGCCCATCCCCAACTGGGACAGCAACGTCATCACGCCGGGCACGGTGTTCATGGCCAAGCTGGCCGCCAGCCTGCGCGAGTACCTCTGCCGCAGGCTTGCAACGCACCCCCACTGGCAGCACATCCAGGCGCGCGCTGATGTTTTTTCACACATCCTGCTCAGCATGTGCAGGATGTGCACATGCTGCACATCCTGCAGCATGTGCACTGATTGGCGGAGCACACAGTATCCTCGGTCATCGACACAAACCTATGCAGACCGCCCTGTGCCTACCAGCTGGTGTCATGCTGACGCGCGGGCTCTTGTGGAAGCATGCAGGCTGCAGTGGTGAAGCAGGGTGCGCCGCTGCCCTTCGCAGGTGCTGTTCTCTGACGCGGGCGAGCCTGGAGAGGGCGAGCACAAGGTGTGGGCATGCCCGGCGCGCCTGGACGACTGTGCTGTTGCCATGCGCAGTGGGTGCTCACATGGGTAGGCACAGTGTCTCTTGACTGCCAGCCGCAGAGATGCACAAGGGGGGGTCGTTGGGGCTGCCGCATGCTGCAGTAATGCTGGTGCTGCCCCGGCCTGCATGCGCCTCTGGGCACGCAGGTGAGGCAGGGACGGTGCACCAGGTTTCGCCCAGTAATGATACCCTGAGTGATATCCTGAGCGCGCATGCGCTCTGTTTGCGCGCAGATTATGCGCTTCATCCGCCAGCAGCGCAGCCTGCCCGCATTCGACCCCAACACGCGACATGTCATCTTCGGGCAGGCGCGCGGGCGGCCTTGGCTGCTGTCTCGCAAGCTGGTGCAGAATGCCTAGCGTTTTGTCAGTAAATGCAGCAGGAGCACCCCTGCTCCTGTGGCCATCGGTGGAGAGCAAATGCGTATCCGCAGACCCAGGCACTTCCACACAAATGCAAGCTTTGCAGCCGGTGCCCCTGCCGACGCATGCGCCCCCGCACGCTCTGAGCGTGGTGCGGCCCGGTAGGACGCCGACCTTATCCTGCTGGGCCTGCTGACGCACGAGCCGCACTTTGCGCTGCTGCGCGAGGCCGCCTCGCTCGAGTCCGTGGTCGACACGCTCGACCTGACCACCTCGCCGGTGTGCGCCCACGCTTCATGTGGCGCTCCGCTGACAACCCAGCATTTCGTGCGAATGTTGCTCAGCTCTGGCATTCACTGGAATCGAGGACTGCCTGCTTCCTGCTTTCTTTGTGGTTTGGAGATGGCCCCTTCCCTTACGTATTTGGTTAAGAGTGCTACGTGTGAGCGAGGGCACCTGCGTCCTTCAATTGGTGCATCTCGATAGGACCTCTATCGGCACGCGCATTAGGCATGTGCCTTCCATTCTCACGTTGGTGCACGACCTTTGGACTCACCCCGTCTGCGCGGCGGGCAGATCCAGGAGCAGCCGCTGCACTACCTGCACCTGTCCACGCTGCGCGAGTACCTGCGCTTCGAGTTCGCCGACCTGACCGGCCTCGACCTGGCCACCGACTGTGCGCGCCGCTCCGCGAGCGCCCAAAAGCCGCACACTGCAGCGTGCTCTGGGCGTGTTGGGAGTGGAGCCGCGGCCGGCACATACGACGCTGTCACACTGAGGCTGCCAGCATACTGCTTGTGCCATGAGCTGTTGCAAACAGTATCACCTGTTGGAAAGGTGTGCTCTTGTCAGACACTCTATACTTGATGCAGGCAATGCTGCATGAGCAAGAACAGTGGCATCAGAGGTCTTGGCATGCAGAAGGAGGTGCAGAGTGTAGGCGTGGGCGGCCTGGTCGCGACATTTCATGCATGCTGCACAGGTCCCGATGCGCCGCCGCCCATGCACCGGGACTGTCCGGATGTCGAGGCCGGCAGCAACGCCGAGAATGATGAGGGTAGCAGCCCGGCGCGGGCGCAGAGCGCCGCCGGCGCCAGCAGGGACGACAGCCAGGCCGCTCCGGGCGGCCAGGCCGGCTTTGACTTTGAGCGCATCCTGGAGGACTTTGTGCTGCTCACGTTCCTGGTGCGGCTGCGGCTGGGCGGCAGGGCTCCCCGTGTTGCGCAGTGTCTCAGCCTGCAGGGTAACAGGTGTAGGTCTGAAGATTGCCTGGGTCCGTCTGTCTGGGGCTCCTACATGCTCGCACTGCTGGCGCATGTCTCGTACGGCACTCCAGCAATTCGCTACAATGTGACTCTGGCAGCCAGTTTTCATGACAGTTTGTGCCTGGATTAGGTTGACCTGCAAGTGCGTGGGAGGGCTGTTGTGGGGCCCTGCTCAGGCACAGGCCTGGCAGGTATGAATCAAGTGGTGACCAGGGACATGGCGCGTGACCGAGGGCATCCACGCACAGTTACAGCATGCGCACCTGCGATCCAACCCTACCTAACCCTATTAAGCTCGCCAGCTTAACCCGCGAGCGCCAAGCGCGGCAGGCCGGCAACGACTTCCTGCCCAACGTGCCGTCGCTGGAGATCTATGACCGCCCGTCCGCGCTGGACACGCTGCTGGACACGTACAAGGCGTCGCTGCGCGCGGCCGGCAAGTACCTCACCTCCAGCGGCAAGGTCCGCCGCGGCTGCCCGTGCCGGCAATTTGTTTTGGCTTGGTAGGCAAGGTCTTTTCATGCAGGGTCTGACCTGGCCTGTGTCATCCGGGCCCATATACAGTTCAGCGCGCTGACCTGATGTTCGGCACACTTCCTGTTGTTAGGGCACATGTTGTTGCATGGCCATGTGTCGTATATAGCTGCAGTGCGCTCCTGTTCTGGAGCACACTAAAATGGGCCCAAGACAGCACGAACGGCTCAGACCAGCAGAGCAGGGAGGAGCGACACACAATCTCGATCACACGCACCACTGTGCAGGTGAACCCGGACGCCCTGCGCCGCTTGCTGGCCAAGCTGGCCGAGGACGAGGAGGCGGCGTATGCGCGGCGCGCAGCGCGCGCCGCGCAGGAGCAGCGCCGCAAGCTGGAGGAGCTGGCCGGCCGGGAGGAGAGGGGCGCCGGCGGCCCCGGCGGCGGCTTTGCCGGGCCGGACGGCTCGGGGCAGTGGGTCAGGCGCGCCCCTGCGCCCTGCCCCGTTCCATGGTGTCCTGACTCAAGTGTTCTACGGCTGTTGTGCAGCGTCTATTTCGTTCCCTCGTCGCCGCAGCCGCATGCCTGTGATTGTCAGGTGCGTCCTGCTCCGAGCGTGTTGCACAGCTGCCGGAGGCAGAGGGATGCAGAACCGCCTGGCAGCCAAACCCTTCTAGGTCTGGGTAACGATGCTGCCTAGTGAGGGCAACGGTGCGGCGCACGCAGCGTGGGCGAGCTGGGCCCGGACGACGACCTGGACGCGCTGCTCAGCGGGCTGCCCGGCGCGCGCCCCCTGCGGGTCCCCGCTGCCGCCTGCATGCGTGCTTGGCGGCCCGTACACACTGCTCTCCACGCCCCTGCCAGCATGCGTCCTCGGTGGCCCATTCTCGCTGCTCATCCGAGCGCACACCTGTGTCGCAGCTTGGACACGGATGCAGCTTGGGCTGCCTGGCCGCGTGCCCCCCGCGGATCCATGCCGCTGCCTGCATGCGCCCTTGGTGGCCCGTTTCCGATCCTCCTCTGAGCGCATGTCTGTGCCGCGGCCTGGACATGCTTGCACTTTGGGTTGCCTGGCCGCGTGTCCAAAGCCCCGCGGCAGCGTGCGCGCGCCTGCCTCGAGCAGGCGCCACTGCAGAGCGCATGGCCCGCTTCTCGGCAGAGGGCTCGCCCGGGCTTGGCGGGCGCGCGCCGCCGGCTCCCTGCATTGCTCGGCTGCGGGCCGTGCTGCAAGCGCGCGCCGGCGGGCCCCCGCATGCGCACGCCGCGTGCTGACGCTCCAGGGCGCCACGCATGAGCCCGCGTGCGGCGCGGCGCAGATGAGGCCGGGCCCGACGGCTGCCGCGTTGACCTGAGGACCGCCGGCCCCGCGGAGCTGCGCGCCGAGGCGCGCGCGCGCTCGCTGGCCTGGCACCTGCCGTCTGCTGGCATCCTGTGCGCGCTATCTGGCGCATGCTTGCAGCGCAGGCGGCGCTCGCATGGCACACATGTGTAGGAGCGTCTTCACCCGGCACTAACTTGAAATGAAGCACTAATGAAGACGTAGGAGACGGAGCGAACGGCACAGCGCATGGAGGAGAAGCTGCTGGGCGGCTCCGACTGGAAGCAGAGGAAGAAGAACGCATGCAGCACCCACGCTCGCACACATGCAGCACCCACGCGCAGGTGGCGCGGCGGGTGAAGCTGCGCCTGGAAGCGAAGCTGCTGGGCAGCGCCGACGCGGACCCCATCCGCTTCACCATGCCCGGCTACCGCGCGCGCCTGTACGAGCAGCGCTTTGGCGCGTCTCCAGGTCGCCGCCCGCTCAGGCCCTCGTCGCCGCCACAGGGCCTGCCCGCGCCCGTGCTGCCGCCGTGTGATCCCCGCATGATCAGCCCTGTCTCCGGCCAGCTCTGCCGCGTCGGCGCGCCGCAGCGCCGTGCATCCGGCCGCGCCCGGCTGGACGCTGACCGGCGCTGTATAGCCGCATGCGAGCGTGGTGGGCCATGCGCTGTCCAGGCATGCCATCTGCGCGCAGGCGATGAGTGGGGCGGGCTGTGTGGTCGCGGGGCAGGCCTGAGCGCCATAACCGCCATGCCGCCCATCGCGCATGCCCTTGTGGGTAGCTGACTTACCCCCTCGCCGCGCGCAGCCTAGCATCCAAACTAGGGTACTAACCCTTTAGAGGTTGCAGGCGAGGGCGTGGAGAAGGCGGCCAGGCGCGTTAGCCAGGCCTTCGTCCAGGGCCTGGCCTGGTCGCTCGCGTACTACACGCGCGGCCCGGCGCAGCCGGCCGCGGCCGCGCCCAGGGGCGCGGCCGACAGCGCGTCCTGGGAGTGGTGCGCGCGCCGCAGCGGCCCTGGAGCGGTCAGAGTTGCGGCGCTGAGCGCTAGACAGAGCAGGTCCACGAATGCACCCGCCGTAGCGCGAGCGGGCTGAGGTCGCCGCCCTGGCACATTGCCCACATTGTTTCTTGTTGGCAGCAAGGCATGCACGGCGCAGCCAAGGAGGCGCGCCTTTCCAGTGTGCGCGCCAGCACGTGACCGTGGAGTGCCGCGCAGGTACTACCCGTACCACTACGCGCCGCTCGTCTCCGACCTGGCCAAGAATGCGGGCGGCCTGGGGAAGCACAAGACGGGCGGCGGGCGCAAGGCGGACGGCGAGAGCTGGGCGCCGCCACATGGGCCCGTGCGGCCGCTCGTGCAGCTCATGGCCGTGCTGCCGCCGCGCAGGTGCGGCGCAGCAACCAGGGACCTTGCCGGAGGCTGGGGGGTTTGATGTGCTTGCAAATCAGACACCCGGACGTGCCCACACAACTCACAATCAGCGCCAGTCCACTGGCTGCTGCATAAAGCACTCAGGACCGTCACCGCCTGCCACCGCGGCAGGTGGCCCGCACTGAATGACGCAATTGCTTCCTAGCAGCCTGCTGCAATGCATTCAAAGTCGTAGCAGCGCACCGGCGTTCCGCATGCGGGGGCAATGGCTCCTGTGCGCCAGCAGCCTGCGGGGCCCCACCGTGCTGCGCGCGCGCCGCAGCGCCGCGGCGTGCCTGCCGCGCAAGCTGGCGCGGCTGGTGGCGGGCACGCAGGAGGCCCCGGCCGGCGGCGCGAGCGTGGCCAGCGCGCTCGCCGACATGTTCCCGCGCGACCTCGCGCCGCTCATCGACATGTCCGGCAAGCGCTGGGCGCACACGGCGCGCCGCCCGCCCCAGCCCCGCCGGCAGCCGCGGCCGCGCCCGCGTTGCGCATCGCGACAGCGGGCCCGGCCAGCCGTGAACAGCCTCGTGTGCGCTCAGATGACTCGCTCAGGCGACAGCGTCGTTTGGGGGCGCCTCTGAGGCAGGCGGTGGCGCGCCTGGCGCCCGAAGGGGCGTGCACAGCAGGGTACTTTTACTGCTCATGGCGGGACCGCGCTGTGCAGCAAGGGATCAGCGCAAGCGACGCCGGCCACCGCGCGCTCAGGCGGTCGTCAAGCTGCCCTTTGCGGACGTGGCGCGCCTGGCGGCCGCCGCGCAGCAGGACGCGCCCGACGAGCGCGAGCTCACGCCCGCAGAGGAGGCGCGCGCCCTCCGCGCGCGCGCGCTTGAGCGAACCGGTCTTTAGGTTGTGACTTCTGCATGTATGTGACTTCTGCAAAATCTCTCAAGGAAGGGACTGACCCGGGTACCCTCTCCAGTAAACAACATTGCAGTTATGTCGCTTCAACGTGGCTCTCGCCAACCACACACAGGCCTGCACCATCTTTTGCATAGGAATGCCCGGCCCCCGCGGGGCAAGACAAGCAAGCTGGCGCCGCAGGCGCGCAACGAGTTCCGCCCGGCGCTGCTGATGATGCATGCGGAGCACGCGCTGGCGCCGCGCGCGCGCGCCGTGCGCGGCGGCGCCGGGCCGCAGCCGGCAGCATTTGAGGATGACGAGCAGCCGGGCGGCGCGGCCGGCGCGGCGACCGTGCTGACGCTGCTGGCGGGCGGCCCCGGCCCTGCAGACCCTGAGCAGGGCGCGAGCGCGCCCGCCGGCGTGCTGGAGCTGCCCGTCGACCTGGCCGGGGCGGACGCGCCGCCCTGCGCGCCCGCGCTGCTGCTGGGCGCGCCTGCACCCTTGCCGCCCCTGTCCTTGGTCCTCTCGTGCGCCCTACCGCCAGCCGCCAGCAAAGGCTGCGCGCCCAATTGGGCAACATTGCATGCATGGGCAATCGCAGGGACTGACGTGCGCCAGGAATTGAGTCCACATCTGAGGGCTAGATGCCCTCAGATGTGCCCAGCAGAGCCCAGCAGCACATCAAGTCAAATACCAGACGCAACCTTGTCGAGATATGACTGCTTCATTGCCCACGCCGCGTCGAGATAGTCACTGAAACTTTTAAAAGCAGCGACATGGATACTGTGCCCTGCTGTGCATCGTGCGTGGCACCGCGATGCATGCACGGGCGCGGCCTGAGCGCGGCGGGCGCGCAGGCGTGGAGAGGGGCGAGGCGGTCGTGACCGGGCGCGTGTGGCAGCGAGGCAAGGCCGACGAGCAGCGCAAGCAGGCGGCGCGCGCCATGCGCGGCGTCGGCCGCGGCGGCCGCGGCCGCGGCCGCGCGCCCGCGCGCGGCGGCCGGTGCGCGCACCATGCGCCGTACTGCTGCGGCTGCTTGTGCAGACGCCAGGCTGTCTGGGCTGATGGGGTGCATACATGCAGCACTGCCTGCGCCTGACCTTGCATCACTCAGCGCGCCAGCGGCGCTCTCGCGCTGACGGTGGGTGCCAAGTTTGCTGTGCAACGGAGCCTAAAATTGGTGGCAACGACCGCGCAGCAATGAGCAAGCGCACGGCGGCGGCGGCGCTTATGGCGGCGGCGGCGGCATGTATGGCAGCCCGCAGGGCGGCTATGGCGGCCGCTTTGGCGGCCCTGCAGCCTCGCAGCCTGGCGGGCGGTCCCCCGCATACTCCGGGCCGAGGTGCACCCACAGGCCTGCATGCTTGCTGTCTGGTCCGCTGAGCTTTGTCATCTTGTCGGCGTCTGATACTAGGACCTGTGTGCATCTGCCTGACGTGCTTATTCCTGGATCGGCTTGCGGCTACACCCTCACAGCTTGGTCGAGCAGTTGAGCGGCGCTCCCTAAAATGGCAATTGTTGCTGCCGCAGCGTGCCTGGCTGATCCAATGTGCGCTCCGCCTCGCGCGCAGGGCCGGCGCTCATGTGGGCGGCAGGCATCTGCGGACATCCGGTGCCCTGTCGTTCGGCCGTGGCGCGCCGCCCGGCTTCGCCTCGTTCGACGTGGCGGGCTGCGCGCCGCTGCCGCCGCCCACCTGGGGGGATGTGCGCCTGGGCAAGGCCAGTGACGCCCCGGCAGAGCCCCAGCCGTGGGCGGACACGCAGGGCCTTCCCGCCGGGGCGCGCCCGCGCGAGGTGCCTGGCGATGCGGCGCTCGCGGCGCGCCTGCAGGCGGAGGAGGAGCAGGGTGTGGGGTCAGGGCCGCGCTCTCACGGCCACGCCGCGGGCCACCCCGGGGACGGCTGGGACAGCGGGGCCGGCAGCGGCGGTGGGTGGGACGCGCGCGGCGGCAGCGAGCGGGGCGAGGCCGACGCATGGGGCGGCGCTCACGACGCGCGGCCGGACACTTCCGAGGATGCTGCGCTGGCAGCGCGGCTGCAGGCGCGCCATGCGCCGCCTGGCCGCTCACTTCTTCCTTGCAAGCGTGCCGCCGGGCCTGTGACAGGCCTTGGACTTCGCGGCGCCACAACATGCCGAAGGCGGTGCCTCGCGCATCGCTTGCGGCTTGGTGCACTGGTGTCCGGTGCCCGCATCTGGGCGCTTGCTCTGCATCGAAGACCCTCGAACTGCGAGCCTGCGCTGCTCTGCCGAGCCCGGCGGCCGACGTGCCTGGTGCTGCCAGGTCCCGGCATGCGCGCAACTCTTGCTCGCTCCGACGCGCAGGCGGAGGAGCAGGCGCGCGCGGCGCACAACCGGCCGGCGCGCCAGAGCCGCCTGGCGCGCACGCTGGAGGCGAGCGACGCGGCGGTCGCGCGCCAGCTGGCGGCCGAGGAGGAGGCGCGGCTGCTCCGCCTGCTCACCGGCGCGCCGGAGCGGCCCGCCGGCGGCTGGGGCGCGCCGTACGCGCCGCCCGCGCCGGCGCCCAGCCTGCAGGCAGGCCCCCCTGGGGACAGCCCTGTCTTCCCGGGCGCGTGTGCCTGCCGGGCGGGCAGGTCCTGCACCGGGCAGCCAGCAGCGGCCCCTCGCGCTCCCAGGGCCTCGCCTGCTCAGGCAGTGCGTGACGCTGGGTGAGGCTTCGCGCAGGCTTTCCCGCCCCTGGACAGCAAGCCGCCGCCGCCGCCGCCGCCGCAGCCGCTGCCGCCGCCGCCGCCGACTGCGCCCACCGGCGTCCCGCCGCCCTATGGTCATCACATTGAGCAGCAGGCCGCGCCCCTTGGTGCCGGTGAGGCCGAGGGCGGCTGGGGTGCGGGGTCGGACGCCAGCGCGGCCTGGCCTGACAGCGGTAATGCACCCCGCCACGAGCCCCACTACGATCCGGTCAATGATGGCGCCCCGCTGCGGCCGGCCAGCGATGGGTGCAGCGGCTGGGCCGATGACCGGGGCGGCGGCCCTGCGGGAGCGCGGCCAGGTCAGGGGGACTGGGGCGGCAGCGCCGCAGGCCCGGAGCTGGGGGCAGAGGGGGCGGGCGGGTCGTGGGGCGCGAGCGCACCAGCGGCGTCGCTGCATGCAAACGGCCATGCGACGCCCCAGGTCAACGGCGGCGGGTCGAGGCTGAACGCCAATGCAGCGCCCTTTGGCGCCCTGTGCAGCGACACGGGCAGCCACTCCCCTCACTCTGAAGCAGGCACTGCTGGCGGAGGGCCCAGGCTAAACCCCAAGGCCGCGCCCTTTGCAGCCACCCGGCCGTATAACCCCCTGACTATGAAACAGAGCCCAAGTGGATGGCAATAGCTGAGGTCTGTCGCGGCGGCCTGTCTGTTGCGACATGTTTGCATGTACCCCTGAGCATCCAGAATAAATGTGCCTGCATACAGCCATGTGCCAGAAGACAGAGTGTGTGTGTTTGCGGAGTGGCGTCACTTCTTTGTGTCAGTGGTGTGGTGTAGCCTGTATCCCTGTATGTCATTAGTCTGTTCCGTGTGTGCAGCGCACGCACGGACATGTCAGGGTTTTGTGCACAGGCCTCATCAAGCATGTAGTTAAGACCAGGGACACAGCCTTCCATGTGGTGTGGCCATGTGGTGGTGATTCAATGTGGAGAGCCAATGTATCAAATGTGTATTGGAGCAGACCACGGCAATACCCAGAATGACCGCGGCTCAACACACCATCCACCTCCTTCACAGGCATAGTGGGCAAGCGGCCTGCATTCCGTCAACCACAGCTCTCGGTTCAGCTAACAGTGCTTCCTCTCTGTTTCCTTTGCTGGCGAAAATCGTGCATGCATGCCATGTGCGCCGTTCATGCAGGCATGCACACGTCACCATCTGCGGGCTCTATGATGGTCGGATTGCATTCCAATGGCCGCGTGCACACTCCCTGGATAGGAAGCCTGCATCAGTAGGGTTCTGACTCAGCCACCTCCAGGTCTGTACGAGCTGCAGCACGACTTCTTGTCTCCTGTATCCCCAGGTCGCCCCGAGTGTTGAAGTTGCCAACGATAGCAATGGAGAACGTGCAAGAGCGGCTCGCGGCCCTAGCTCGGCACCTGGATGGCGGCGCCGCGGCGAGCAGCGCAGGTCTGCACGTGCTGCACTGCAGCGTTATTGACTTGGGACACACTCTGTGCTGCACACGCTGAGCAGACGCGTTGCCTGTTGCCGGCAGGCGTGGTCCCGCGCGGGGTGTCCGCGCCGCAGCCGCGCGAGCGGCCCACCCCCGGCGGCGGCGCCGGCACGCTCACGGTCGTCGACAACCGCACCGGCAAGAAGTACGAGATCAAGGTGACTTGGTGGCCCTCCAGCTTGCCCTCATCAGACCTGCCGCACGCCTCAGCTCGGCAGACCCCCCTGCAGCCGCTCGCAGCCTGAGCGCCTGCACGCCCTGCTGCGTGCCAGATTGACGAGAACGGCACCATCCCGGCTACCGCGCTGAAGCAGATAAAGGCCGGGGGCGACAACGTGGGCCTGAAGACCTATGACCCGGTGCGCTGCGCGGGCGGCGCCGCTGCACTGCTTGCCGGCTGCTCAGCAGGGCGCTACGTGTGCCGGGCCTGCAGGGCTGCTGAAGCGCGCCTGCTGCGCAGGGCTACGTCAATACGGCGGCCTGCAAGTCAACCATCTCCTACATCGACGGCGACAAGGGCATCCTGCGATACCGCGGCTACCCCATCGAGCAGCTCGCCGAGCGCTCCAACTACACAGAGGCGCGGCCACGCCGCCGGGCTGCCGACAGTGTCCCACCGCTGCCTGCCGGTTGCCTGTGCGCAGCCAGTGTCAGGGCTGCGCGCCTGGCCGACGGGCTGGGTGACAGGTCTTGTCAGGGGCGACGGCCAGTGTGAGTGTGCCTGGGTTCAAATAACCAGCGCCGTGACAGCAATGGCCTGTTTGGTAGGTGCGTGCGGCCCTGCGTGCAGAAGAGGCACTCTGCGGCCTGCCGCCGCAGAGGGAGGCCGGGCGGGTGCCGAGCCCCCGGAGGCGCGCGCGCAGGTGGCGTACCTCATCATCTACGGCGCGCTGCCCTCGGGCAAGGAGCTGGCGCGCTGGGACGAGGCGCTGATGCGGCACAGCGCGGTGCCGGTCGCGGTGGAGCGCGCGGTGGCCGCGCTGCCGCACGACGCGCACTTTATGGGCATCGTGCTCACCGCGCTCAACGCGCTCAGCACGGTGCACCCGGAGCAGAACCCGGCGCTGGCGGGGCAGAGCGTGTACAACAGCCGCGAGATCCAGGACAAGCAGATCGTGCGCATTATTGGTGCGCCCCAGCGGCTCCCCTGAGGCGTGCCTGCCGCGGGGGCGCGCATGTTGCGGGCGCGGGCCTGCCGCGGGGGCCTGCTGGCTGCGCTCGCGCTCCTCGGCCCGCATGCGAGTTGCCGCCTGTGCACACGCGGCGGCCGCGCGCGCCGCGTGCCGGGTCTGCGCAGGTGGCAATGACGGGGGTCCTCGGCTGTCTCTTCCAGCGTGCCTGCCCAGCTCTCCACCCCAACACGCGCAGGTCACCCAGCGCGCCCCGCGCCGCGTTGCCGCCGGCGAAAAAAAGCTGTTGCGGCATGGGCACGGGTCCGTGCGGCGCCGCGGCGGCCGGACGCCTGACGCGGGCAGGCGCGCGCGCGCGCAGGCAAGATGCCCGCGATCGCGGCGCTCGCGTACCACCGCGCCAGCGGCCGCGCGGCCGCGCAGCCCAACCAGCGGCTGTCGTACGCGGAAAACTTCCTGTACATGCTGGACGCGGGCGCAACGCCCAGGTGCGCCGCGCTTGTGAGGCGCCCGCGCGCAAAAGCGCGCACCGCCAGCGCATCGCGTGTCGCGGCGCGCACGGCGTCTTGTGATGCCGTCGCGCAGGAGCGTGTGTGCGCCGCCCGCGAACAAGCTCTGCAGATGGCTTCATTCCAGAGTCGTTGCGTGTGTGAGGGCCGCAGCGGGCGCGGCGCTGCCTGCGCGGCCAGCTGACGCGTCCGGGCCGCGCGGGCGCAGCTACCGGCCGCACCCGCGCCTGGCGCGCGCGCTGGACATCATGTTCACGCTGCACGCGGAGCACGAGATGAACTGCTCCACCGCCGCCGCGCGGCACCTGGCCTCCAGCGGCGTGGACGTGTACACCGCCGTCGCAGGTGCGCGCATTAGGGTTACCTACCCTATGCGCCCAATGTGCCCGCGTGACCTGCTGGCAACGCCGGCTCTGTATGGGCGCGCGCTTCCGCCACTGCTGCCGCTCAGAAACTACTGAGTTATTTGACCGCGAGCTCTGGCTGCTGGCCCCGCTCAGTTGTGAGCTGCGCGGCTGCCGGGGCACGGCCGTGCAGGGCGCGCTCGCCGCGCCGCCCGCTGCTTGGCAGCGAGAGCGGCTGCGCCAAAGGACGCGGGCGCTGCGTCTGCTATGCGCTGTGCCGTGCAGCGCTAGGGCCCCTGACGCTGACGCGGCGCCCGCCGTGCGCGGCAGGCGCGGTCGGCGCGCTGTACGGCCTAAGTTAGTGCCCTAACCCTACTCCAATCGTAACCGGCAGGCGCGGTGGGCGCGCTGTACGGGCCGCTGCACGGCGGCGCGAACGAGGCGGTGCTGCGCATGCTGGAGCGCATCGGCAGCGTGGACCGCATCGCCGGCTTCATCGAGGGCGTCAAGGCCCGCAAGGAGAAGATGTTCGGCTTTGGGCACCGGTGCGCGCGGCTTGTGTGTATGGCAATGGGCGTCGGTGCGCGTGGCCTGTCGGCCCGCACATGCACCGTGCGCCGCAGCGGCGCGCGGCCGTGTGCGCGCGGCACCTGCAAAGGGCTTCCAGCGTTAGCCAGTGGCAGGCTGGTGGGGCAGTGGCGCTGCTGGGCCGGGATGCATCACATGTGGTTGGGTCAGGCTCACCCCGGCAGCAATATGCGTCGGGGGGCTTCGTTCGACCGCATAAGTTTCCACTTCTGTGTCACGGGGTGGAGCATGAAGCGGACGGCGTGGATGAGCACCCCCGACAACACTGTGGTGGCGCACTGAACAGCCGGAGTCATGGTGCAGCCACCACACGCACCCGGTCGTTCTACATGGCGCGCGTCGTGGCGGTCATCGATATGAATCGCTGCTGGCCGGGCGGCAGGGTGTATAAGAACTACGACCCGCGCGCGGCCATCATCCGCAAGGTCGCCGAGGAGGTGTTTGAGATCCAGGGCCGCGACCCGCTGATCGAGGTGGCCATCGCGCTGGAGAAGGCCGCGCGGTCGGACGACTTCTTCGTCAAGCGCAACCTGTACCCCAACGTGGACTTCTACTCGGGCGCGCCCCGGGCCGCGCCGGGCTAGGGTTGGGGCGCTGCCTTACCCAACCCGAAATCCCATGTACAGGGCTCTCGCGGCGGGGCGCTCGCGCCTCGCTGTTGCCGTCCGCGCTGCCGGCCGCTGGGCGGCGCGGAGTCCGGGCGGGCTGCTCGCTCGCTGAACGCGCGGGCGGCTGCGGCGGCGCGGCAGGCCTGGTGTACCGCTCGATGGGCTTCCCACCGCAGTTCTTCACGGTGCTGTTCGCAGTGCCGCGCGTGACGGGCTACCTGGCGCACTGGCGCGAGTCGCTGACCGACCCGGACGTCAAGATCGCGCGGCCGCAGCAGATCTACCTGGTGCGGCGCCGGGACACGCGGGGCCACCTTGGGTTTTGCAGGCTATGTGAAGGGCTCCTGTCGATTGGGCTTGTCTTCCGCCTCGACGGACGGGTGGCAGCGCAGGCGTTTCTGTATGCGTGCGTCTGCGGAGCTGTGTGCAGCAGCTGCATGCATAGTAGCCCGTGCAGTGACTAGCTGCGCCTGCTTGCACTTGCTCGGGTGTCCGCATGTCACTGCGCAGGCACCCCACGCTTTTGTTTTACATGTGAATTATGTGTGCGCAGTGGAGCGTGAATCGCCTGCACGGTGTGAGCTCAAGGAGGTCAGGCAGTGCCTCTTAAGGCAAGCTAGCACACCAATGAGCGCATGCGCGGCAGGGCGAGTGGCTGCGCGACTATGAGCCTATGTCGGAGCGGAGCCAGACCGGCGGCGCATTGGGTGCAGTGCCGCCGTCCAATGCTTACCGGCGGCGCATTGCAGGCACCAACTGGTCGTAGGGCTAGTGTCCAGGGCGGTTTAGAGCGGTGTCGAGAAACAAAGTGATAGGCAGGTCAGAGGACTTGCGATGCGTGCAGACCCATGTGGTGGTGTGCGCAGCTGTTTGGCCGTAAGGGAGACTGTGGGTGATGATGAGCACTCGCCCCCGCACACCAAGTTGCCAGTGCTTCTGCAGCGTCAGTGGGTAGGCGCAGATACGCCAGGCGATTGGTGACAGCGCAGTTTTGAGCCTCAACCGTGTAGTGTCTAGCCAGGAGCGTCAGGTCTTTCTTAGTCAGGCAGTGTGCAGCAGCGTGCATTTGTTGTAATGAGCGAGGTTACTTTTCAAGTGATGTGGGTTAGAGGCGCCTCATCAGCTGAGGGAGACATGCTGTACACGAATGTGGCACCACTTGTGTAACAGAGCACCGGCATGTATTCGGAGCGTGACGACTTACATGTGAGGCTCTGCATCGGCAGTCTGCCATGGGATGCCGTGCATGCTCCCTGCGACCAGCAATTAACAAAAAGCCAGTGCACACAACATACAGTTGCGCTCAACGATGCCCGCCTGCGCGCTTGCGTGCACCACACAGGAGCGCGCGCATCACTCTCGGCTGCTTGCCAGGGGCACGATGCCCTTCCAGGCGAACACGGCCGCGAGCGCGACGACGTCCGCGGAGTACACGAACGCAAAGCTGCGCCACACGAACGGCAGCGTCACGTTGAGCAGCGGGATGGCCAGGAAGAGCAAGTTGAGTGCGTCCTTCTCGGCCGGCGGGCAGTCGCGCGCGCGCAGCGACGGCACCGTGAACATCCAGATCGACCACATCCTGCGCGCAGGTGTGTGCCGCACTCAGCGCTTCGCAGAGGAGGTGCTGCATGCTGCAAATCGCTAAACGGCATGCAGCAGGATAAGAGCGAAGCGTGAAAGAGCGCAGTTGCTTACTGCGTGAGCCAGGACACTGTCACGGTGTTGACGAGCCCTGGTATGCCAGGACATTGTCACGGTGTTGACAAGCACTAGTATGCGGCAAAGGAAGCGGAGCATACCCCAGCATGCGTGGAATGCTTGGCTGGTCAGTGGGAAAGAGCAGGTTGAAGGACAGTAGGCCGCCGACCGCCAGCATCACCCACGCCTGCCACTCAAAGATGTTGTACAGCAGGCTGCCTGCGCCCGACACAGCTAGTCAGCAGAGCTGGCCCCCCTGTTGCCAGCCACTGCAAGCCAAAGCACAGCAGCAGCACCAACGAGGAGCCGCGCCTGGGTATGCCGGGTTCCTGGTTGCTCCAGAGGGCCGCGGCGCAAACGTCGTGGCAGCGCCCCGGGCAAACTTTGTCACCTGTGCGGGGGGCGTGTTCAGCAGTGCCACTCATACGTCTGATACACATTTAAAAACAAACACACAGCTCCCACGTCTGGCGCGCCTCTTTCTCCACGCTGGCTGCTGAGGCGGGCGCCGACGGTGCTCCGCTGTCGCCCGCCCTGCCTGCGCCGCAGAGATGGGCACAGCTGAGGACACTCGCAGCCTCACGCACCGCAACCTTGCAGGCAGAGCCACAGGGGCGCTGTGGCCTCACCAGGCGCGGGCTCGTCTGCCTCGCTGCCTGCCGCGCAGGCGACGCGTGGCCGCCCCGGTAGCCTCAGGCTCCTGGATGGCTGCCAGCTGCGTGTGAAGGGCTGCCTGCAGGCGCAACACCTCCATGCCGGCCGCATGCCTCCGCCAGTGGATGTGCCGGACGGTGTGGACCGTGCGCCGGAACACACACTACTCCCGATGAACGCCATCTTCTTTGCAACGAGTTGCGTGCGCCCTTCCTGTTTCAGCTGTGTCAGAAGCCAGCTCAGGGAGGGCAGGACCCTAAGCATTGGCAGATTGGCTGCCACTTGGAGGGAGTCTCAAAGCTCTCGTTTGTTCCTGTTGCGCCCGGTTGTCTTCGAGCCCGCATGCTGACAACTTCAGCAGTGCGCAGCAAGCATTGTGCGTTTCGCGGAAGAGCTGCGCGCGCTCCTGCACCCTGATGGGCAGCTGATCCAAGCGCGCCCTGGTCCTGGCCGCGCCGCCACCTGCCATGGCTGCGGAGCAGGACCCGCTGAGCTGCCTGGCTTTTGCTGAGGAGGTGCGCGGAGTCCGCGTCCGTGAACACACACGCTCCCTCCTATTGTCGCTCCCGCTACAGGCGCCGCGCTCAACTTGAGTGGAGTTATGCTTGCGGCTGGCAGGGCGATGTGCAAGAAGACGTGCCGATTGATGACGATGACGACGACAGAGAGCCTGAGCACGCTCATCAGGCGCGGGGGCGCACGCACCTAACTTGCGTGTTATGCACCAGGTCCCAGGTATACATCGGCGTGTGCGCGCGTGTGCAGGGCGAGCCCCACGCGCCGCTGGCTGAGCCCCATGCGCCGCTGACTGAGCCCCATGCGCCGCTGACTGAGCCCCGCGCGCCGCTGACCGATGACCGAGTCACTGGCCACGAGCACCCGGCGCCCGCTGCCGAGGAGCACCCAGAGCAGTGCGCCCCGGAGCGGCCGGCCTGCCCCTGCCCTGTGACCGCCAGTGCGGCACGGAGGTACCTGCTTCGCTCCTAGGCCTGAGCCGAGGCAGCAGCAGCGGCTGGGCGCGAGAGTTTGCGCAAGCGACGTACTGGCCCTGCAGCCGGGTGGCTTTGCATGCGATGCTCCTGGAGCTAGCGCACCTGCACCGTGCTTGCATTGGGGACATAACAGGCCCACCCCGGGCTTCGGCCGCTGCAGCAGGGACTGGTCGTGGTCCCAGCCGGCAGCGGCCTCTGTTGCTGCCACCGCAAGCAGCGTGCGGGCCGCCGTCCGTCCGTGGGGGCGCCGCACAGGCCGTCAGTCTGCCGACGCGCGCGCCTCGTGCAGCGAGCGCGCTCACGCGAGTGGAGAGCCGGCAGCAGTGCCCTAAACCTACCCTTTGCTGCAGGGACCGGGTGGCCAGCTACTCGGCGACCACACAGTACGACCAGCTGATGGGCGGCGCGTACGACGACTCGCACGTGTTCGAACGCGGCGGCGAGATCGAGCCGGCGGCCGCGGGCGCGCGCGACGCGCCGGCGCTCGCGATCGCGGTCAAGGACCCCGTGCGCAAGGTGGAGGCCTCGATGCTGCCGGGCATCAACGGCGGCTATGTGACGTACCGCGTCGATACGCGCACCGCGCTGCCGGGCTTTGCGCGGCCCGAGGCGTCCGTGCGGCGGCGCTTCCGCGAGTTTGTGGTGCGCCGGCGCCGCGGCCCGACCACCTGAGCTATGAACGGCGCCATCGTGGCTGTTATTTTCTGGTGGCGGCAGCGTCTGTGCAGGCTCGCTCAGGGACGTGTGACGTCCAAACGCGCACGGCCGCGCACGGCCGCGCACGCCCGCGCACGCCCAGCATCGCACCCTTGCAGAAAACTGCTCAGCCGTTGCAGCGCAGGCCGGTCGCTGCTGCTCAGCCAGGCGCGGTGCAGCCTTGCTCGGCTGCAGGCGAGGGGCTCGGTCGGGCGCGGGCGCCACACGGTGTGCCGCGCCCAGGCAAGGCGCTGAGGCGGGGGCTGGAAATGCGCATGGTACATTGATTTGTTCAACACCGTCAAGCAAAGGTTGACGCGTTGGCGATACATTAACAGGAAAGTTGGAGGTTTCAACACTGAAGAAGGGAGCGGCGGCCGCGCAGGCGCTGGGCGACCTGCTGAAGGCGACGCACCGCGGGTACGTCATCCCGCCACGCCCCGAGAAGAGCCCCGTGGAGGGCCAGCGCGCGTCGGCGGACTTTGTGGAGGCGCGCCGCGCGGCGCTCGAGCACTACCTGCACCAGCTGGCCGGTCACCCGGTGCTCTCGCGCTCCCAGGCGCGCCCAAACGCGCCGCGCCGCCCGTCGCGCGTATGTGGCCCGCAGCGTGGGCGACGCCTGGTCATGTTATGCACGCGTGCGCGCCGCGCTGGAGCACCGCCCGCGCCAGCCGGCCGGCCGCCCGGCGCTTGCCCCAGCCCAGGCGTGCCTGCCGGCCGCGCGCCGCCGCCGCTGTCTCGCAATGAAGCGCCCGCGGACACATTGGAACGGTGCGTGGGGACGGGGCCAACAGCGTGGGAGCAGTGAGTCCTTGATGTTGCAGCATCCCGCGTCCATGAGCTGCGCCGCAGGCGGAGGCTGCGCCCAGCGGCCCGCCTCGGCGCTCACGGCTGCCCGCCCGCCCGCCACGTCCGCCCGCGCGCCGGGCGGCCGCTGACGGTGGTCGAGCCCTAAACCTAACCCAAGCGCGCGCAGGAGCTGCGCGTGTTTCTGGAGGCGGAGGGCGCGCTGGCGGCCAGCCACGCGTGGGCGCAGCTGCAGCCGCTGGGCGGCTCGCTGCTGGAGGGCGTCGCGCGGCTGCCCAAGCAGCTGCTGGGCGCGCGCCCGCGCGCGGCCCGCCTGCGCTGCCCCCGGCTGGTCAGTGGCACTGCAGCACGCGGTCTTACAACTAGCCTGTTGCGCTGCCCGGCCGTGCAGCCGCGCAGGCGGCGCTGCCGGCGCCCGCCTGGCGGGCGCCCGCCCGCCTGGCAGGCCTGCGGGTCTCCACCTGCGCATTGCCGCCGCCTGGCGGCCGCCCGCGCCGCCGCACCCGCCGGGCGGCGCCCCGTGCTAGGCGCCGGGCCGCCGCGCGGCCCACACGCGGCTCTCATGCGCGCCATGTTGCTCCGGGTCGGTGACCAGGCCTGACCGGCGGCGTCGCGTCGCCTGTCCGCAGCGCGCACAAGATCCTGTGACTCTGAGCCCCGGTCACCCTGGCGCGCCCGGGCGGGCAGGCACGGAGGGCGCCATCCCGGCGCCGGCGGACGCGGCCAAGTCGACGCGCGCGACCGGCGACCTGCTGCGCCGCCTCAAGGAGCTCGGCACGGCCGTGCGCAACGACTACAAGGAGCCGCCGGTGATGGACGAGGCTGAGACCACGCTGCGGGCGCGCGGCCCGCCACCGCCCCGCGCGCCAGCGCAGGCTCCCCACAAGCGCAGCCGCCCGCGAGCGCACGCGGCGTCGAGCGCGCCCGGCCCGGCAGCGCCCTCCAACCAGCTTCTTGCGCTCTGTGGTGTGACCGGCGCCGCGTGGGCGCCCGCCCGCGCGCATGCCAGCAGCGCGCCGCCGCGACGGTTTCGCGCGGCGGCGGCCTGACAATCTTGTTGCCTAAGCAGCCCTAGCTGGCTGAAGCAGGCTCTTCACCTGAAATGCCTGGGTTAGCACACCCTAATCCTATCCTAGCCGGCGCGCAGAACGCCAAGCTGGGCGTGGAGGAGTTCCAGGAGCGCGTGGTGGGCGCGTCGCGCAAGGCCGAGCGCCTGGTGGGCGCGCTGGAGGAGCTGGGCGCGGGCCTGGGCGACCTGGGCCTGGCGCTGATCAAGGCGGCCAAGTACGAGGACGAGGAGGGCGGGCGCTCGGGCGCGTACACGCTGTCCGCCTCCGCGTCCAAGGCCATCGCGGCAGAGGCCAAGCGCGTCGGCACGGCGCGCGGCCCGCTCATGTGCACTAGCGCACTGGCACATTTTCAGATGCGTGTTGCCCAGGATGGGCGCGCCGGCACGGCAGACCCTGCGCCCGCGCGCAGATGAGCGCTCGCGCGCTGCGGCTGCACACTGTGGAACAGCGCATGCGCACAAGCGCATCGGCGCGCATCACATGCGCGCGGCCCCTGTAGGACGGGGACGTGCGCGCGCACCGGGGCCGGGCCGCGCTCACGCGCGCGCGGCTGCGGCGCAGGCGAGCCTGCGCCTCTCGCGGACGGCGCGCCAGGCGACCGCGCAGGCGACCGCGCGGCTCGCGCCGCTGCATGACCACCTGGCGCTGTCGCCGGTGCGTCCGCGCGCCGGCCCCGCCGCGCTGCGGTTTGAGCTAGGGCGTTGGGTTGTTGCCTTCCGCCCTGTGCGTCACCGCTTTGCGACCCGCCAGGCCTGTGGTTGTGGGCGCGCGCGCCCCCGCAACGCCGGGGGCCTCTTTTCTTACACGTGCTGGCTCTGTGCGGCCTGCCCTGCACGTCGGTCATGCGCTTGGTGTCTGCAGCCGGCGCGGCCGCTGTCGGGAGCCCGGCCTGTGCGCTCCGGCGCATGCTGATGGCAGGGCATAACCATGCGCAGCCCGCGCGCTTGCGCCCGCCGGCGGCGGAGCGAGGCGTGCGGGGCTGTCTGACAAGGGCTTGGCGCCGCGCGCGAACCAGCCTGTGCCTCTGGCTTTAAACCCAGCACGCCTGGGTGCGCCAAAGGGCGCGCGCACTCAGAGCCGTTCCCTGTGTGCCGCCCCAACCCCGGCGCGCGCGCGCGCAGGCGGTCTGCAAGGCGCTGCGTGAGCGCGAGGCGGCGCTGCTGACGGTGCAGGCGCTAGAGGCGGAGCTGGAGAAGAAGGCGCGCGGCGTGGCCGCGCTGGAGGAGGAGGGCCGCGCCGTGTTCGGCGGCGACAAGGGCAAGACGCGCCGCGTGGCCGGGCTCACGTCCGACAAGGCCGCGCTGGAGGCGCGCGCGCATGGCGTTTCAAACATTGGTCGTAGGTTTATGGTTAGGTTTAGGCGCCGCGCGGGCAGCGCGGGCCGCGCGCGGGCGGGCTCCATGCCGGCCCGCATTGGACGGTCCGTGCAGCTTCCGGCGTTGAGGCCTGTCGCCGGCAGGCGGCGACGCCGTGCCGCCCTTTAGCGGCGCCTTGTGGCGTGCCTTGGTTTCCGGCTGGCATCGCAGCTGGGGCTGGTGTGACAATAACAGTCGGCGCTGCTGTCGTCGCGGCGGCCTGACAGGCCCTGCCGGCAGGCGGTGCTGCTGGCGGCGCGCGCGGAGCGCGAGCGCGACCGCGACCGCAACCTGTCTGCGCAGACCGCACCCTGGCCCACCCTAGCTTTGACCCTGACACTGACAGGCCCCGCCGGCAGGCGGCGCTGCTGGCGGCGCGCGCGGAGTACGAGCGCGTGCGCGACCGCAACCTCTCCGAGCTGCAGCGCGTCACCGCGACGCGCTCGGCCGACTTTGCGCACATGCTGGTGCGCGCGTGCGCCCACTGCCCCGGCGCTCGAAGGCTCCCGCGCGAGCAATCTGGGCCGCGCGCTGCGTACGTGTGGGGTGTGCCCGGTCGCGCTACCGCTTAGGCATGGTGCGCTGAGAAGCGCCGCATCGGGGGGAATGCCGGCGATTGGGGCGAGGGCCGTGTGCGCATCATGGTGCTGCTCCGCTAGGCTGCATGCCCTGGTGGGATCCTTGCCTGTGTACACAGCAAGCGTCGTTGCCGGGATGGCAGGCTGCAGTAAGGAGCCCCGCTGTCTGTGCGGCAGAGTAGAGGGGCTAGGGCGCCAGCGCGCGCGCGGCGCGCAGGACCAGTTTGCGGACCTGGAGGAAAGCTACAACGACCACTGCGCCAAGGTGTGGCGCGAGGTGGCCAAAGGCGTGGGCGGCGAGCACGCGCCCGCCAGCTGAGGCCGGGGCGGCCGGGCGGGCCAGCGGGGGCGCGAGCGGCGGCGGCCGCAGGCACTGCAGGGTGTGCTGCCGCGAAAGGAGCAGCGGGCATGCGGCAGCGCCGTGCGGCCTCTGTGTACAACAGCCAGTCAGCTGCATGGCAACAGGAAGGACACGTGTTGTGCGGGTGGCGGAGCATCGCTCGCCTGTCACAGCCGCGTGCGAGTCCGGCAGCACCCAAAGCGCCTAATGACAACAGCAGACAACACCTAGACGCAACCGCAGACACGGCTGAGAACCGCAAACCAGGACCCTCTGACACCAAACACACTGACACCTACTGCTCTGCAATCGCAAGCCGGTCCAACATCCCCACTGCCGCCTGCCCACGCTCCCGCCCGCTACCAGTGGCACGAAAGCAAGGGCGCCCCAAAATTGCAGAGCCGCTCGGGCAGCCTCAGTCAGACTCACTCGGGCTTCTTGCTCTGCAGGCTGCTGACGTAGCGCTTGGCAAAGTACTCAAAGTAGAAGCAGGCGCCGTTCCAGGCGGACACGCTGAGCACGAAGAGCAGGAAGAGCGTGTGCGCGCCCTGGTACGACCAGAGCAGCCGCGTGAGCACCAGCGTCATGGTCGTCAGGCCCATGTGCCAGGCCATGTACACCAGCGGCTGCGCGCGCGCGCGCATGCAGGGCCTCAGCATGCCGCCGCCGTGCAGGGTTACGGTAGGGCGCACGCGGCAGCGCGGGCCGCACACGGCGGACCGGTCGGGCCGCCGAGCGCGAAGGGATCGCCTGTTTCTTGGGCGGCGCGCACGCGCGCCCCCGCCGCGGCCGCCACCAGCCCCGCGCTTCTTTGCAAACACGGCTTGTTAGTAAAGTGTACCTGCAGGGGCTGCACTCGTGCGCGGCGCGCCAGCGTGGCGACCCAGCGGCATGCTGCGGCCAGCTCGCAGGATGCGTGGCCGCCAGTGCGGCAGCCCTGCGGGCGCGCGGTGGCGCAGCGCCAGCTCGGCTCGGGCGCCAAGGGCGGGCGGGCGGCCGGGCAGCGGCGCGCCTGCCAGCGCTTCGGCACGCTGAGCACGGAGCGGCCAATGGTGGTGCGCGCATTGTTGACCGTCATGTACTTGAACAGCGTCTCGTAGCCGCGCTGCTGGATCTTGTCGCGCGAAATGACAAACACCTGCGCCGCTTGGCGGTGTCTTCGCGGCCGCGCTGCAGGGCTTGGGCTGTGCGACTCCGCGCGCCCCAGTGCAGCCCTGGCGAGCAGGGTGTTGCGCGTGCAGCCGCGCCCAACGTGTGGGCCATGACTGGCAGCACTCCTCATCCTTTGAGGCTAGGTCCTCGTGATACTCGACGCCGGCCAAAGCACGCATCATGCAAGGCCACCCCTGGTTGCCTAGTGATTCATACCAAGGTGCATGTTGCCACCCCCCCCCGCATGCCAGCACGCGCCGCTTCCAGGCCCGCTGCTGCGCCGCGCAGGCGCCGGGCCACTGCGACCAGACGCCCGCGCAGGTCACAGCTGCGTGAGTCGGCGCGCGGGCGTGCGGGCGCAGCGCTAGCGCGCCTTGGTGCCACGCGCCTACTTGGTGTAGTACACCGTACCCTATAGCGCGTGCGCCTTGGTGTAGTGCAAGACCCTACCCTAGCGCGCGCGCGCCTTGGCGTAGTACACGAGCGCCCAGGCCAGGTAGGGCAGCAGCGGCAGCAGCACCAGGTCCGTCAGCGACGCCTCCTCCCACTCGCGCATTGCGGCCGCCGTGCGCCGCCCCGACTCGCGCCCCTGCACCTGCGCGCGCCCGGCGCGCCCGCGCGCTGCCTTCAGGCTTTTCATGGAAACGAGCAAGCCACACACGGGCGCATGCGTCCACGTTGCGAGCAAGAGCGCTGCGGTGCCCCTAATCGATCCTTTATGAAGTCACAGCACAGCGCCGCTCCCTGAGAAAGCGTGGACGCACCTGCGGGTGCCACCGCTCGGTCCATGCGACGCAGGCGGGGTACCAGTGCAAGAACAGCGACGTCACCTGCGCCGGCACCACAACGCGCACTCGCCGCCTGCCGTGCGGCCCACGGGCGACGTGGCCGGCGCTGTAACGCGTGCATAAGCACACAGGGGCAGAGCACACAGTGCGCGCAGGCTATTCATAACACGGCGCGCAGGTCTCGAGGTGAAGCGTGGCAGGGCCGCTCGCGCCAGGCACGGCCGCACGGGCGGTGCAAGGAAGGGGAAGGCCCGGGGGCGTGCGGAGCGAGCGGGGCGCGCCTTATCCAAGCTGTGGAAGACGAGCGAGTTCCTGCGGCCCTGGTGCGGCTCAGGCGCGCGCACGGGGGAAGCAGGATAGGTCCAGGGTAGGGTTAGGCTCTGGTAGACGAGCCAGTTCCTGACGTGTCAAGCCTCCAGGTAACCCAGCACAGGCGTGCCGCGGCGCTGCGGTGTGCATTCCCCTAAAAGGCCGACCCAGCCGAGGGGGCGCGCGCCGAAAGGCGACAACGCTCCAGGCGAGTGGCCCGGCCGCATACGCGAAATTGACCTGCGCGCGCGGGGCGCCCGGATCGGCGCCGGCGCGCGCGAGCCACAGGGGGGGAGGGCGCGCGGCGCGCCGAGCCAGCCCGACGCACCTTGTGCAGGAAGGCGCTGTGTGGGAAGACCCACAGGTGCACCTGGGCGCGCGAGGGAGCCCGCCGTCAGGCGCCCGAGCCGCGCCCAGCCACACTGGCAAACCCTGGACAGGGCAGCGCGTCCGAGCGGGGCGGAGCAGGGCGCCACATCATCGCCTGCCTTACCCGACATTGAGCAGGGCGCGCCGCCCACCAGCATCAGCAGGTTGCACGCGTAGCAGAGGTCCAGGAGGTAGTAGTGCGCCCTGCGCGGCCGGGCCGTCAGGATAGACTACGGTCGGGTACGCCCCTCACCCTACCCTACACCGCCGCCACTGTCCGCTCGTCAGGAGCCCAGCGAGGCAGTGACGGTCCAAAGGTAAGTCGGCGCAGTCGGCCGCATGGGGGCCGGCTTGCCAGGCCGGCAGCGGCAACCATGGCGAGAGAGCATGTCTGCAGGGCCGGCGCCGTCTGGTCCGCCCGCTGTGCGGCCCCGTCACCGGTGACAGGCCGGGCAAAAAACGCCGCACCCCTTGGTGCGGTAGGTCAGCCACCGCAGCAGGAACAGGACGACGGCCGCGCCCGTGTACAGCCGGTAGAACGTCTCCGGCGACGCGCCGAGCCAGTACGCGCTCAGTCTGCCGGCGCGCAGCGCCAGACGTTGCCGCCAGGAGCGTTGTTTCAGCGCTGCCTGAGCTCCACAGAGCGCAGGTGTCACGAGCTCGTAATCCCAGCAGGGCCGGTGGCATGCGCCCGCACATTGCGCCCATGGTGCCGAGGACGAAGGCGATCTTGTCGCGCAGCAGCGTGCGCTGCGGCGTGCGTTGCCTGTTCACTTGCCGCTTGACGAGCTCGCGCACATGCTGCTTGAACAGCGTGACTTCAAACTCTCCAAAGTCGACCTGCAACACAGGGAGAGGAGTGAGGGCGCCTGCAGGCGTCGGAACGTGAGCAATACCAATGCAGCACGGTGCAGCACAGCAGGGCGGGGCGCATGCAGGTGTTCAGCGTTGCATGCACGCACAAGCAGCGCATGATGCAACGCAGGGCCCCACCTTTTCCCAATCGTCTACATCGCCGTTCTGCCCGGGCCAGCCGCCCATCTGCGACAGCTCGACCGCGCTGGCCAGCTCGCCTATCAGCCCATCATGCTCCAGCCCGTTTGCCGAGGACGCGCCGCTCGGCCGGCCTTCCAGCTCCTCCGACTCGGTGTATCTGGCTGTCGGGGCCGCTGCCGCGGGCTCGGGCTGCCTTGCGGAAGGGCCCGCAGCGCGCTCGGGCGCTTCCGAGTGCGTCATTTCGGGCGCTCCGCTCGCGCCTGGCGCAGCCAGGCCCAACATGCAGTGTCAGCGCACGGTTCCTGTGCTGTGTAACGGAGCCTCGCAACCTGGACACCCGACTCCTCGCTCCCTTCACAAAAACAAAAACTGGAGAGGCTGACCCTGCTGCCCAGTGTAACCTACAGCAGCCTGCGCATGTGCAGCGCTCGTGCGGCTCTTTGGGCAGGCGCAGAGGCACAAGTCAGAGATAGGTCAACACTGCTGGTTGCTACAGGCATGTGGAAAACGGGCACTGGAGCAGCCCCGATCGCGCCTAGGTCTGGCCGCCAATGCCTGCTAGGCTGGGTAACTGTGCGGTGCGGCAGGTCGGGTCTAGATGTGGCTACTCATCCGCTGACCTGAGCGGCAGACGTGCGGCATTGCGCCCACAGCTATGTCAAGCCACGCTTGCCGTGCGCATCCACAGCTGCAGGTCTCAGCGTTCTGCAGTCCGGGCCGCGGCGCTTGCTTTATGTGCAGGACGCAGCGTGTCGGGCAGGGGCACCGCCCCACCAGGCGGCGCGTGTGGGGGGGCCTCAGACGGAGCGCCCCGTCGCCGAGCTGCGCCGTCGGCCCTGTCGCCCAAGCCGGCGTGCTTCCGGCGTGGGGCGGGCGCCTGCACGGCACACGCGGCGGGCAGCGTGCCCAGCAGCACGTCAGGCGGCGGGGGCGGCGGGGGAGGCAGCACACCAGCCTACACCAGCCAGGGCGACTCTGCTGACGGCGACCCGCATGCGCAGCTGCAAAAGGTGCTGCGGCGTGCTGCGCCAGCGACATATAGCAGGGCTCGACAGTGTGCAGTCAGCGTGTCGGCACCAGCGCGCTGGCACCGCTGCTTGGCCGGTCCCCCCCTTCACGACCCCGGAAGTAGAACACTGAGCAGAGGCGGTGCGGGGCCGCGCAGCTCGGCGTGGGCGCGAACCAGCTGCCCAAGGACCTTCAGGCGCGGCCCCGCCTGCCTCCCCGGCACCAGCAGAGCGTCTGCCGCATGGGGTCAGTAGCGTGCACCATCCGGTGACGCCTACGGCGTCGCATGCATGCATGCGCTTCAGGCAGCGAGCTTCGGGGCTGCTGGCGCATGGCCGTATGCCGCGCGATGCATGCTCTTGCAACGCCTGAGCGTGGCCACCGCCCGTCCGGTGCCGGCACCTGATGCTCTGAAGCTGCCAGTCATGCTCGCACACACAACGCAGGCCTACCTGCACTGCACGCGCGTCGTGTGCCTATGGGGGAGCGCAACCGTATGGCCCGACCTTTTAGGGCGTCAAAGGCCGTGTCGGTGACCGCGCAGGAGGCATTGGTGCGGGGGGCGCTGTCGGGCGCGGACGTGCTGCTGTGGCTGCGCGTGCGCGCCATGCCCGTGATCGGCTGGGTGTGCGTGAAGTGGCCCGCGTTCAGGTGCGCGCGCGCCGGCGGCGCATGCGTCCGACGGCCTGTGCAGGCGGTGCAGGCTTGCGAACCCTTTGCGCAATGCATGAGCACGGCAGCAATGCCGTGGGCGCCGCGCAGCGATCATTCGCCGCATGCTTTGCGGGCACACCTGGCACAACGCACCTTGCATAGCCGCGCTTGCGCCCCACGGCGTGCCAGGCACCATCGAGCGCGCCCACAGCATGTCAGGCACTCTGCTCGGGCATGGAATCCGCGCTCGGGTGTGGACGCGCTCGGCGTGCGTGGCGCAGGGACCGCGTGATGGGCAATCCGCGCTTCTTGCGCGTGCTCGGCGTCGAGGTGGTGCTGGGCTGCACGGCCAAGACGATGGCGGAGGTGCAGACGCGCGGCAGCCGCATGCTGGAGGAGCTGGACTTCCTGGCGTCCGACCTGTCGCTGGAGGCGCGCGCCTCCTGTCATGTCTCGCGCCGGCTCTGGCCGCGCAGGGCCCGCCTGCGCAGCGCGGTCCCCAGTCTTTCATGTCAGCGACAGCAGATGGGTGAAATCGAGGGGTCGCCACCCGCCCCTGCGCTCGCGGCCTCAAACACCGCACAAGCCCAACCCTAAGCCTGCTGTGAAGGCTGCCCTGACATATGTCGTGACGCACTCGACGCGTGCTGTGTCGGGCGCGGCGCAGATCATCGGCGACTTTGCGGTCGTGTGGCTGCTGTCGCCGCGGCGCGACTTCCGGCCGCCGCCCGTGCGCCCGCTGGCCAAGGCGCTGGCCGCCATCCCGGCGCACTGCCTGCAGGTGCGGCCGCGGCCCGCGGAGCGGCGGCGCACCCGCGCACGGCTCCCGCTATGTACCAAGCGTTGGCAGCAGCCCTTTTTGTTAGAACGGGGGCATTGGGCACACGTGTCCGGGTGCCCTTTCGCGCCTCAGACAACAGGTGTGTGACACATCCTAGAGGCGCTCAATGTGGCGGTTTCCCTGCGCCTTATCTGGCTCAACCCATGATGCAAAGAACCAAGTTGCCAAGCTCACGTGCGGCCTGCATGGAAGTGACCGGGTTGGGGCTCGACCTGGTGGGGCTTCCGACGCGCGGCCTCCAGCAACCCGCTGCGCCGGGCGCGCCGCGCGCTCAGGTGGGCGCCTTCACAACCGGGCAGCGCGCGGCGACGGTGGCGCTGCGCGGGGCGCAGTTCGCCGCCGTTGGCTTCCTGGCCTCGCTGTTCGGGCACGGCCTGACGGTGTACCTGGTGCGTGGCCGGCGCTGCCTGCGCGCCAGCGCCGAGCGTCTGGCTGATAGGGTCCTCTGGCTGAGGACGCCTGCGGCGTAGGCTCCATGCCCTCGCTCCTGCTGATCGCTTGCTCGTCCCCACTGGTTCACCTGTTTGGTCACTCACCTGGCCGGCCGGCTCACCAGCGGGCGCGCCGCGTGAAGGTCACCGCCAAGCGCGGGCGGCGGGATGCGGCGCGCGAGGTGGCGCGCACGGCCGTGCGCGAGGGCCGCGGCGGCAGCGCCGCGCGCGCGGCGGCGGCCGCCGACTTCAGTGACGAGGCGGCGCTCGCGCCCGTGCTCGACAACAGCCTGGGCTGGGCCGCGTTCATGGGCACCTCGGCCAACGTGCGCTACCAGCTGGTCAACGCGATCGAGGAGCGCTTCCTGGTGCGCGCGCCCGCTCCCTGCGCCTGCCGGCTCCGCTGCGGGCGCGTGTGCCTGCTGCGCTGGGACGCCCTGCTCGGTCCGCGGCCACGCAGACCCCAAGCGTTGCGTGCTCCATGTATGCAATGCGTGTATGCCTCGATCTGTTACAGTCTGCGGTCAACACAGCTCCTCGTATGCCCTGCCCTTGTGGAGGTTCCAACTCTGATGTATTTGTATTGGTATGCACTCTTCCCAGCAGACCTGTCTTCAACCTGCAGGAGCGGGCGCTGCCTGGCCGCGCCGCCAAGCTGGCAGCGACCTGCGTGCTGCGCTTCAGCAACACGTACCTGGGCAGCGCCATGTGGGTGGCATGGGCGCGCTTGGCCGGCCTGCAGTAGATCGCCACAGGTCTGGGGTGCAGGGCGCATGCGCTGACGTGACGCGTGCGGTTTGTCACCTGGGTGCGGCCGGCCGTTGATCCTGCAGACACAGTCGTGCTTCACATATTTTTTAGCATGTTTTTACGCAGGCACACTGTGCTATCTGAATGCAGGTCACTCTGCTCTGATGTTTTTTCACAGTCTGGGGTCGGCATCCCTCTGTTGGTTCCACTGCTATCAGGCGTCTAGGTCAGTGGGTCGGCTTCAGAGTTGATGGTCAGCTTCAGAGTCGTTAATACAGCATGCCTACAAACGGGGAACTGTACACAGTAACCCAACAGACCTATCATTCCTTGGGTACCAATGGCACAGACTCACATTCACCACCGGCAGCCCAGGTCTAGTGCACACATAGGCCCGCCTGCACATAGGTCACTGCCGGTTGTTGCCCAGGAGCTGGAGCAGCTGCGCGCACACACATCCTCCTGTTAGCTGCGGCCCCGTGATGCAAGGCGGCATGAAAACATATGGGTGGCCTGCTGCGCACACCACTCCTCTGCCTCAAGTCATGGCTTGTCATATAAGCCAGCCGGGGAGGTACTCAGCAAAGCTCGTGCCCATGCTTTCTTACGTGCTGACGACATCATGATCGCTCTTGCACCCATGCCTAAGTAGGACTGCACAGGCTGCGCCCGGCCGCCGGCGCGCCTTCATGAACAGGTTGAGGATGTCGAGGTACAGGGACAGCGACGCGATGATGTAGTCGTCCAGGTCGTGCCGGCTGATCAGCTGCTCCGTGTCCTGCAGTGTCGGGCGCGCCGTGCCCCTCAGGCCGCGCGCGGACCCCTCATGCATCCGCAGCCAATTGAGGCGGAAAGAAGGAGCGGCACTCGCTGCGCGAGGGGGCGGCAAGCGGAGGGCCGGCGCACATAGATGATGTACAGCGAGAACAGGACGGCCCCTGCGGCAGGCACGCAGACGTCAGCATTTTCGGAATTCTATTTTGTCACGAAGCAGACAACAGGACAAAGAAGCGCAGTGTCGGCACATGTGCCGGCAGTGCAGCCGCGTGCGGCGCGAGCGAGCCGGGTGTGAAGCGCGCACCGAGCAGCGCGAAGATGGTCTTGCCGATGGGCGGCACGGGGAGGAAGATTTGGAGGAAGCTCCACACCACTGACGCCCACAGGCCTGCGGAGCAGCCAAGCGGTCCTTGCCACGCTTGGCAGCAGTGAACGGCCAGGGCACATGCGGCGTTGCAGTCCAGGCACCCGGATGAGGGTAGAGCAGGCGAGACACAGCCGTGCACAATGGCAGACTCCCGACAGGCACTGCGTGCCGGGCTGGGCAGCTACGCTTGTGCACGCCCACAACAGACACCCGAGTATGCATCATGAGCCTGGCTACACTGCAAGGCGCGCACATGACCGCATACTCCCAGTAGGCATCGCGAGCCCGTTCAGGCGGCGAGGGCATGCATGACCGCAGACTCCAAAGCAGGCACTGCGGGCCGGGCCGGGCGGCAGGGGGGCGCGCACAGGTGAACAACATAGGGCCCCACTTCTGGAATGTCACGCCCTTGCGCGCCGCCCAGAACGTGTAGACGGTCAGCGACACGGTGACCGAGCCCGTCAGCGCCAGCGCCTCCAGCACCACCAGCGGCTCATACAGCGTGCACGCGGTGCCCACGCCCACCGACATCGCCGCCGTCTGCCGCCGCGCGGCGCCTCAGCTCCGGCGCCACTCGGGAGTCCCGCCGGGGGCCGACCGTCTGGGCGCAAAGGCCAAGCTGCCTGTGCACTGGTCCTGCTGGGGCCCAAAGGCCAAGCTGCCTGTGCACTGGTCCTCTGGGGCCAAGGACGCAGCTAACAGCAACCACCAACGCCGGCGCCACGCAGCCTCGGCCGGGACGGCGCTGGCACCAAGGCCCGCCACGCGCTCTTCCGCGCGCGGGGCGCCCCCGCGGGCCGGCCGGCGTGCAGGGCGCCGGCTGGACTGGCAGCAGCGCGACGCCAGGCGGTGCACCAAGGCTGGCGGCGCACCCAGAGGCCCAGGATGATGAGGTTGTGCGGGTGCCGGCGCGAGTATATGAACAGCGGGATGAGGCCTGCGCCAGCGCGGCTGTTCAGTTCCGTCCGAGCAAGACCGAGCAGGGACGGGAGCCGGCACAGCGGGGGAGGGCGCGCACCGACGAGCGGCAGGATGGCAAAGGTCAGCTGGAAGGCGAGGCTGCCCATGACAAAGCGCTGCACGGGCGCGTTGAACATGATCACTGGCGCCAGCGCGCACACCCCGTCAGCCACTTGTTAAGCCTGCACAAAAGAAGAGAGGACGGGCAAGCGGTGCCGGGCCTGCGCCGGGCCCGGGCGCGGGGCGCACCGGCCGCGACGCACGCGGACAGCAGCAGCTGCGCGCTCAGGATGCCGTACACCTTCTTTATAAACCCCCAGCGCAGCGCGTTGTCCAGCTTTGACAGGCCCGGCACGAGCGGCACCTCCTCCTGCGACTCCGGGTCGTAGGTGGTGTCCGGCCGCTGCGCCTGGCGCGGGCCGCGGCGTCAGGGTGGCGCCTGGGCCTGGCCGGACAAGCCCCTGGGAGCGCGGGTGCGGGGGGCGCGCCTTGCCGTGGTACTTGTCTGCATCCAGCAGACCGCTGCCCGAGGCGGCGTCCATGGCTATCCTCCTGGACGGCACAAGCAGAGGCATATGGGGTAGGCGACGCGGAAACTGTCTGTCCCACAGCTGGCTCTGCTGCGGGAGGTTCTGCAGAAGTGCAGGCACCCGCTGTCGCACCCTTGCACGTGGGTGGGCCTTAGGACATTTGCAGTGCATCTGCTGGATGCACTGCTAGCCTACCCATGCTAGCCAGCTGGTGCTTCATGGTGTGCCTACCTTACAGCTGAGCATGTAAAGTAGGCACACCACGAAGCACCAGCCATGACAGGCCTCCCCGCAATCAGGGAAATCTGCACTTGTGAGCTATGGCTCACTCGGGATGTAAAGCTACGGCTACAGATGTAGGCTGCCTCAGTTGTGGCTGATTAGTCAGCGCTGTCGACTTTATGTATATCAATCCTTCACCTGCTTCAACCTGAAAGACAGTAGCCTTGCACACTGCAACCCAGCGATGAACCGACCATGCAGTGCACAGCAGGCATAAATGGATTCGGTTGGTAGACAACACTGCCGTCACAGAAACAAACGCATCATGTACTTGCAGACGGCCCGACTGGCAGAGAGTCAGCAGAACGCGACGAGACACAGCAGTGGGGTATGAATGACAAGCACTGATAGGCATCGTACTGCAGCCTGTGTCCTCTCCAGATGCGCCCCCTCCGCTCCCAGCCTCCCTCAGGCAGGCGTCTTCCACCACTCCGGCGGGCCCACCTGAGCAGCACGCTCGCGGGCTTCAGCGCATCCCCAGCATGACAGCCGACATGCAGGCAGTGCAGGCTGCGCAGGCGCCAGGCAGAGGCGAGCGGGCGTGGGAGGGAGGAGGGTGCGAGGGGCCGCACCGGAACAATGGCGTAGTAGTTGAGCTTGGGGTGCGAGGTGAAGTAGTGCGTCTTGATGTGGTACAGGTCAACGGCCTCTGCCATGCCTGCGCGCCATACACGCTCACTCTTACCTCGTCACAAGCCTGCTCGTCAAGCGTGCAGCGGCTTGGGGCCAGAGCCCAGCGCCGGCGCCAGCCTGCAGGCGCGCAGAGCCGCTCCAATGCCAAGGCACACAAGCAGAGGGCGTGCAAGGACATTGGCGCAGCGCCGTCCCTGCCGTGGCTCAGGCACACAGTACATCTGATGACCTGACCAAACACACTGGAGGGCTGAAACGCATCTAGGGTCCTCAGGCCAAGTTCATGGGTCTACCACACCTGTTGCACACAGCATGAGGGGACCTCTCTCACAGGGTCCATGCAGACGCTGGGCTTGTTTGCGCCATCAGCGCACAGTTGCACACGTCGCATGCGAGGCGCCAGGTCTGCAGAAGACTGGCTGCAAGGCAGCGCCGGCGCCGCCCGCGCACCCGGGAGGTGGTAGACGTCCCGCGTGTGCCGCGCCAGGCCCGGGACCGGTGGATAAACTGCCGGTTGCACTTGAAGTAGGCCACGTACCTGCGCGCGCGGCGCTTTGCCCAACTCGGCCAGCCGCGGCCCTACTCGAGCCACTGCCTTCAGCCCCCACATGCCAGCCCACACGGCCCAGCACCGGCGTGCAGCAGCAGCGCCAGCACGCCAGGCGGATCATGCAGACCGGCGCCCCACCAGGCGCGCAGGTACATACTCCCTCAGCCACAAAACTGCTCAAAATCATGCATTGTGATCCTGCCAGGCCGGGTGGCGGGGGCCGGCGGCGGGCCGTACACATGGTCGAAGCGGATCAGCGTCATGAACAGGCGGATGTCGGCCTCCGTCAGCTGGTCGCCCGCGATGTACTTCTGGCGGCCCAGGATCTCCTCGCAGCGGTCCAGCGACGCAAACAGCTCGCTGCCGGACGCAGCTGTGTCGGTGCATGGCCCACACAGTGCGTGGCAGCAGCAAGTCACAGCCGCCAGGCAGCCGTGCGCATGTCTGGGCGCTCACCCAAAGGCCTCCTCGTACGCCGTCTGCTTCTGTGCAAAGCCTGCATGTACGACCCACTACCTTGTTCAAGCGGTGGACTTGAGCAAGTGCTCAGTGTGCTGACCAAAATCAATACCCCCTACAACTATGTATTGACAGAATCGGGCCGCCCACCGCAGCGGTAGACGCCGTTGTTGATGGTCTGCGCGTTGCACAAAGGAGGCTCAGCACAGAGCTGCATCCCACAACCTTGCCAACTGGAACAACCTTGAAGCAACTTTACAGTATGACCAGCGGGCGGCGCACGTTGTACACCCACTCATTGATCTCGTCGATGGTCTTGCGCAGCGGCTCGGGGTACCTGTAGACAGCAGACCAGCTCCCGCTCGCGTTGCAAAGGACGCCCCAAAGTGCAACGCCAGTGCATGCACAGATAGACCCATGCCCTACACGCCCGTGGCTGGCAGGCAGGGCAATGCCGATCGAGGCGGCCCGGCGCACAGGTCCAAGTCTGGCTTCTTGGCCAGGTCGTTGAAGGCGCTGTTGAACATGCGCACGATCTCTGCGCTCTCGTTGTTCACGATCGTGCCTTCCTCCTTGTCCCACAGCACCGGCACCGTGTACTTGCCTGCGCGGTAGCCATGCGAGTAGGACTTTGCCTCTCTCTTGATATCAATCTTTCAGCTCGGCACGTGTACCAAGCTATCCTTGTATGTCCATGTTGTCCATGAGGAGCACCGCTACAATTTCACATGCACGCTTCTCGGGACGCGCGGTTTGCAGCGGCGCAAAGCACACCCGCTACCTGAACAAACGCTAGAGCCAGACGCGCAGGAGCACTCTTTGGAGCGGAGCGCCCCGGCCGCGCACCGAATGTGTCGCCCGCGTTGTCGTACAGGTCGCGCACGGACCTGAAGCCGTTGACCGTGTCCGGGATGCAGTTCTGCGGCGGGAAGCTGCCAAAGCCTGCCTGTGCCGGCAGACTCAGCGTGCGCCCTGGGTGCCGGCCGCGCCAGACCCGCTCAGGGGCCGGTCCCCACCTGTGGTCGACGTGAATGGCGGGTCGTCCGGCTTGGCAAACACCCAGCCGGTGTGCTCGTCCTTGGGGTCGTCCGGGCGCGTGCGCTGCCAGGTGGGGTGCGTGACCGACAGCCCGATCACGTCTTGCAAGCCCTGCGCTCCCGCTCGTCACAAGCGCTGTCAGACTGCTGGAGAGAACGCAGTCGACTGTGTCAACGCTGGAGTCCAGTTGGCAAGATGAACGCATTTGCACCGAGGTGTGCGAGGCACGCTTCGGGCGCACCTTCAGGTTGCGCACGGCAAGGCAGCGGTTTGCCCAGGGGCACGCGAGCGAGATGTACAAGTGATACCTGCCCGCTGCGCGCGGCACGCGCAAGGGAGCTCAGCAGCAATGGAGTACATACACGTGCTCACACCAGCATGTTTGTTGCAACACGAACATTTGTCTGAGCCGTGCGTGGTGTACCAACTGGCGGGAAGCGGCCGCCCAGCTCAATCCTGTTTCGGAACTGCGACTCCTTGCGCTGCAGCAGCAAACACAGGCCTCCTCAGCGGCTCAGACTGGCAGCTTGCTAGACAGCACTGACCGCCGTATATTTCAACAGTCGTCGTTCGCATGCAGCTTGCCACAGCAATGACCGTCCTCATCAGCGCACCTTAAATGCACCATCAGTGCCCAGCTCCTCCAGCGCAGTCCGCACTTTGCTGCCCTCCATGGTCGTTACAGGCGCAAAGAAGAGCCTCCTCCAAGCGCTGCTTCTGTAGCTGGGTTGGGCAAAGGCTGGTTGCCGGGCGAGTGCAGCGCCTGGAGTGAACGACCGAGCGGACCAGGCTGCACACAAGCTAACGTGTATGCGTGTCAAAGAGCTCCTGCACGCAAGCATGCTCCCATTCCAAGGGGGTTTGTGTATCTCATAATGCTTGCTGGTTGGTTGCAGCATTATGAGATACACATGTCGATGACCTCATTTGGGGGATTGTCCCCTTGCAAGGGGATTGACTCAGAGCATGCAGGCATGCTGTGGTTCCATGCAGCACCAGGAGACTCGGGCGGTGGCCTGCTAACTCAGCGGGCCTAGCCACACTTGCTATGCACCTGCCGAATGGCGTGCTGTGTGGCCTGCATGCGGCTGCACCCTTTGAACAACCGCAGTTGGCTGGTGCACAGATTGTACTTCTGATACATAGGGAGACGTTTGGCCTTGCCCAAGCGTGGCACTCTGTTCATCAGTACATGCATTCTGACATGCCAGGTGACAAGCAGAAACCAAACAGCAAGCAGCAAACATCCCTTGGGGAATGCATTTGAGCAGAGGCATCAGTTGTTCAGTGCCGCACATGCCGATTGGCACACACGGCACTCGGCTCACCCGCGGCGTCAACCAGTCGCGGAGCGCAGGCAGCACCATGTACGCCGGCCTCGCATGCACGCCTGGCTGGGCAAGCAGTAGCAGGCCCACGGGGTGCCAGCCCACGCATGGCTGCGCACAAGCGAGTGCCCAGTACTCCAGCCACCATGTTGATAACGAAACACGGAAGTTAGGCTGTCAGCGCCTGCCGAGACCAGGCCTGACCGCCCACTCCAGCGGCAAACTCGGCCGCGGCGGCACCGGTCGTGACTACGCCGCAGCGACGCCAACGCACGGCGACGGCCTGCCAGTGCGCAGCCTGACGGCGCACACGCGTCACTTCCAGACGGCGGTGACAATCGTGATGAGGAAGATGACGATACTGAGCGTGACGAAAAACACGCCGGTCCACCAGCTCTTGCGCGGCGAGTAGATGAGGCCCACGCGCTTGATGCCCAGCTCACGCGCGCGCGCCAGCAGCGGCGCGCTGACGTCGCCATCGCCGGACGCTGATGCGCCGCCCTGTGGCGCGCCGCCCACTTCGTGACTTACTTGGATTTGGTGCAGGCCACCCGCATGCGCCCAGAGAATCGCCTCAGGCGCAGTGTGGGCGCGCACAGGCGCCCATGCAGCGTTCCCAGCACCGCACAGCACAAGGTGCGCGGCTGCGAGCACCGCTGGGGAGCCTCTGCCGACCCGGGCAAGGCGGGCGGACCTCCAGCGCGGCCAGGTCGGCGGTGGAGGCGGACTCCTTGATGATGGCCGCGTTCACGAGCAGCAGGCCCGGCAGGAAGAAGATCATAAAGGCGGCCGCCGTGCCGCCGACCAGGTGCAGCACGTTGCCCAGGTCCGTCACCTGGCCACCCCCAGGGTTGGGGTAGGGTAAGCAATGGTGCGCGGGCATGAGCGCGCGCGCGGGACCGTGCGCGCGGGCACTGCCTCCTTGGGCAGCGGCCAGCCCGCGCGGCGCGCTCTGTGGGCGCGCTGCAGGCCAAAACCGTGCGTGCGCCCCAAGCGGCTCCTGATGCACGCCCAAGACGGTGCATGCGCCTCAAGCCGCTCATGATGCGGGCCCAGCGCAGGCACAAAGCCGAGCATGCGGCGGCGCTGGACCGCGCGCGCGCGCCCCGCCAGCGCGCGCGCAGCGCCGGCCCGGGCGGGCGCGGCGCGCACCACCATGGCGACGCCGAGCGAGGCGGCCACGAATACGCACGTCTGCGCGACCGAGAACGCGCGCGAGATGGACGTCCAGCCGAACCAGAAGCCCTCCAGGTGCTCGGCCGCCAGGCGCGCCGGGTGGTGGTTGAGCGGGTAGTGGAACGTCACCACCACGCCGATCACGCCGCGCGCGATCTGCGCGCCCCGACCCCGTGAGCACCACGGCAGCTCGCGCAGCGCGGCCCGCGGTGCGGCCTCCGACCCGCCGCGTTGTGCTGCGCGCGACGCGCGGCGCATGCTGCGCTGGGCTGCGCCCGGGTGCAATGCTGCTCGCATGCGGGTTAGGGTTGGGGTGAGGGCCCGCGCGCCTGCATGAGCCAGTCGTCGGGCGGGAAGCTGAGCAGCACGTTGCTCGCGACGGTCGTCGGGAAGGCCAGGTAGCCGGCCAGGCCCACGCACAGGTAGCCCAGCATGATGATCGCCACCGCGCTGATGATCACGCCCAGCATGCCGATCTGCCGCGCGCGCGGGGGCAGTCGCGGCGCTGGCCCTGGCGCATAGGGCGCATAGGGTGAAGGGAGGTCGTAACAGCACCGCAAGCCTGCGCCGCGCCTGCACGGGGGGCTGCCTGCTGGGCAATGGCGCCGACCGCCGCCGCCCCTCTCCCGTATCTTCATGCACGCAGCCCGGGCCGGGCACGTCGGCCACCGAGCCCTTGTGTCAGGCATACAGGCACGCAGGCCCCGCGCGCGGCAGCCGCAAAATGACGAGCTGGGGCGCGCCAGCTTGATCGTGCGCGGCCGCGGCGCGATGGCGGGGCCCAGCGCCCGGTACTCGTCCGGGCGCGTCGGCAGGCCACCCAGGATCTGCTTGGGCCGGTCCTGCAGCTCCCTGCGCGCGCGCAGCGCCTCGGCCGCCTTGTGCGCAGGCCGCCAGCCGCGCGCGGCCATGCACCCCTTGTTGCGCCCCAGCGCACCACTTCTCGCGCCCCGACGCGCGCTGCATCCAAGAGCCCCGCAGGGCCCGCACGACAGCTGCCGCATATGCAGTCCTGATGTGACACGTGGGCGCGCGAAATCAGAGCAGCGCGCAAAACGCTGAACGCCGCCTGTGGGCCCCCGGCTAGTAGTTCGCAAGGCGGGCGTACGGCCCGCCGGGGGGCCGGGGGCGCGCGCGCGCGCACGAGAAGATGGTAACGACATTGGCATGGCAGTTGAAGCCAAATACGATGATCGGGATCGCGAACAGCGAGTCGTAGCGCCAATTAAACGTGTGCACGTCCGACCAGTCAGCGCGCGCCGTCACGATCTGGGCGCTCCGCGCGACCACCGCGCACGCCGTGAACACAAAGCCTAGCACCTGCGTGCCGGCATGCCCGGTTGAGCGCCTTTTTACGTCCCAAGGGAGCGGCGCGCGCGGCTTGCAGGCACACGATCGGGGCTAAAGAGCGGCACGGCGCTGCTTCAGGAAGGAACGTCGGGACGAAATCTGCCAGGCAAGGTGCCGTGAGTGCGTCATATGGTGACAGGTCGCAGGCCGCACACGCGGTCTGCAGCGCCTCTTCGGCAGCCCCATGCCTAGCAACGCCGCTGCTCGGCAGCAATCTAACTTAGGACATCGAGAACATAGCAGAGAGCATCTAACATGCATGACAGGCTCACGCCGGCCCTCCCGGGGCGCCGAGCCGTGCGCGGGGCGCACAGCGGCCGCGCTGACCCACGACAGCGCGCCCAGGTCGCGCGGGAAGCACAGCGGCAGCACGACCACCACGCCCAGCGCCGCGATCACCAGCCGCCTGTCCGCCAGCATGCTGTCGGCGCCTGGCCGGCGGCCGCCCCCCACGCGCCGTCAGGGCGCCCGTCCACTCTCGCGTCAGCACGTACCTCTAGACCGCAGCCAGCACGACACTTGCGCGCAGCGAGTCGCCGTGCGACCCACAACACTAGGAATCCGCACTTTCGCGGCCTCATGTTATTGCACTGCATGGACATGGCTGACCTGTGTACCGAGTCACGAGCAGGCAGGAATGCACGCTCTTAAGGATCCACAGAGGTGCCGCGCTGTCAACAGGCTCTGAAATAATGCACACGCTCTCTGGGGGCGCGCCCGCAGCGAGCTCCAGCAGGGGGCTGAAGGAGTCGCCGATGATGACCAGGTACGCGATGCACGAGCCCCACAGGTACACCACCATGATTATCGACAGCACTGCCCCCGGCACAGCGGGCTCGGACGCGCCGGCGTGCGACAGCTGAGCACCTTGCTTGCAGGCTGTACAGCCCATACTCTGTGCACGCCGTGCTCGAGCGGAGAGGCGCTTGCAGCAAGCGCGCGCGCAGGCAGTGCGGCAGGCAGCGCGGCAGCACGGCGCACAGGCAGCACGGCGGTCCATCCATGGCGGACCATTCAGTTCAGAAGATTGAGACAACCATGCTTACAGCCGACAGCACGTCTATTACTGTTGTTTTTCCAATGTGTACACTCAAAGATGGGAAGCGGAGCGCACGCGCGGACAGCTTGCGGCCGAGCGCCTTGCGCACGAGCACGCTGTACGTGCGCGCGCGGTAGCGCTCCGAGAACTTTGACAGCACGTACAGCGTGAACGCCTCGCACACGCCTAGCGCCACGCACAGCAGGAAGCATCCCACCGCGCCTGCACCCGCCGACACGCACGTCGGCTGCGCCGTCCTCTGCTAGGGCCACGGGCAGGCCGCGCAGCAGGACGAGCACCCCACCCCAGGTCAGCCCGGCGCGCCTGAGAGGCGGAACGCATAGGGCAGCGACAGCACGCCGGCGCCGATCGCCGAGTTGCACAGCGTCAGCACGGACGACATTGGCGACGCGCCGAGCTGCTCGGCCTCCTCCTCCGCCTCTGTCTTGATGTGTATGGTCGCGGTGATGCGGCCGCTGCGCCCCGGCGTCAGAGTCAGCCGGGCCGGCAGCTCCAGCGGGGGCTCGTCGGCCAGGGCATTCTCCTCGGTTTCCGCCGCGGGGGGCACGGGCTTGCGCATGCTGGCTCGCCGCTCGCTCTGTCAGCGCCGCCCCGCCTGACTCACGGCGCGCGTCTGCGGTACCCTCACCACTCACCCGCACGTGCTTGCCACATTTGAGTGCCTCAGGGCTCGCTGAGCCTTGGTGCGTGCGACAGCTGCGTCTGCTGGTTTATATTTTGCCCTGCTCGCAGCACATGCGCGCGGTTGCCAGCCCACGCGACCCCGCTATGGAGACTGCTGCAAGCACTGGGCCATGCCATGCAGTCCGACCTTGTGACGGCATCCAATCTTGTGTTTGGCCAGGGTTGCGTACTCGATTGTACGGTAGCGTCCCAGCAACTCCGAGAGGTCAGTCTGTGATCACTCCTTGCGTTGGATGAGCTCGACAGCGGGGCGATGTCCACCGCTGCCTTTTAGTACACGGTATGTGCGCTTGAGAAAGTGGCGCAGCGCTGAGGCGAGTGCGGCGATCAGGCAAGTATGACTGTCCAGCTGGAGGCATACATAGCTGAGCTCAAGCGCCTGCCAGAGCTGCCCTCCTTCGACCCAGACGTCGAGGACATCGACTCCGCGCAGGACAAAAAGCTACGGTGAGCTAGTGCGTGGCGGCGAGCACTGCGCGCCTCCTGTGCCTCGGCACTTGGCGGCAGAGCCATACACATTGTCCTCACTGCGGAGCCTGGTGGTCTCTTGCTGGGCCAGAGCACAAAGCGCTGCTCGTGGAGCATCGGTGCAGGCCAAGCGCAGCGCAAATGCCAGCTGCTATGCTGTGTTATTGAGCGACAGCGTGATCCAGCACCGTGTGCTCTCCAGGGAGCTCGATGACCTGCAGTCGGGCGCGATCCGCAAGGCCACAGTGGCGCCTGGCGAGGGCGGCGCCTCGCCCGCCGAGGGCGACCTGGTGCGCCCGCGGACCGCCCCCTTGCTGCCGATCGCACGCAGATTGCAACCCACGCCACCCTGCCGTGAGCCTCTCGACGCGCCCACGGCCTGTGCGCGCGACCTGGTCCCCGCAGCGCAGCCAGAGCGGGACCCCGGGCGCGCGCCGGCCGCAGGTCTACGTGCACGTCGCGGTGCGCGAGGGCGAGCGCACGCTGGCGACCACGCGCGCGGACGAGGGCGGGCCCGGCGTGCCGCGCGCGCTCGTGCTGGGCAAGGGCCGCCGCGCGCCGCGCGCCTGGGAGCTCGCGCTGCTGGGTGCCCGCCCGCCCGCACGCGGCAGGGCACACTCCAGTGCTTTGCGTGAGCGCCAGGCAACGCACGTGGACTCTGCAGGAAACCCACAACATCCTCTTCGGCGCACGCGCATGCACCAGGTTGCATGGCATAATTATGCAGGCGCCTGCAGAGCAGGCTGCATCAATGCATGCCTGTAAGCAGAGCAGCGCCCATCCTATCGCGTGCGCTGCGCAGAGATGACGCGCGGCGAGCGCGCCATCGTCCGCGCGCGGCCCGAGTACGGCTACGCGCACCCCAGCTGCGGCCTGCCCGCGCCTGCCGGCGCGACCGCGGACGCGGAGCTCGCGTTCGACCTGCAGCTGCTAACCTGGTGCGCGGGGCCGCCCCGCGCCAGTCTCGCCTCAGGACCGCCGCCTCCGCCGTGCGCGGAAGGGCAGCCGCCGCGGCGTGTTGCATGAGGCATGCAAAGGAGCAGGTGCATGCGTCCATCGGTGCACAGGCCGAGCGACACACCTCGTCAGCTCGGCGCCGCACGCCCACAGAGCCGGGAGCGAGCTTGTGCAGCCGGGAGCCGGCCCGTACAAAGGTCAGCCGCGCCAGGCATGGGCAAGGCCCAGGTAGGGACGGCGAGGCGGCGCGCAGCCGCGCCAGACGTGGACGAGGCCTGGGTGGGGACGGCGGGTCGGCGCGCGCGGCAGGTACCCGGCCGCGGAGGTGCGCGTGGTGGACGAGGCGGGCGACCTGGTCAAGCGCCGCATGGGGCCGGTGGACTCGTGGGAGACGCCGCGCGCGCCCTTCGAGGCGCGCCTGCCTGACACTCCACTCCCTTTTACATGCCTCTCCTCCCCAGGAATGCTACATGACCTGTGTTTGAGGCTAGGGCTTCATGAGCCGCGGTCATGACCTATGGGGTCCTATGGGGCCGCCAACCATGGAGCGGCGTGCCGAGGTCAATGCCGCACTCTGGCGCTCTGGCGCCGAGAGCACACCGGCGCACGATACGGGAATACAAGAGGGAGGAGAAGAAGCAGGGTGGCCGGGCGGCGCGCAGGTGGAGGTGGAGTGCGCGGCGCGCGAGCCCGCGGCCGACGGCCGCCAGGGCGCCGGCGCGCCCTACTGGGCCACGCCGCCCGGGCAGCCCCTGCGCTTCACTGTCGGCGACGGGCAGGTGCGGCCGCCCAGCCTGCCGCCCCCCCTCCGCGCGCCGCGGCCCGCGGGTGCTGCAGCGCTCGGATCCGGGGTGAACACAGATGCACGTCGCCCCTTGCTGTTACTGAGGCCGGTCTGGGCACGGGGTGCTGGTGCAGGTGGTGTCTAAAGGTCGCGGTTCCCCGCCCTCTGGGCTGCCCCGCCCGCCGCGCACGGACGCACCGACTCCCAGCGGCCAGCCAAGCCGCCAGGCGCGCCGCAGGTGCCGCGCGGCGTGGAGGACGCGGTGTGCGCGCTCGCCCGACGCGAGCGCGCCGTGTTCAGCTGCCCGGCTGCGCTCGCCGGCGGCGCGCCGCCCGGCGACGGCGTCGCGAGCGGGGGTGCCGAGGACCGGGGCGCCGGCGCGGGGCCGGGCGGGGAGCAGCCCGGCGATGCGGGCGCCAGCGGGGGGGAGGGCGGGCGCGCGGGCGGGGCGTTCCTGGTGCCGCCGCCGCCGCCCGGAGCCGAGCGTGTGGAGCTGGAGCTGCACCTGCTCAGCATGCTCCAGGCGCGTCAGGGTCAGGGTAGCTCCAGGTCGCCGCGCCCGCTGCGCCCCGACACCCTGCCTCTAATGCGCGTCCCCTGACGTGCTCGGGCGCACGCCCTCACACGCCCTGTCGCGACGCGCGCTCGTGCGCCCCCCGCGCGACGCCCAGCGGCGAGGTGACGCTGCGTGCGGTGCCCTGCGCGTGCGCGCGTGCGTCCGTCTGCATGCACAGCAGCGCGCAGCAGCAGGGGTTGCGCCGCGCCGCCGAGGCCCGGCGCGCGCCGCGCGCGCAGGTGCGCGACATGACCGGCACGGGCGAGGTGACCAAGCGGCGCGTGCGCGAGGGCCGCGGCGAGTTCCCTGCGGACTGCCCCATGGAGGACTGCGCCGTGCGCGTGCACCTGCGCGCGCTGCGCCCCGGCACCGGCCAGGTGCCCGCGCGCCCTGCTGCGCTCCGGGCGCCCACGCCGCCGATGCGCCACGGCCGCCTGCTCGCACACACGCTGCGCCTCCTGCGTACAGCAACCTGCCATAACCCCTAACCCTAACCTAAACACAACATTACCGGCAAGCTGGTCGCCGCGCTCGGCCGCGCCCAAGCGCGGGGCGCGCCGGCGGCAGGTGCTGCTGGACACGCGCGGCGCGGGCGGCGCGGGCGCGCCGGTTGAGTTCGACACGGGCACGGGCGCGGCGCCGGAGGCGGTCGACATGGCAGTGCGGCTCATGACGCCGGGCGAGCTGAGCCTGGTGCGCAGCGCGGGCCGCTTCGCGTACGATGGCCGCGCGGACCGGCCCGAGGCGCGCGCCGCGGCTCCCGCTGCTCGGCCCCCGCCGCGATTGCGGCGCTCCAGGGCGGTGCGGAGACGGAGAGTGTTGCGGCTGTTTTCGAGCACGGCGTGCTGCACCAGGGTGCATAATCACCAGCAAGCCATGCGCACCCAATGCCGGCAAGCAGACACAGCGCGGCGGGCGCCCGCCGGACGGGTGCAGGCGGGCCGGCCGATGGAGCGCGCGCCCGCGGCAGGGCGTGGCGGAAGGCGACGCGGTCGACTTCGAGCTGGAGCTGGTCGGCTTCGACAAGGCGCCCAACTGGGACGCGCTGCCGGGCGACGCCAAGGTGGCGCGCGGGGAGGCGCTGAAGGAGCAGGGCAACCGCCTGTTCAAGCGCGGGCCGCCGCTGGTCAAGCACGCCGCGGCGAAGTGGACCAAGGCCGTGCAGCTGCTGGACCACGCGTTCGACCTCGACACGCCCGAGCAGGTGCACGCGCCGGGGGCGGGCCTGCCGCCCTGCTGCTGCCGGCGCCTGTGCGCACCTCGCGCTTGGCTGCCCTGCCGGGTGCGTGCTTGGCCGCCCGCGCGCGCTGCAGGCTCGCCTGCCCGGCCGCGCCTGCCTGCGGTCGCCCTGGGATGCTGCATGCCTGCGCGTCTGTCATGAGGGAGGCTGGGCGGGGTCTGGGAGGCGGGCGTATTTCCCAGCCTGCAACAGGGCTCGCGGACGGCCAGGGCCACGACAGGGCACTGGCCCGGCAAGCCAGCTGCTGGGCGCCGCCGGCACCACCCGTGCTCTGCAGTGTGAGGGCGCACGGGTCCCGCACGGGTACGCATAAACAACCTACACTTACACCCTAACCACACCTAATCCCCAAATGCTGACCGCAGCGGGCGCGCGAGCGCAGGAGCGCGCGGCGGGCGCGGTGAAGGTGGCGTGCATGCTGAACCTGGCGCTGCTGGAGCAGCGCGCGCAGCGCTTCTCCGAGTGCTTCCGCTGGTGCGACAAGGCGCTGCGGTGCGGCCCCCGCCCCGCCCCTGCGCCCGCGCCCGGCGCCGCCGCCTGCGCCGGCTCAAGCGGCCGGCTCAGGCATGTCCGCGCAGTGCTGCCATGGCCTGCTCGGGCTGTCACGCCCTGTCGTTGCTGCCCTTGGGCCGCTTCGTGCGGGCCCGATGTTGCTGGTGCGGGGGGTCGCGGGTATGCGGGCGTCTCATGGGCAGGCTGCCCCCACCCGGGCCGCTCGTTGTCAGCTGAGCGGGCTGACAGGATGCGGCAGCCGCATCAACTGCGTCGCGGGCGAGAGCGCTGGCGCGTGGCTCCTGCAGTCAGGCAGGGCGCAGCGGCCTCGACGCCCGGCAGCGCGCCCGCCACATGCAGCACACAGCCGGCCGCGCGGCAGTCACGCGCGCGCGGCAAGGCACGCGCCCGCCCGGGCGCAGGGAGGAGGAGGACCACCCCAAGGCGCTGTGGCGCCGCGGCACCACGCACGCGCTGCTGGGCAACTGGGAGGAGGCGGCCGCCGACCTGGTGCGCCCCTGCCTGCATCCACGCGCGTCCCCAGCATTCCCCCATGCATGAGCAGGGGGCCTGCACTAGCAGGCCGGTGAAGGCAGGCGCACAGGGTGAGCGTTGTGAACAGGTCGGTGCCAGCTCTGGGAGCCTGGGAAAGTGAAAGCTGGCGTGTGTTTGGGTCACGCGTGAGGGGTGTAGCGGACAGGTGTATGAGCGGCGGCTGGCCTGCACGGTGATGCCAGTTGTGGCGGTCCTGTACGGGAGGCCGGTGACTGGGAGTGATTAGGTGAAATCCATGACAGTGCACACAACAAGCTGCCAGCGCACTGCAGGCCGCGGCGCGGCGCAGGCGCGCGCGAGGCAGGTGGACCCGAGCACCGCGGCCGAGGTCGAGCGCGAGCTGGGCCGCATGGCCGCGCGCCGCAAGGCCGCCGAGGCCAAGCAGCGCCGCGACCTGAGCAGCTTCCTGGACCGCCGCGCGCCCGCGGCGCCCTAGCTACAAGCGCCTGCGCTTGCGGCCGCGGCGGAGCCTCGCTTCAGGCGCGTCGAGCCGGGACATGAGTCAGCGTGAGCTGGCGCGCGCGACGATGCTGCGGGCCGTTTGAGGCCGAGCATTTATTGCCTGCGCAGCCGGATGCTGCGCCCTCGCGCCTGTGGCGCCCGACCGTGCTCGCAAAGCTCCCGCTCCCACATGAACGGCTACTGCAGAGCTGTGACGTTGGCGAGGAGGGGAACAGTGCGCGGCCCGCCGCGTGACACAGGCAGCAGAACTGGACCTCGACCGGGAGCTTCGCAGCCTTTTCAGCTTTTCATGCGCAGTGCTATCCTCAGCTGCTCTCTGGCGCTTGCAGGGTTGAACGCAGCATGTCAAGCTGGTGGCTGCACCTTGTTATTTGAGCGTGGCAGGTTGCTGTCCGGGCTGATGCTGTACTTCTGTGTGCCTCAAATGTCACAGTGGTTAAAATGTTGAGGCACCCTGCTTCATGCCAAGCCGTGCTTGAAATGCTCTGAACCATGCAGTGGAGGAACATGAAAGAAAACCTCACTATGAAATGAAATGTCCTGCATGACAGCTTGGAAAACAACATGCATCTTTAATAAATGGGTGCTGCCATGTAGTGTTCCCTGTCATGCAGCAAGTGCGGAGCGTGCATTGCATGCTCTCAGCAGCTGGAAGAAGCAAGTGACTCTCACAGTACCCAGAGATGGGATCACAACATGCGTGCACATACTTCAGCATACCCATGTCGGTGCAGGGCCGTGCCTGCTACTCGACGGCCAGTGCGTCGGACTTCAGCTGGCAACCACAGAGACACATGAGGAGAGGGTTATGGCCTACCCTCACCCCAGCCCCTGCCAAGCACAGGCTCTCTGCCTTCGCTGGCAGCCCTGCTAGGGCGCCGGGGCGGCAGCGGGCAGCGGCGGCAGCGCAGCGGCGCCGCTGGGCAGCTGCGGCCTGGCGCCCACGTCGCGCGCCGGCAGGCGCGCCGCCGGTGCGGGCGCGGCCGCGGCCAGGAGCACCACAGCGCCCGTGCCGGCGACCGAGGCGAGCGCGCCGGCGCCCACCGCGTCGACGGCGCCTGCGTGAAAGGCGGCAGGCGTCGGCGCGCGCGCCCCTCGCGCGCGCAGCGGCGTCAGCGCAGGCGCCGCGGCAGGCGCCCGCCTGCGGCGCGCGCGCGGGTCGGCCGCCGCGGCGTCCGCGGCCGCAGGAAAGGTGGCCGCCGGGTCGGAGGACTGGGCCGCCGGGCCGGCCGCCTGCTGCGCGCCCGGTCGCCCCCGGCGCACGTGCGGCACGCCCGTTGGCAGCACGCCAGCGCCCGCCCCGCTCATGCCGCTCGGCTCGCTGGCCCTGCTGCGCGCGGGCGGGTTTGCGTCTGCAGAGTTTCGGCATTGCGGCCGCTGACATGACCCTGCCAAGGCATGTTCATGACATGATGCATGCGCTGTGCATGCCATTGATGCCATGGCATGTTCAAAACGGCTGCATGACATGTCGCGTTCACGCGCGAGCGCCGCCTTGGGGATGGAGGACCCGCACGAGAGCTGCATGCGCACGGCAGGCGCGCAGACAGGGACAGGACGGGCCGGCAGGCAGCGGCGCCACGCACGCTGGGTCCTGGCTGCTAGCCGCCTGCAGCGACCCACTCGCGCCGAGCGCTGCCGCATCCGGCAGCTGCGTCTGCGCCGCCAGGCCGGCCAGCTGGCCGCCGCCCGGCACCGCGCCGTCGGCCGGGCGCAGGGGCCCGGCGGCCGGCTGGCCGGTGCCCGAGATGGGCAGCGATGCTCCTGAATTCCGGCGCGCCCCAGGGTTCTGCGCCGTCGGGAAGCTTGCCAGAGCGGGCGCCGCCGCGAGCGCCCCGCCCGCGTCGCCCGCGCCGAGGGACGCCGCGCGCGGCTGCCGCGGGAAGACGACGCCGCTGCAGCGGCCGTCCGCGCGCGCGGCAAAGCGCAACGGCACGTCCGTGTCGTCCGGCGGCGCCTTGGGGTGCTGCAGCCTGCGCGCGCCGCCTGGGCGCTGTGGCCACCGTGTCGCAGCGCGCCGGCCCGCCTGCGGGAGCGCGGGTGCGGTCTGCGGAGGAAGGGGCGGGCGGCACACACATGCACGCCTCGCGCCACGGCGTTCACGCCTCGAGGGTGGTTGACGCACACACATGTCGAAACGCGAGCCGGGCTTCCGGCGCGGGGCGCGCTCATAAACGAGCCCCGCAGCGGCTGCAGGCCCGGGCCGCACCCGCTGGCGACCCACAGGTAGTAGCGCTCGGTGCGGTTAAGCCCGGACACGGCGGCCTCGCACAGGCCGCGGCTGGCGGTCTGTTGCGTGCACAGCGAGCCTGCGACCGCGGCCGGCACGCGCGGCCCGAACCCCGAGCGCGCCCACGTGATCGTGCCGCGCGTGCCGGTGATCAGCGCCACCAGATCCAGCGCCGCGCCTGGCCCCGCGCGCAGCTGGCCTGCGCCCGGGCGGCGCGCGGCGCGTTAGGAGGGGGCCGGGAGGCTTCCCCCGGCGCTGGCCACGGGCGCTTGAGCGCGCCTGCGCACGAAGCCTGCTCGTCCGCAGCCGGGCCGCCGCAGGCAAGCTTGCGAAACATCCGTGGCAGTCTGCAGCAGGCTACCAGACCTGGGTGAAGCCCTGACTAGACAGGCGCCTGCTGGAGCACACGCGGCGTCCGGGCGCGCGCTATCCCTATGGCCCTGACATGCGGGACTCAATTGTGCGCGCCGCACCCATGAGCTGGTAGCGGATGCACTCGGCGTTGGTGATGACGGCCACGAGCTGCACGTCGCCGGCGGACAGCCGCGTAAAGTCGAACATGAACTGCCGCGCCCACGCCGCCGGTCAGGCGCACGCGCAGGGCGATGCCCTCGCTGCAGGTCAGCGCCAGCCCGCACACGCGCACGGTCCCAACAGGCCACTGCTGCCGCGCAAAGCGCTGTTGTCGACCGCGGGGGACAGCGGGGCATGTGGGCGCACGGGCGTGGCGCCCGGCGCGGCGGGCGCGGCGAGCGGCGCGGCCGCGGGCGCCTGCACCCTCCGGTAGTGTCCGCGCGCGTCCGTGTCGGCGCGGCTGCCGCCGAGTGCGCACGCTGCGGGCGTGCGCGCGCGCTCGTTAGGGCGCTGGCGCTTGTCAGGGCGCTGGGGGCCGTGCGCCGGCGGGTGCCCGCCGGCGGCGCGCACCCGGCGACGTCGCGGAATAGGTGGCAAACTGGTAGAGCACGTCTGTGGGTGCGCCGCTGCCCGTGTTGGCCAGCAGCAGCACGTAGTACTGCGCGGGCGTCACGCGCACGGTCGCATTGCCGCTCAGCCGGCTCGCAAAATCCGAGCCCGGCACGCGCACGGCGGCCATGATGTCGAAGGTGCCCCTGCGCGCGCTGCGGCCCGTGAATGCGCTGCCGCGCACCGGCTGCCGACAGCCTAGCCGGTAAACTAGCTAGTTTACCCGTCGCCACAGTGGTGGGCCCTGGCTGCGCGCTCAAGCCGGCGCGCAGCCAGGGCCCTTGTGGCAGCGAGTGAAAGAGCAGGATGTCTGGTGGCGCCACTTTATACCAAGGACTGCCGACTGCGGTGCAGCGAACCTGTTGGATACGAGGTTGACAAAGCTGTCGTAGGTCGTCACGAAAGCGGTGATGGGCGCCGCGGCCGCGAACGCAAAGTAGATGCACGACGCGCCGGACGCGACCGGCGAGGTGGTCACGCTGGACGCGTTGAGCGTCGTCTCAAACCCGCGCTCCTCCTCGGCGACGCTCAGCGTGACGTTGCGACGGGACACGCTGACCGACAGGCTGCCCGTCTGCGCGGCGCCGGCAGCGACTCAGGCGGGCGCGTCGCTGGAGCGCCAGCGCCGCGGCGCCGCAGGTGGAGGACCTCTGGTTGGGAGTGTCGAGCGGGCATAAGGCGCGCAAGGAGGCAGCTGCGGGGCCGGACGGCGGGGCGCGCGGCGGGCAGCGCAGCGTGTGCTGGGAGTCGGCACAGGAGCCGCGCGGGGGCCGCGGCCGCGCGGGCCGGCTGCTGCTGCCTCTGTAGCCAGCGCGCGGCCGGTGGCCGGGTTTGGCGATGGGCACGCACCACCAGGAACCCGCCATCCTTGGTGGCGTTCAGCACCGCGCTCGTGATCGCGTCGTGCGCCGATACGCTGGCGCCTGTGGCCAGCTGCTGCTCCTGCAGCAACCGCCGGGTGCTGTCGCCACCGTTCGTGTGCAGCTGCCAGTCGGCCGTGCCAAGTGTGCCGGACGCGGTTGCAGCAGCCTGCCATGCGCAGGCCAGCGCCACACACAGCAGCGCCGCGGCAGCCATTGTGCGCATTGGCGCACGTACGCACCCAAAACCCGCGCTATGCGGACTTCCCGAGCTGCTTCACGGCTATTCATCTCGGAGCAACGGCCTGAGGGCTAGCTTAGGTCTGAGTTGGTTGGGGCCTCGACTCAAAAGTGCACTCAAAACGAGCTGTCCCATGAGCACACAGCAACCCATGCTCGGAGAAGTCCATCTACGAGCCAATTGTCCGCAGCTCCTGCCCAATAGCTAAGCTGGCACGCTGGGCTGTGGTCAGGGCCTGAGCCTCACTCGGTGTACAGCGCGACCTCGTTGTCCTCCGAAAACGACACCCGCTTCTTTAGGCGCCGACCCAGCACTTCCAGGTCGCCGGCTGCGCCGCCCGGCGCGATCGCGCTCTTGAGGCTGCCGGCGCCGTTCAGGCTGCCCGACGGGCTCTTGAGGCTGCCGCCGCTGAAGCTGCTCAGGATGCGCACGCCGGCCGCGCCCGCGCCCGCGCCCCCGTAGCGCCCGGGCTCTGGCACGCTGCTCATCGGCAGGAACGCGTCGAGGCCCTGCGCTTCGACGCCCACGCCGCCGCCGCTGCCGGGCCCGCCCGGCGCGCCCGCGCCCGGCTTCTCACCCGCGGCCGCGGTCGACGCGGCGCGCCACTCAGCCAGCAGGTCGCGCACGGTCGAGCCGACCGGGCTGCCGCCGGCCTGCCCTGCTGGCGCGGGCGTGCGTGGCCCCTCCGCCTGCCCCGGTTCGGGGCCCTGCGGGGCGGGCGACGGCTCCCCTGCCGGCCCGGCCGGCCGGTGCGCGCCCGGCCCCGGCGTTCGCGAATCCGCGCCCGCGTCCCCGATGCCGCCGCCGCGTGAGCCGCCGCCGCCGCCGCCGCCGCCGTCCGCAAGCGCGGCCGCGCCCGCCGTAGCGCCCGGCGGCGGGGCCGCGGCGCCGCCGGGCGGCGGCAGCGGCGCGCTCTGCACCGCCTCAAAGCCGCGCGGCCTGGCCGGGGTGCGCCCGGGCGACCCGGGCTCCCGCAAGCCCTGCCCGGCCGGCGACGCGGGCCCGGGCTCCCCCCCGTTGACGCCCTGCGCGGCTGCGCGCCGCGGGGAGGGCGCAGCAGGGCTGCGGGGGGACTGCAAACGCGGCGACTCGGAGCCCTCAGCCCGCTTCGCCGGGCTGAGGCTGCGCAGCAGGCTGCGCGGCGCCTGCAGCGCGGCGGCCGCCTCGGGCGCCTCCGCCAGCGCCGCGCGCAGCCCGCGCAGGCGCCCTGCCGCGCGCGGGCGCGTCGGCGACAGGGCGGGGTGCACGACCTTGACGGCTTTTAGCAGCTGGCAAACACGAACCTGAGACCATGTGGTCCAGCCTGGTACCGGCAATGGTAGCAGGACCCTGCATCCCTGCTGGAGGTCTGTGCGAGCTCTAACTGGCACTCTGGGTGTCCGCCTGTCCCACATGCAGCGCGCGGGGACGCGCGGGGCGCGCCGGACGCAAAGCGCACGAGCTGGCGCACGATCGCGTAGCGCGGCATGCCCGGGAACATCGCCGCCAGCAGCACCTCGAACGCGCGCAGCGACGTCGCCGCGATCACCGACAGGATCACAGACACATGCAGCTGCGCGCGCGCGCGCGCGCCGGCGTTAGCGGATGGGCGCGGCGAGCGGGCTCGCGTGCCTGACCCATGAGCGCGGGCGCTTGCATGCGGCCACGAACGAGCGCACGTGTGGCTCTTCGCGTTACGCGCCCCACTCGGTGAGTGCGCTAGGGTGGCTGTACCCGTCACCCATGCACTGCCTGCTGGTCTGCACGCGCAGTATCCGACAAGGGCGTGTGCGGCATGGGAGGGATGCTGCCAGGCGCATCAGCAAGCGCGACCTCCTGCCCAGCAAAGCGCACGAGGCAGCGGCCTACGCGCCAGCCAGGGCGCGGGTGCGCACCGTCAGGTGGCTGCGCACGAAGGGCACACGCACGCTCTGCCCCAGGCGCATCGACTCGTCCCACGAGTGGTGCACGATCTCAAACTTCTGCAGGCACAGCTGCTGCTGCGCGAGGCCGATCGTGTCCGCCTCCAGCGGCTGCGCGCGGCCCGCCCGGGTCAGGTAAGCGCATGAGCAGATGTGAGGGTTAGGGTCCCTTGTCAGGCACTGCGTTCTTCTGCCGCGTCAGCAGCCACAGCTGCGCCTGTGCTGATGCGGCAAAATTTCGGCCTCGGCGGCTGCCCTCGTGCGCCGCGGAGCGGCGCGGCAAGCGGAGCGCGCCGCAGACGTGCTTCCTCCAGCCTGGCAGGCTGCTCAGCGGCCAGGTGGACACGGGTACGGGTGCCGTTGGGGCCGACAGAGGCCAGTGTCAGCGCAACGCCGGGCCCCCCGGCCCCTGTGCTGCTGCGGGCGAGGGGCGCACCAGCATGGCGAAGCGCAGCTGCGCGCCCTTGAGCTGGTCCACGGCGGCGCTGGTCGCGTCGTCCAGCGCCTTGATCTTCAGCGCCAGCGCCTGCGCGAGCGCGTGCCGCCGCTCAGCCTCAGCCGGCGTGCGGCGCCCGGCGGCGGCCAACGCAGCACCGGCGCCTCGCGGCCGTCCAGTCGGCACCCGCTTGCGGGCGGCGTCTGTATTGAACAAACGGGCCGTCCGCGTGCCACCCTGACAACAGGCGGGCAAGTATGTTGACGGCCATGGGTGCTCGGCGGAGCTGGTGCATGCAAATGCCAGCGCAGTGCTGGCCGCTTGCATGAGCCTCAGCTGCAAAGGCGCTCCGCTTGAGAGCGTGGCCGCCCGCCGCTCCTCACGCTGCCAGGCGGGGCGGCGGAGCGCCGCCGCAAGCGGGTGGGAGGCGGGCTCCCGGCCCGCACCGTCTCGAGCGCATTCAGCTCCAGCAGCATGGTGGCGAGGTGCACCGAGTCGGACACCCAGAGCGCCGCGGCGATGCCAAAGTAGGCAGCGACTGCGGCCGCGCGCGCCCCCCGCACGCCGCTGCCTGCGCGCCATGAAACGCGCGGCTCAGACCTGCTTGGCCATGCAGCGGCGGCCTGTTGACCTCGCTCGCTGCTTGGCAGCAACGGCAGCGCGCTGCGCCTTGGGCCCCAGTCCCTTCACGCGTATTCACTTCAAGACTCCGCTTGCACAACGGGAGGCGGCCAGCGGGGCGGCGCACGGGAGGGCACGCGGCGCTCGGGCTCGTCCTCCATCTTGAACTCTGCGCCGCCCCGCCCAGCCCGCCGCTCAGCGCATGGGGTATCACGGACGGATCGCGCCCGGTCCCGTCCTTGCCTCCGCGTCTGTGCACACGAGGGCGGCTGCACAGCAGACAATGCGCGCGGCCGGCCCGGAGCGCCCTGGCGGGGAGCGAGGGCGCACCAACGACGTCACCCACCTCGCCGACCGGCGTGCGCGACTGGATCCAGTCGAACAGCGCCCCCATGCCGCGCTGCCAGCGCGCCAGGCTGGCGTCGGTCTCGCTGTACAGGCGCGGGGCGACGCCCTGCGTGCAGCGACACCCTCTTGCGCAGGCGCGGCGCCGAGCAGGTGAGGCTGGTGGCCAGCGCATACACAGGTCTGCCTGAGCTGCTGCCTCACATGCACCCGCAACGCGAGCGTCACGCAGGGGCGCAGCCACATGCGCAGCCGCACGCAGCGCCGCGGCCAGCCGCCACGCAAGCCGGCGCGGGCCCGGGACACAGGCAGTGGCGCTGCAGGGGCGCCGCGCGGCCATCCGCGCACCGTGCCCGGCATATGGATGGGGTGGCGCTCGCCAAAGGACAGGGCGTCGCCAATGGCAATGTCGATGTTGCTGATGCTCGTGGTCAGCCGGACCTGCGCGCCCGGCCAGCAGCCGTCGCTGCAGCCGACAGGCCGTCCAAGCAACGCCGCCCGGTCGCGGCCGGCCCCAGCTGCCGCTCAGCGGGCGGCCGCCGCGGACCTTCGGAGGCCTCGCGGCGGGTCTGGCGCACAAAGCTGTTCCAAGGGCGGGCACGGGCGCGGGCCGGGTGCGCAGCGCACCTTGTGCGCGAGCAGCGCGGGCAGCAGGGCGGCCGCGACCAAGCTCGCCCACCACGCGCACCGCCGCAGGTTCCATGCGCGGCGCGGCGCGGCGCCCCTGGCCCCGCACACGCTGTGCGTGAGGGCGTGCTTGGGCGGCGGTGCAGCGGCGGCGCGGGGCGGGGAGTCCGGCCGAGCCCGCACTTTTGCTGCAGGCCCAGCGCCGGCCAGAGCAGCCACAGCACGCCCGCGCACGCGGCCGTCCACAGCAGCCTGTGCACGCTCAGGCTCGTTGGCGGCCGCGCCGAGCTCATGCGCGAGCAGTACAGTCAGCAAGCACCTAGGCAGTCTTGCGACGCAATCGAGTGTGCTATGCCACGGTGCGCGCGCAGCAGGTGAGAGCGCACGGGAGCAAACGTCTGCTCCCTTCTGGCGGGTTTGGCACTGACCCGCCCTGGGTGCTCATCCACGGCAGCTCCATCCCTGTCACGTCCCTACTGGACCATCGACGCGTGCCGCAGGCGCCGCAGCTCCGGCACTGCCGCAGCGCCGCAGAGTCTGCAGGCGCGCGCACACGAGCAGGCACCTGGATGGGCTGCCGATCAGGATGCAGGGCAGTTGGCAGCTCACGAAGCTGACCTGAGAGACAGAGGAGGAAAAGGGGGTGCATGTCCTGAATCATATTTTCAGGGTTTATTTAGGGTTTAGTAGGGTTAAAGCTTCAGCAGCTCGTCGCAGCTCCCGCCTGTGGGCGGACTCTGGAGGGCGCCTGGCCCGATCGCCAGCGAGGACGGTGTGTCCGCAGCCTGCGCCTTTGACGAGGCAGCCGCAGTGCCGCACCGAGGCGGTATCGCGGGCATAGTCTGACCTCGGGCAGCGTCCAGGCGCGCCTGCTCCCCGTCCGGCAGCCTGTCGCCTGGCTCTAGCGGCGGGCGGTCCAGGTCGCGTAGGTGGCACGTCGGGATGCTTCCCGGGCAAACCCTTGGCTAGATGCCTGCTGTGCTTGCGGCTGTGGCGCGCGCGCCGCGCGACCCCGGCGTGCCTGCCTGCGGCCGGGCTGGCGGCCGGGAGCGTCAGCCGGGGCAGCTGTCGCCGGCCTGTTTTGCGCTCGCGGCTGGCGAGCATGAACTATCTGTCGCTAGTTGTCAGCTGGCGCCGCGGCGCGCCGCGGCGCTGACAGCGGCGCCGCGGCGCCGTCGCGCCGGGCGACGCACGCCGTGCCGCGCCGCGTGGACATAGTACGGGAGGCCAAGCACGCGGCGGCGCGCGCATGATGGCAGGATCTGGGTCGGGCGCGAGCGCGGCGCGCCGCCGGGGCGGCCAGAGGCAGGCAATGCGGCTGACGGCGCGGCGTGCGCGCGCGCAGGGCGGCCCCCGCGCGCAGCATGTCCGACCCCAGCACCTCCACCGGCGACGGCGACACAGGGTGGACGCCGGAGGAGGGAACCGCCTTCTTCCGCGCGTACGCCAAGCACGGCCCCAAGTGGGAGGCCGTGGCGGCGGAGGTGGGCACCAAGGACGCGGACGCCTGCGAGGCGCTCTTCTTGGCGCACACGTCCTACCTGTCGCTGCCGCAGCAGTACCAGCACGAGGTCGCCTTCGTGGCCATGGTCAGCGACCACGCCAAGATCCACTCGGCGCAGCCCGCCGAGTCGGACGACACGGTGAGCGAGGACGCCACGCGCGGCGGCGGCGGCGCGTCCCCGCCGCGCTTCGCCAAGGCGCGCCGCACGCCGCGCGCCGCCTCGGCCGGCCGCGGC